>OCTW013404417.1_pt1 | contig 10706 bp, 7 predicted proteins | sample 1539671 | NCBI WGS metagenome assembly OCTW01 (sample SAMN02144230, study PRJEB22623) | gut metagenome | biome: sheep rumen | host: Ovis aries | place: New Zealand
ATCTAATGGAAGATCAATGTAGTTCTGACTGCTCCCCTTATTCGCGTCAATCACATCGACCCTTTCTCTGCCATCTAAGTAATAGTTCACGCAGATTTTATTGCCGTAAGCGTATTGATAAGGAACTTTGGTCGACTTGAATGTATATAATTTTTTGTAGTTGCTGCCGTCGGTATCCATCCGCCACTCGCTGTATGTCGCGGTTTTACCTCTTTCATCGTTAGACAATAGATAATAATATTTGCCATTTTCATCGTGATTAATCTGCTCGTATCCGACTGTATTTTCTGGCTGTTTGATGTCAATGGTTTTGTCTGTCTTTAAATCCAGCACATGCAGCGATTTATCCATCCAATAAAAAACGTGGTTTTGATCGGTGTAGACAACGCGCGGCATTGACGAGCTTTCATCGTAGGCACTGTCGGAAAAATCCAAAACATTTTCTGAATCTTCTCCATTTAAATTCGTGCTGACGTACTGGCGGCTGCTGGTATCAATATAATAGATCCGCCCCTGATCGATGCTGACCGAATTGTAATAAACGTCCGAATCGATCACAGTCTTCTCATGACCCCCATCTAAACTCATCGAAATCAGCCAGCCTCCCTTAAGGTTGTCACCGAGATCGCTGTCCGCCTCTAAGCAATAAATCTTGCCGTTGTACACCTTCATCCAATACACGCCGACAGAATCATTCTTATTTTCATAAATCGTCTGGGTTTTACTGCCATCGGTGCGGGTTCTCTCAATACAAAATCCTCCGTCATTGTAATCACATTCGTAATAGAGCCAGCCGTTGTAAGCGTTGAGAAAATACCCGCTATCGTCCTGAATTTTTTTCGGCTTGCCGCCGCTCGTGCGATAAGTACCCTGATATGCTGAATAAAAAAGCCACTTACCCGACTTGGCTACGCTGCTGCCGGAAATACAGCCATCGTTGAAACTAAACTCGACATTGGCACTGCTGTTGCCGGCTTTTTCTTTCTGATCCTGATTCGTCTCCGTGTCAGTCTGTTTGTCTGCCTTTTTGTAGGCCGCCGCTGCTTTTTGATTGTCGCCTTTTCCCATGTAAGCGTCGCCGAGCGCAGTGTACGCTTCAGTTGATTCCTCTCTGTCGTTGGCAAGTTTTAGATATTTGATCGCTTGATCGTACGCACCCTGGTCGAGATAGATTTCACCCAGCTGCGTGTAAGGATAGGCATTGCGTTTCTGAAGCGCCGCCGCTGCTTTGTAGGCTTGCTTCGCCTGATCCGTCTTTCCTGCGTCCTGATAGGCGGCCGCCTGTTCGATCTTTTTTCGGTACTGAATGTGGCGAATGCCAAAATAGCCTAAAACAATAACCGCTGCCGCCGCAATGAGAATCACAACTAATAGAATTATTTTATTGTTGTTTTTCTGCTGACCGGTTGGTTTGTACGAGTTGGGATCAGAGATAGGCTCTAACTCTTCTGTTTCTTCGTAATCATTTATCATTTAAGCACCATAACCTCAATTTATCTTTCATCGCATTAATCGTCCGTTTCCAATTCCGTCGTATTCCCATCTGAATCGATTAATTTAACCGTCCCGCTGTTTTCCATGACAAAAACGCCATCGTCATTGGCGTATACGAAGCCGACGCTGCTGTTTGCCGAATCGCTGGTGTATAGCTTTGTCACATTGCCGCCATCCGCATCGATCCGCCACAGCGTATAAGGAGCGCCGGTCGATATATGCGAATAGCTGTCATAGTCATAATCATCCTCAGTGTCGTCGTAATCGTAGTCTTCGCCGCTTTCGTAGCTGTCATCTTCACCGTCATCATAATCGTAATTCTCGTCGCTGTTGTAACTGCTCGAATCGGATTCTTCATAACTAATCACATAAACGTATTTGCCATTTGAGTCCTTGTTCAAAATATAAGTGTGCTGCCAATCTTCTGATTCAAATGTAACCTTGTCTTTCGTTTTTAAATTATAATCAATATAATTACCAACAAAAGCTGTATAATACACATGTTGATTGTCAACATAAAAGGATGGAATTGTATCTGTGCCGTAATCACTCAAATTTTTGACCTCAAGAACCAATTGATCATCGCCGCCAGTTAAATTGACACTGCGGATCGCAGCATTTTCAGCATCATAATAATAGATGAGGCCATTATCAATGCTGACCTGTCCTCCGGTATTGGACTTAGACAAAACTTTCTTTTGATCACTGCCATCTAAATCCATCGCAGTCACACTCGTCGTCGGTCCAAAGTTATTGCCGCCTTCCTGCCAATCAGTGCCTTCACCTGCGTCCGTCTTGACCACGTAGATTTTGTCCTTGTAGACCATGACCTCTGCAATGTCGTTGTCCTTCGTGCTGTAAACTTCTTTTTCGTTTTCAGCATCGAGATCCATACTTTCAACTTTCTGTTCGTCGTCATCCGTTTCTAGGACGTAAAATTTATTTTTGTAGACATTTAAACTAGCGTACACTTCGTCTGACAATTGTTTGACCTTGCTGCCATCCGTCCGGAACAAACCGTTTACTGTACTGTAGTACGTCCACTCGCCGGCATGCACCATTCTGCCTCCCGCTGCAAAAGAAGAATCCGACGTTGTGCCTGAATAAGTCAGATTGCCGTTTGTATTTCCCGCATTGGACGCGCCGGACACACTGCTATTGTTTTTCGTGCTGAAAACGCTATGCCGTGCCGTTTCTTTTTTAGAAAGTTCTTCTGCCTTTTCCCGATTTTCCTCAGCCTTTTTGTCGTTACCTTTTTCCTCGTAGCTGTCCGCAATCTTGTTATAGCTTTCACTGGTTTCTTGACGCTGGTTCGCTGTACTGAGGTATTTAATCGCTTTGTCATAATCTGAATTGTCAAAGTACATTTTCCCCATTTCGACATAGGGCTCGGGATTTTTCTTTTCGATCTGGGCCGCATCCTCAAAGGCCAGCTTTGCTTGAGCGATTTTCCCATCGTCCATATATTTTTCTGCCAAGTCGAGCTTTTTTTCGTATTGTGAGTGGGCGTAAATTTTGTAGCCAAATACGCAGAGCACCACAATGGCCGCCATCAAAACGGGGATCAAGATTTTCATTCGTTTTGTCCAGATCTTCTTTGGCCTTTTTACTGGTTTTGGAACCTGCCCCGGAGCCCCGTCGTTCTTTTGAGGGCCGGTTAAATCCTCTGTTACTTCGTAATCATCTATCATTTTTTCTCCTCATGCGCACGCTGTCCGCTACAGCTTTTCTGTTTGCTCATCATCCTGAAGTGATGCTGCATCTAACCCATCGGCTTCAATTTCATCATTAAACTGCGTGCTTTTTTGCCTGATTTCCGCATCGAGCTGCTCCGGCGTAATGCCGTATTTTTCAGCAATTTCTTCGTACTTGTCTTCATTCGTCAGTTCTTCAGAAGCGATCAAACGTTCGTGTCTAAATTTGCGGTCGAATTCGTCGACAGAAATATCATACCTGGTATTCAAATATTTTTTTAATAAAATGGCCGCGGCCACGATGACGGCCGCACCGATCGCGATGAGGATGAACCCAATCACCATACGCTATAACCATCCTTTCTCCTGAAGCTCTTCATAACGGCTTTCCAGTACCGCGATTTCAGAATCATCGGATGCCGCATCGCCGGCCCTGTTCATCATCGCCCGGTAATTGGTTTCAAATGCAGAATAATCCCGTTGATCCTGATCCATATTTTCTTCCTCTTCCAAAATCAAATAACAGCGCTGCATGTATCCCGTATAATCGTCAGGGTAGGTTTGAATCATCTGGTCGAGCGTTGCGTCAGCCTGTGCGTAATTCCCGTATTTTTGATAACAGATGGCTAAGTTGCGGTAAGTCTGCGCAGAAGAAAAGCCGCTGTCAATGAGCTTTTGATACTGATCAATCGCCTTTTTGTAATACGAACGGCCGCCGTTTTCTGCCGCGTAATAATAAGCCTCTCCCAGCTGCTCTCTTATCGGAATGTTGTTGGCAAAGGCATCCTCGCTTTGTGCCGTCTCCAGCACATTGATTTCGTCGTAAAAACTCTTCCGATGCCGATAAAGACCAGCCAATGACAGAATCGCCCGCTGTTTGAGCGCATGATTCTTCGTTTCGTCAATCACCTGCTTGTAATCACTGATCGCGTCCGATTCGTCATTCTGCTTTTCGCTGATCTGCCCCGACAAATAATCTGCGCCGTCGGTATTCTTGCCATCTTTGCGCAGGTCCTGAATGACCTGCTGTGCTTTCTCATAGCGTCCCTCTGCGCAATAGGTCAAGCCGAGAACCAGATGCTCTTCCAGCGACGGTTTAAGCGCCACCGCTTTTTTTAGATTGTACTCGGCTTGATCGTAATCGCCATTTTCGTAATAAGCGTTGCCGAGAAGATAGCGCAGCTCAGCGCTGTCGCTCATCGACGGCTCATTGCCGAATAATTCCAAGATGCCCTGAATAACTTTATTGTATTCTTTTTTTGCCGTGTACGTTTCGTACAATCCCTGATACCCGGCAGGTTCCCCTTTTTTGAGCTTAATGGCCTGCTGATAACATTTTTTTGCCTTCTTCAAATTGCTGCTTGTCATGTAGGTCTCGCCTTGGTTAATCAGCGTGTCGTATCGATTATTGCGCGCCGTATTCAAATACAAGCCACCGCCTGCGATCAAAATGATCCCAGCCGCAATCATGGCCATGATCCCGTATAGCCGCGTTTTTCTCTTTTTTTCCTCATTGAGAACAGCTTGATTGTATAAATCCTTCTGAAGAAGAGCGGAATGGATATCCCTAAAGTTTTGATATCTGCGGTCGGGATTAAAGCTGATACAATTTTGCAGGATAAAACGAATCACCGGCGACTGGACTGACGCCAATTTCCGCTTCATTATTGTGATCGGCGCTTCGTCATTAGGCTTAATTGCCGGCGGCCGCTCTCCCATCACCAGAAAATAAAAAGTCGCGCCGTACCCGAACACATCCGTTCGATAGTCATTGGGTTCGCCGCGCAGGCGTTCCGGCGCGGTGTAATATCTGGATCCGAAAATGCCGCCCGCACCATCTGAGCGTTTTTCTAATTTTTGGGCGACCCCAAAATCAATGAGCTTCGCCTTTCCGTCTCCCTGAATGATGATATTGTCCGGCTTGATATCAAGATGGAGGAATCCTTCATTGTGAACAGCCTCGATGATTTTCGCTACATCCTGCATCCAAAAAAGCACCGTATCTTCAGAAACCCTGCCGCTTTCTTTCACAATTTTCTGAAAAGATTTGCCCTTGACGTATTCCTGAACGATGAAAAACGCTTTATCATTCTGTTCAATTTCAATAATTCTCGGAACGCCGGGATTTTTTATCTGTGTCAGTGCTTCCACTTCGTCGTAGGCATTTAACTTCGAATGATTTCCTTTATGAATGATTTTAATAGCTCGCTGAATTGCAGCTTGATCATTCGTCACAGCGAGGTACACCTCGCCCATACCGCCTCGGCCAAGCAGCGCGACAACCCGGTAACGATTTTGAAAAAGCGTCTGAATGTCTTTTTTGACTTCAATCAGTCGATTCTGCTCGTCATTCATCTTCAAACCTGTAATTTCTGACGCCTATCGTGATGACATCGCCACTGTGAATTTTGACCTTTGCGCCTGGCGCCGCCTGAACCCCATTGATCTTAATGCCGTTTTTAGAATTTAAATCCTCTGCAAAAAATTCTTCATTTTCGCGGACGATAGCTAGATGCTGATGGCTGATACCGCGATCGTCAATCACGAAATCGACTTTTTCTGCTTCTCGGCCGAGAATAAAGGGTGTCTTTGTAATCATAAAGGTATCTCTTCCGTCAAGCCATGTCATGATTTTCCTCGGAAACGGCGAGTCTCCGCCATTATAATTGATCGGAATTGTCTCACTGCCGACCCTTTCTTCCGACATTTCCGGTATATTTGACAACACGGTTGTGCGTTCCTCTTCATCCGCCGGCGGCACCGAAACTGATGGCTTACTTTCTGTTTTCTGAGCATCAGCATCATGACGAATTTTAACCTGTATCGACACTTCACCAATTTTGAGATGATCGCCGTCCATCATCGCGTAATATTCCCTTGGACTTAATTTTTCGTTTTCGATGTACGTACCATTCGCCGAACCCAAGTCGCAAATCATCGCCTGATCACCCTCAACATTGATCATGCAGTGCTTCGCGCCGACAGACGGCGCACCAATTACTACTGAGGAAAGCTTATCGTCACTGCCAATCACAGCCGGAAAATGGGTTAATGCCAAACGGCGCGGTTCATCGCCAATTTCACACAACTCGACCACAATGGTCCTTGGGGACGCAGCGCTGGGGCGTGGTGGTTTATCTTCTGTTTGCGTCGGCATCTGCTTTGGATAAACCTCTTTCTGATTTGAATTAATGCCATCAAGTCCCGATATTTCCATACTAAGCGGAGAAACCTTTTGGCCACTTTTGACCATCTGACGAACAATCAATGTGTACAGCAGACCAAATAATCCGACGAGAAGTGCAAGAATTAATCCCGCGCCAACATGAAAAAGGCTGACACTTGAAGAACCGGATAATCCAAAAATACTGAGTCCTGTACTAATAGCCTGCTTAATTTTACTGTTCAAATTAGAACAAAATAAAATATAAATTATCGGCATCACCACAATCACTGCCAAGCCAAAGAGGGTCATCCTGACAAATCGATCCGTTTCTTTTTTCGCAAGTAAAAAATAATACGCAAGGCCAAACACGACCGGTTCAATATAAATCAACAGTGATACCGCAAACATAAAAGATAAATTGGAGGCGCCAATGGCATCGACCAAATCCGAAAGATTGACATCGAGGATTTGCGACAGCGCGGCCGTACCGTTGATGATGCTTCTTATCGTTCGCGGCAGCGTAAATCCAGACCCTAATGATTGACTTGCAATTCCCGAAACGCCGACGCTCATCCACGGCAGCACCGTCGCAATTAAGGCAATGCCAATGAGAACCGAATAGAAAATAACGCTTTTATGACTTTTTGTGTCCATCGCATCAATCCTGGGTGAGCTGTACGGTGAAAGCCGTCTTGTAAAATCTGACGCGGTCTCCCGTTTGGATGCGCATTTCTGTATGAGCCTCCAATTTTCGGTCATTGACAAATGTCCCGTTTGTAGACCCTTCATCCCTAATCAATAAATATTGATTGCTGTCATCTCTTAACACGGTGGCATGTTTGCGGCTCATGCCTCTATATTTTAAAGTTTGGTCACACGAGCTGCTGCGTCCAATAGAAAAAGGCGTTTTCTGAATTTCGAAAGACGGAATAGCCGGATCATTCGAATTAAAGATACAAATCGGTAAAGTGTCGAATCCGTTTTGTTCTTCATTTTCAATGTTGTACTCATCTGGATCGACTGCTCTGACTCTTCTACTGGCTAAAATACTTCCCTGCTTGACTTCATTTTCAGCATTTTCAATTGGATTCCCGCGATTTTCAAATTCACCATCCGCTATCACCGCTTCGTCTTCAATTGCGTTAAAATCTGATTCTTCAGCCTCAAAACCTTCAAATTCTCCGGTACGTCGGCTCTGCGCCGCTTCGTTTGTTTGAGCTGGCGCAATATCGTCCGACCCGCTATTGGGTTCTTCTTGACTGGCGCCGTCCGAGATGCGGTTGACCATTTCAATTTTCTGCCAAAGCCGCGCAACGATATCCTTAGCTTTTTCAAGATCTTCCGATACGATCATCGTGTGATAGTCATCTTCCAGCTCTTTTATTTCATCCTGTGAAAATAAAGTAGGCATTGAAGAAAATACGAATCCCTTAGATCCAATTTCAATCTGATCCCCGTTTTGAAGTGGCTGTGTACTGCCGGGTTCCATGCGTTCTCCATTGACGGTCACACCGCCAAGGCCTTTCTGATCGATAATCTGCCATTCTCCCTGATCGAAGACAATGCAGCAGTGAATAGGCGCAATATCGTCTCCGTCTATTGTCATTTGACAGAAATCTTTAAAGCTGCCGATATTAAACGGCGACTCATCAATATTGATTGCCTGATCTTCTGATTTTAAGACAGCCGGTACCATCATTTTTTTACTCATCACAAACTCCTTTATCCTTTAAAACTATCTTTATCTACCGTTGATCTTTTTTCACTCGAAACAATACTAAGACACTGGCCACTGCCAGAATCAAAATATAAATTAAAAGTATTCTCCAATCAAAAAACAGATGTGCCGCCTTTGCCGTATAAGCATTTTCTGCCTTGTGTGGAAAGCTCATCCCTGTATTTTTATACTTCTTTTGAATTTTCAGGGTCAAGCCATTTAATCGGGCAATACTCCCCATCGCTTCCATGCCCCATTTGCTGATCATGACATTGGCCATTTTCTTGGAAAATCCCTTTAGCTCAAAGAGGACGCCGCTAAAAATCAGTTGACAAATCACGACCAGCGGTGCCAGCAGATTCGCCGTTTCATTTTTCTTGACTAGACACGAAATAAAAATCCCGGTCACATCCGCCGCGTACATCACGAGAAAAAGACTGATAAAATATTCAGGCAGTGTGCTGATGAAATAAATCCCCTTGGTTGGGAAATCGATATGATGCCAATAATAGGTCATAAAAACAACAGTCTGCACAATACACACAACGCCCTGCCACAGCACCTGCGCAAAGACGTACGACCAAAGATTCATCCCAGTTAGATACTCGTGCTTCACAATGCGCCGTTCCTGGCAAATCGCCGTCAGCGCATTGAACATGCCGATGTAAATACTGGCGCTGACAATGGTGAACAGCGAAGATTTGGTCCCTTCATACGTATCAAAAAAGATACTGTGCGTGACGTAAACAATCAATACCGCGATCACGATTGGAAAGAACAACGTGATGAATATTTTGGATTTTTCGACCACAAACAATTCAACGTCTCGACAAAACAGCGTGCCCAGCTGCTCAATAAACCCTGGCTTTCTTTTATTTTTGTACATGATCATTTCTCCCTGAAATATTGACGGCGGTACCGATCGGCGTAAGTTTTAACGTTCCTTTCAACCTTGCCGTAGGCGTCAACCAAATCCTCGACATCAAAAAATTTCAGCGCATTTTCAGGGGTCCCGTAGAAACACGCCCTGCCACCAGGTCCGATAAACAGCAGCTTGTCAAATTGCTCAATATTTTTTAACGTATGGGTAATGACGATCAATGTTTTATTGTGCTGATGCGCTAATTTTTGCAGCGCTAACACAAGCAGCTTTTCCGTTCTGGGGTCTAACCCCGACGTTGGCTCGTCCAAAAAAAGGAGCTTTGGATCTGGAATTAATTCGCTAGCGATGCTGACCCGTTTGCGCTCGCCCCCGGAGAGTTCTCGAATACGGCTTTGCCATTTGGCCGGACCAATATCCAGCATTTTAAGGCACTCTTCTATTTTTCTTTTCCGTTCCTGCTGCGTCACATCGGAATTCAATCGAAGCTTCGCTACGTATTCAAGTGTTTTCATCACAGTTAAATTGGGCCGGATTAAATCCATTTGCGGCACGTAGCCGATTAAATTTTTTTCAGCGGAGCTGTTAAAATCCTGCCCATTGATTTCGACCGAACCGCTCGTCAATTTCTCGTAACCGATCACGCAATTCACAAATGTCGATTTACCGGCGCCTGACGTGCCTAAAATCGCGACCAGCTCCGAGGATGTAAATTCTACATTGATGTGATCTAGAATGACTTTGTCCTTTTTTTTGAGCCCGCGATCCCGCACTTGAACGGTTCTGCACAGTTCGTGAATAGTCAACCGTTCTCCCGAATTTGGCGCTAAATAGATCAGCAGTCCCGAAATATAGATCATTTTGATATTACCAAAAATGAGGACGTTATTGTCTTTGAGATAAATATCACTGCGGATCGGATGATTGTCGATGAACGCCAGATTTTTTTGAGCAGTATTGCGATAAATGATCTGACCGTTTCGGCGGGTAAAGGTACCTTGAATCTGAGCGACAGAAAAGCTGTCCAATCTGATATCACAGGAAGGGGCTCTTCCCATTGTCACATCGCCGTGGTCAAGCATGTCGTTGAGCGCAACTTTTTCCCATTGCTGTTTACTGTAATCCCCCAGCAGGAAAATCATCAGTACGCCTTCTCCGCGGTACATTTTCATAAACTGCTCGTCCCCACCAATATAAAGAATCGTACCGTCCTTCAATTGGTAAAGCTTCTGATCGTGAGCGATGCGCCGGCCATCGATGAAAATGCCGTTCCTGCTGTTCAGATCTTGATAAAACCATCGATTGTTTTGGTAAATCATCTGGCCGTGCTGATGTGAAACAAATTTAGAAGTCAGCACAATATCGACCTGATTTGTTTTTTCCGCGTCAAATGAAACTCTCCCGATCACATTTTTTTCCTGTTTTAATGTGAGAATTTCAATTTTTTGCGCGTTGTCTTGTAGAATCAACAAGCTCGCCGTCGGATTTTCGAATTCCATCGTTTTCCTTTCTAAATAAGTCGCGTCATTTTTCTGTATATATGCTTAATTTTAACACGTAAGGCACATAAAGTCATTTATTGATAAGCACCTTTTATAAAAACTCAATCTGCTAATTTTTTTCATTAAAAAAGATCAGAACTGCAAAAACGCTGCAATTCCGATCTTTGAACCGCACCCCGTCAAGTAGACAATCAAAAAAATAAAATTTCTTTGCCATCAGGCTCACGTCTGATGGCATTTTTCATGCCGCTAT
>OCTW013418294.1_pt1 | contig 10705 bp, 7 predicted proteins | sample 1539671 | NCBI WGS metagenome assembly OCTW01 (sample SAMN02144230, study PRJEB22623) | gut metagenome | biome: sheep rumen | host: Ovis aries | place: New Zealand
TTTCTGACGCTGTGCCGTTAAGTGTCAGGAACTGTTCGTTGCGCTGAATAGCGAAGTCCTTAATATTCAGGTGTTTGGCGTAATAGGTGATAGACGACGGATGGATGTTCCACTCTGCGTTATTGACCATGATCTTCGAGGGCTCCAGCTGCACGAAAGTCACCTGCTTGCCGTCCAGCGTCGTGTTGAATTGTGCCTTGGCCTTCACCTCACCACTCATGCGCTCCGTAGCATGGTTGTCCCATCGGAGGGTGGTGGTCAGCTGGTTGTTAAAAGCGCTGCCGGCAGCCTGTAGAGCCATGTCGTTACCATTATCCTTATGTTTGTTGATGCTCAGGTCGTAAGCCAGCGTACCCATTGGCGACAGGATGCTGACGTGGGCACTGTCGTAGCGGCTGTCTTTGTAATAGAATTGTGGTACGTTACACTCCATGTTGATTTGCTGGATGTCGTCGTTTACCGTGCCGTCGATGGTCAGTGGCTTGGTTAGCCGGACGGGAATCTGCAGGATGCTTTGCAGCCAGTCCGACTTGCGGATGGTGGCATGCAGGGTAAAGTCGTTATGTGTCTGCTGATGCGTCTTGGGGAGTCCCGGCAGGGTAGGCAGCTTGCTTGCGATAAAATTGGTAATGCTCTGTGGCAGCGTCAGATAGTCGAAGTGTCCGCTGATGCTGATATCGCCAAAGTCGCTATGCATGGATGCGTAGTGCTGATGGCCGTTGTAGCCTGACTCTATGTGAAGCTGCTGTAGCTTGTAGTCGGTCGTGGGCGATTGCAGGGTCAGTTCTTTGATGTCCAATGTACCGACCACATCCTGGTTATGGATGGTCTTGAAGTTGGCAGCCAGGTTACCCGAGAGATGGGCATCGCCCCACTGGTCGCTCAGATGGATGGCCTTGGGATTCAGTTCGTCAATGTCGACGTTGAGCAGGATGTCATTCTGGCGCAGCTGTTTCAACATATTTCCGTTAATGACAGCCTTCAGGTGGTGGTCGTCAATGCTGACCTGTCCATGAATATCCGTCGGGCTGTACAGACCGTTCAGCTGAATGTTCTGATACCGATAGCCATTATAGTGGATGTGGTTGACAACACCTTCGGCCTTGATGGTCGGTTGTCCTTCTGCAGGCAGCTGTCCGCTCAGTTGTACGTTGGTGGCCAACTGTCCGAAGTGGTCGTCGTTCAACAGTCTTTTCAGGTCAAAGTCGGGCGTGTCTACGCTTCCTTTGAAGTGACGCAGACTATCCATGGACAGTTGCAGATTGACCATGCCGGCATCTGTCCTTAGCTGGTTGGTGGTTCGCAACTCGCTGGTACCATGTCCGCTGGCAGTACCTTTTAGGTGAATACTTCCTAATCGCACCAGTGCTTCGGGAACCTGAACACTCCGGCCTTGCAGGTTTTCAGAGATAAAGTCAATCGTTTTGGCAGACAGTCCCAGGTCGTGGATGTTGACTGTCCAGTTGGGTGCCTGTTGTGTAAGCTGATGGATAGTTCCTCCGATGTTGATGTCGATATCTCCCGTCGTGGAGTTCACGTTCAGCTGGGGTATCTCTAAGTTTTCTCCCTCTCCCTTGAAGTTGGCCGACAGGGATAGCGTACTTTGAAACGTCTTCAATGAGGGAAGAAGGTATGACAAGTCTGACAGTCGGACGGTCGATGGTCGGATGCTGCCCGAGTAACGTAGGGATGGTGTGATGAAATGGTCGCCCCGGAAGCGATAGGAAGCCTTGATGTCGCCCAAGCTGACATCCGTACCAGGCATTCGCAGCTTGAAGTCCGTCAGCTGGCAGCCGTGTCGCCCGCCGTCGAAGTGCAGCGATAGGCGATCCACTGCCATACCGGATTTCTCCCGGGCAGACAGTCGTTTGATGTTGACGTTCAGCGAGTCTTCCGTCAGGAGCTTCAGGATGATATGGGTGCTGATATCTGCCAAGGCCAGATGATTCGGATTGATGACGCCTGGAGTCTCTTCAGCATCAAGTCGATCGTAGGTTACGCTGGAACGACGGATGATAAGTGAGTTGATGCGCAGGTTGAGAGGCGACGTGCTGGTCGTGTCCTTGGAAGCCAGGGAGTCAATCACGAACTGGAAGTTGGGCTTGCTGTCTGCTGTCGCCCGGTAGAGTTTGGCGTGGGCTCCGAAGAGCTGAGCCGTTGCAACGGAAATCTGCCCTTCTGCCAGTTGCATCAGGTCAATGCGTGTCGACAGTCGGGTGGCTTTTAGCAGTTCTTTCCCCTGTTGGTCTTTAATGAGGACATCGTAGAGTGTCACATGACTCGGAATGCCATAGTCCAACCGACCTATGCTCACGCTGGTGCCGAGTTTTTGGGCCAGCATCCCTGCCGCCTTCCTACCCATGAACTCCTGTACGGCGGGTACGCTGAAGGTGAGAATGAAGAGCAGGTACAGACCCAAAACAGTCCATATCAGTATATTTAATATGTTCTTAAGTATCTTCAAAACTGATAGTCAGAGATAGCAAAACTTTTTGTTCTTTCCGATTTTTGGTACAAAATTACATTAAAAAGTTGTGATGAAGCAATATTTCGTGTTTTTTTTGTAGATTATGTGCCTCTTTTTTGGTAAATTTGCACCGATTTTCAGTGAAACGTTTCAAAATTCATTTTATACATGGCAAATGTAATCAAGTTACGCAAAGGCTTGGACATTCACCTTCAAGGTAAGGCCGAGGAGAAGCTCATGGAGCTCAAATCCAATGGTCAGTATGCTTTGATGCCTGACGATTTCGAGGGTGTAACCCCGAAGGTGGTCGTCAAGGAGGGTGACAAAGTCAAGGCCGGGGATGCCTTGTTTGTTAACAAGCAATATCCCGAAGTTAAGTTTGCCTCGCCTGTCAGCGGTACTGTCCGCGAGGTGGTACGTGGCGAACGTAGGAAAGTGCTCTGTATCAAGGTGGAAGCCGATAAGGAGCAGCAGTTTACGGATTTTGGCAAGAAGGATGTGTCAAAGATGAATGGCCAGCAGGTAATCGATGCCTTGCTGGAGGCCGGAATCTTTGGCTATATCAATCAGTTGCCCTACGCCGTATCAACCAACCCGTCTGTACAGCCGAAGGCCATTTTCGTCTCGGCTCTGCGCGACAAACCGCTGGCTGGTGACTTCGAGTTCGAGGTGAAGGGTCAGGAGCAGGATTTCCAGACCGGTCTTACCGCTCTGTCGAAGATTGCCAAGACCTATCTGGGCTGTGGTGTACACTCCAGCTTCGAGAACTACAAGGATGTCGAGGTCAACATCTTCGACGGCAAGTGTCCTGCTGGCAATGTGGGTGTACAGGTCAACCATATCGATCCCGTCAACAAGGGCGAGGTAGTATGGACCATCGGCGACCCCACCGTTGTACTGTTCATCGGTCGCTTGTTCAATACTGGCAAGGTTTGTCTGAAGCGTCGCATTGCCCTGTGTGGCAGCGAGGTGAAGGCTCCTGCTTATGTTGACATGCTGGTGGGCGAGGAACTCTCTACGCTGCTTTCCAACAGCTATGACGCCGACCGTCACGTCCGCATTATCAACGGCAACGTGCTGACGGGTCGTCCCACCACGAAGGAAGGTTTCCTTGGTGCCCACACCTCTGAGATTACCGTCATCCCCGAGGGTGACGATGCCGACGAGTTCCTGGGTTGGATTCTTCCCCGTTTCAACCAGTTCTCCGTGAACCGCAGCTACTTCTCTTGGCTCTTTGGCAAGAAGAAGTATGCGCTGGATGCCCGTATCAAGGGTGGCGAGCGCCATATGATTATGAGTGGCGAGTACGACAAGGTGCTGCCTATGGACATCTATGGTGAGTACCTCATCAAGGCCATCATCACCGGCGACATCGACCGCCAGGAGGCTTTGGGTATCTACGAGGTTGCTCCCGAGGACTTCGCTCTGGCAGAGTTTGTCGACTCTTCCAAGCTGGAACTGCAGCGCATTGTTCGTGAGGGTTTGAACATACTTCGTAAGGAGAATGCTTAAATTGTAAATAGTAAATGGTCAAATTGTAAATTACGATTATGAGCGCAGTAAGAAAGATTTTTGATAAGATGAGGCCAAGCTTCGAGGAAGGTGGCAAGCTGCACATGCTGAAGAGCTACTTCGACGGCTTTGAGACCTTCGCGCTTGTGCCCAATGATACTTCGAAGACCGGCGTCAACATTCACGATGCCATCGACTCGAAGCGCATTATGAGTATGGTGGTCATCGCCCTGATGCCTGCCATGCTGTTTGGTATGTATAACATCGGCTACCAGAACTATCTGGCTGCCGGCACACTGGCAACAGCTTCCTTCTGGGAGGTGTTCTTCTATGGTTTCCTGGCCGTGCTGCCTAAGATCATCGTCAGCTACGTTGTCGGTCTGGGCATCGAGTTTGCCTGGGCACAGTGGAAGCACGAGGAGATTCAGGAAGGTTATCTGGTATCGGGTATCCTGATTCCGCTGATTGTACCCATCGGCTGTCCGTTGTGGATGCTGGCTTTGGCTTGTGCCTTCAGCGTCATCTTCTGTAAGGAGATTTTCGGTGGTACGGGTATGAACCTCTTCAATCCCGCCATCGCAGCCCGTATGTTCCTGTTCTTCGCCTATCCGTCGAAGATGACAGGTGACACCGTTTGGGTTGCGCAGGACAGCATCTTCGGACTGGGTAACACGCTGCCCGACACGTTTACGGCTGCCACTCCGCTGGGACAGATTGCCCAGGGTATCAATCCAGATGCTTGCATCTGCGATATGATTTTCGGCTTCATCCCCGGTTCTATTGGTGAGACTTCCGTGATAGCCATTGCCCTGGGTGCCGTGCTCCTGCTGTGGACGGGCATTGCTTCGTGGCGTACCATGTGCAGCGTCTTCGTAGGCGGTGGCCTGCTGGCTATCCTTTTCGAGCAGATTGGTGCAACGGACATGGTATGGTGGCACCACTTCGTATTGGGTGGCTTTGCCTTCGGTGCCGTCTTCATGGCTACCGACCCCGTCACCTCTTGCCGCACCAATATCGGCCAGTTCATCTATGGCTTCATCATTGGTGCCATGGCCGTCATCATCCGTGTGAAGAACGCCGGTTACCCCGAGGGTATGATGCTGGCTATCTTCTTCGGTAATATGGTGGCTCCTATGATTGACCACTTCGTGGTAGAGCATAACATCTCGAAACGCTTAAAGAGAGGAGGTACCAAATGAGTAAGTTGAATACAAACAGTAACGCGTACATTATTATATATAGTACGATCTTGGTGGTCATCGTGGCCTTCCTGCTGGCGTTTGTCTTCCAGGCGCTGAAGCCTATGCAGGATGCTAACGTGGCACTGGATGTGAAGAAGCAGATTCTGAACTCGCTGAACCTGCGCGGACTGGACGGCCAGGAGGCTGAGGCCAAGTACGCCGAGGTGGTGAAGGAAGAGAAGGAAATCAATGGTCTGAAGGTCTTTGCCTGTCAGGTTGGCGACCAGGAGGTTGTCGTGGTATCGCTGAAGGGTATGGGCCTTTGGGGCGGCATTAGCGGCTATCTGGCTGTCGACAAGGACGACAAGGTCTATGGTGCCTACTTCAACCACGAGAGTGAGACCGCAGGACTTGGTGCTGAAATCAAGGACTCGCAGGAGTGGCAGGAGAAGTTCATCGGCAAGAAGATCTTCGACGAGAACGGTAACGTCGTCCTCTCTGTGGTGAAGAAGGTGGAGAACCCCGATACGCAGGTCGACTGCGTCACGGGTGCTACGCTGACGTCTAATGGTGTCGATGCTATGATTAAAGATTGCCTGAAGTCTTTGCAGAATAAATAGTAAATTGTCAAATGGTCAAATTGTAAATTACTATGGCACTATTTAGTAAACAAAATAAAGAGGTTTTCCTCAATCCGCTGAATGCCGACCATCCTATTCTGGGACAGGTCCTCGGCATCTGTTCGGCACTGGCCGTCACCTCGCAGCTCAAGCCTGCCATTGTGATGGGTCTTGCCGTGACCGTAATCACCGCTTTTGCAAACGTGATTATTTCTATCATCCGCAACACCATCCCCAACCGCATCCGTATCGTGGTGCAGCTGGTGGTCGTTGCTGCTCTCGTTACCATCGTCTCGCAGATTCTGAAGGCTTTCGCCTATGATGTCAGCGTCGAGCTGAGCGTGTATGTCGGTCTGATTATCACCAACTGTATCCTGATGGGCCGCCTCGAGGCTTTCGCCATGATGAACAAGCCCTGGCCGTCGTTCCTTGACGGTGTGGGCAACGGTCTTGGCTATGCCATGATTCTGGTCATCGTCGGTGCTGTCCGCGAACTGCTGGGCCGTGGCTCGCTGCTGGGCTTCCAGGTGATTCCCGATGCCTGCTACGACTTCGGCTACGTTAACAACGGTATGATGACCATGCCTGCCATGGCGCTGATTCTGGTGGGTTGTGTCATCTGGGTACATCGTGCATATTTTTATAAGGAGAAGTAAGATATGGAACACGCAATAAGTTTATTATTCCGGTCGATATTCGTCGACAATATGATTTTCGCCTTCTTCCTCGGCATGTGTTCCTACCTTGCCGTGTCGAAGACCGTGAAGACCTCGCTGGGACTGGGCTGCGCCGTGACCTTCGTGCTCACCGTTACCGTTCCTGTGAACTATCTGTTGCAGACCAAGGTGCTGGGTCCCGACTGCCTCGTGGCCGGTGTTGACCTCAGTTACCTGTCGTTCATCCTCTTCATCGCTGTCATTGCCGGTATGGTGCAGCTGGTGGAGATGACCGTTGAGCGCTACTCACCCTCGCTCTATGCAGCACTGGGTATCTTCCTGCCGCTGATAGCTGTGAACTGCGCCATCATGGGTGCTTCGCTGTTCATGCAGCAGCGCATCCTCATGGAGCCCACCAATTCGCAGGCTATCACCTCCGTCTGGGACGCCATTGTCTATGGCTTCGGTTCCGGACTGGGCTGGACGCTGGCCATTGTTGCCCTGGGCGCTATTCGCGAGAAGATGCAGTACAGTGATGTCCCCAAGCCCCTTCAGGGACTGGGCATCGTATTCATCACCGTTGGTTTGATGGCTATGGCTATGATGTGCTTTTCAGGACTGAACATATAACTTGTAAATGGTAAATTGTCAAATTGTAAATTAAGATGGCACAGTTTATAGCATATAGCATAGGAGTATTCCTCCTCGTGATCATCCTCGTGGTGATAGTCCTGCTGGTGGCTAAGAAGTATCTGTCACCCTCAGGCAATGTGAATATTGAAATCAACGGTGACCGTACCATCAGCGTGGCACAGGGCAACAGCCTCATGTCGACGCTCAACGAGAACGGTGTCTTCCTGCCCTCTGCCTGCGGTGGTAAAGCCTCTTGCGGACAGTGTAAGGTACAGGTACTTGAAGGTGGCGGCGAGATTCTCGACTCCGAGAAGCCTCACTTCACCCGTAAGGAAATCAAGGCCGGCTGGCGCCTCGGCTGCCAATGCAAGGTCAAGGGCGACCTCAAGATCCATGTCGACGAGAGCATCCTCGGCGTCAAGGAGTACGAGTGTACCGTTATCAGTAATAAGAACGTGGCAACCTTCATCAAGGAGTTCAAGGTGCAGCTGCCTGCCGGAGCCCACATGGACTTCCTGCCCGGTTCGTATGCACAGATTAAGATTCCTGCCTTCGACTGCATCGACTACAACGACTACGACCGTGACCTCATCACGCCGGAGTACGTTCCCGCTTGGGAGAAGTTCAAGATGTTCGACCTGAAGTGTAAGAACCCCGAGCCCACCATCCGTGCCTACTCCATGGCCAACTATCCTGCCGAGGGCGACGTCTTCATGCTCACCGTTCGTATCGCTACACCTCCGTTCAAGCCCGATCGCAGCGGCTTCATGGACGTCAACCCGGGTATCGCCTCGTCGTACATCTTCTCGCTGAAGCCTGGCGACAAGGTGATTATGTCCGGTCCTTACGGCGACTTCCACCCGCACTTCGACTCGAAGAAGGAGATGATCTGGGTCGGTGGTGGTGCCGGTATGGCTCCGCTGCGTGCTCAGATTATGCACATGACCAAGACGCTGCACACCACCGATCGCGAGATGCACTACTTCTACGGTGCCCGTGCACTGAACGAGGTGTTCTATCTCGACGACTTCCTGGGTCTGGAGAAGGAGTTCCCCAACTTCCACTTCCACCTGGCCCTCGACCGTCCCGATCCCGCTGCCGATGCAGCAGGCGTGAAGTACACCCCGGGCTTCGTCCATCAGGTGATGCTCAACACCTACCTGAAGGACCACGAGGCTCCCGAGGACATCGAGTACTACATGTGCGGCCCTGGCCCGATGTCAGCCGCCGTCGTCTCTATGCTCGACTCCTTAGGCGTTGAGCCCGAGAGCATCATGTACGACAACTTCGGAGGCTAACCCCGAAGCACACATACATCTACCAACAGGGAGCGACTTCTATGCCGCTCCCTGTTTCTTGCTCCCCCAGAAATTTTTATTTTTTACTACACATCATACACTGCATACTTAAGCCGCTCTACAACAAGCACTTAACATAGTGAAGCATAGTGATAGATGTGATAGATAAGGCCGAAATTTAACACAAATTTACCAAAAAACGTGTATAAAAAGTTGCACACCTGTGGGATATTTTGTAATTTTGCAGTTGTAGAAAGACGCAAACCTCAGAAGAGTTTTATGGTTTTCTGTTCAGAATCCTCCGTCTTTTTACCTATCTTTGGAGCGTTTTACTCAAATACCCGGAGCGTTTTACTCCAATCCCTGGAGTAACTTACTCCAACCGTTGGAGCGACTTACTCCAATAGCTGGAGCGAAATGCTCCAGAGGCCTGGAGCGCCTTCGAATAAAAGAGTCGTCTGATTCCCAACCGAAGATGCGAATCGAATCACATAAAAACTCCCGCTGTCCACAAGGATAGCGGGAGTCGTTTGTATGGTTGCTGATGATTACTTCACATACTCGGAGAAGTCGGTCAGGCGCATATCGCCCTTGCGAGCCAGGCTATCGTGCATGGCGAAGGCGGCAGGCAGGTTGTGGCACGTCTGACCACCCTTGGCCAGCTTCAGGTAGTCCCACAGCAGCTGCTTGTAGTCGGGGTGGGCGCACTGCTCGATGATAATCTCTGCACGCTGGCGGGGCGACTTGCCACGCAGGTCGGCGACACCCTGTTCGGTGACGATGATGTTGACGTCGTGCTCCGATGAGTCCTGATGGCTGACGAAGGGCACGATGCTCGAGATGAGACCACCCTTGGCGACAGAAGGACAGGTGAAGATGGAGAGGTAGGCGTTGCGGATGAAGTCGCCGCTACCACCGATACCGTTCATCATCTTCGTGCCGCTGATGTGCGTGGAGTTGGCATTGCCGTAGATGTCGCACTCAATGGCGGTGTTGATGGCAATGACGCCCAGTCGGCGGATGACCTCGGGAGAGTTCGAGATCTCACTCTGACGCAGCGTCAGGTGGGTCTTGAAGTAGTCCATATTGTCGTACACCTGCTTCAGACACTCGTTAGAAACGGTCAGCGAGCAGGCCGAAGCATCCTTCACACGACCATTCATCATCATCTCGACGACTGAATCCTGCAACACCTCGGTGTAGATGTTGAAGTCGGGCACGTGCTTGTCCTGACCCAGAGCACCAAGAATAGCGTTGGCCGTTGAGCCTACGCCGCTCTGCAGGGGGAGGAACTCCTTGGGAATGCGTCCCTTGTGCATCTCCTCCACCAGGAACTCGGCAGTGAGGAAGCCGATCTTGTCGGTCACGGGGTCGCTATCCTTGAAGGCACGGGCCTCGTCGGGGATGTTACACTCAACGACACCCACCACCTTGTCCTTGGGGATGGTGACGTAGGGCACACCGATGCGGTCGCTGACGTTCACGATGGGAATGGGCTTGCGGTAAGGGGGATCCAGCGGCTCGTAGACGTCGTGGATGTACTTGGCGTTGGGGTTGTGGAAGCTGTTCAGCTCCAGGATGACGTGCTTGGCCAGACGGGCAGCGGTGGGCGAGATGCCGCCAGCGGCAGTCAGGTAGACGCGATAGTCGCTACCGCAGTCCTCAATGTCGCACACCTCCAGGATAGCCCAGTCCACATCACCGTAGAAGCCGTAGCGCAACTCCTGTGCCATGTGGCTCAGATGCAGGTCGTTATAGGGAATCTCACCCATGTTGACGTGCTTGCGGAAGTCGGGGTTGGTGGTGTAGGGAGCGCGATACTTGATGGCCTGTGCAGCAGCCAGGTCGCCGTCGGTCGATTGTCCCGTTGATGCGCCGGTGAAGACGCCAACCTTGAATTCGCGTCCGGCCTCATGCTCCTTGACGGCAATCTTGGCCAGTTCCTTGGTGGTAGCCTTTGCCACACCGGCGGGTGTGAAGCCACTCATGGCGATGTTCTCGCCGTTCTTAATCAGTGCTGCAGCCTCTGCAGCGGTCATGCGTGTGTACATAAGTCTTTGAATTACCTTATTAAATTTGGGTGCAAAGGTAATATAAAATAGGAGAACCACCAAATTTTAGTGCCATGTTTTAGTGCCATGAATGTAAAAATCCCGAATTGTTTCACGCACACGTTTACGCTGTATTTAACTTTTTTTAGTATAACAAACATCAACTACCTTATATATTTTTGTTAACTTTGCAGCGGAAAATTAATCAATTTAAGTATAAAATCTATGAAAAAGTATTTATTGTTGGGTTTTGCTGCCCTTGCCTTCGTCAGCTGTAGCAAGGACAA
>OCTW011547457.1_pt1 | contig 10704 bp, 8 predicted proteins | sample 1539671 | NCBI WGS metagenome assembly OCTW01 (sample SAMN02144230, study PRJEB22623) | gut metagenome | biome: sheep rumen | host: Ovis aries | place: New Zealand
GGCGGCCGCCGCGTTGGAGAGGAAAAGACTGCCGCTGCCATAGTCTACCAGCAGATAGACAATCCAGCCGAGTATGCCGCCCACAGCGGCTTCCAGGATGCGTTTCCGCTGGATCCGGAAGTAAACGGAAAATCCCAGGGAACCCAGAAATGCCAGGACCAGCTGCTCCGGCCACGGAATGATATTGATGGGAATGCTGGGAACCGGGACGCTGACGCTGTGCAGCAGCAGTTTGGCGAGAAAGAAGCCGGCGGTCAGCGCCGTGGCGATCAGCAGCGCCTCCACCAGACGGTACATGCCGGTCAGAATATCGCCGTAGAGCATATCCTTGATGGAGTTGCAGAAGGCAAGGGTGGGGATAAACAGGAAGACTACGGAAATCAGTATTTTATCTAAATGGGTGCCAAGTCCGATCCGCACGAAACCGATGGACAGCAGGCCGCTGACCAGGCAGGCGAAAAGCGTGTAGACGATGGTGTTGGTTTTCGGCGTCTTCAGGAAGCGGTCAAATATAAAGACAACCAGTCCCAGGAGGGCCGCTGCCAGCGCGTCTGCGAGATTGCCCCCGAAAAAGGGAGCCATGGAGCCGGAACTGAGCATGTAGCAGGCCGCGTCCACCCAGTCCCTGTTTCTGCTGCGGGCAATTTCCTGCAGGCGGGAACGGAACTCCTGGGGGGAAAGCGGCGTGCGGCAGATCTCCCGGGCCAGGGCGTTGTACAGCTCCAGTTTGCGCAGATTGACGCCATAGCCGATGATCCGTTTGCTCTGGGTCCAGATGGTTCCGTCTGCGTAGCGCACGGTGCACAGTACCATGGAAGAGATCGAAAACACTTCCACGGATTTGGCGTGATAGGCCCGCAGCACCCGGCGGATCGTATCCTCCACCCGGCGGACTTCCGCGCCGGACTGTACCATGCGGCGGCCGAGTTCCAGTGTGGCGTCCAGCAGTTCCCGCTGTGAGTCTCCCATCAGATATTTTTTCATTTTCCCCCTCTTTCCCGGGCAGTGCCCGATGCTCTCTCTGCTATGGATCTTACCGCGTTGGGGGATAGAGTTCAACCGGATTTCAGGTAAAATTCCATTTACCGGTGAAGTGAAACGGCTGTACCGGAAGACAGCGGGAAAAAGTGCCGCGCATTTTGCCGGGGCATAGTTTTGTGGTAAAGTAAAAGAAACCGGGAACCACAGGATACAGGAGGAACTAAAATATGACAATCGCACAGATCGCGTGTTTTGTAGAAGCGGCGGGAACAGGGAGCTTTTCGAAGGCGGCGATGCATCTGTTTATCAGTCAGCAGACCGTCAGCCGACAGATCAAATCACTGGAAAATGAACTGGGGGTAAAGCTGTTTCAGCGCAGAAATACCGGTGTGGTCCTGACGGAACAGGGCAGACTGTTTTATGAAGTGGAAAGCGAGCTCCTCCGCCAGCACCAGACCCTGATCGACCGGATCCGGGACAGTACCCATCCGGACAATCAGCGGCTGCGCATCGGCCTGGGCGGGTTCAGCAGTTATGACGAGCAGCGCCTGGCAGGGACGATTCTCGCTTTCAGCAGGGAAAATCCGGAGCTGGAAGTGGAGTACCGGGTGCTTCCGGTGAATACTGCGCTGGAATGGATGGATGAGGGGAAGCTGGATCTGCTGATTACGTTCCAGTCTGAACTGGAGAAAACCAGGGATCTGTATATCCGACCGCTTTCCTTTGGCAGAACGGAGATCGGGATCGTGATTTCCCAGAATCATCCCTGTGCCTCCCGCAGGAATCTGAAATTTGCGGATCTGAAAGACGAAGTGTGGGGCGTGCTTTCCCCCAGTGTTTCCCTGGACCACAAACTGCGCCTGCAGCAGCGTCTGGAACATGATGAAGGGCTGACGAATGTGCGGATAAAGGAATACACGTCCAAAAGCAACCTGCAGATTGCGCTGGTCAACGGAAAGTGTGTGACGTTTGTCTATGAAGATATCATGAACGGGATGGAAGACAGCCTGAAATTTTATCCCCAGCCCGGGGACCGGGAACTGGCGCAGATCTGCATGGCGTGGAAGATGGGGGAATATACCACAAAAGCCAGAAATCTCGCGGATTTTATGCAGCAGCATCTGGAATAAGAGGGCGTGGGGAACGCGGCCGGGTGCCGGAAGGTTTTTGCGGGAGGAATGAACCTGCAGCGTAGGGGAATAAAAGGCCTTTGATACAGTTGAAAGGGTGTCACGGATATGCAAAAACGATGTACGCAGGGACAGCGTCAGCTGTTATACTGTAAGTGTAAGAATCCATGGAACAGACTGCGGAACCGGGTGTCGGGCGCTTAAGCCCCGTGCCGCGGCAGAAGGCGGGAATGTCCGGCGGCGCAGTCACTGGAGTGAAGGAGGAGTAGGAGTTATGAAAAGCAATTTTGGTAAAAAGGGATGGTGGATCATTATCTTTACGCTGCTGATCTACATGTTTACCTGTGCTGTACCGGACACGTTAAATGTGGTCACCGGCGGATTCGCCCATACCTTCGGGATGGCTTCCGACAGCCCGCTGCTGATTTTTTCTGCGGTCGGCGGATTTGTGGGCATTCCGCTGGCACTGATCGCCGGCCACATTATTTCACGCAAAGGCGTGAAGGGACCGGCAGTTATCATGATGTTCGCACTGGCAGTGCTGTGGTTCTTCTATGGCAGATGCGCCACCCTGCAGCAGTTTGCTGTGGTGGCAACCATTATTACCGCACTGTCTAACACAGTGAATCTGGTGGTTACCCAGCAGCTGATGAGCAACTGGTTCCCGAAGAAAAAGGGACTTGCCCTGGGATGGGCGACCATGGGTATGCCGCTGGACAGTGCCATTACGGTGGCCGTATTCCAGGTGCTGCTGACAAAGGTCGGATTTGCCGCACCGTTCTACATGATGGTGGCAATCATGGCGGTTCTGGCAGTTGTAATGATCCTGGCAGTGAAATCCTATCCGGAAGAGGCCGGCGCATTCCCGGATAACGAAGAGATTTCTGAAGCAGAGAAAAAAGCAAACATGGAGCTGTTCTCCCACTATCAGTCAGATTTTACAGTAGGAAAGCTGTTCCGCACACCGGCCTTCTGGCTTCTGGTGATTGTCTTCGGCTTCCTGTTCATCGGACTGGTAGGAACAATCTCACAGATGGTTCCCCGTATGGTCAGCATCGGTTTCGGTCCGAATACCGCAGTTATGTGGCTGACCATCGCTTCCCTGATCGGCATTCCGGCTTCTTATCTCTGGGGACTGATTGACCAGGCGGCAGGCACGAAAAAGACCGTTGTGATCTTTACCGTGATCTGGGCAGTCATGATGCTGCTCTCCTCACTGGGATGCAGCAGCCGATCCCATGGCCTGACCATTACCAGCATAGTCATTTTCGCATGCTTAAACGGCGGCCTGGGCAACCTGATGCCTTCCATGTGCATCAGCGTCTTCGGCAGATTCGATTTCGCGCAGGCCAATAAACTGATGGTACCCTTTGTAGTAGGCATCCGTACGCTGGCATTCCTGATTATTCCGGGAATACTTCTGGCGGCAGGCAAAAATGTATCCGGCGGATTTGCCCGGGTATTCCTGGTATTCACCATTCTCGCGGTGATCGCCCTGATTGCCTCCCTGTTCCTTCCGAAGGAAAGCATCGGACGGGAAAGCGCAATGTGATCCGCGGATCCCGCGCACAGCAGTACAGCAGTAAAAAAGGGCTGCCGGTTTTCCGGCAGCCCATGAAAAAACGGGACGGTGTGGTTCTTGGAAACCACACCGTCCCGTTTTTTTGTCACAGCCTGTAACGCGCGGACCGCGCAGGTTACAGAAGCGTGATACCGTGTTCTGCCAGGTTTTTCAGATCTGCTTCCGGCCAGAGGGAGCACTGGACTTCTCCGATATGGGCCTTGCGCAGGAAGAAGAGACAGATCCTGGACTGACCGATTCCGCCGCCGATGGTGTAAGGCAGTTCCCGGTCCAGGATGGCTTTCTGGAAAGGAAGGTTCGCGCGCTCTTCGCAGCCTGCTTTTTTCAGCTGGCTGGCCAGGGCGGTTTCGTCTACCCGGATGCCCATGGAGGAAAGTTCCAGGGCGATGTCCAGCACCGGATAGTATACCAGGATGTCCGCGTTCAGGGACCAGTCATCGTAGTCCGGAGCCCGTCCGTCATGGGGTTCGCCGTTGGCGAGTTTGTCGCCGATCTGCATCAGGCAGACAGCGCCCTTTGCCTTGGTGATATAGTATTCCCGTTCTTTTGGTGTGTTGTCCGGGAACATTTCCTCCAGTTCGGAAGTAGTGATAAAGAAGATATCCTTCGGAAGAAATTCTTCAATGTAATCATACTGGATGGACATGTAAAGCTCGGTTTTTCGCAGGATGCTGTAAATCTCCTTTACGGTATCCTTCAGGTAGTTCAGATTGCGCTTTTCCTTGCTGATGATTTTTTCCCAGTCCCATTGATCCACATAGATGGAGTGGATGTTGTCGGTGATTTCGTCCCGGCGGATGGCGTTCATGTCCGCGTAAAGGCCGGTGTCTTCCGCAAAGCCGTATTTTTTCAGGGCAAAGCGTTTCCATTTGGCCAGGGAGTGCACCACTTCGGCAGTGCGGCCTTTCTGTTCCCAGATATCAAAGGATACGGCGCGTTCCACGCCGTTTAAGTCATCGTTCAGGCCGCTGGACGGGTCCACAAACAGCGGGGCTGTGACCCGGGATAAGTTCAGCTTTTTGGCCAGCAGGCTCTGGAAAAAGTCTTTGACTGTTTTGATGGCGATCTGTGTCTCGTAAAGATCCAGATCTGATTTGTAGTGTTTCGGGATAATCGTATCGCCCATAGGAGCTCACCTCATGTTTTCTTTCTATAGATTTTATTTGCAGAAAAAGAGAGGGTCCGTAACAACGGAGTCTCTTTGCTGTGCCGGAATTGAATATAATTGAATATAAGAGAGCAGCCGCATGATGAGGCTGCTCACGGATGGGTCTGCTGTTATGCGTCCGGTCTGATGTCGTCATCCTTCAGCAGGGAAGTACACTGCGGGCAGCGGGTGGCTGCAAGGGGGATGGTGGACTGGCAGTACGGACATACCTTGGTATCCACAGGAGCTTCTGCGGCAGGTTTTTCGAATTTGGTCCGCATGCGGTTGATGGCTTTGACCATACAGAAAATCACCAGCGCAATGATGAAGAAGTTGATCACTGCGGAGATAAACGAACCGTATTTCAGTATATTGCCGCCTGCGGCCTGAGCCGCTGCGATGGATTCATAATGTTTGCCGTCCAGAGAGATGAACAGGTTGGAAAAATCGATATGGCCGGTGAAGATACCGATGATGGGGTTGATCAGGTCGCTGACGATTGAATTGACAATAGCAGTAACCGCACCGCCGATGATGATACCCACAGCCAGGTCAAACATGTTGCCCTTTAATGCGAATTCACGGAATTCCTGCGCAAATTTCTTCATAACACAATCTCCTTATTTCATTTTCCTCTTTCGCGGAGAACCGCCGGATTACACTTTCAGTATATAGATTCCGATGTAAAAATTCAAGATGTTTCGCATGGAAGATGGCGGTTTTGCCTTTCCGGCAGACGGCAGCGCCGGGACAGACGGAAACGGAGAACGAAGAGCGGAAAACCGGGAAACAGTGGCAGTAAAATCTCTGCAGGCGGCGGAGACGGTTTGACAGGCCGCGGGGCAGGGGGATATAATTTTGAGCGTTCAGAAAGAGAGGAGAGGATGGGTATGGCGATTGCCGTTACGATGTGCAAGCTGCTGATCACCATGGGGATCGGCTTTTATCTGTTTAAAAAGAATATATTCAATGAAAGGGTGAACGGGGGGCTGTCCGCCATGATTGTGCAGATTGCCTGCCCCTGTATTATCATCAACAGTGTGGCTTCCGTGCCCCATGACAATCCGGAGGCGGTTATCCGTATTTTTATCGCCGGGATTCTGTCCTATTTTCTGTTTATCGGACTGGGCTATGTATTTACCGGGATCATGCGAGTGCCGAAATTTCTGAAAGGGACCTATATCTGCATGTTTGTGTTTGCAAACGCGGCATTTATGGGATTTCCCGTGGTGCAGGCCCTGTTTGGCGATGTGGCAATCTTCTATGTTACAATTTTTAACATGCCCTTTAATCTGTTTATGTTTACCCTGGGCCCCCATTATTTTAAAAAGGACGCTTCCCTGGAAGATCACCCGAAGCCGGTGAAAAAAACCACCCTCCGGGATATTCTGAATAACGGACTGATTGCCAGCGTGATTGCCCTGGTGATTTACTTCGGAAATATACAGCTGCCGGAGGCGTTTTACTCCGTGGTAAGTTTTGTGGGCAACATGACCACGCCCCTGTCCATGATCTGCATCGGCAGCTCGCTGGCGGCAGTTTCCATGCGGCAGATCCGGGAGGAGAAGGGGGTATGGATCATGCTTCCCCTGCGTCTGGCAGTGATCCCGGCCATTGTCTGGGGGTTCCTCCATCTGTTCCTGTCAGATCCCACGCTGATCGCGATCTGTACCATATCCACTGGTATGCCGGTGGCTTCCCTGGTGGCGATGGTATCCGGCGAGAACAAACGGCAGAACCAGGCGGCGGCCATTGGCGTGGCCCTGTCTACCATCTGTTCCATGGTGACCATTCCCATCATGGCTGCCCTCCTGACAGCGGGAACTTAAGCCGGCGGGGTTACTGCCGGCTCATATCTCTGGATTTGCGGACACAGGCCCGCTGGCCTTCGATTACGGCAGAGCGCAGGCCTTTTTCTTCCAGGACCGTTACTGCTTCAATGGTAGTTCCGCCGGGCGAACATACGGCATCTTTCAGCTCGCCGGGATGGCTGCCGGTTTCCAGTACCATGCGGGCGGCGCCTGCGACAGACTGGGCGGCAAAGTGCAGCGCCTGGGCCCGGGGCATGCCGTCGGCCACTGCGGCATCGGCCATTGCCTCGATGAACATATACACATAGGCGGGCGAAGAGCCGCTGACACCTACGACAGCGTCCATCAAAGACTCGTCAATGACTTCGGCTTCACCGAAGCTGTTGAAAATCTGCAGGGCCACGGCCATGTCTTCGTCGGTTACGGCATCATTGCGGCACAGGGCGCTCATGGAAGCGCCGACCATGGCGGGCGTGTTGGGCATGGCCCGGATCAGACGGATCGGGCGGCCGAAGGCTTCCTGGATTTTGGCCAGGGGCTGGCCTGCCGCAATGGAGATAATCAGGGTTTCACTGCTGACGGTTTCCCGAATCTGGGGGATGATTTCAGCGAATTTGTTTGGCTTTACTGCCAGCAGGAGGATATCCGCGAAGGCAGCGGCATCCGAAGCGGAAGTGGTAGCCTGAATGGAGAAGCGGTCGCTGACGGCATCGGCGGTCAGGCGGCGGGAAGTGCATGCCATGATATTTCCGGGGGCAAACACCTGGGCCGACAGCAGGCCTTTGACAATGGCGGTTCCCATATTTCCACATCCGATCAGCGCTATTTTTTTATTCATCATATCCGGTTTCGTCCTTTCCCATCAAAAAACAATATTCTGCATAAAAATAAAAATACCCCCGGGGCGGACAAATGTCAACGCCGCGGGGGTACTGGGGGACAAAGGAAATCAGAAATCTGTGAAGTTCTTTTCTTTTCTGCCTTCGATGAAAGCGTTCATGCCTTCTAATTTGTCGTGGGTGGAGTTGGTCAGACCGAAGAGGTTTGCCTCATATTCCACTGCGTTCTTGATATCCATGTCGTAGCCGTTGTTGATGGCTGCTTTGGCGATGGATACTGCGTAGCTTGCGTTGCGGGCAATCTTGGATGCCATCTTCTTGGCGGTAGCCATCAGATCTGCCTGCGGAACGACTTTGTTTACCAGACCGATGCGGTAAGCTTCGTCTGCTTTGATGTTGGATGCGGTAAAGATCATCTCTTTTGCGCGTCCCATGCCTACCAGACGTGCAAGTCTCTGTGTGCCGCCGAATCCGGGGATGATGCCCAGGCCCACTTCCGGCTGGCCGAAGATTGCGTTATCGGAAGCGATGCGGATATCGCATGCCATGCTGATCTCGCATCCGCCGCCCAGAGCGAAGCCGTTGACTGCGGCGATGGTAACCTGACGCATGTTCTGGAGTTTAAAGAAAGGCTCCGCAGCGCGCATACCGAACGCACGTGCTTCAGCTGCTGTAAAGCCAACCATCTCTTTGATGTCTGCGCCTGCAACGAAAGATTTTTCACCGGAGCCGGTAAGGATCAGCACTTTGATGTCGTCCCGTGCTTCTACCTCTGCAAGGCAGGTGTTCAGCTCGTCCAGAGTCTCGCTGTTTAATGCGTTGAGGGCTTTGGGTCTGTTGATGGTTAATACAGCAATGCTGTCTTCAACTTCAAGGATAAGATTATTCATTTTGTTTTCCTCCTTTTTGTCTGTTGATTCACTTATAAAACAGTATACACCATTTGACAGAAAAAAAGAATATTCGGCCATGAAATTTCTTGTTTCCAGTCCAATGCATAAATGCTATGATGAAGGAACTGCCGGGGGAAAAGATCCGGCAGAATGTGACAGAACAAACTATGACAGATCAAAACTATGACAGAATAATCATGCAGCAGTACAAAGGAACAGAAGAAAAAGAGGAAAAAATTATGGCAGAAGAGATTTCACTTGCGCAGCTGTATCAGCCGCTGACGGACTGGTACGGGTCCAATGCCCGGGTTCTGCCCTGGCGGCAGGATCCGACGCCCTACCATGTCTGGGTGTCGGAGATTATGCTTCAGCAGACCCGGGTGGAAGCAGTCAGGCCGTATTACGCGCGGTTTCTGAAAGAACTGCCGGATGTGGCGGCGCTGAGCAGGTGTCCGGAGGAAAAGCTTCTGAAACTCTGGGAAGGCCTCGGATATTATAACCGCGTCAGAAACATGCAGAAGGCGGCACAGACCGTAATGGAAGAATACGGCGGTCGTCTGCCGGCGGATTACGAAAAACTGCGTTCTCTGCGCGGGATCGGCAGTTATACAGCCGGAGCGGTGGCGTCCATCGCCTTTGGCATTCCGGTGCCGGCGGTGGACGGCAATGTGCTGCGGATTCTCATGCGTGTCTTCGGGGACGATTCGGACATTGCCAGACAGTCCGTAAAGACCCGTACGGAAAAGCAGCTTTTGGCGTTTATGCAGGATCCGCCCATGCCGCAGCCGGGCAGATTCAACCAGGCGCTGATGGAACTGGGCGCCACAGTCTGTCTGCCGAATGGAGCGCCGCTGTGTGATGCCTGCCCTTGGAACCGGATGTGCCGGGCAAAGGCAGAGAACCGGATCGGGGAGCTGCCGGTCAGGACAAAAGGGGCAAAACGCCGGATCGAGCACCGAACCGTACTGATTATCCGGGCGGGAGAGCGGGTGCTGCTGCACCGCAGGCCGTCCCGGGGACTCCTGGCCGGACTGTATGAATTCCCCAACGTGGAGCAGACACTGGACGAGGGAGAGGCCGCGCAGACGGCAGACCGCATGGGCCTGACACCGCTGCGGATCCGGCGGGTGGAAGACGCGAAACATATTCTTTCCCATGTGGAATGGCATATGACCGGCTATCTGATTCAGGTGGATCCCGGGAGCCGCAGGCCGGAAGGCATGATTTTTGCTGAACCGGAGGATACGGCAGGACGTTATCCGATTCCCTCTGCCTTTTCCGCTTATGTGAAGTACGCCGGTGTTTTCGGGAAGGCGGAAGATGAGATGTGATTTGTAATTTATCTCTATTATTGCTATACTGTACCTACTATGCGGCAGACAGATGTCTGCAGGAAGCAGAATTCCGCCAATGGGGGCGGTGGATCAGACAGTTTCCGGGTCTGATCGGAAAATAGTTATCTGGTGAGAAAATGACGAAACTATTATCAATCGCAGTGCCCTGCTACAATTCGCAGGATTACATGGACCGCTGCTTAAAGACACTGATTCCGGGAGGCGATCCGGTAGAGATCATTATAGTAGATGACGGATCCACAGACCGGACAGCAGAGATTGCCGATCATTACGCACAGGAGTATCCCTCGATCATCCGGGTAGTGCATCAGGAGAACAAAGGCCACGGCGGCGCGCTGAACACAGCGATGAGCATTGCCACCGGCAAATATTTCAAAGTCGTCGACAGCGATGACTGGGTGGATGAAATTGCCTACCGCCGGATCCTGAACACACTGGCTTCCCTTACGGCGGCGGACTGCACCATTGATATGCTGATCAGCAACTTCGTTTATGAGAAAGTCGGTGCCCGCCATAAAAAGAGGGTTCATTATCACAAGATCATTCCGGTGAATCAGCTGTTCGGATGGAAAGACGCCCGCCGCTTCGGTCTGGGCAAGTATTTCCTCATGCATTCCATTATCTATCGGACGGCGCTTCTGCGGGAATGTGGCCTGAAACTGCCGGAACACACCTTTTATGTGGATAATCTCTTTGTCTATGTTCCGATGCCGTATGTGAAGCGGATGTATTATCTGGATGTGGACTTTTACCGTTACTATATCGGCAGGGAGGATCAGTCAGTCAATGAAAAGGTGATGATCAGCAGGATCGACCAGCAGCTGCGGGTCAACAAGCTTCTGATTGATGCATACGATCCCTGGAAGATCAGAAATGAGCGCCTGCGGCAGTACATGCTAAATTTTATCGAGATTGTGACCATGGTCACAACGATTTTGCTGATCAAGTCCAATACCGATGAAAATA
>OCTW011609409.1_pt1 | contig 10701 bp, 13 predicted proteins | sample 1539671 | NCBI WGS metagenome assembly OCTW01 (sample SAMN02144230, study PRJEB22623) | gut metagenome | biome: sheep rumen | host: Ovis aries | place: New Zealand
CGTAAAAGGGCCTGATTGCCCCACACCTTTCCCACTTCCCAGTAGGGATTGGCCGATGGCAGAGCCAGTCACCACCGACTCCACTACAAAATTAACAATTCTGGCCGAAAAAACAATCACTCCCATCCCCATTAATTTGAGGATCAGGGCCGATACTCCCCTCGCCCACTATACGCCTATTCGATTCCGCCCTCAGAACTACGTAAATCTAATACTTCACGTATTCTAGTGTATGGTACATCATTTCAAGCCAACTGAGCGTTTTTTTGTCTGAATGGAGTATCACTCAATTTATGAGCAACCTAAACCGACTCCTCCATAAAATCAGGAGGATTTAGGACTCATGTCACAATGTAATTCTTGTCACAAAGTTGAGAATAAGATTTAGTCCTCATCTGACAATATTCCCTACTCATCTATCCTTCATAACAGATTAAGTTAGGTTTAAAGTAAAAATACAAACACTTTGGAAGTGAGTAAATATACATCTGTGGTTTATCTAGTCTTCGACTTTCTCTGTATGAAAAATACTGCCTATCCTGATCATCTTTAGGGACAAGAAGATTGTAATCCAGCAATAATAATAGGTCTTCTTCGGATAGGCCTTTATTCTGAAACAACTGAATCAATAAATCATATGTAACATTAGAGCTTGAATTCGCGACTGAGCGAAATACAGAAAAGATAGAGTCAATTTGATTTATCGAGTATAAATTAGATAATTCATCTCGTATTTCACGGGCATTCCAATTAACATAAAACCTTAAACGTTTTACAACATCAACAGGCCGAAGTGGAATAGGATAATCACAATCTCCGATGTCAGAGAAAAACGCGACCAAATCTCTTGGACGATAAAAAGTGCAATCTAAAATATACTTAAAAGCGGTTTTCCATTTATACTCGGGATGCGGGGTGTCATCTATCAAACTAGACCATGGATCAAACTCATTATATTTGATTCCCTTTTGCTTTAAACCAACAGCAATTCTTTTGTTAATAAATCTCCTCAATTTTGATTTCTCATCCGACGCCTCTTTAACTGAATTATACCATTGTAATTTATACTCATAAGAACTAAATATCTTATTCTTGTCGGGAGATATGCCATCTAATTGCATCGCTATGTCATCTCTCAACATAAGCATAACCCTCATATCTTGATTGGGCAAATATTTAGTATTATAATCTCTAGATATCCTAATAAGTTCCATTAAATCATGCTTTTGATCTTGACTACGTAGATCAAAGTGGATATCAAGGTCATCAAATAAAACGATAAAATTTATTCCTTTATGGCCGATCTTCCCTTCCCCGCACAAAAAAAGCCCAGCCGAAGCCGGGCAGGATTCAACTAAGTCATTAATAATTCAGGCCGATTATACCTCCATCACATCTTCAGGCCCCATTGGCTCATACGCTCCATCCTTAACCTCCATAATCACCGTCCCACTCTCCAAGGCTCGCATGGTATGCCACTGGCCAATAGGAATATCACAACAACAATGGCAAAACCTGGCGTCAATTTCACGGATTCTACTACACTCCCCGCCTCAACACCATTCTAAACTAGTGAACAGATAAACCGCACAAAAGGCTCAATATCTTCTTCCACACTTGCCTTCTCCAGACTGGCCATATACTCGTCGCGGCGTTCTACAGGCACGACAACCCAAGGATAGCCGCCCGTTACCAGTTGGCTGTTCATTGTAAAGCGAGCTGTGCGGCCGTTCCCGTCCATATACGGATGGATGTAAACAAAGAAGAAATGCCCCAGAACAGCACGGACAAAAGCATGCTCCTCTTCTTTCATCAAGGCAGACAGAGTATTCATTGCATCCAGAACAGCGTCAGGATTCAGGGGCACATGCATCGAGTTCCGGATATAGACCTGGTAAGTACGATAACCCACCAAATCCGAAGCTTTGATTATACCCGCTCTCACACAAGGCTCGAACAACTGGAAATGCCATGCATGATGCTCTTTTGCATAAACCTCCGCCGGGGCTTTCCCTGCAAAAACAGATGCAATGGAGTCTCTGAGCAATTGGTAAGCTTGATAATACCCTCTCGCAGCCAAAGCATTCTTTCGATCCTTATCTTGCTCATCATTCTTCGGGTCCCAGTTGCCACTCCGCACCCTTTCCAGCAGGCCTTCCGTAATCTTGTACCCCTCGATGGACAAAGAGTTATAACTGTCTTTGACATAGGTTGCATCCATCATGGCAAGGATGCTGTCTACATCCTGTTGGCGACTGCGTATCTGGGACGTATCAAGGACGGATAGCACAACCGGGCGCATGGCCGTCCACATCAAACGGATACGAGAAGCATAAGGTGATGTTTCAAGCACGTCAAGACGAAGGTTCTCCTCAAACGGATTCTCTTCCTGTACCACATGGCCCACCTGACGCATTGTCGATAACAATGTATCTGCTTGCTCTTCACGGCCGATGGAGCGAAGGGCACCGGCAACTCTGCCAGCCCTGGTGGTATGGCCTCCATCGATAGCAGCCGCAATGACCGGGGACACATCCCTGACCATTGAGAGACAAGTGCGCGCTTCCAAAGCATTCCGACGGTAGTAGTCCGGGCCGACCATCAAAAGAGCATAAGCAAGAGGATAGAGCCGGACACCGTATCTTGGTTCACGCTCGACTACTGGAGGAAGAGACGCTTTAATATCAAGGATGGACGTACCAAAAGGCAGTTGCATAATATTATTGGTACCGGATTCACTCCTAACAATCAACTGTCTTGGCACTACACTCTTTCCACTATAATAATATAAAGACAGTTCTGGAGAAAGACACCAACGACCATCAAACTTGCTGTCGAGATAAGCAGAGACAAAAGACCAATACGAGACATACCAGACAGTGGAGTCTCCTTCACTGCCTGGGAAAGAAGGGATATACCATCCCCGAAGTACCATTGTAAGATAGCCAGCATCAACTAGACGCTCTGTATGCGTACGTCCAAGCACATCAGCGCCATGGATTACAAGATTGTCTCCATGAGCGTCCTGATATGCTTTCAGAGCCGCGAGGGACTCCGCCATCTTCTCTTGCATTGTAGCCATATTAGTATTTGTCGCCTTGCTATTATTAGTATTTATTGTATAACCAATATTAGTATTTAACGTATTGCCATTATTAGTATTTATTGCAAAAATAATATAAATAAATGAATTAGCAATGCCAAGAGCGACTTATTCAACAACTTCTTTCCGCTTCCACCGATATACCGCTTCGCCGATCTCGATGAGCATCTGCTCCAGGGTATGGGTGCGGGAGATGGGATTCCAGTCGATAAGGCCGGGACGGGCCACAACAGCTTTGAGGCCGAGGCCATCCAGGTGGCGGAACAGATACTTGAACGGCAGGCCGGTGGCGAAGATCCGGAGAAAATGGAGGGCTTTCCGCAACGCGACTCGTTCCAGTACACCCTGGGCGACCTGCTGAAACTCCCCGGAGACACCTTCACCTTTGTCTACGACCTGGGAGACAGTTGGAAGCATATCGTCACGCTCGTCGACATTCGTCCCAATATGTATGAAGATACCGACTGCGACTATGCCGGCGCCCATCTGATTTCCGGCCAAGGCGCTTGCCCACCTGAAGATGTGGGTGGCATTGATGGATATGCCGATATGCTCAAGGCGCTGGAGAATCCTGATGAGGATGACGACGAACGCGAAGAGTACCTCAACTGGATGGGCCGTGAGTTTAACCCCGAGTTCTTCGACCTCCACGAACTGCAGAACCGTGTGGACGATTTTCAGCGCATCATTGGAGAGGCCAGATGGGGATTCTACCACAGATAACGAAAGCGACAGATATGAATACTGAATTCATACACGTCACCGCCGCCGAGTATATCTCCGGCTACCTGCTGAAGCTCACCTTCAACAACGGCGACGTGCGCTTTTTCGACTTCTCCAGCGTCCATAACAAGGGCATTTTCACGAAACTTCAGAATCCGCTGCTATCAGGATTCCTATGGTTTGACTCAATGAAGGTCATTACTTCATTGTAATTCTGCAGCCATCTCTCGTCCTGTGACATAGCCTCACTGAACATTTAATGCATCCTCACATAACCGCGAAAACTCATCTATATTCCCATCAATTGACTCCACAAACCTCAAGTAAAGGTCAATGGAGCAACTCAACGTCGTTATGAATGCAGGAAACAGTTGAGAATCACGGCCGAACTGTGGACCGAATAACACTGTATGTGTAGATTCATCCAGTTGAGAATAGCTGCCACCCACTCCGTCGCCATTGGGATGAACAAACTCACAGATGGTACTGTAAAAATCCTTGGTCTGGGGATACTCCTTCTCCAGTTTTTGAACCAAAGTTAATATGTTCTTGGCCTTATACTCCTTGAAGTTTTCAAAGTGTTCTCCACCAACATATCGATTATCCTTATCGTATCGGTTTGAGTATAGAATCCGCATCAATGTTTCATCCACATCACTTGGAATAGCTTTTTGTTCACAACATAGTTGGACTAATCCCTTCAGCTCGAATGTAGCCACCATATTTTCCCAGCAAGCCCGAACCAAGCAAAGCGAAGGAATTATTGAAGAACTCCCCATAAGAGTTAGTGCCGCATTTGACATATCGTACATTCGCCAGGTCATTGCATTCACATAAGACATCACCTTGAACGGATGCTTTGCCCGCCACGAATACTGACGGCTAAACATGCTATCCACACAATGTGTCTTTAGCGCACTGATATAACTCTTACATTCCTTTATGAGTTTGTTTACCTCTCTCGTTCTGCGCATACGCTCCCCTAATCAGTTTCCTTGCTTTAATGCTTTCAGTTCTTCATCAAAGTTCATCACGAACACTTGGTAATTCAGTTTTGCGCCAATGATAATGTCTTCAATTGTTTTGTTTCCACCAACCATATCTATTACATACCTGATTACCCTTTGCGCAAAGAACTTGGCTTCACGAGCATAAAACGTAATGTTCACACAGGATAGAGCCGCATTATGGACAATCATATTCCTTAAACGATATATCATTAGTAGATCTTCAGCTATTTGGTTTGCTTTTTCCTTTATACCTTCTCCACCCTGATAAAAAGATTCCAGCCTAGTCAACTCATCACGAACGATATCGTCATTTACACAACCTATCAAAGATGGCACTGCACGCAAAAAATCAGCATCCCTATATCGGTCTCCGGCCTTAAGACTTAAGCCCGCCTCCTTGATGACATCTGCAGTAATATCATAATAATTGTTATTCTGGTTAGTTAGATAGTAAAATCGTCTATATATCCCTCTAAGATAGCTTTTGAAATATGCTTTACAAATGATCGACTTAATGAATTCTTGTATCACATTAAATGCGCCCGCATCTTTAGCATTGTCTGCCATCTCCATTTGCGTTTGGGCATCTACTCTCAGTAAACCCTCTATGGCAAACCAACTATACAGTAAAACATCAACCTCTTTTTCCGCTGCAACGGCTTTAGTATACCATCGCGATGCGTTTTTCAGTCTTCTTTTCAAGACTCCGCCACCTATTTCCAGTTTCTCATGCTTATCGGACATGAATTTGAAACCTTCAGCTTTTACGTCCGCCAGGTCGAGCGATTCCATATACTGCATCATTTCATCGTTAGTTACCATCTGTGGGTCATCTCCTTTGTTTGAAATGCTCATGGCAATTTCTTTCCGCTCTTCAACTACAGCATAAATGTTTCGAGCTATCGTCACAGGTGTGTTTGTCTGGTATGTAAGAGTGAGTATATCCAAGACCTCCTCCATCTTTGCAAAGGCAAGGGCTTTTGCTTGTTCTAAACTTACATACTCTATCGGGATAGCCGCATTTACTCTATCACGACCTTTTGTTACAGATTCAACGTTAGATAGGGAAAAGCCGTCATCAATATACCTCTTAATTTTAGGCGAGTAAATATTGATGTCACCTATCATAGCATCAATTTGCCCTTTTAGGCCATTAAGTCTGACTATGAAAAAAGCCTCCTTGGGAGTGATGTAATAATAAGTCTTTAGATCATTCAGGCATTCAAATACGTTTCTACTCTTTATTCGCTTTGAAACGGCCTTATGATAATCCTCCTCTGTTGAGTAGTCCGTTTGCTTTAACTCATAGAACTCTGGAGGAGCCTCAACAACATCACCATCTTCAACTTTCAAAACCCCAGGGACTTCTGTTGCATATTTCTTAATCTCCTCTAGGACAAATCCTTCTGCAACGAATTCAGCTATAACAAGATGTGTTATTATATTAATCTTATTCCTGCTGTTATAATTACTATCGGTTTTATCAATGGTTTCTGCCAACCAATCTACCAAGAGCGTAAAGTATCGCTTTATCGCAAGTTCATTCAATATCTTCTTGCAAAGGAGAATGCTTGATTCTTTATTAGACTTATCTCCTAGCCTTTGCAACAGGCAAGCTGTAATAGGATGACACAACAACCTAAAGACTTCATCGTCTTTATCCAGATTGCCTATCTCTTTTTGAAAATAAGCAATATTATGTAGATTGGACAATCCATGACCTTCTAGTTCTTCAACTAAATCATTGATTAACATCCTCGGCCCGGTGATCCTGAAGCTGACATTATATTTATCTGTCAGTTTTTCAGTACAATGATGCCAATAATGTTGCCAATAAGAATATAGGTCCTTATAAGGCAATCCCATTATTCTACGTATATGGTCATCCATTGCTAATCTCTATTACGCTGCACAATACTTCTCAATCACTTCTCCAAACGCCTCCCTTGCTTTAGAGCCTTCTTCAAATATTTTTCCCATACTCTTTCGTATGAAATCACATTCGTCAGCATCTGTACACGGTCGTTCATTAGGTAGTGAAGCTAATGATTCTATTATTATTAAAAGTTCTTCCTCGCTTAAATGCCGAAACAACGTGGCGGAGTATTCCACCCTTTGAGGATTCAACTTAAGATTCCCTTCGCTTGTAAAGTTTTCTATCACAAATCCCTTTACAAAGTCTAAATTCTTAATCCAAGTTTCATAATTGTATTTTACAAAATCTTGGGCTTTAAAAGTTCCCATATTACAGCTCAAGAACATATAAGACCCTAGTCTTTGTAATTGCAAAGGCGTGTAATCTTTTATTTCATTATCAGTCATAGATTTCATCATTTCAACAAAATAACCGTGATCAATGAACTGCCAACCGGAGATTTTTTCAGTATATAATCTGTCCAGAAATTGATTCTTATCTATATAATACCTTTCCACGTCACATACATCATACTCTTTTAGGCAATTATAATAACAGGTTATATACTCATCTTCCAAATCTTCAACACGCTCTACGACTTCTTTTGCATAGTCCAGCACTTTTCTACTTTCCTCTTTATTATCTTCCAAGAACCTGAATAGTTGCCCTTGATAGTCTTTATTAAGTTTGTTCCAAACACTCTTTACCCTGAAAATCCTCCAACATACTGCGCAAAATCCTTTGATCTGTTTTTCAATCGTGTATTTAGGATTATTAATATCAATGTCTGGATTAAGGATAAACAAACTGGCCAAAAGCCTTAGAAAACTTTGCTGTTTCCTTTTCCCTGTTCCAATGCTAAGACTGTATTCATAGAATAGTGTCTTCCAGAAAAAAGGTCTGTTCTTTTCTGGGATAAGAGCAAGAACATTGTTTGCATATTCAACCCGTCCCTCGTTCGTATTAGGAATCATAAACAGATGGGTCTTGATATCCGAAAAGAAATCATCTATCATACTCTGTGACCACATAATCGACTTGGCTAATGATATAGACACAAGATTCTCAACCATATAGCGAAAATCACTTTCTTTCACTTGTGGCATATAAGGGTGTGACAATATGCAGCGCTTTCCCCACAATAAATCCAATACACCCTTTTCTTCTGTTGTGATCAAATCACAAGATAGAGCAGCGTCAATAATGATAGCGTCATTAGACTTCATCGCAGACTCTATAGCTTGTATTTCAGCTTCCTTTTCAACGGCCACTCTTACACCCTTTGCTGAAAGGTCAACCACTTTTCTTTTTAGTGACTCTACTAGCATTAGCCATGCCATTACAAAACCGGCACGAAGCAAGTCGTTTTGATAACACTTAATAAGATCATCAAAGTTATCCCTGTCTCTTGCATCAATGATTTGGATCTTTAGTTTATCCAGCCAGTCTGTTTTTTTAGGTTCTGCCATAATTGATTTGAATTATACCATATTCTCTAACCCCTGTTGAAAACTTTCCCTTAACAATAGCACTTTAAACCCACAACACCTCCCTGCATCCCAAAGACGCAGTGAGGTGTCGTGCCACTTTTTCTCATCTTTTTACTCGCTATAGTCTGAGCCATTTTTTTCGTTAACTAGTCCTGAACTTGTCGAAGGATCGTCAAGGTTCAAGTTTCCCTTCCCCTCTCAACTCATCCTTAATCCCCCTCGTAGTAGCGTCCAGCCACAGTTTCCACTGTCGTTTCATTTCTTCTCTATCGGAATCAGGGAGTGACAGATGGTCTATCTCCGCCTCCCTGAACTTTGAAACCACTTCTTTCACAAAGTCTATCTGCTGCTCAGAGATTCGTCCACCTATAAAACAAGACGCGATGGCGGCACGGAATGCTCCATCAAAATATGCCCCGAAGGGATTCTGTTGGTAACCATTAATCATCTCCTTCTTATTTCTACGTGAATCACAAACGACAAACTGTAATAGAAAGCTTATTCTGCATCAGCTTCTCCTATCCCTAATGTCGTCAATGAAGCCGAATAATTCACCATGTTAATCTCTTCCTCTTGCCTGTCATAACATGAGAAACGCTGATCAGTTGCCGCCTTTATCCTTTCGCAAGCCACTACAGGATCCGTCTTTCTTTTTTCCATGTTATATAAGAAAATGCCGAAGCAAATATGCATATCTGCCGATGTTAGACTTTGCCTCGGACCCAATACGTATGAAATATGTGTGCAACTATAAAACAAGGTATACGCCACTTGCATTAATCCTCCCCTGCAACATGAAAGCATCAGGATACAGTCATCATTCATACAGCCATAACTACAAAGCATAGCTGCAAAATCATCCCATTTCATATACACCTGCTGGTCCTCACTTGCAAACAGTTCCGCACAACCGTGAGCGCTTAGATAGATGTAATCAAACGTGCCGCTTGTAGAAAGTATGGTATCCAATTCACCATTATTCTTCACGTCCTTACAAACAGACTCTATGCCATACAATTTTGCCTGTTCGCAAATACCGTTACATTCGAATGGTTCATCAGAACTACCGCATGCTTTAAGGATCAATATTCTTTTCTTCATTTTATCGCAATCATAGTTGCCCTACTGAGTCATAAAAGCACTTCTACTTCCCATCCCCCTTCAAAAACTCCATCACCGACGCCTGTTGCATCTGCTGTGCCATCCACTCGTTATACTCAATTACTATTAATAATACAATATTGGAATATGAAATAGAACAAGAGTAAGAACTTCAAAGAGAGTCTACCAATAGTAGTTGAGATTCTCAGAATTCTCGATGCACTATTACGTTTGTTCAAGCAGGGGTTATTTTGGTAGCCGATATTCCCGCTCCGTAAAGTACCGCGCTGGGGCGCGGCACATTACTCCACTCCCGCACGCAGAGAGGCCGGCCGCAGGGGCGCCCGCCACTCTGCCTTACCTGCCCGCGTCAGGCTTTCTTCCCCATTGCGGCACAAACACAAACCCACAAAACTCCCACCCCCCTTTCAAAACCCTTCCAAGCATGTTAAAGCTTACACCTTTTCAAAAAAAGTATCCGGCCTCCCAGGATCAAACACCTCATTGCAATACATCACCGTAACCAAATCCTCCGTCTCAGAAAGATTAATGATGTTATGCGTATATCCCGGCAGCATGTGCACCGCCTCAATCTTGTCTCCGGAGACCTCCCATTCCAGAACAGCACCGGAAGGATCATTCACATTCCTCTGCTGAATCAGTCCGTGACCCTTCACCACAATAAACTGCTCAAAATTGGTGTTGTGCCAGTGCTGACCCTTAGTGATGCCAGGTTTCGAGATATTAATCAAAACCTGCCCAGCATTCAAAGTATGCACCAACTCCGTAAAGCTACCCCTATCATCCACATTCATCTTCAAGGGAAACGCCACTTTCGAAGCAAGAAGATAACTCACCCAGCGGCCAGGGAATTCCTTTGCTCACCACACCATACAGCAAGTTCAGATTACCCTTGTTGCCAGGACCTTGAATCATACACGGACGCATGATATACACCTTCTTTCCATCCACCACCGCATCCTCATCCGTAAAGTTATGGAACGGGCGCGTCAGAGCCTCAAGCAAGTTTGAACCCATTCTCTTTATAAGCCGATAAAGACGCTAGCGCAAAGCAACGATAGTTCGCTTTAGGCCGATGCCGATTAGCGTACCAAGCCAAGATATGCCCAAACTAACGCTCCCTCTCCGCCTGCACGCGCTTCATGGCCTCATCCAACCGCTCCTCATATGCCTGCTGCTCTGCACGGCGCTTGCTGCCGCCCGATGCCACTGGCCGATAAACTCACACAACATCTTATAGTCCCCGAGACAACCGTCACAGGGCCTATTCCCCACCGTAAAAGGGCCTGATTGCCCCACACCTTTCCCACTTCCCAGTAGGGATTGGCCGATGGCAGA
>OCTW011617918.1_pt1 | contig 10701 bp, 5 predicted proteins | sample 1539671 | NCBI WGS metagenome assembly OCTW01 (sample SAMN02144230, study PRJEB22623) | gut metagenome | biome: sheep rumen | host: Ovis aries | place: New Zealand
CAAAACTTACAGTAAATTATGAGAAAACAGCTACTACTACTGCTATTTTCGGTCATGGCGTTGACGGGCTTTGCCCGCATCGTGACGGGCGTGGTTACGCAAAAGAGCGACGGCGAGACGATAATAGGCGCGTCGGTGCAAGTGAAGGGAACCACCCGTGGCACGGCAACCGACCTTGACGGGAAATACTCTATTGACGTCAAGGATGGCGAAATCCTTGAGATCTCCTATGTGGGGATGACTCCTGTGAGCGTCAAGGTTAATGGACAAAGCGTCGTCAACGTTGAGATGGAGGAGAACTCCCAGGTGCTTAAGGAGGTGGTGGTAACCGCCTATGGCCAAACTCAGGAGAAGAAGAAGCTGAACTTCGCCGTTCAGTCGCTGAGCGCCGACCAGGTGACAGCCGGCGGCTCGGCCAACTTTGCCAACTCCCTTCAGGGCAAGGTTGCCGGCCTGCAGGTGTCGACCGGCGGTGGCTCGCCCAACTCCTCGACGCAGCTCATCATTCGCGCCATCAGCTCGGTGAACAACTCGCAGAGCAATGAGCCGCTGATGGTGGTGGATGGCGTGGCCATTCGCGGCAAGGGCTCGACTCTTGCCGACATCAACCCCGACGATATTGAGAACATGAGCGTGCTCAAGGGCGCGGCGGCAAGTGCCTTATATGGCCAGGAGGGTGCCAACGGTGTTATCCTCATCACCACCAAGAGCGGCTCTCGAGACGGCTCTATCAAGGTTAACGCCAGCGCCACGGTCGAGATTAGCAACTGCATGCGCATTCCCAAGCTGCAGAGCATGTTCACGCCAGGCTCCAAGGGCTTCTACAAGGAGAACAGCGGTGGCGGTGGCTGGGGTCCCTACCTGCAGAGCGATGAGACCCTCCACGACAACCTGGGCAACTTCTTGGGCACCGGCGTGCTGCAGAAGTACAGCGTGAGCGTGAGTGGCGGTACCGAGAAGTTTAATTCCTATGCCTCGGTAGCCTACACACGTCACCAGGGTGTTGTGCCCAAGGACTATAAGAACCAAATCACGGCCTTTGTCAAGGGCATGTACAAGCCTAGCGAGCAAGTTACCATTCAGCTGTCGCTGAATTTCATCGACACCCGCTCGCGCGGCTTTGGCAACTCGATGTCGACAATCTACAACTGGGGCCGCAACTTTAACATGGCCGACTATATCACGGCCGATGGCACTGTGAACTGGGCCAACCGCTACGACCGCTGGGACCTGCTGCTCGACACCGAGCGCATTGGCGCCACCGTGAGCCCCTACTACGGTCGCTACCTCGACAAGAGCTTGACCGAGAACAATCGCATCATGATTAATGGGCAAATTGCCTATGAGCCCATCAAGGGACTGGTGTTCACCGGCAAGCTGGGTTATGACAAGGGTTACACCATGTATGACGCCTACACCGTGCCACGCCTCTATGAGACCGACTTTGTCGACATCAACAACGAGGAGGTGCAGACGGTTCTTGCCGCCAACAAGTCGCGACTTGGCGAGTATTCGTTCCAGCCATCGCGAGGCGAGCAAATCACGGCGCAGTTCTTTGCCAACTACACCCACACCTTTGCCGAGGATTTCAATTTCAACATCTTCTACGGTATGGAGTACACTAAGTATAAAGGCTTGGAAGGCAGCTTTGGAGCCTATGATTTCATCTTGACCGACTCGCACAGCGATGGCTTCTTCAGCTGGCAGAACGTCGACCCCAAGACCTATCTTGAGCATGGAATGACGCTCTACCACTCCAGCCGCGACAAGTATGGCTACTTTGGCGAGCTGCGATTTGACTACAAGGGCATCGCTCAAATCTCGGCCACATGGCGTCACGATGGTGCCTCGCAGTTCAAGCAGAACTACAAGACGAGCTACTTCTACCCATCGGTAACTGCCGGTGTAATCTTCAGCGAACTTTTTAACCTCACCAACAACTGGTTCAGCTACGGTAAGTTGCGTGGCAACTGGGCACGCGTGGGAAAGACCAGCCCCGCCTACCTCTTTACCGACACCTATAAGCGCTGGACCACTTTCCCCGACCCCGGCTATGGAATCGACCCCACCACCTCGCGAGCCACAGTGCTTGAACCCGAGATGACCAACTCGTGGGAGATTGGTGCCGACCTGAGATTCTTCAACAGCCGCACACGCCTCGACGTGGCCTACTACTCGACCTCGGTCGACAACCAGATTGTGAGCGTGCGTGTGTCGCCGGCATCGGGAACCATCTTGCAGACCCGCAACGAGGGAACCATCGAGAACCACGGCGTGGAGCTCTCGCTGGCGCAGGACATAATTCGCAGTCACGATTTCGACTGGACAGCGATGCTCAACTACTCGTTCAATCGTGGCCGGGTTAAGAAGCTGCCCGACGACGTAATCGAGATTCAGGGAACGCAATATGGCGACATCTTCCCCGTGGCACGACTCAATGGCTCATCGACCGGCCTCTCGGGCAAGGACTACATGCGTGACCCCGACGGCAACGTGATTTGCAACAGCGACGGTTACCCCATTATCGATGCGCAGAAGGGTATCTACATTGGCAACCGCGAGCCCGATTTCCTGCTGGGTCTGGGTTCCAACTTCCGCTGGAAGAACTTGAGCGCATCATTCCTCTTTGACTGCCGCAAGGGTGGCGACGTGGCCAATGTCACAGGCCGCAGCTTGATTTCTAACGGCATGAATCACCTCTATGACAAGTATCGCAACCGCGAGATTATCTTCAAGGGCGTGGTCGACAATGGTGACGGCACCTACTCGCCCAACACCACCCCCATCATCCTTGACCAGAACTTTATCGCTACCTACTATAGCACTGTCTCGTCCAACTTCATTGAAGATGGCTCCTACATTCGCTTGAGTTATGTGACGCTGGGCTACGACTTCACGAGCCTGCTCAAGAAGGGATGCCCCATTAAGCACTTGAGCCTTAACTGCACCGGCCGCAACCTGTTCTTGCTCACCAAGTACAGCGGCAACGACCCGGCAATCTTGGCCAGCACAAGCGGTGGTACCGGCGGCATGGGTATCGACAATTACAACGTGCCCTCAACACGCAGTTTTAACTTTACTTTGAAAGCATCGTTCTAATCACACTAGTAAATCATGGAAATTATGGAAAAAATTAAGATGTTAGCAGTGCTGCTTCTCGCATGCTTTATCAGTGTGAGTTGCGAAGATATTCTCGATGATAATGTTAACCCCGATAAGCCACACTCCATCAGTGTGATCGAGGCTTTGCCGGTTGTGGTGTTCTATGCTCAGCAAATCAACTATGACCACGCCGAGTATTATAACTACTTCTCGCAGTTCCTCACAACAGGTGGCAAGAGTTCGGTGGGTGCCTATTCCTACAAGTGCGAGTGGGAGATGCTCACCATGAACCGCCACCCGCAGTGGCGCCGCCACTTCTACGACATCGGTGTCAATTCCAAGAACCTGATTCAGTTCTCGCAAGATATTGGCTCGCCCAACTATGAACTAATTGCGCGCACCATCAGGTTGATGTCAACACAGTTGACTACCGACGCCTTCGGCGACATGCCACGCTCACAAGCCTACATGACCAACGCGCCCACCTACGATACTCAAGCGAGCATCTATGAGTGGATGTTCCAGGAGGCCGATGAGCTGATTGCGCTCTATGAGAACCCTGAGTACACTCACAACGAGCACAACCTGGTTATCGACGCGGCCCAAGACCGTGTCTATGCCGGCGACCTCGAGAAGTGGAAAGGACTGGTCTATGCCATCAAGGCGCGCCTGCTGCTGCGCAACATTCCCAATGTGGACCGCAGCCCGGCCATGTGCCAAAAGATTATCGACGCTGCCGACGCTGCCATCAACCAGTGGCGCAAGGGCGACCTGCTCTACGGCAGCTGGTTTGGCAATGAGCCACGCTACAACTTCGACGGTGGCACCGGCACGCAAAACTGCGTGTGGAGCTTGTCGAAGCCCGTCATCAACAGCTGGGAATCGCGCTCCAACCTGCTCGACGGAGCCATCCCAAGCAAGTATTTCATGGTTGATGTGCTTGGCATCAGCGCCCCCGACAACGAGCGCTTTAGCGGCACCTTCAATGGTGGCACGGCATCGAGTTTCCAGGGCTATGCCAACGACCCGCGGTGCGTGCTGCTCATGATTCCGCGCACCGGTCCGCAGTCGCCTAGCAACACCACTGCCAGCGTCATTAAGATGCGCTACCTCGAGAACAACATCGGCATGAGTACCAGCTACAAGATTGCCAACTATCCCAACCTTTACATGGGTGCCTACGCCGGCGACCCCGCAGGCTACAACCCCATCTTCACCATGGAGGAGCTCTACTTCATCAAGGCCGAGGCAATGTATTGGAAGGGCGACAAGGCAGGAGCATGCGCACTCGCCAAGGAAGCCACCGAGCACAACATTCAGCGACATCTCGACTTCTTCTTGATGAAGTACCCAAACCCCAATTACAATGAGAGCACTGACAACAAATATCCCGGGCAGTGTACCGTGAGCGGCACTCCTGGCTACACGCAGGCTCAGTATTGGGAAGGACAGGTCAACGCTTTCCTCAACAACGAGGACTATTTCACCTATAGCTCGTCGGGCAAGGCCACGCTGCGCGTTCCCAAGGTTACCGAGCGCGGCAACAAGCACTGGTTCTTCAACGAGGCGGAGTACACACTCAGCGACCTGATGATTCAAAAATATGTCGCCATGGTTTATCAACCCGAGATGTGGACCGACATGCGACGCTATCACTATAGCAACAAGCGCAACAATTATGGCATTGGCGATGCTAACGAGATTATCTATCCCAACTTGCGCCGCCCCTACAACCTCTATTCTCCCTACTGGGTTGACGGCCTGACCGAGGCTCAGAAGGAGAACACATGGATTCAGCGACTCAACTATGACCCCGAGACCGAGGAGAAATACAACCGCTCGGAGTTGCAGCGACTGGGCGCCTACAAGAACTACAAGTGGTTGCAGGAACCCATGATTTGGGCGCATGACTATGGCGAGGTTACATCGCTCACCGGCAAGTAACCCACTATTCCCGAGATTTTAATAATTGCAGAAAATAATGAAAAATATAAGAATTATGAAGATTTTCAATATATTAGGCTCGGTGGCACTGGTGGCTGCTTTGGCAACTTCCTGCGCTGTGCATGACCCATTTGCCGACAACATGGAAATTGGGCAAGTGGTGCCCACAGTGTCGTGGGAGCTCAGCGACGTGGCCAAGGCGGGTGGTTATGTCAATTTCAAGGCCAAGTACTACACCAGCAACGAGCACACCATTGATCACAGCGAAGTGTGGGGACTGGTGACTCGCACCACCTCGGCCGCGGTAACCTGCCGCTTGACAACAGCGCTTTCCTACACTAAGACCGTCAACACTACCGACACTGTGCGCACTCACGTGCAACTGGCTACCTATGACCACAGCAAAGCCGAGTGGGACGGGCATGAGTATGTCCTCACCGACTCTTTCCAGGTGTCATCCACTTTGGCTCCTATTAGCTGGGTCGACCCCGAGGAGTTTGACGAAGAGCGTTTCAACATGTATTACCCTGCCACCTTCAAGCAGGAGTTTATCGACCATGTGGTTGAGTATCTAACTCGCGACAGCGTGTACTATAACGACCTGCGCAACATCTACATCAACTACGACTTCACGGCCGAGCAGTTTGAGGCGCTAAACGCCAAGTACGGCTTCGACATTCCCACCGAGACCGAGAGTGGCAATAAGAGCGACGCATGGTTTGTTGATGCCACTGTGGTAGACCACTACTATTACATCACCGTCGATGAGGCCGGCGTTAAGACCGAGCACGAGATTGAGACTGCCGAGCAAGCTCCGGCAGGTGTCAATGTCTACGAAGTGTACAAGTCGAGTCCGTGGGTTTACAGCCGCTACAGCGATGACACCGGTGGCCGCATCACCTCGATTCGCAAGCAGTACATGCCCTACTGGAAAGAACTCATTGAACAGATTCCTTTCAAGGACTGGATTTACAACAGCGGCGACAAGAACTACTCGGTGAACTTCACCCGCAATTACATTCTTTATCCCACCTTCCGCGTCTTTGACGAGAACGGCAAGATGGGTAAAGACACTGAGACCAAGCAAATTTCTCTTAACTAAAAATTTACGTTGCAGTTATGAAGATATTTAAAAACATAGCATTAATGGCATTGATGGTGCTCTCGATGTTCTCCTGCGTGGAGAAGGAACCGGTCTACGGCAACTTCTCGGGCAAGGATGTTGACTTCACCTATAATGTTGATGGAGATGAATTCACGCTCGACTTCTATGTGGTGTCGACCATCAAGTTCAACAACACCAGCTCAAAGAGCGGTAACGTGACTTGGGATTTTGGCGACGGCAGCACATCGAGCGACCAGAACCCCACCCACAAGTATGCTCAGGCTGGTCTTTACAATGTGACCCTCACGGTTGATGGGGTAGGGCAGCGCACCTATCCGCTGCTCATCTACGACATCGCGCCCGTGCTGAGCGTTGTGGAGCAGAGTGCCGAGACCGTTGTCATCAACGAAGTGACCGTGTTGCTCGACATCGCACTGCCCAATCCCGAGGACTTGGAGTGCAAGTATGTGTGGAAGTTCCCCGAGGGCACCACGCTTGAGGACGGAACCGCTATCACCGAGTTCACGGGCTATAGCCACAGCGATGGCTCGGTCGACAACCCGGGCCGCCTCAAGTTCAAGAACATTGGCTCGCAAAAGATTGAGTTGCAGACTTGGTTTGACGTCAATGGCGAGAACCGCCGCCTCGAGGACAGCTACGTAAACGTGCAGGTGGGCTCATCGATTCCTTGTCCCACTCTCTACTATGCTGTGATGGGTGGCAACATCAAGGCCTACAAACTGATTGAGCCCGAGAGGCTGCCTCCCGGCACCAAGAACATGCCATTTGACATGGGCGTGAGCTCGGGTAACATGCCCACCAATCTCGTCTTTGCCACTGTTGAAGGTCGAGACTACGTCTATATCCTTGATTGTGGCAAGCAGTATTACTATGTAAATGACGAGAATGGCGTGCTTGGCGATGGCAAGATTAGCGTCATGACTGCCGACGGCACCGACGTGAGCACCATGGTCACCAACGTGGGCGGGCAAGCCTTCAACGACCCGTTCCAGGGTTGCGCCGACCAGCTTAACGGTTACCTCTATTACACCGACCGCAACACCGGCATCCGCCGCTTGCCACTCACAACCCGCGGCGAGCGCGAGACCACAGTCTACTCAAGCACTGCCGGCTACTTCTGTGTCAACAACATGCTCAACTACTACGGCAACGGCATTGCCTATGGCGCTATCCACACAGGCATCCTGCAAGACAAGAACGGTGTGTTCTGGTGGGGCAAGAACTACTCGGGCAACGGTATTTATCGCTTCCGCACCACCGACATTGGTGAGGCATCGGCCACCAAGACCGGTCCAATTCCATTCCCCATTGTGTTGCAAGCCACCCAACCACGCGCTTTCACCATCGATGAGGAGTTGAATAACCTCTACGTGTGGATGTGTAAGGGTGGCACTCCGGGACCAGGCTTCACCTGCTACCCGTTGCCGGGAGCCAACGAAGGTCTTGACTACGACAAATTCACCACTTACATCACAATGGAGGCCAACCCCGAGAATACTACTGCCGACGAGGGTGTTTACACCACACAGTTTGCCGTCGATATGCTCTCTCACTATGTGTACTTTGGCTTCCGTGCCGCCAGCACCGAGAGCACCTATACCACTGGTCTCAAGTATTTCGACCCCACCACCAAGAAAGTGATGGACTTCAACGGCAACAAGGAGCGCATTTTGGGCTTGTGTATCAATCCGCGCACAACCCAGCTCTTCTAGCTCGAGATAATAGATTTTTGTTTCATAACTTAATTGTTTTCATCCCCCCGGTCTCTCTAGTCGAGGCCGGGGGGTAATATATCTTAGTTTTTCCACGATTTTGGATGTTTTGTGCTATTATATTACTGCTTTTCACCTTATATAAATAAAAAATGCTTTGAAAATTTTGAAGTTTGCTAACTTTTTGTTTTCTTTGTAGGTTGTAACCGGATATCATTTTTTTGTCAATAAAATCATTATTAACTGTCAATAATAACTTCAAAAAAAATTATTAGCATGAAGAAATTTCTACTTGTACTATCAATGGTATTGATGGTTTGCTCCAGCGCATTGGCGGCTGGCAAGCTCTTGACTAAGGATCCTAACACCTACGAGGGCAAGAATGGCATTAACATCAAGAACCTGTGGATTAAAGACCGTTTTCACTATGGTGAGAATGAGTATGCCAACTTTGAGTGGTGTAACGTTAAGGCTCGCACTGCAGTGATGCAAGATGGCATTGTGTATGTTGCACGCAGTGAGGCTAAGCAGATTATTCCGGCTCCGGGCGACACCGTGATGGGTGCTGTTGTTTATCGTTTCGACGCGTTAACCGGCGATGAGTTGCCTTCGCTTGATGTTACTCTCAATGGTGCTCCCTATGGAGTGTTCCTGGGTGTTAACACCATTGGCAAGGATAACTTTGGGCATGTGTGGGTTGCTCCCTACACCAGCGAGAGCGCCGCTACAGTTCCTATCTATCAACTCAACACCGAGACCGGTGAGCTCACTCTCATCGCTTCGCTCGACAAGGGCGATGTGCTTGCCCGTACCGACTATGTCGACATTGTGGGCGATATCACACTTGAGCAAGCCGAGTGTAACGTAATGACCCCTGCTGCCAACGCGCCCACCGTCTATGCTTGGCACAACGACCAGGGTGGCGACATCGACACTTGGGATGGCTTCTTCAGTGGCGATCCTTATATCGACTTTGTGGACTTCTATCCAGTGGCACAACTGCAATGGGGGCTTGCCCCCTGCTCGCGCTTTGTGCTTGGCGAGGATGAGGACACACGCTACAGCGGTGAGTGCTTCTACATCGACGGCTTCAACACTGTGCCTGTGCTCTATGCCAACGACTGCACCATCATCGACGGCTTTGGAAGTCTCACTCCAGAAGAGATGGAGGCCGACAGCCTGCTCATGCCCAAGGTGGGTTGCAACGGCATTGCCGAGTTTGCTCTTGCCGACCGCAACTTTATCGCCTATCCCATCGAGCAATATTCGGCTCCCGAGTCGTGCCGCATCAACGTGTGTGAGCTTGGTGAGGGAATGTCATTCAGCGGCATGCAGCGTTACTGGACTCTGCCCGCCGATGGCCTGGGACAAACCAGCGACACCGGTCTTCGCATTCAGCCATTGACTGCCGACTACACCACCGAGGGTGGTAAGGATGCTGTGCTGCTCTTCGACTACAAGTGCTTCAACGGAATGGCTGTCTACATCATTGGTGAGGGCGTTACCCCCGACGATGGCCCGTCGCCGGTTGATGGTGACGTCAACGGCGATGGCGTGTGCAACAGTGCCGATGTTACCGCGCTTTACCAGTTTATCCTTAACAACGACTCAAGCAAGATTGTGAACGGTGACCAAAATGAAGATGGCACCATCAACAGTGCCGACGTCACTGCTGTTTACAAGATTATCTTGGGCAGCTGACACCAGGTCGCTTCACAGCATGTAAAGCATTGAGGAAAGGGGGGCGGCGCTGTAAAAAGCGTCACGCACCCCTTTCTCTATTTCTGCACCAACCGTGATAAATACTTTACCAATCATTTAATTCAATATTGCAATGAAGAAATTTTTACTTTCAGCCGTGACTGCCGTGGTCGCTGCCTTGAGTTGCTGGGCGGTGACCGACGGGCAACAATATGCCAGCGTGAATGGCATCAACGTTAAAAACTTGTGGATGCTTGACCGGGTGCATGCCAATCAGGCCTATCTCGCTTCGCCCATCGCCCACACCAATGCCCGCACAGCCACCATGACCGGCGGCATTGTGTATGTGTCGCGCAGTCAGGAGAAACAATTGGTCATCCCCAATTCCAGTGGTGGTAACGATACCATCATGCAGGGTGTTATCCACTGTTTTGATGCCTTGACAGGAAACCCAGTGCGCGACCTCGACCTCACTCTCAATGGCGAGCCCTATAGCGTGTTTTTGGGCAACACGAGCATTGGTTGTGACAACTTTGGGCACATTTGGGTGGCTCCAATGACCAGTGCCACGGCCGCATTCATCCCCATCTATATGGTCGACATCGAGAGCGGAGCCATGACATTGGTGACCAATATGGACAAGGGCGACGTGCTGGCTCGCACCGACTACCTCGACGTCGTTGGCGACCTGACGTTGGAGCAGGCACAGTGTAACATAATGACCGTTGGTCACAACAGCAACAACCCCGGCTTGCCCACAGTGTATCGCTGGCACAATGAGATGGGTGGCGACATCGACACTTGGGAAGGTGGCTTCGGTGGTGACCCCTACATGGAATTTACTAATTTCTATCCTGAGGCAAGGATAGGATTTGCTATGGCACCGGTAGTGAAAATGCTGCTGGGTAGTGATGATGATACACTCTATAGCGGTGAATATTTCTATATTGACGGCTCCGACGAGGGCCCGGTGCTTTACTCGGTCGACGGCGATGTTATTGACAGCTTTGAGAATGTGCCCGAGGATTTGAGACAGAGGAGTTTTACTGCTAATGGCATGACCGAGTTCACTCTTGAGGGTCGCCATTTCTTCTCCTACGTCAGGAGCGACATGAA
>OCTW011475658.1_pt1 | contig 10699 bp, 7 predicted proteins | sample 1539671 | NCBI WGS metagenome assembly OCTW01 (sample SAMN02144230, study PRJEB22623) | gut metagenome | biome: sheep rumen | host: Ovis aries | place: New Zealand
ACACTTCGCTGGTGAGGTACTTTGCGTAGCCGTAGCCGAGAGAGGTCTTGACGGCTGCGTCCTCCTCGCGGAAGTAGAAGCTGTAGCTGAAATTATCCGACTGGACATAGAGCTGCGCTTTGCTGGAAGAAAGCGGTACGGCCTTCTGGATATGCTTGATGCCGCCGATATTCAGCTTCAGCACAGCCTCGTAGCCCTCGCCCTCGGGAGCCTTGCGGATAGCGACCTCATAGTGCTCGTTCTCACACATATAAACGGTGAAGCCTGCCTCGCCGCTGCCCTCGACGCTTACCTGCGCCGACATCATCATATTGAACTCCTTCTGCCTCAGGGCAAGGAAGGTGGGAGAGTCGGCCTCGTCAAGGGTGATGTCCGTTCCGTGAAGGACGGCCTTGCCCTCTGAGAGCTCGTAATTCCTGAGGTCGGGCTGACGCATATAGCACCAGTCCACGTCCCATTTCAGATTGCCGAAGTCGTAGTGGTTCACGATCTCCTGATCGAAATCGCCGTCGATCTCGAAGTATTCCTCGGTGGTGCCGTCCATGCCTGCGGTGAACCAGCCGTCCTCGCCGAACTTGACGGGTGTCAGGAACACCTCGCGGCCGAGGTTGTGGAAGGGCATCCAGAGGTGTATCTGCCTGAAGCCGAGGCTCAGGATGAACCAGTTGCCCTCCCTGTCCTGGATCAGGTCGCCGTGGCCGATGCCCTGAATGATATACGGCGCCTTGTTGCGGTTGGAGAGCACAGGGTTGTTGGGATTGCGGGAATATCTGCCCCAGAGGCTGCGGCTGCGGGCGCAGGTTATCATGTGGCCGTACTCGGTGCCGCCCTCGGCAGCCATCAGATAATACCAGCGGCCGATCTTGTAAAGGTGGGGGCTCTCGAGGAAGCGTCCGCCGCTGCCCTGCCAGATGCACTTGCTCTCGGACAGCTTCTTGCCGGTCTCGATGTCGATCTCGCACTGAACGACGCCGCCGACGCCGTTATCGTCCTCGCCGTTGGACATGAAATACACCCTGTTCTTCTCGAAGTAGAGAGAGGGGTCGATGCCGCCCTGATCCACATAGATGGGCTCCGACCACTCGCCGTAGATGTCGTCGGTATAGACATAAAAATTCTGGCTGGTGGTGTCGTTGGTGGTGACAACGTAGAACCTGCCCTTGTTGAATCTTATCGTCGGGGCGAAGATACCGCCCGAGCTGTTTATCTTATCCAGCATCACCTGGCTGCGGCGTGTCAGCACATAGCCGATCTGCTTCCAGTTGACCAGGTCCTCGCTCTCGAAAAGCGGGATACCGGGAAAATACTGGAACGAGCTGCACACCATATAATACCTGCCGTTTGCAAAGCAAACGCTGGGGTCTGGATAAAAGCCTTTAACTACAGGGTTCCTGAATCTCATTTGTCTTCCTCCTTGATCTGGCCGTAATAGGCGTTCTTTCCGTGTTTCCTCAAATAATGCTTGTCAAGCAGCTCCTGCTGCATGGCGCCTGCCGTCGGGTCGAGCCCCAGGGTGTGGTAATTCATGAAGGCTACCTCCTCGAGTACGACAGCGTGATAAACGGCGTCGTAAGCGTCCCTGCCCCAGGTGAAGGGGCCGTGGCTGCGCACCAGCACAGCGGGTATGTCCATGGGATCCTTCCCCTCGAAGGCCTCGATTATGACGGTGCCGGTTTCCTTCTCATATTCTCCTGCGATCTCGGCGGGAGTCATGGCTCTGGTGCAGGGCACCTCGCCGTAGAAATAATCGGCGTGGGTCGTCCCCATCGGGAGTATGCCCCGTCCGGCCTGAGCAAAGGCCACCGCCCAGCGGCTGTGCGTGTGACAGATGCCGCCTATCTGCGGGAATTTCCTGTAAAGCTCGAGATGTGTGGGAGTGTCGCTGGAGGGTCGGTAGCCGCCCTCGACGGTCTCGCCCGTTTCAAGGCTCACCACCACCATATCCTCGGCCTTCATTCCCTCGTACTCAACGCCCGAGGGCTTTATCACCATCAGGCCGCTTGCCCTGTCCACCGCGGAGACATTTCCCCAGGTAAAGGTCACCAGCCCGTGCTTCGGCAGCATCAGATTAGCCTCCAGCACCTTCTGTTTAAGTTCTTCAAGCATCTTGCTTCTCCTTCTGTGCTTTCATCGTTCTCTCGGCTTCAAGGACGATTCTGTAATTCTTCATGTATTCCGCAAAGCCCCGCGAGCCCTGCTCGTCGGGAGAATACTCCTCGGCCTCGAGGCCTGCGAAGACGCGGCTTTCAAGCCAGTCGGCAAGGCTCAGGCCGCCGCCCGTGACCATATACTGCGCCAGCAGAGCCATGCCCCAGGCGCCGCCTTCTCCGGCGCTTGCGGCAACTGCGGTGGGGGTGCCGAGACCGTCGGCAGCGATCTGTGCCGCCGCGCCCTTGACCTTGAACAATCCGCCGTGGCAGTTGAAGCGCTTCGCGGTCATTTTTTCCTTCTCAAAAAGTATATCGTTGCCAAGCTTGAGCGCCGCCAGAGAGGCGTAAAGCTCGGCGCGGACGAAGGCTCCGAGATCGGCGCGGCTGTCGGGAGAGCGCATATACATCGGCCTGCCCTCCGCCACACCGGCGACGGGCTCTCCCGAAATGAAGTTGCAGGCGGTCACTCCGCCGCAGTCGGCAGGAGCGGTCATGGCGTTCCTGTACAGCAGCTCATAGATGCTGCCGCGGTCAAGTCGGCTGCCCGAAAGCTCAGCGAACTGTTCAAACAGCTTCACCCAGTAGTCCAGCTCTCCGCAGCAGTTGTTGCAGTGTACCATAGCCACAGGCGCCCCGTCGGGAGTAGTGACGACGTCTATCTCGGGGTAGCAGCCCGAAAGCTCGCGCTCCAGCACCAGCATCGAGAACACGGACGTCCCTGCGGAAATGTTCCCCGTTCCCGCGCGGACGGAATTTGTGGCGGTCATTCCCGTGCCTGCGTCGCCCTCGGGGGGACAGAGCGGAACGCCGGCTTTCAGGTCGCCCTCAGGGTCAAGCAGCACGGCGCCGCGCTCTGTGAGCCTGCCGCACTCTTCTCCTGCCGCAGCGATCACGGGGAGCATATCGCGAAGCTCACGGCCGCAGGCCGCAGCCTCGGGAAGCGCTGAAAAGCTCTTCATCATCTCGCTGTTATACCGGCAGCCACCCTCAACGGGGAACATTCCCGAAGCGTCGCCGACGCCCAGCACCCGTCTGCCCGTCAGAAGAAAGTGGACATAGCCTGCCAGCGTATTCAGGTGGGCGATCTGCTTGACGTGGGGCTCTCCGTTCAGCATCGCCTGATAAAGATGAGCGATGCTCCAGCGCTGCGGGATATTGAAGCCGAAGAGCGCCGTCAGCTTTTCGGCGGCCCCGGCTGTCATCGTGTTCCGCCACGTCCTGAACGGCACCAGCAGGCGGTCGGCCTCGTCAAAGGCGAGATAGCCGTGCATCATCGCCGAGATACCCATTCCCGCAAAGCCCGTAAGTGTTACGGAGAAGCGCTCCCTGACGTCGCGTTTCAGATCGGCGTAGCAGCTTTGCAGGGCGGTAATAATATCCTCCTGCGAGTAAGTCCAGACGCCGTTTTCGAGCCTGTTCTCCCACTCGTGAGCGCCCGAGGCCACAGGCTGCGAGCTCTCGTCACAGAGCACCGCCTTCACCCGCGTCGAGCCGAACTCAATGCCGAGAAAGCATTTCTCTTCCGCTATCAATTCCCTGACACTCATAGCCTCGCCTCCGTGAATATATTATTACACATTTTATATTATACTATGGACAATCCATTAATGCAAGGCTTTTTCGGCTATATCGGCATAATGAACAAAGCGGAAAATATTTTTTTGTTGATTTGTTAAAACTATCCGTCCGATCGCTGCGCTGCGCTCAGCAAATAGTGAAAAGTGAAGAGTTACGGTATCGCCTTCGGCGAGGAAACGGACGGTCGGGCTCGGGTCGGGGGGCTTTGTTGGCGCAGGATAATTGGATAATTGTAAATTGTAAAAAAGAGCGTTTTGATCTCCGCCGAGCTATAACGTTCCACCCGGAACAAGCCCTCCCAACGGCTGCACCGCCGCCTCATTCACAAAGGCTCCCACCGCCCTTAGAGGGCGGCGCTGAGACTTAGGCCAAACGATGAATTGAAACATTGGTGGGTGAATTAAAAAACCGCCTCCCCTCCGGGGAGGCCTCGCAAAGCCCTGCCAAGCGCCCGATTGAAAGCTGGTGGGGGAATTAAAAAAAACTTGACAGAAGGGGCAGTTTGTGGTAAAATTAAAGTCTACACAAAAATTTTTAGAAGTGAGATGTGTAATATGGCTAATCATGCTGCAAGAGATATCCTGTATAAGCAGTTCGTCGAGAACAATTCCATCGACCCGAAGCTCTATGACAAGTATGTTGTAAAGCGCGGACTGCGTAATTCTGACGGCACGGGTGTTATCGCAGGCCTCACAAATATATGTAACGTTCACGGCTACGTTATCAACGAGGGCGAAAAAGCCCCTATCGAGGGCCAGCTCATCTACCGCGGATATAATATAAACGACATCGTGAACAACGCGGTAGCCGAGAACCGCTTCGCCTATGAGGAGACCGTGTACCTGCTGCTGATGGGCGAGCTGCCCACACGCTCCGAGCTCCAGGCCTTCTCGGATATTATGGCCGAGAACCGCGAACTGCCGCCCAGCTTCTTCGAGGATATGATACTTAAAGCGCCCTCAAAGAATATCATGAACGGCATCGCCCGTTCGGTGCTGGCGCTCTATTCCTATGACGACGACCCCGAGGACAGAGCGCCTGCCAAGGAAATGGCCACGGCGATCTCTATCATTTCGAGGCTGCCTAATATAATGGTATCAAGCTATCAGGTGAAGAAGAGGGTCTATGACAACGAGAGCCTTATCATGCATCCGCTGATACCCTCGCACTCGACCGCACAGATGATACTTTCCGCCCTGCGCCCCAACAGAGAGTTCACCGACGAGGAGGCAAAGCTCCTTGACCTGATGCTGGTGCTGCACGCAGAGCACGGCGGCGGTAACAACTCCACCTTTGCCTGTAGGGTGCTGACCTCCTCAGGCACCGACCCCTACTCCGCTTATTCGGCGGCTATCGGCTCGCTCAAGGGACCGAGACACGGCGGCGCCAACGCAAAGGTCTCCCAGATGCAGGAGTGTGTCAAGCGCGGCGTCAAAAACTGGGACGACGAGGACGAGGTCGCAGAGTTCCTCAAGCGCATACTCCGCAAGGAGGAGGGCGACCACAGCGGCCTGATCTACGGCATGGGCCACGCGGTATACACCCTCTCCGACCCGAGAGCCGTGATACTTAAAGCCAACGCCAAGAAGCTTGCAAAGGGCACCGAGTACGAGGCCGAGTTCCGCCTGCTGGAATCCATCGAGAGGCTGACGCCTCAGCTCTTCAAGGAGATCAAGAAGGACGACAAGGTGATGTGCGCGAACGTTGATATGTATTCGGGACTGGTCTACAGGATGCTCGGCATACCCAGCGACCTGTTCACGCCGCTGTTCGCGGTCTCAAGAATGGCAGGCTGGAGCGCCCACCGCTTCGAGGAGCTTGTAACGGGCAAGCGCATAATCCGCCCCGCCTACAAGGCTATCCGCGGAAACAAGGAATACATACCGATAGACGACAGAAAGTGAAGCCGGATATATGAAAGCTAAGTTCATCTCTCTTGCGCTCGCAGGCGCAATGATGCTGGCGCTCCCGTCCTGCGGAGACAGCAGTTCATCGGAAGCAGAAAGCAAGGCCGCCGAAGCGCAGCCCTCCGCCGGGACGATACTCGGACAGGAAGCAGAACGCGGCACAAAATATACTCTATATATCGGGCTCAACGACAAGGACACCTTCGAGCAGAAGATGAGCACCGAGGAGGCCGTGGAGAAGGCCAATAAGATCTGCGCCGACCACGCAGGCGGCTTCACACAGATGAACGCCACCGGCGGCTGGACAAACGAGGACGGCACCATGGGACGCGAGAACACCCTCGTTTACATGATCTACGATATTTCAGAAAAGGATCTCAGAGCTATACTTGACGAGCTTATCAAGGAGTTCAACCAGAGCTCGGTGCTTGTCGAGGCGGCGGAGACCTCTCACATTTACTACTCGGGAGAGTAAAAATCACAGAACGGGCTGTATGCGGCAGCCCGTTTTTTTGTGTCCTGTACTTTGCACTTGAAAAAAACGCGGCGCTGTGGTATAATGTTCTTATTGAGATCTCATCGGGAAAAAGGAGGCAGATGTCATGTCGGAAACGCAGAAAAAAACAAAAGCGCCCATCAGTCTCAAGCTGCAGCTTGGTCTTATCGTCAGCTTGTTTTATCTTGTCATCGTTGCTGCGGGGATGTACATAATCTATTACAGCAGCACCACCACCTACCTTACCGCAAAGAACGACATGATATCCCGGGATCTCAATATCATCACAGGCAACTATATCAACGAAAATGTCATAAGCTGGCTCACCGAATACTGGAAGGCTCACCCTGACGAGATCAGGAAGGAAAAGACAAAAGAGGAAATGGATATGGCCGCCGATACATATCTGTACGGCCTTGAAAAGGACGAAACAAAGGCGCTGCTGGATTCCCTGACCCCCGAGGAGCAGCTTGCCGTCGCAAAGGATATGTACGGTATGCTTTACAGCGGGCTGTCCGCCGAGGTCACGGAAAGCTCCTACGGCAGCATTTTTATAGTTGACATCACCGAGGAGAACAGGGGCTTTATCTACTGCGAGGCCGGCGAGATCGAAGACGGCAGCTACAGGTGGGACTACGACCTTGAAAACCACCCCGCCGCCAAAAAGTTCCTCGACGGCGAAGCCGACGACATCGAGTTCGAGCTTTCGGACGACGCCCGCTTCGGCAAATCGAAGTATTACATCGGCTGCAAGCCGCTGATAGTAAACGGCAAGGTCACGGCGCTCATCTGCCTCGGCTATAACTGGGACGCCTTCTACAACGACCTGACCTCTAACATGAGGACAATGGCCGTCCTCACCCTGTTGGGTATGCTTGTGATGCTGCTGCTGACGCTGGTGATAGTAAACAACATCGTCACTAAGCCGCTTGGCGTGCTTAAGGACGCGGCTCTTGACTTCGCCGAGAACAAGGACAGCAAGAGAGTCACGGGACAGATCGACAGCGTCCGCTCGCGCAACGAGATCGGCGTGCTGGCGGGAGGCTTCAACGACCTTGTTGTCGAGATCGACGACCACATCAAGAGGATAAAGGAAGCCGAGGACGAGATAAGGGATCTTTCAAACAATATACTGCTCGCCCTTGTGCAGACCATTGATGCAAAGGACAAGTACACCAAGGGCCACTCGAAGCGTGTAGCGCTCTACTCCCGTATGATCGCCGACAGAATGGGCTTTGACAAGGATCAGCGCAACAAGATACACAGAATGGGTCTGCTGCACGACATCGGCAAGATCGGCATTCCCGACGAGATAATCAACAAGCCCTCGAAGCTGACGGACGAGGAGTACGACATCATAAAATCTCACACCACTCAGGGCTACAGCATACTTTCGCGCATCGACAGCTTCCCCGAGCTTGCACAGGCCGCCAGATGGCACCACGAGCGCTTAGACGGCACAGGCTATCCCGACGGGCTGAAGGGCGATGAAGTGCCGCTCGAGGTAAGGATAATCTCTGTCGCCGACAGCTACGACACCATGACCAGCAACCGCAGCTACAGAAAGTTCCTGCCCCAGGAGGTCGCCCGCAGCGAGATAGAAAAATACGCAGGCACTCAGTTCGACCCCGCGGTCGCAAAGGCAATGCTGGAGATAATCGACGAGGACAAGGACTACAGGCTGCATGAATAACGCGCGTGAAGCCCTGACAAAATAATAAGCGAGGAATTACCATGTACGAGATCAAAAGGACGGTATATTACAGCCACATCGGCGCCGACAGACAGATGCGCCGCAGCGCTATGGTGGACTTCATGCAGGACTGCTGCACCCTGAGCCGTGCAAACGACCCGGTCATCGGGGCGCTGATGCAAAAGGGCAGGCTGCTCTTTGTGGCCTATCGCCAGCTGGATCTTTACCGCCTCCCCGAGTATCTTGAGGAGCTGACGGTGCGCACCTATCTCTTTGAGAGCAGGCGTGTCTACGGCAGGCGCTGCACCGAGCTCATCGGACAGAACGGCGAGATCTGCGCCCGCAGCTATCTGGTCAGCACACTCGTGAACGGCGAGACCTTTAAGCCCGCCCTGATGACCCCCGAGGAGGACAAGGCCATCGAGCTGCTGCCCGCACCCGAGGACTACGAGCTGACCGACCGCAGGATCGCCCTCCCCGACGGAGAACCCAAGCGCTTTGAGCCCTTTGTCACCCTGCACTGCCAGACCGACACAAACGCCCACATCAACAACGCCCGCTATTTCGACATCGTTGACGAGCTGCTTCCCGCAGGCACAAGGGTCAGCCGCGTCCGCTGCGAGTACAGGTCCTCTGTCATGCCCGGGGACAAGCTCTATCCGCTGCTCTGGGAGCGGGACGGCGTCTACACCGCTGAGCTTCTGACCGAGGACGGCACACCCGCCGCCATTCTGGAGGTAAGCTGATGCTGCGGGTGAACATTATCGCCGTCGGCAAGCTTAAGGAAAGCTACTGGCGAAGCGCCGAGAGCGAATACCTCAAGCGACTCGGACCGTCCTGCAAGGCGCAGGTCATCGAGCTGCCCGAGAGCCGCCTGCCCTCCGAGCCCTCGCAGAAGGAGACCGAAAAGGCCCTTGCCGCCGAGGCCGCCCTGATGCAGCCCTATCTCGACACCCGCGGCGCCTACAACATCGCGATGTGCATCGAGGGCCGCCAGCTCACCAGCGAGCAGCTCTCCGAGACACTTTCCGACTGCACCGTGCGCGGCTACTCTACCGTAAATTTCTTCATCGGCTCCAGCTTCGGCCTGGACGAAAAGCTCAAGCGTGACTGCGCCCTGCGCCTGTCGATGTCAAAGCTGACCTTCCCGCACCAGCTTGCTCGGGTGATGCTCCTCGAGCAGACCTACCGCGCCTTCCAGATCGCAGAGCACACGAAATACCATAAGTGAAGCGCTGCGCTCAGTGAATAGTGAAAAGTTATTTGAACCCCTCCGTCACGCTGGCGCGTGCCACCTCCCCTGAAAGGGGAGGCTTTTTTATTCCGCTTTATAAGAGCGATACCTCAATAGAGCGAACCGGATCTTGCACTATCCATAACGTTCCACCCGCAAACAAGCCTGCCTGACGGCTGCACCGCCGCCTCATTCACAAAGGAACCCACCGCCCTTAGAGGGCGGCGCTGAGACTGTGGCCAAGCGATGAATTGAAACATTGGTGGGGGAATTAAAAATAAAAAAAGGCTTTACAATTCGTTAGGGTTGTGATATAATAGATTTATGTCAATTTAAAGCTTTTGTGTTTTTGTGCTTTAACACAATAAAATCGAAAGGATATGAGGATATGCCAATCACTGAACTGCTTGCGCGCAACGCCGAATTGTACGGCAGCGATATCGCTCTCGTCGAGGTGAACCCCGAGATAACAGAGCCGAAGAAAAAGACCTGGAAGGAGTATGACCTGATAGAGACAAACCCCGTGGCTCATTACCGCCGCGAGATCAGCTGGAAGGTCTTTGACGAAAAAGCCAACCGCTTTGCAAATATGCTCATCGACAGGGGCATCGGAAAGGACAACAAGGTCGGCATACTGCTGATGAACTGCCTCGAGTGGCTGCCTATCTACTTCGGCATACTGAAAACTGGCGCACTGGCAGTGCCGCTGAACTTCCGCTATGCCTCGGACGAGATCAAGTACTGCCTTGACCTTGCAGAGGTGGACGTGCTTATGTTCGGCCCCGAGTTTATCGGAAGGATCGAGGAGATCGCCGACGACATCGGCCGCAGCAGAGTGCTCTTCTATGTCGGAGAGGGCTGCCCCTCCTTCGCCGAGCACTATGACAGCCAGGTCTGCAACTTTGCAAGCACCGCCCCCGACATCAAGCTTAAAGACAGCGACAACGCCGCGATATATTTCTCCTCGGGAACAACAGGCTTCCCCAAGGCGATACTCCACAACCACGAGAGCCTTATGCACTCGGCAAAGGTGGAGCAGAACCACCATTCGCAGACGAGGAAGGACGTGTTCCTCTGTATCCCGCCGCTCTATCACACAGGCGCTAAGATGCACTGGTTCGGCAGCCTGATCTCCGGCAGCCGCGCAGTTCTTCTCAAGGGCATCAAGCCCAAGTCCATAATCCAGACCGTCTCTCGCGAGCACTGCACCATCGTTTGGCTGCTGGTGCCCTGGGCGCAGGATATACTTGACGCCATCGACCGCGGAGACATCGACCTCAGCCAGTACGAGCTGAGCCAGTGGAGACTCATGCACATCGGCGCACAGCCCGTTCCGCCTTCGCTGATAAACCGCTGGAAAAAGGTCTTCCCCAACCACCAGTATGACACGAACTACGGCCTCAGCGAGTCGATCGGCCCGGGCTGCGTCCACCTCGGCGTCGAGAATATCCATAAGGTCGGCGCTATCGGTATCCCCGGCTATGGCTGGGAGGTCATGATCGCAGACGAGCACGGCAAGCCCGTAGAACAGGGCGAGGTCGGCGAGCTCTGCGTCAAGGGTCCCGGAGTAATGACCTGCTACTACCGCGACGAAAAAGCCACCGCCGAAACACTGAAAGACGGCTGGCTCTTCACGGGCGA
>OCTW010930199.1_pt1 | contig 10698 bp, 7 predicted proteins | sample 1539671 | NCBI WGS metagenome assembly OCTW01 (sample SAMN02144230, study PRJEB22623) | gut metagenome | biome: sheep rumen | host: Ovis aries | place: New Zealand
AAAAAATCTGTTTAATCTGTTAAAATATGAGATTTATCAAAATAAGAATAAATATATTTCAAGTATTTTAATAATATCTATCTTTATAGGAACAATAAAACTTTTACCTAAAAATTTAAGAATACATTTTATTGATGTGGGACAAGGTGATTCTTGTTTAATAATAACTCCAAAGAACAAAACAGTATTAGTTGATGGAGGAGGAAGTGAAAATAAATCATATGATGTTGGAAAAAGAGTATTACTTCCATATTTGTTAGATAGAAAAATTGCAAGAATAAATTATATAATAATAAGTCATTTCGACACAGACCATGTAGGAGGACTATTTACAGTAATGGAGGAACTAAAAGTAGACACAGTAATAATTTCAAAACAGAGAGAAGATTCTGAAAACTATAGAAAGTTCAAAGAAATAGTAAATAATAAAAAAATTAAAGTAAAAATTATAGAACAAGGAAATAGAATAATAATTGAAAAAGACCTGAATATAGATTTTTTATGGCCTTATAGTAATAATCTTATAAATAAAAATGTATTAAACAATAATTCTATAGTTTGCAAACTAAATTATAAAAGTTTTTCAATGCTTTTTACAGGAGATATAGAAGAAATTACAGAAAACCATATATTACAAGAATATAAAAAAAACTTGCAAATATTGAGATCTTCTATTTTGAAAGTAGGACATCATGGTTCAAAAACATCTTCAACACAGAGTTTTTTAGAAAAAGTAAAACCTAAAATAGCTTTAATTGGAGTTGGAAAAGATAACAGCTTTGGTCATCCAAATGAAGAAGTTATAAAAAGATTGGAAAATATACGGTACTAAAATATATAGAACAGATAAGATGGGAGAAATATCTATAGAAGTAAATAAAAATGGAAAAATAAAATTACAAAAATTAATGTGAATAAAAATTCCCTTTTTAGAAAATACTAAAAAAAAGGAGAATTTTACTATGAAGATGAATAAAAAAATTATAATATCAATTATAGGATTAATTTTTGCTTTTGTTATTTTTTTTGTAATATCAAAACTGATTTCAAATAGTGAAGAAAATAGAAAATTTGATAAAAGAGAAGACTTGGAAAATAGTATAAATATATCTGAAAATGGGATAAATGATGAATGTACAGAAGAATGGATTAAATATAATGAAGAACTTCAAACAGCATTTATAGAGGCAAATTCAAGTGCATTTTACGACTCTACTCATTATGTAATAAAAAATCAAGGAGGATATATATATATTTTTTATTTAAATGATGAAAAAGAAGAAATACCATACAAAAAAACAAATATATCCACAGAGTATTTGTCTAAAGATGATTTAGAAAAATTAGAAGACGGAATAGAAGTAATTGGAATTGAAGAGTTAAATAAAAAATTAGAAGACTATGAGTAATATGAAAATAAAGCTATATTACTTTCAAATTGACAAAATATTAAAATTGATGTAATATATATATTATGTAAAAATAAGACTTAAAGTGAGGGATTATTATGTTATGTAATATATGTAAAAAAAATCCTGCTGTTATATTTACTAGTAAAGAAGAAAATGGTAAAAGAATAACAGAAGGACTTTGTATATCATGTGCTAAAGATATGGGAATAAATACAGATGAAATTTTAAAAAATCAAAATGATGCTACTTCTCAAATGAATATGAAAAATTTAACAAATCAATTAGAAGATTTGATGAAAAATATAACTGAAGGATTAGGAAATATTGATGGAATTGAATTTAACGCAGTAAATTTTGATCAAGATAATAATGAATATGATGAAGAAGATGATGAAGAATATGATGATGATGATGAAAGACCAAAAGCTCGACCTATTTTTGCAGGAGCTATTCCTTTAGGATCTATTTTTGGAAATTTAAAAAATATGCAAAATAGTGAAAATACTGAAAATGTATCATCTAATAGTAATGTAAGAGAAAAAGTAAAAGAAAAGAAAAAAACAAACAAAAAAAAGAAATATTTGGATAGATTTGGAACAAATTTAACATCAAAAGCAAAAAATGGTGAACTTGATATGGTTATTGGACGTGATAAGGAACTTCAAAGAGTAATTCAAATATTAAATAGACGTTCAAAAAATAATCCATGTTTGATTGGTGAACCTGGAGTTGGAAAAACTGCAATTGCCCAAGGATTAGCTATAAAAATAGCCAATCAAAATGTTCCTGCTAAACTTTTGAATAAAGAAGTTTATTTGTTAGATATGACATCTATTATGGCTGGAACACAGTTTAGAGGACAATTTGAAGCGAGAATGAAAGGCATTATAGAGGAATGCGTACATTATGGAAATATTATTTTAGTGATTGATGAAATTCACAGTATAATTGGAGCTGGAGCTGGAGGAGAAAATGACTCAATGAATGCTGCAAATATTCTAAAACCTTCTTTAGCTAACGGAGAAATACAATTAATAGGAACAACAACTATAAAAGAATATAGAAAATATATTGAAAAAGATACAGCACTAGAAAGAAGATTCCAACAGGTTATGGTAGATGAACCATCGATAGATGATACAGTTGGAATATTAGATGGAATAAAGAAATATTATGAAGAATATCATAAAGTAAAAATATCAAAGGATGTCATTAGACAAACAGTTCTAATGTCAGAGAAATATATTCATGATAGATTTTTACCTGATAAAGCAATAGATATTTTAGATGAAGCATGTTCAAGAATTAATTTGGAAAATACGGAATTATATAGGCTAGAAGTACTAAAAAACAGACTAAGAGAGGTTCAAGAAAGTAAAGAAGATGCAGCAAATGCTGACTCAACAGAAGATTATCAAAAAGCAGCAGCTCTAAAGACAGAAGAATGTAAATTAATAGAAGAAATAGACAAACTAAATAAAAATATGAAAGTAAGGAATCTTACTGTTCAAGATATAGCTGAAGTTATTGAAAGTTGGACAAAAATTCCTGTAAAAAAAATAACAGAACAAGAAACAGAAAAGCTTCTAAAATTAGAAGACAATCTTCATAAGAGAATTGTTGGACAAGAAGAAGCAGTTAATTGTGTTGCAAGAGCAATTAGGAGAAATAGAGCAGGACTTCAAAGTACAAAAAGACCACCTTCATTTATATTTGTTGGACCAACAGGTGTTGGTAAAACTGAACTTGCTAAAAGTTTAGCTTATGAAATGTTTGGAAAAGAAGATTCAATAATTAGAATTGATATGTCTGAATATATGGAAAGCAATTCTACAGCTAAATTGATAGGTGCACCTCCAGGATATGTAGGATATGATGATGCAGGACAGCTTACAGATAAAGTAAAACGTAAGCCATATTCAATTATTCTTCTAGATGAAATAGAAAAAGCACATCCAGACGTATTTAATATTTTGCTTCAGGTATTAGATGATGGAAGACTTACAGATGCTCAAGGTAATACTGTTAGTTTTCAAAATACGATTATTATAATGACATCAAATGCAGGTTCAAATTTAAATAATAATTCAATTGGCTTTGGAAATGAAAACATAGACAAATTAAAAATTGAAGACAGATTAAAAGATGTGTTTAGACCTGAATTTTTAAATAGGGTAGACGAAATAATAGTATTTAATCCATTAAAAAAGGAAGAACTAATGAAGATTATAGATTTAATGCTAAATGATACAAAAAAGGTGTTAAATGATAAAGATATGACACTTGAAATTTCACAAAAAGCTAAAGAATATATTTTAGAGAAAGGAACTAATCTGAAATTTGGAGCAAGACCATTACGTCGAGCAATACAAAGATATATTGAAGATGAAATATCAGAAAGAATATTAAAAGGTGAAATAAAAGATGGACAAAAAATAATTATAGAATGTGATAAAGATAATTTGACATTCAAAGAAGAATAAAAGCACCCAAAGCAGAGGGTGCTTTTTTGAAATTTTAATACTATTTTATTAATATAATCATAAAAAAAGAAAATCTGAATTGAAAATCAACTCTTGCTACAATATATTTTAAAAACTAACTTAAATAAACTTTTTTTAAAAAATATATTGTAATTTCTTATAAAATATAATAGAATGTGAAAAGAAAAGGTCAATATATGCAGAAAACTTTTTTTAATTAGCATACTAAAAAAGACAAAATATTTAAAATGTTTGTAGTAGAATATATGCAATTAAAAAAAGAAAAGGTGGGAGTCAAATGTTTCAAAATATACAAGAAGATATTAACAATCATACAAAAGAAGAAACAAAGGAAAAGAGAAATATATTAACCAATGTAATATCGAAAAAATATATTTTATTATATATAATAACTTTTATGGTATCTACAATAGGGATAGGACAAGCTTTTTCACCATTTGGTTTAGCTATGGTAATTGCTTGTGCTGCAAATGAGGTTCCGATAATAGCATTGCTTGTTATAGCATTAGTGGGAAATATAGTTGGATGTGGAGGATCTTCAGTACTTCCATATATATTAACGATGCTGATGTTTTTTTCAAGCTTTTTTGTAGTAGAAGCAAAATACAACGATGAGAGTAGAAATGAAAAAGTTAAGCTAGGAGCAAGAATATTTATAGCAAGTTTACTTGTGGGAATATTAAAAGTTTTAATTTCAGGATTTTTGCTTTATGATTTGTTAGTGGCAATTTCTTCATCTATACTAGTACTAATACTATATAAAGTTTTTGTAAATTCTATATCTATAGTTATAGAATTTACTGAAAAAAGGGCTTTTACATTAGAAGAGGTTATAGGAACAGGAATATTAATAGTAATAGCAGCTTGTTCATTAGGTGATTTTTCTATTTTTGGATTTTCTATAAGAAATATAATAGCTGTATTTGTAGTATTATTTTTAGGATGGAAAAATGGAATACTAGTTGGAACAACGATAGGTGCTACAATAGGTGTAACTGTTGGAATAATATCAGGAGCTGATCCAATAATAATTGCAGTATATACTGTATCTGGATTAATTTCAGGAATATTGAATAAGTTTGGAAAAATTGGCGTAATATTAGGATTTATTATAGGAACAATAATTCTTACATATGTGGCTAATGGAGGAATGTCAAATTTTATTATGTTCCAAGAAATATTAATTGCTGGAATAGGGCTTTTATTTGTGCCTAAAGATATAGAATTAGATATTGAAAACATAATTGGTAATAATAAGTTTTTGCCAGTTGGAGTAACTAGAAGACTAAATAAGAGTAAAGAAACGGTAGAAAAATTAAAAGATGTATCAAAAGTAGTTAAGGATTTAGCAGATAATTATACGAATAAAGAAGCAGAAAAGAATAAAGAATCTCAGCTAGATTTAAATAAGCAAGCTTTTATTACAGAACTACTAAATTACACTGATAATATGGAAAATAACATTTTATATGATAACATTTCTAATGTAGATGGACCAATTGTTGATGAGATATTTAATATGCTGCTAAAAAAGCAATTTATTAAAGAGTCAGATTTATTAAAAATATTAGCTAATAATGACATATATGTAGTAGGATTTGAAGAAGATGATAAAGAAACAAATCGCGACGTTGAGAAAATGACACATGCAATTAATTCAGCATATAGAATAGGAAAAATGAACTTTATATGGAATGAACGACTTAAGGAAGAAAAGAAAAATGCGAGAAATCAACTTCAGGGAGTTTCAGAGGCTATTTCTCAAATTGCTGAAAATATAAAAAATGATGCTAATACTAACAATTATTTTTCAGATGAAAAAGATAGGATAACACTTCTATTAAAACAAAAAGAAATTTTGGTTCAAGAAATTTCGATAAATAAAAAAGATGATGGAAGGTTTGTAGTTGAAATTTACGTTGAGGAAACTGGAAGTGATAAAGTTAAAGAGATTATAAGACTAATTGTAGAAAAAACATTAAATGAAAAAATGAAACTAACAGAAGAAAAAAGCATACAAGATGAAAAAACTGAAAAATATGTATTTGCTTCAGATGATAAATTTACTATTGAAATAGGACAAGCAATAGCAATAAAAGATAAAATGTCTGTTTCTGGAGATAGTATGATTGAACTAAAATTAAAAGATGGAAAATATTTGTTAGCAATTAGTGATGGTATGGGATCTGGAGCAGAGGCAAGAAAAAGTAGTCAAATAGTTATCAAACTATTACAAAGACTATTAAATTCTGGATTTAAAAAAGAAACTTCAATTGATTTAATTAACTCTAATTTACTAAATGTAGGAGAAGATGTTTTTGCTACACTAGATGTAGCAATAGTAGATTTATATAATGGAACAGTAGAATTTATTAAGAGTGGATGCTCACCTACATATATAAAAAATAGAAAGAAAGTTCAAGTAATAAAATCATTATCTCTTCCAACAGGAGCAATAAAAAATGCTGATCAAGAAATATTTGATAAAGACATTGAGAGCGGAGATATTATTGTAATGTGTAGTGATGGTATAGTTGATTCAAATATTGAATATAAGAATAAAGAACTATGGGTTAAATATTTACTTGAAGATATGGAAAATGATAATTCACAAAAAATGGCAGATATTATTTTAAATGAATCAATAGACAATAATTTTGGAAAAATAAAAGATGATATGAGTATTTTGGTATGCAAATTAACACATAAATAATTTGAAAAGTAAAACCACTAAAAAGGATAGTACCTTTTTAGTGGTTTATTCATATAATTTATTATAGACTAATTGTCTATAGTAGGAGTTGATATATAATGAATAGAAATAGTAAATGGATATTACCATTAGTAATTTCTGCTATATTAGGAATTATTGTTGGAATATTTATTTTCAATGGAACAATTTCAATTGCACTAATTGGAACACCAATAATATTTGCTACACTATTTGCAGGAATAAGTCTTATATTATTATTTATTGGAGCTGCTTTTGGTGTAAGGAAAGAAACTAAAAATAATATAAGAATATATGGTAACCAAATAATTTTAGGTACTTCAGGAACACTTGTAACTGGATTTCTTGGCTTGATATTTGTCACAAATTTAATTGCAGAAAGCCTATTACCAGCTTTATTAATAGCTTTTGGAGTGTTTTTCTTTGTGTTTAATTATATTAGCTTAATAGCTCTTATAGTAGAACTTGTAAATGATATTAATATTATAAAAGAAGATTATTGCAATTATAATGAAAGATAATAAAGCTACAATGTAGAAGAATTTATTTTTTAAAGTCCAATATAAATTTATATATTGGACTTAAAAAAATGATAGTAAAAAAGACTGTTTTCACAGTCTTTTTTTAGCAACATCCACCTCTATTTCCACTATTACAACAGAATACTAATAAGATAAGTACAATTATCCAAATACAATCATCACTAAATCCAAAGCCAAATCCACCACAACCTCTATTTTCTTGCATATTTTCACCACCTTTCAAAAGAATAATAAAATAAGTACGAATTAATAATGTTTGAAGCTATTATTTTAACAGTTTCTATCATGGCAACCTACACCACAGAACAGAAGTAAGAATAAAATAATGAACCAAAGAATAACATTATTATCATTATTAGAACAGCACATATTCACCCTCCTTAAAGAAAAAGATTTTCTTATCTCTTGTATGATATATAATATGAAGAGGGAAAAAAAGTGTTACATAGTTTGGATTGTGATTATAAAAATAAATAAAATAGAAATATATTAGATTAATAATAAAAAAGTCTTATAACGAATGTTATAAGACTTTTTTGTGGTTATTCGACATTTGAGATGGCTTTTTTCAGAATAGAAATAATCTCTTCTCTGTGGTGCTTTTGAGCAAGTTTAAGTGCTGAATTATTATCTTCAGTTACATCAATACCTTCATCAATAAGTAACTGAACAACACTCGGCCAGTTTTTTTCAATTGCACGCTTAAGAGGGTAGTTGGAATACATTTTTATATTTCCACCTATTAAAATGGCAAGTTCAACAGTAAGAACATCACCAAAACAGAGCGATGTTAACAAAAAATGATTCCGTTCTTCTTGAGATAGTGAGTCAACTTTCTGCATTAATCCATTGTAATTCATAAATCCTCCTTAACATAAAAGTATGAACTTTGCTTGTTAACCACTACAAGCTGCAGATATAAGACAAATTTATTATATATTTTTAATTTTGTAATGTCAATAATCAAAATCATAAAAAAAGAATAAAACAAAAGAATTTAGCAATGCAAACTTGACATTGCTAACTGAAAATAGTAAAATAATATTAGGTGATAAAATTGGAAGAAAGAAAAAGAAAAGTATTACAAGCTATAGTGGAAGAATATATTAACTCAGCAGAACCTGTAAGTTCAAATTTACTTATAAAAAAATATGGACTAGATTGTAGTAGTGCAACAATTAGAAATGAAATGGCTGATTTAGAAAAAAAAGGATACCTTGATAAAGTACATACATCAAGTGGAAGAATACCATCTGCAAAGGGATATAGATTCTATGTTGATGAGCTTATGCAAGATGATAGAATAAGTTTAGATGAAATTAAATATATAAGTGAGAAATTAGAAACAAAGGTACATGAAATAGAGGATTTAACCAAGATAACAGCAACTACTATTTCTGAAATTACTCATTATACAGCTGTAACAATAGGACCAAAGGCTACAGAGCAGATAATTGAAGAAATCAAATTTGTAATGCTCGGAAATAGAATGGTACTTGCTATAATAATGACAGACTCTGGTATGGTAAAAGAAACAATAATAAAGTTTGATGAAGATATAACTGAAAAACAAGTTGAATCAATAAATTATATGTTTAACAATAAATTAAAAGGTCAACCAATTGAAAAGATAGACAAACCATTAGAAGAATATCTTTTTAAAGAAATGTCAGATTCTGTTAGAGTTATTAAGCCAATTATAGAACAAATAAAAAAAGTATTATTCGAAGAAGAAAAGATTTATTTAGAAGGAGCTAGAAGAGAATTAGATTTGCCAGAATTTAATAGCTTGGAAGTAGCAAAGAACTTTATGAATATTATTGATACAAAAGATCTTATGGCAGATATGTTGAATTCAGGATTTGCTGAAGATATTAATATTTATATTGGTGAAGAAAATGAAAAAGAAGAACTTAAAGATTTTAGTGTAGTAACATTTAAACATAAAATAGATAATAAAGATATGGGTACAATAGGAATTATAGGTCCAAAAAGAATGGATTATGCTAAAGTTATTTCTGTAATGAAATATATAAGCAAAAAACTAAATGAAGGAAATAACGGAAAAGAATAAAAATATATTTAAAAGCAATTGAGACAATTGTAGGTAGAAAAATTCTTTATGTTGGAAAAGGGCCTTCAAGTAAAGATTTGATTTAGAGATTCTAGAATGTATGATCCAAAAAAGAAATAGGAAAATCATCCTATTTCTTTTTAGTTTGTAAACAAATTGTGAAAAATAAAAAAAAATTAGCAAAAACTATTGACAAGTGCTAAAAAAAGATATAATATATATTAAGTTAGCAAACTTGAAAACAGAGTGCTAACGTTACAAACTTTAAAACAAAGGAGGCAAAGATGGAAGAGGAAAAAAAATTAGCAGAAGAAGAAGTTAAAAAAGAAAACGAAGAAAAATCTGAACTTCAAAAAAAGCAAATAGAATTAGATGAATTAGATGATAGATATAAAAGAGTATTTGCAGAATTTGAAAATTATAAAAAAAGAACACAAAAAGAAAGAGAAAGCTTATATAATTCAGTTTTAGGGGATATAATAATTAATATGTTACCATTAATTGACAATTTAGATATGGCAGCAAATGCTGAATGCAAAGATGAAAACTATAAACAAGGAGTAGAGCTTGTACAAAAACAATTTAAGGAATTTTTAGTAAGGAATCATGTAGAAGAAATACCAGCTGTTGGAGAAATATTTGATCCAAGTGTACATGAAGCTGTAAGTAGTGTTCAAGATGATACTAAACAAAGTCAGGAAATTGTGCAAGAATTCAGAAAAGGATATAGATTAGGAACAAAAGTATTAAGACATTCAATGGTAATAGTCAACCAATAGTTAGATTTTAATTTTTATTTAATATATATTTTAAATAATGAAATAAATAATTTTAATAGAAGTGCGGAAACGCATAATTAAGGAGGATTTTAAAATGGGAAAAATTATAGGAATCGATTTAGGAACAACAAATTCATGTGTTGCAGTTATGGAAGGAGGAGAGCCAGTAGTTATAGCAAATAGCGAAGGAAATAGAACAACACCTTCAGTAGTAGCATTTTCAAAAAATGGAGAAAGATTAGTAGGACAAATAGCAAAACGTCAATCAGTTACAAACCCAGATAACACAGTAATTTCAATAAAGAGAAAGATGGGTACAGCTGAAAAAATAAAAATTGAAGGAGATCAATTTACTCCACAAGAAATTTCAGCAATGATATTACAAAAATTAAAAGCAGATGCTGAGAGCTATTTAGGAACACAAGTTACACAAGCTGTTATAACAGTACCTGCATATTTCAATGATAGCCAAAGACAAGCAACAAAAGATGCTGGTAAAATAGCTGGACTTGAAGTTTTAAGAATTATAAATGAACCTACAGCTGCAGCTTTAGCATATGGAATGGATAAAGAACAAGATCAAAAAATAATGATATATGACTTAGGTGGAGGAACATTCGACGTATCAATTCTAGACATTGGTGATGGAGTATTTG
>OCTW011598048.1_pt1 | contig 10698 bp, 11 predicted proteins | sample 1539671 | NCBI WGS metagenome assembly OCTW01 (sample SAMN02144230, study PRJEB22623) | gut metagenome | biome: sheep rumen | host: Ovis aries | place: New Zealand
GGCATAACTGCGCCCTTTTCACAACTGAATACAACGATACAAGCGTACTCTATGGGATAAGTCTGTCCCGTGGGGTGCGCTTTTGTGCGTGAAGGAGGTTTTTATGAAAGGAAGATTTTGGAGAAAGGCGCTTGCCGTGGCGACATCGGTTCTGATGCTGTCGGGCGGTGTACCGATACAGCCGCTGTCGCAGGTGTTTGAGGATATTGCGATAACGGCGAGTGCGGTAGGAAACACTATAAACATTGAAGCCAACGGTCAAACCATTTCCGACACTACAACATGGACGGACTGCACCGTCAACATTACGGGCAGCGGCACGGTTACTTTCTCTAATCGCATCTCCATCAGTGGCAACGTGACATTGAACCTCGGCGCGGGCACTACGCTTACTGCCAGCAAGGGTATTGCCGTCCACGAAGGCAACAGCCTGACGATTGACGGTGAAGGTACGCTGAATGCATATACTGGCTATAAGGAATATTATGGTGCTGCAATCGGCGGTGCTTCTGAAGTTAATGCGGGTACGATTATCATCAACGGCGGAACTGTTAATGCTTATGGTAGATATTATGCCGCTGCAATTGGTGGCGGTTACAATAGTAACGGCGGAAATATTATCATCAACGGCGGAACAGTAAATGCAGATAGTGAGACTGGTAAAGCTGATGGTGCAGGAATCGGTGGTGGTTCCGAGGGTGACGGCGGAAATATCACCATCAACGGCGGAAATATTACCGCAGAATCATATAGTGGAACGGGGATCGGCGGCGGTTATAAGGGCAACGGCGGGATCATAAACATTACCGGAGGTAATGTTACTTCTACAGTAGTTAATAATTCTGCCGGAATCGGCGGCGGTTGTTTTGGTAATGCAGGCACAATAACCATCACCGGAGGCATCATTAATGTTACAAGTGGAGATGTTGGAGCCGGAATTGGCGGCGGAGGTACAATTAGTAATGATAAACCTGCAGGTAGTGGAGGAACAATAGCGATCAGCGGCGGACAAATAACCGTTACAAGCAGTGGCGGCTATGGCATCGGTGCAGGTAAGTCTTATTATAACAATAACGGCGCAGAAGGAACAATATCATTGTCGTGGACTGAAAGCACGGACTTCATCAATGCAAGCAGTTATAAGGGCAATATCAGTTTTGAGGATGGCAAGCGTTTTTATTACGATGGAACTACAGATTATGTTACAGCAGATGAACTTGCAAACAGACTGAATCAGAAGATCGTCCCGGCAGTGGCAAACAACAATTCGCTTGCATTTGCTGACATTCAGATGCCTCGCTATTACATTACCACGAACGGAACTGCGGTCGATGTCAGTTATGATGTATATGACTACAACGGCAGCAAACTGACAGAGGGCACTCATTACACGGCTGTCATCAAGAACAGCAGCAACGAGGAAGTATCGTCCTTTGATCAATTGGGCGACTATACGCTGACAGTTACAGGAACAGGAACGACCTACACGGGCAGCAAGTCGTTTACATTCAGCCTCGTGGAGTGGGACGAAAATTTGTCGGTAGATGGCAGTGACCATTACATCAACTTCCCCAGCGACGGAACAAAGAAGACGGTTTACCTCGGCAAGGACCAGACCATCAAGGTGTATGACAGCGAAGGAAAGGATGGAAACCTGGTGCCTTCTGACGGACTCCTGATGCTTTGTGCTCCGGAGGGATATACTCTGGAAGTAACAGGTAAGACGGATGCACAGTTTTATGCATCTGGTCAATATTGGAACTTGCTGAAGGCATACGACGGCAATGATGAGACTGAGACGGCACTGATAACAACGATAGAGCAGAATAGTGACAACATTTTGTTTGCCAGTTCAGCAGACAGTATGCTGATGCGATTTTATGCGATATATGGCAGCACAGAGAAATACGGACTTGATCTGACTGTAAGGGTAGTCGAAAATACGTCACACAACATCACCGTGGGAACGGCAGATAATGGTAGCATCGCAAGCGACAAGACATCTGCCAAGACTAACGAAACCGTTACGCTGACGGTAACCCCCGCAAGCGGCTATCTGCTCAAGAGAATCATCGTCACCTATACGGACAACAGCACAACAATAGCAACCATCGGCGAAGACCATTGGTATTCGGGTGTGAATACGGTTACGCTCCGGATGCCGAACAGGAATGTCACGGTTACGCCCGAGTTCGCAAATGTCCTGACGATAGATGATGGTCTGACATTGACCATTGATCCTGCTCGGACAACCGAGTATGTTATCCCCGAGGGCGTTCAGTCATTTAACATAAAAGGTTCTGCCAATAATTCGAGCACAGTCACTGCCATACTGAAAGCACCAGAGGGTGTTCGCTTGCTGGCTACGATTGATAATTGTGAAATATATAATTCATACGGTTATATCAGTGTTTATGACGGTACAGGCTCTTCGTCAACTCTCATTAAACAGCTAACCACACATGATGCAAGCATAAGCTCGCAAACATCTACAGCTGAATACATGACATTTGAAATTTATGGGCTTGCGAGTACCAGACTCAACGGAAAGATTGAAATGGTGTATAGCATCAACTACGACCTTGCTGGCGGTAGCGTGGCGACGGAGAATCCTGCGACATACACCTACGATACAGACACCTTTACGCTTACCAATCCGACACGCGAAGGCTACGAGTTTGCCGGATGGTCAGGAACGGATCTCGATGCAGCAAATACAAGCGTAACCATCGCAAAAGGCAGTTACAGAAACCGTAGTTACACGGCGACGTGGAAGAAGCCATTGACAAACTCTGACATTACGGTTGAAACTATAGCGGATCAGACATATACAGGCAATTCCATCACACCGAACGTCACAGTGAAGGACGGCGAGACTGACATCACAGATCAGTGCGATATAGCTATAACAAATAATACGAATGTAGGCACGGCTGATGTTACCATTACAGCAAAACCTACAAGCTCAGAGTATTCAGGTTCTACTTCTACAACATTTGGGATTGTTTATTCTGACGGCATCGGTGAACGTCTTGCAGGCTATTCCCTCAGCCTTGACGGTGATATAGGCGTTAATTTCTATATGGAGCTTGATCAGAGTGTGATTGAAGATACAGGCGCATATATGCACTTTACACTGCCCGACGGCAGCACATCGGATGTATACTTGACTGACACCGATAACTGCAGGACCGACACAACCACATTTCCCGGCAAGACCTATTATGTGTTCAAGTGCAATGTTGCCGCAAAGGAAATGACTGACACCATCACGGCGCAGATGTTCAGCGGTGGCAAGTCGGGACAGGGCTATGAGTATACCGTTAAGGAGTATGCGGACTATCTGCTTGACAATACAGACAAAAATGACGATTATGCAAAAGCCGCTCCGCTTGTCAAGGCAATGCTGGATTACGGCGCATATTCTCAGACCTATTTCAAGCATAATACCGATGCACTTGCCAATGGCGGAAAAGACAGCACAAATATTCAGGAAGTCGATGCAGATACGATCAACAAGCCTTACGATCCGAAAGGCACATATCTCGGAGACGCAGGCGATACGACCTTTGAGGGGGCAACACTCTCGCTGAAGTCTGAGACAACGCTTTCGCTCTATTTCAAGAGCAGCAGAGACCTAAGCTTTGAGTGCGATTCTTATGAGGTTGAAAAGAACACCACCGCAGGCGGCTATCAGATCGCCCGCATCAGGGGCATCAAGGCAGATGATCTTGATGAGACATTTAAGTTGGATATAAATGACGTTGCTGATTCTGGAAATACACAAACTTTCTACGGCTATGTTCATTATTGTCCGCTGACCTACTGCTACAATGTCCTGAAGGGCGGTTCTGATGATGAGAATTTGCAGAACGTCTGCAAGGCACTGTATCTGTATTGGCAGGCTGCTAATGAGTATTCTGAATAAGGAGTGAATGACGATGGATAAGGAAAAATTCACCGCACCGGAAACGGAGATAGTGGAGTTTGAGACAACGGGAGATCCAATAGCGACAAGCACCACAATTCCCGTCGAAACTGAAAGTGACGGATTACCTTTCATCCCCCAGTCTTAAACGTATAACGGCGGGCAGGAAACTGCCCGCCCTTGCTTTACAGGGTGACAGTTCCTTTTCGTATTGACATAAGCCGGATGTTGTGGTAAAATCATATGAGAAACAGATTCCTGACATTTCCGATCACAGGGAGGTGACAGCCTATGTATATCACGGCAAAGGAAGCGGCTGAGAAATGGGGCATTTCAGAAACAAGAGTAACAGCATTGTGCGAAGAGGGGAAAATACCCGGCGCATATCAGGAGGGACACGGCTGGAGGATCCCTGCGGATAAGCCTGCCGATGAAGGCTGCAGCACAAAGGAGAGCCTTCTCACCCGGATAGACCGGAAGAAAGCAGAGCTTGCAGGAAGAAGGCCTCTGACACAGGGGGAGCTGGAGCGGTTAAACGAAGAGTTTTCGGTGGAGTACACCTACAACTCCAATGCCATAGAGGGCAGCACCCTCACACTCCGTGAGACTTACCTTGTACTTCGGGGACTGACCATAGACCGGAAGCCTCTGAAGGAGCATCTGGAGGCCGTGGGTCACAAGGAGGCATTTGACTATGTAAGGGAGCTTGCAGGGGAAAATGTGCCCCTGACCGAAAATGTCATCAAGCAGATCCACTCCCTCGTGCTTGCGGATAAAAGGGAGGACAGGGGTGTTTACAGGCGTGTGCCCGTGCGGATCATGGGTGCAAGGCATGAACCGGTGCAGCCCTATCTTATACAGCCGATGATGGAACAGCTTTTGCTTGAATACTCCGCCGGCACGGAGCACATCGTGACTAAGCTGGCACGCTTCCACATTCAGTTTGAGAGGATACATCCCTTTATCGACGGCAACGGCAGGACAGGCAGGCTGCTTGTGAACCTGGAGCTGATGAAGGCGGGGTATCCGCCCATCGACATCAAATTCACCGACAGGCTCAGATACTACAATGCCTTTGATGCATACCATGTGAACAGCGATGCTTCCGCCATGGAGGAGCTGTTTGCGGAATATATCAGCGCAAGGCTCGATACATATCTGAAAATACTGGCTCCGGCAGGCACATCATAAGGATGCTGTCTCCCGCTGCCTGTCTGCGGCGGTGAGTACCATAAACAAGGAGGTATCGCATGAAAAAAACGATCAAAACCACAGAAGCCATTTTCCCCATGCCCGTACTGCTCATCTCCACCTTTAACGCAGACGGCACGGTAGACGTGATGAACGCCGCCTGGGGCACCATGCTGGACAGGGACATGGTAGCACTCAACCTCACCGAGACACATCTGACGGTGGAGAACATCAGGGCACGCAGAGGCTTTGTGGTGCATATCGCCGATGCAAAGCACGTTGTGGAGGCGGACTGGTTCGGCATAGTCAGCGGCAGGAAGGATCCGGACAAATTTGCAAAGTCAGGGCTTACATATGTTAAGTCCGACCTGGTGGATGCCCCCGTTATCAACGAGCTGCCCATCGCAATGGAATGTGAATTTGTAGAATACCAGAACGACGACACGGGCATAGGCGTTATCGGGAAGGTGCTGCGCACATCTGTGGAGGAAAAGCATATGAAGGACGGCAAGGTGGATATCGACTCCCTGGGAGCCATCGCCTTTGACCCCTATACCCACGGCTACTACAAGGTAGGCGGCAGAGTCGGGAACGCATTCAGCGACGGGGCTAAGCTGAAATAACCGATCCGGGAAGCCCTCACCGGACAGACCAAATGAAAAAGTCTCCCCGCAAAGCTGCGGAGAGACTTCATTTTTATGCACCGGCGCCGCCGAAGAGCGCCTTTATCCTCCCGAATGCCGTCCTTATCTTAAGGAGCTGGTGGTCGATGACCTCCCATGCGCCGCAGAACTTGTCGGTGAAGGTTATGAGCCATGCCTCCCCGCATTTGGGGGGTATGGGGGTCAGGGGGAACATATGGCGGAGTATCATGTTCTCCTCCACAGGGGTCAGCTCAAAATGCTCCCTTGCGTTTTTGAGTGCCGTGGCGGGATGTGTCCAGCCGTGCATCTGCTGACCGGGCTCCTTTACGTACTCGTGCCAGTCATAGAGGAACAGGTCGTGGAGAAGGCCGCCCCTTGCGGCTGCCCTTTCATCAAGCCCCAGGAATTTGGCGAAAACATAGTTGTAGTAGGAAACATTCACACAGTGCTGAAAGCATGAGGTGTGGCCGTGATGATGGAACTGCTCCATGGAGCGCACCACCTCGGTGTCGATAAGATCCGCAACACATTCATAATAGCCGCATTCGGCGGAGGGAACGGAAAGGTCAATATGTGACCCCAAAGCATATAACATAGATTTGATCCTTTTTCAGACAGTATAACGAGTGCAAAAACACTCACGTACACATTTATTATATCACATACTATTCCCCATTGCAATATATTTTTTATAGATTTTACGCATATTTATCTGCAAAAAATGCACAATAGATTGCATAAACGTATAGTTCCAAAGCAAGGCTGCCGGCAAAGGCAATATTAAAATAGAATTAGAAAAATGAGAAAAGAGTGCATGGTATTGACATTGCGGGGCGTTTGGGATATAATCAAGTCATGGTAAGGGAAACCAAGGCCGTGAACACACGGCAAAAACAGATAAACGGAGGTAGCAAAAATGTTTGAAAGATTTATCGAAACACTGGAATCCACAGGCAAGACTGTATCCGAAAAGACAAAATCCGGCACTGAGGTAGTAAAGCTCAGCTACAAGGTCAGCTCCTCACAGCGCGACCTGGCAGAGATATATGCCCAGATAGGCAAGCTGTGCTACGAGGAATACAAGGACGCCGAGAAGAGCGATGCAATGGCAGATCTCTTTGCACAGGCATCCCTTAAAAACGCTGAGATCGACGAGCTCAAGGCAAAGATCAGAGAGCTCAAGGGCGTGAACCTCTGCACCGAGTGCGGCGCTGAAGTTCCTGCCGACAACGATTTCTGCGGCAAGTGCGGCGCAAGGATAGTAAAGCCCGCTGCTCCCGCAGAGGTGTCCGAGGAAGCTCCCGCCGAGGAAACTGCCGAAGAGGCTCCCACTGAGGACACCGCTGAATAAGCTTTCTCATCACCCCCATTAAAACGCAGCCGATCATTTGCTCAGGATTGAGCAGATGGTCGGCTGCGCTGTTAGAAGCAAAAGTCAGAAGCAAGGAGCAGGATGACGTGATGATGACCGACAGGCTCTGTTTCCCCTTCGCCTGCAAAAGCACCGCTTTGCAAAGAAAGGGGATTTTCTGTCAACAAGCTATTCACTATTACTTATTACTTATTACTTATCGTTCAGTATTTCTCGTAGATGTTGGTGTGATAGTCCTCCCCGCTGTGATAGGAGATGATGGTCTGCAGATTCACGTTCTCCACGCTGCGGAAGATGTTCATGGGAACAAGGGGATTGTCAGCCTCAAGCTCGGCGATGAGCGCCTTGACTGCCTTGCGCTTTGATGCGCTCTCCTTGTCAAGGGCATCGTTTTCGGCGGTAAAGCGGCAGGCGCAGCGGATGAACTCAAGCCCCAGATACCGTGACCATGCGATTATATCCCGCTCCCGAATGAGGTACATGGGACGGATAAGCTCCAGTCCCTTGAAATTGGAGGAGCGCAGCTTCGGCATCATAGTCTGCACCTGAGCACCGTACAGCATACCCATGAGTATTGTCTCGATGACATCATCGAAATGATGACCAAGAGCTATCTTGTTGCACCCTAATTCCTCCGCCCTGCCGTAGAGGTACCCCCTGCGCATCCTTGCGCAAAGATAGCAGGGGCTGCCGTCAACGCTCTCCACTATCTCGAATATCTCCGACGAGAACACGTCTACGGGGATGCCGAGGAAACGGGCATTTTCCTCTATTTTGCGGCGGTTCTCCGGGGCATAGCCCGGGTCCATCACAATAAAGCGCAGCTCAAAGGGGAAGTCGGAGTGCTTTTGCAGCTGCATGAAGCACCTTGCCATAAGCATGGAATCCTTGCCCCCGGAGATGCACACAGCCACCCTGTCCCCCTCCTGCAGCAGCTTGTATTCATTTATGGCACGGATAAATCTGCCGTATATCTCTTTCTTGTACTTCTTTGTCAGGGACAGCTCCACCCTGCGCTCATCGGTCATTTCAACCATAGTATCAGCTCCGTTTCGTGCCTTTATTATACGCTATCACAATATAGTTTGTCAATGTGCGTAAAATGCACCCACAGGCAAGAAATGCAGAGAATAGGAGATATTCAGAGAGATTTCGAGAGATTTCAGGATATATTTTGATTTTTTCCAAAAAAAGGCTTGACAAATACCCTCCAAGCGGTTATAATATGAAACGTTGCGTTAGGGACAAGGAGTTGTGCGTCCCTGAAAAAAACTGATAAGGAGAAATGACCATGTCAACTTATATGCCCAAGGCTCAGGAAATTGAGCGCAAGTGGTATGTTATTGATGCCACCGGCAAGTCGTTAGGCCGTGTAGCTGCTGCAGCTGCCTCCCTTCTGCGCGGTAAGCACAAGCCCACATTCGCACCCCACGCCGACTGCGGCGATCATGTCATCATCATCAACTGCGGCAAGGCAGTCCTCACCGGCAACAAGCTGGTAAACAAGACCTTCAAATGGCACACCGGCTGGATCGGCGGCCTCAAGGAAGTAAGCTACAAGGAGCTTATGTCCAAGAAGCCCGAGAAGGCTATGATGATAGCTGTAAACGGTATGCTGCCCAATACCACCGTAGGCAGAGCATCCCTCACCCGTCTGAGAGTATACGCAGGCGCAGAGCACAACCACGAAGCTCAGAAGCCTGAGAACTACGAGATATAAGGAGGGTAAACAGCTATGTACGAATCTAAGCTCCAGTCCTATTACGGCACAGGTAGAAGAAAGTCCTCCGTTGCAAGAGTAAGACTCTATCCCGGCAGCGGCAAGATCACCATAAACGGCAGAGACATCGACGATTACTTTGGTCTTGAGACCTTAAAGCTCATCGTAAGACAGCCTCTTGCACTGACAGAGACCACCGAGCAGCTCGACGTTGTTGCAACTGTTGAGGGCGGCGGTGTTACCGGTCAGGCAGGCGCAATCCGCCACGGCATTTCCCGTGCGCTGCTGGTGTTCAACCCTGAGCTCAGAGCAGCACTCAAGAAGGCAGGCTTCCTCACAAGAGACCCTCGTATGAAGGAAAGAAAGAAGTACGGCTTAAAGGCTGCCCGTCGTGCACCTCAGTTCTCAAAGAGATAATTTTATCCCTATTGGGAGTATTCAAAATCACGTATTTACGCTGTTTTGTTCGGTTTGGGTTTATCTGAAATATGGTGGATTCCGGACGGTAACTAACACGTAACTAACGGGTAACTAACAAAAAATCAAGGCATTCATCGGTTGGTGAATGCCTTATTTGTATAGTAAGGAGCTTATTATGAAATGTCCTGTATGTGGTAAAACTGAATTTGATGAGTACAGTTCATTCGATATTTGTCCGTTCTGCAAATGGGAAGATGATGGACTTCAAGGGAACGATCATAACTATGCAGGAGGTGCAAATCATCTTAGTGTTAATGAAGCAAGGATAGAATATTTTCTTTTGAACTTTTCAACTACCAAGAAAAAAGCAAAAGAACTACATGATGATTATTCTAAGGTGCTTGTTAGTATTATTCATCGCCATGGCAGCTATGATCGTGTATCTGAACAAGAGAAAGCCGAACAAGAAATAAAGGATTATAGAAACGCCAGAAAAGACTACGTTGATAAACTTAACGAACTACTATTGAGCATTTTATCATAAAGAACAACCGCTGAGAGAACGATCCCTCAGCGGTTATTATTATACCCTAAATCTTGTTAATAGCCTCCAACAGCTCCTGCACATTAACGTGCGTATAGACCTTCTCAGTCAGCGACATAGCACCCGAATGACCGACAATCTTCTTTATCAGCGTAGGTGAAACTTCTTTCTCGGTCATCATGGAGATGCAGGTGTGACGAGTATCATGTGGCTTATGAGAGCAGCCGATTAGCTCCATAACAGGTGTCCAGTAGGAATCATAGTAGTTTCGGTAGATGAACTGCTTGCCGTCAGGAGTATGGAGCAGATACTCGTTGCCGTCCTCATACCACTTTCTGAAGAACGGGTATGTTCTGTCGTGTATCGGTACAACACGGATACCGCTTTCTGTCTTGCTCTCCACCACCTTGAAGCAATGCTCCTCTATGTTGACATTCTCACGTTTCAGGTCAAGCAGCTTGGAAACACGCACTCCACTGTATATCAGCATCAGGACGATCTGAGCGTAGAGATTGTTTTCCTACAGCCACAGAGCATCAATTTCTTCCTTACTGAAAGGAGAACGGTCTGTCTTGTTCGGGTTCTTGTCCTTGAACTTGATAATATCCACATACTCAGAGTAGGCTTTAGGAATTAGTTCTGCTACAGTTTCAAGAGCAATCAAATATCTTAAAGGCCATAAGATATTTTCTGTCATCCCGATACAAATCTGTTTTTTACTCGGTTATCAGTTCCCTGACTTCTATCTGCTTTATCTTATTTGAAGATAGATAAGCCGCTGCAAATATGCCGAAACTTACAATAACAGAGGGAAGTATCAGCATTGACACATCAAATCCGGTCGCAAAATCAGTCAGGCCCACTGCTCTGAGCATAAAT
>OCTW013428074.1_pt1 | contig 10696 bp, 9 predicted proteins | sample 1539671 | NCBI WGS metagenome assembly OCTW01 (sample SAMN02144230, study PRJEB22623) | gut metagenome | biome: sheep rumen | host: Ovis aries | place: New Zealand
CTTTGCAGTCCAATACCGCGGGGTAGAGCAGTCGGTAGCTCGTCGGGCTCATAACCCGGAGGTCGCAGGTTCGAGTCCTGCCTCCGCTACTAACGAGGACAAATCGAAGGATTTGTCCTTTTTTTTGCGCCTTGACGATTTTGTAACCACTTGAAAATAACTCCAACATATGAAACAGTTACTTTTAGTACTAGAACCTTAGGTGCATACAAAAACAAGCGTTGGAAAATCGAAGAGGAAACCCGATATGTATTATTAATTCTTCCCGGAAGAGTTTTTAAACAAGTGAAATCCTTTAACACGGATTTTTCACAGTGCATTTACGAGGCCTTAAAAAACAACCTTCCCAATTCAATTACTCATTATGATTTACATCTTAAGGAAGATGTATTTGAATCCTTAGACATCGTTTTAGGTCCGATGTGCTCAAAAGGAGAACAGATTATCGTTGAAGCATTATGCGCTAAATACGCACCAGATGCCAGAATCAATATGAGTTGTCTCCAAGGCAACCTACGCTTCTGATACTGCTATACTTTCAGCGATTTAAATTCTCCACCGCCATTCCATGCAACGGCCCTTGAAATGCCCCCAGTTTCCCCCTCAATTACTTTGTCTAGGCGCTCTTCAACAAGCTTAATTGCTTCAGGATTTGACTCAACACCTATGTATTGGCGTCCCATTTTGTGGGCTGTAGTAATGGTGGAACCAGACCCTAGATAGCAATCCATAACCAAGTCGCCCGGGTTAGTGGCGATTGATAAAATCTGAAATATCAACTTCTCGGGCTTGGGTGTATCAAAAGGAGTATCAGTATTGAACAGTTTGAGCAGATGAGCTTTGGCATCTTTTGTGGTTCCGGCGAAATCACTAAGCCATAGTGTTTCGGGAGTTAATCCTTTTTTGCTATCCTTCCAGAATTTCTTCACCCTTGGAACACCAGAACCATCTAACCCAAACCAAATATTGTTAAGTTCAATCTCTTGTTGCAAACGTTTCTCATTATAAATCCAGCACCTTCCTTTTGGCGGATCGTGTCTAACACCAGTCGGACTTACGATAGTATAAAACTGACTAGGGACGCCATGGCCGGCCTGTACGCTTAGCGTCACTGATTGCCACGGCCCACGAGGGTCATTGTCGGGGTTTTTGTAGCTTTTCTCCTTGAAGTCCAAAGGCAAAGGGAGAAGATTGCGGCTTTTCTTAAATGCTTCGATATTCTTTGCATAGACCAAGATATACTCATGGTCGTTGGAAAAGATCGCACGGTTTTCACGAGAAATACGATGCTGCCAGATAATGGTTGAAACAAAGTGTTCACGTCCCAAAACCTTGTCAATAGCCACCTTTAAATAAGGCATGTTCCCATCATCAATGGAAATCCAAAGGCTTCCATCTTTTGTGAGAAGCGGGAAAAGTAGAGCGACCGTATCGGTGATCTCGTTGAGCCAGCAAGACTCTTCTTTGTTATCGGAATAGTAATGATATGTGTCTCCGTTGTTATATGGCGGGTCTATATAGATGCAACGAACCTTTTCTGAAAAGCGGGGAAGCAGATTTTTGAGAACAACACGATTGTCTCCGTTGATAACGCATCTTATTGTTTCTCCAGCACTGTATTTCAACTGTTTTGATGTCATGATAAAAGGTTTCGTTGGCCAATCGGCGTTTTATTCGTAAATTTGTTCCGGTAAATTTACGACTATTTTTTCAGAATGCCGTCAACAAAAGATAATAAAGCCGAAGAATTTGGAAATCATTACTTCCGAGCGCTCAATTACTTGGGAAGCAAATTACGCATACTTGACTTCATCGAAGGGGCTATAGATTCTATTTCTCTTCCAGAAGATGGCGTTTGCGATTTGTTTGCTGGGGCAGGAAGTGTTACATATCGTCTATCACGTACTAGAAAGGTATATTCTTCTGACATCCAAGAGTACTCTCGCGTAATATGCAGTGCTCTTACAAGTAGAATCGATAGAGATAGCTTTGGTATTGATGCCTATTTTGATAGTACTCAGAATCTGTGGAAATCGTCAGTAATAGATGCTTTCAAGCCATTGTTGGATTCTGAAAAAGCAGCATTGAGAGCCGGAGATATTAGGACTATGGCTCATATTATTGAAGATGGGTCTCTGGAAGTTTACCGTCTAGAAAAGAAATCCAATCCAATCTCAAAAGAACTTGATGCGGTGCTTGGAAATCTGACAAAGGAGAAGGTTAATCCTTTCGAAACAAAGATTTCTAGGTATTATGGCGGCATCTATTTCTCCTATGAGCAGGCGATTCAAATTGATTTGATTCTAAACTCAATTGCAAATATAGAAATCAAGTATAAAGATATTTGCCTGGCAGCACTATTGAGCACGGTAAGCGATATTGTCAATACGGTAGGGAAGCAATTCGCACAACCTCTTAAGATGAGAGATTCCCAAGGTAATCTCAAAGCAGGCTCAATGCGTAAAATCCAGAAAGACCGTGCAATAGAAGTATTCGGGTTGTACAGAGATTGGTTGGAACGTTATTTCTCTATTAGACCGGGGAAAGACACTACCGTGGTCAGGCAAGATTATTTCCAATCGTTGCTCTTGCTTCCAGAGGATATAAGGGTAGTGTACGCTGATCCGCCATATACAAGGGATCATTACAGCCGCTACTATCATGTGTTGGAAACGATAGCGCTTCAAGATATGCCTACCCTTTCTACTACGACAATAAGAGGGGCAAGGCATATTAGTCGAGGGATATACCGTGATGAACGCCACCAGTCACCATTCTGTATCAGAAGCCAGGCTCCCATTGAGTTTGACAGAATGTGCAGGGTGGTCGCAGAGACCGGGAGAAAGCTTTTGCTCTCCTATTCTCCCTATGATGAGACGAAGAAAACGCATCCTCGGGTGGTTACTATTCACCAACTTGAAGAAATCGCTGGAAGATATTTCCAGTCAGTAGAGACTGTTTCTGCTGGGCACTTTCAACACAGCAAGCTGACGTCCGTAGAACATCAGCTTGAAGCGTCAGATATGGCAGAATTACTGATTATCTGTCAATAAAGAAAGGAAGGGACGGGAATGTATCCCGCAGAGTGGAGAAACTGATGTAGATGTTTTTCATTCGATCTGAACGAGTCTCAGCACTTTCTCGGTATAAATAATCTCGTACTTCGCTGAACCAAGGAGTGTTCGGCATCATAACAATATAGTCAAATTCTTCCTCTCCTTTCCTGATGTAAATGCCAATCGGTCGGCCATCATTGGGGTACTCGAGATTAGTTTCCGGGCAAGAGAGTTCAAAACGAAAATTGTGACTTCTGGACGAATACACAGCTTGTCTATGCTCCACAGCTTGTCGAACGCCAGAAGAATCGATGTTGTAGAAATTCAAATTGCCATAGAAAGTAGTTCTATCGTTCTCCTCAACCGAAGTCGCGCCAAAGTATTCTCTGAAAACACTTTTTTTTACATTTACCTGCTTCCAACGATCACTACTTCTGGGTATCTCAGCGATGAGCACTTCATAATCAGTGTCAGCGGAATAATCTAGTGTGGTTGATTCAAGTGGAGTATGAGGATGACGTCTACTCTTTGGCGAGAAACCTTGGGGCAGCCTTTGTACTCGGCCTACCTCGAAAGGAGCAGATAAGGGTGAAGATTCGGAATCGTGAGCGGCACTATCGTGGCGGTTACTACGGACTTTTTCGTTGGGAATCAATCCATGTTCGGATAACTCATCTATGAAAGCACGTGTAATAGGCCGTAAGGCTGTATCCGATAAGTTAAAGAGACCAGCCCAATAGCTGTAAAGCTGAGTATAAAAAGAATCCTCCTTACTTCCCTTTATTAAAGTAGCGCATTCTGTATTACGAACTAAGCCATTTGTTGTCAGGTTATTAGAACCAATAATAGCGGCATAATAATCCGCTCCTTCAAACAGATAAATCTTGGGATGGAAAATGACGGAGTTCCCTGGGTGATTAATGTGATAGATATATGATTTAACCCCAAGTGCTTCAATCTCGTCAAGAGCTTGTTTGGAAGTACCACCCTGATCAATTCCAACAACTATTTTTACTTCCCATCCTTGTTCCCTGGCTGTTGAGATGTAAGGAGATAAAGCCGAAACCGCATCGCGACTAGCAAAGGCAACTATGCAGGTAAATGAATTATAAGCAGTATCTTGAAATAAACGCATAAGTTCCACTGCAACGGAGGAACCGATGGTCGGGCTGTACCCTTGACCAATAAGATTGACTGACATATTGTGATTAGCTATAGCAATACAAATGTAGTGTTTTTATTGTTGGTATGCAAAAGATGGCTTTTATAGAGTTAAATTCGGGGTTATTGTAAATCTATTAGGAACTGAATAACAGGGATATCCAGCAGAATCGAGGAAATATATAATAGCATAAAATCCTAAGTAAAACAAATACTCTTACTCCCCAAACGCATCAATCAGCACTTGCTTATCTCGGCGAACCTGTCACGGTTCAAAAGGAAACAGATGTAATACTAAGTTATCATGCCAACAACCCCCCGTACCATCCTTTTATGTGCTCAAACATCTACATAAAAACCGGCACGAGAATAGTCCCAAGCCGGCATTATTATCGTTTACATGATTTAGCAACTATGCATCTGTTGATACCGATACCTGCTGGTCAATTTTAACGGAGCTATAAACAAATCCATTGTTGTCAAGTTGTTTCGTCACCTCGTCATAGACTTCGTGCAACCGCTTATTGTCGCGTATTGTTATTATAAGGCAGAAATCCTGGCTTATAGACTCGTCATTGGATTCGTTTAAGTCTTCAATGAACTGGCGATATAACCCCTCAATCTTCAAATACCATGATTTCGGAGTTTTGAGGAAATCATCTTTTTTACCTTGAGTAAGTTCACTCAAATCGACGTTCCACTTCTTAATAGGCTGGTATTTATCTCCATAGTCGACTAACATGCGCTCGGAGGCATAAGGAGTATTGATATCTCTTTGAGCTTTCGTTCCGTACAATGATGATCCAAGGAGATTCTTACGGCCCTCTGCGCCGATGGGATTCTTGATGTTCCTCTTTGTCGTGTCCCTTTGTTTTTTGTTGTCGTAAGTGCCAAACATCACTTTGAGGTTAGATTGGCAGTATTCTGCTCCCTGGCTAGAACTGAGCATCGGCTTGCTGACTAGCGTTACTTGAATGTTGCCATAAAAATAGCCATTATCTACCATTGACTGAGGGTATGGGAAGTCAAGTATCTCTATGAAGCGTCCTTTTTCAAGGGTGTCTTGAAGTATCAAAGTGGTCTCATATTTATCATTGAACAAAATACTATTGCTCGATGCAGGGAGACCAAACCCTGCATACTTCAGTTTATCGCCGATTTCCATTTTCATCTCTGCGGGGTAATGTGCGGAGTGAATGATAAGGGCCTTTGCAAGAAGTGGATTGAAAGACTCTCCCAGTTTCATCTGCAGTCCCGCAGCTATCGCAGTAACACGAGGTGTGGAAAAACTCGTTCCAGTTTTGCCAGTTATTCCACCATCTGGATTGAATGAAAGTACCGGGGATTCGATGAGTTCGCCATTATCATCTACACCCGCATTCCCTCCGTAACTAACAACCTCAGGCTTAATAATATGAGATGGGCCCCGTCCTTTTCGTGAGAATGGTGATGGACAGTTTACTTCTGCGCGGTCATATTCACGTTTTTTGTGAGCAATGGAGCCTACAACAAGACTGCGTATAGAATCTGCTGGAACTGCTATGCGTGATACGGGAATCGGTAGTTCTGGACAGTTGCCAGCCGACTTGACGATAAGAATATCAAACTCGTCTTGAATACTGTCAAGTTCCTTTGCATAGTCTGAGAACTCATTCTCATCTGCAGTTTTTTCAGTACCAATGGACATATTCCAAATCTTAATATCTGGCCTATGGCTTACTGCATCCCGTATATTCGCTATTACCTCATCCTCATACATTGTTTTGTAATACTTGCTGATAACTGTCGCATCATACAACTTACAGCCTTCGCCGCCAGAGCATTCCTTCCCAATGAGTTCGTCCCCATACTCTAAAATGCCAGCGACAAATGTGCCGTGCCCTGGATTTGAGTCGTCATCGGTGAAATATGTGGCTTTGTCAGCACATAACCATTTATCAAGATGAGGAATTCTAGCTATGCCTGAATCCAACACGCCGACAATGGGATATGAGACACCTCCCTTGGGCTCTCTAATCGCAATATCTTCTGCGCACTGAATAGCGTCCTCGTCAAACTCAATTACAGGCATATCACTGATTGATTGAACACCTTCAAAGCATTTTAGGAATTGCAGCTGATCCGTCGTTACTCCTTGTCCTCTATACGCAATAAGCTTGCTGGAATACTTGCAACGGGATAAATTAATCCCCTTTTCTTCGCAACTTTTCTCAAACAATCTTGTAAGTAGGTCATTGAGTTCCCTATCGTAATAGTTGATTAACTTGATTTTGATGATGCCACCAATATTCAAGTCGTCATCTATCGTTGGTACAAAATCATCAATATCGTCAATCGCGGCAACTCCAAGATATGTTTTATCCCCAGTATGGAGATTGGTTATTTTGCTGGCAATTCGACTGGCCTCTACCGGGGAGTTTACCTTCACCATCACTCGGTCATTTCCGGTAACACCAATCAAGTTTATCGCCCCTTTGTCGTTGAAAATAGAAGCGATATTCTGTCGAGACCCTTTTGCGAATGCACTCTGGTTTAAGTGGAGACTTAGAACAGAAGGAAGTGGATTGTTTCTTTTATTTTTCTCCGAGAGTTTAGTGGCTATTCCGGTCATTACAGAAGCAAACGCTTGTTGTTTTTGAGGAATTGCGTCCCTGTCGACCCAATTTGGTATTTCAGAGTCTCCGGCCCCCTCGGTCAATCTCTCATCTTTCTCTCTCATAGAGAAAAAACGGATAGGAAGGTTCTTGTCGTTCATTTTATTTCTTCCTTATTGTTTAAAATATTCTTAATTTGCCTAATGGATATTCCAAGTTTATCTGCTATATGTTGCTGTGTAATTCCGTTTTCATTCAAATACTTGACAAGGTTTTCAATACTACTAGTATCGTGATTCTTGAAATTGTAAAGCTGTACTAAGAGTTCTTCTGTAGATAAGACTGAATCTGAGGCTATTACGGCTTGAACTTTCGCATTGTTGACGATTGTTTGAATGTCTGCAGGGGACAAATCTCCCTTGTCGGCGAATATTTTAATTAGTTTAGTTACCTTCTTGTTATCATCAATCGGCAACGTGGTCTGGAAATCTCCGATGAAGAAATCCATCATTTCTTTTATCTCTTTCTCGCCGGGGAGTGATATTTCAAGAATCGTGTGGAATCGCCGCCAGATGGCCCTGTCGAGCAGTTCTTCATGATTAGTGGCAGCAATCAAAACGCTATCACTTGATAAGGAATCAATATTCTGTAACAGGCTATTGATGACTCTTTTTAACTCCCCAAGTTCATGTTGATCATCTCTTGCTTTTGCAATGGCATCGAATTCATCAAGAAAAAGAATACAAGGTCTTGAGTCTGCAAAATCAAAAACCTTCCGTATATTTTTAGCGGTACTTCCTAGTAGCGATGAAACCAGAGCATCAAGCCTCGCGATTACTAATGGCATACCAAGTTGCTGTGCAATATACTTAGCGACAGTACTTTTACCACAACCAGGAGGGCCGTATAGCATAAGGGTATTGCTGAAATCGACACCATTTTTGTATAGATCCCCCTTATGCTTAATCATTTCTATAAAGTCATTGACTTTCTTAGCCGCAAACTCCGTAAGGATAGGTTTAATCTCGGAATTTGTGGGCCGGTACACATCTACAATGCTCATCCTACTCTCGGAATCTACCGGTGTAGAGGACAATTCGTCAAGAGATAGCATAGCCGAATAACGTTTTTCGAGAGAATCGAGAATCATCTTAGACATTTTTGATTCTCCGTCTCGCTGCATCCTGTCCGCAAGCATCTTCGAATAGTTATATACTTTTTGGGCATCTTTTGAAAGTCCCCCTTCTATGATTCGTAGTATTTCTGTGTACATGTTTTTGTTTTTTCTTTTGCAAAGATACAACATGTGTGCTAAATTCAAAATAAATCGTGCTAAAAAATAAGCATAACGTGTCAAAATCTAAACAAATCGTGCTAAAAAAGATAGCCTGGTTCCGGCAAGATATAAACTGTTGAGAACAGTGTCGGTCGCGGATTAGTTGAAAAGCACAAACAAAACCACAGCAACTATTTGCTTATCTCATACTGCTAAGAGTGCCGACTTCTCCACATAAAAACCTCCCGGAATAATATAGAAATATATCCATATAGAATACCTGAACTTTGGTGCGTTTTAAGAGAACTTTTTTATCGCGACCAGCAAATCAGACACGTAGAATGCCATTTTCTCTTCTATAAACTACAAGAAATTTAAGCGAACTTACAAGAACTTTAAGTGAACTTTAAGCGAAATCGCAGGAAATCAGACAAACTTCAGCAGCGCCTCCAGCCCCCTCACCAGGTTCGATATTGGGAAGGGGTAGTCTACTAAAAAGAGAAGCAGCCAGGTGGCCGCTTCTCTTTTTAGTAGCGGGGCGTTGCCATCCTTTTACCCCTCCCCAAACCCCTCCCCAAGCCCCTTCCTTGGGGAGGGGCTTTGTCGGCCTTCGGCCTCCGAATGTCCTCCGCCGTTCGCGCTGATGCGCTCAGTGTCTTTTTATGCAAGAAACTTAAGGTACCGATTTCTTTTTTTTTCTTATCTTTGCCAAAGATGCATGTGAAATCCAACAATGGGAATAATGTCTACCAAAACTGTTTTGATTATCCTTCTGGTTTTAGCGGGTGTGGCTCTTTTTATTTATCAACGAAGAAACAGACCGGATCCAGTCACATTGACGGAATCCCAGCAAGATCCGTTATTCTGGGAAATCCTGTCTCTTTGCCGACCAGTTTCCGAATATGAAGTTGAAACCAACGCAGCTGTTATCCGCTTGTCTCAAGAAGAGGACGACGTGATTTTCAGATTCGAGGACACATTGGCAGATTTGCTATCCTTGTTAAACAAGCCTTACTTTATTCACTCTTTCACTCAGAAGAACATGGGTCACGATGATTCATTCTTGTATGCTCGTTGCACGGCTATGATTCATGGGGTAGACTTTTTCAAACGAGTTCTCGAGGGAAAGGAAAAGGATTTCTGGGCGAATGAGAGCGAAGAAGTTTTATATATTGCCAAGGAGGCATGGGCAAGAAAGCATAGATCTGATGTGGAGCATTTCCCTCACTCATCGAAAAATGCTCTGTATCTTTAGTTTAGCTCATTAGATTGACCAAAAAAGCCTGGATTTCCTGTAACCCCTCCAGGAACCGGAGGTTCGAAATTCGGAGTGTTTGGTCTACTAAATAAGCCAGCCATCACGGCTGGCTTATTTGTTTGATTATCAGAGAATTGTGAGAATCCTGTGGTTAATACCAATGAAGACCTGTGAATTCCAAAGGATCCCTTGAAAGAATAGATTCTATCGAGCCGGAATTCCACCAGAAACGATATGCTTCTGCCGCTTGACTCTGGTAAAATGCATAATCCTTGCTCCCGAAATGGATGAGCCCCCCCCCCATGACTTAATTCCGGGGCCAAAGAAAAACGTCTCCATCGAGCATATTCCGGAGATAAAGGAGCATCTTCCGATGTTTGCTCCATCCTTTGACCGATCAACACTTCGTTTCGGCGAATGCAGTCAATCAACCACAGCGAGTAAACACCGACAGAGCAACTGGAAGGCAAATAGGAAGAAAGCAGATTGGCTGGTGGCGACTTAATCTCGCGTGTGTCATCGGCAAATGAGAGAAGAGCAGGTATTTCTTCCAAGGAGAATAACCTGAAAGCACGATATGATCCCCCATCCCTCACCAAACTATCCAGATAGGAACTGACCCTGTCATAATAAGGAATGGATTGGGGGACCTCCTGTCCTATATGGTTAGTAAAGTCGACCGTCAATGCCTCAATCTCAGGAACCAACCTCTCGATTCTATTGACATCCTTATTCTTTACAATATCACACAACTCTTCCAAGACACGGACGAGACGATCGCAATTGCTGCCGTCATCATCGGGAGACCAACACTCGGCTACCGGCTGGGCCGGGAGGCAAACTACCCCTAAAAGCAACAGGATCCCTGTCAGGATAATCTTTCTGTTCATCTTCATCTTGGTCTATTAGTCTATCTACTATTCAAATATATACAAAAATCCCGTCATCTCCGCTCCCAAAAAAAACAAAACCGCTCCGGTTTAGACCGGAACGGACGGAAGGTCCCCCGGAAAAAGGCAAGACCTTCCGGGAAAATGGCCTCCAGCGTGGAAGGTCCCCCGAAAAATCGCAGGACCTTCCGGGAAAATGGCCTCCAGCGTGGAAGGTCCCCCGGAAAAAGGCAGGACCTTCCGGGAAAATGGCCTCTGGCATGGAAGGTCCCCCGGAAAAAGCGCCGACAGTTGGAGGATTTTCTCCCCACTTTTTCAATTTTTCTTACTACTAATCCCGGTTTTCTTACTACCTTTGATATCGCATCCTGTTCTTGCCGATATCGGCAAGAATTATTATATTTGTATCGGCATAGAAGCATTAATTGCCGATAGATTATGGAATTCATTACCGTCAGTCA
>OCTW011524718.1_pt1 | contig 10695 bp, 11 predicted proteins | sample 1539671 | NCBI WGS metagenome assembly OCTW01 (sample SAMN02144230, study PRJEB22623) | gut metagenome | biome: sheep rumen | host: Ovis aries | place: New Zealand
TCCATCCACTCGGGCGTGGCGTTGATGCAGAAAAACATGAACCGTGAAAGGAGCCCGTTTTCGGCATCTCTGATGAGCGATTTCACTTGCTCCGGCGTGCCCGACAAAACCGTGGAAAGACGCGGATTGTCGATTTCCTTCTCTTCTCCGTCGTCTCCGCGGCGCAAATACCCGAAACTCTCGTGGGCAAAGGCCTTGCGGAACGAATCGCTGTAGTTGCCGAAATCGCTGGAGAACGAATTGACCACGGTGTCGCCCTCGGTCTCAAACATCAGTAGGTTGCCGTTCTCCGCCATTGCTTGCGCGAACGAGGTGGCGGAACTGTTGGCCGGAACACGAAGCATTTGGATGGGAGGTTTCTCCGGCGGGTCGATGTTCTCACCTTTTTTCTGACGTTTGTAACGGGCGTACTCCTTGCGGTATTCGTCTTTGGCCGTGTTCCAGCGCTCCAACTTCTCCTTGTGAATGGGCATGACCAGCCGCAGGCAGAAGTCGAGCTTTCCCTTGCCAGCACCTGCGGGACCGGGAACAAACAAATACATGTTGGGATAAATGGTCTTGCCGAAATACACGGTTCTGAAGGGCAGCAGGGCTGAACTGATTGTTGCGATGCTTCCGATGAGAACAAGGCTGCGTTCCTGGTCGGTAATCATCAGATCCGTGACTTCTTTGAGCAGGCTGGGAAGAGACGGGAAGATGGACTCGGGGAACACCGGCAAGAGCGGCATTTCTTCTGGGTCATCTTCCAAAAGGGACAAAGGGACATTTTTGTCACTTTGACCTTTTTTGCGTGGTATGTCGTGGCTCGTTCCCGGCGCGTTCGCGGGTCGTTCGAGGGTAACACCCTGATTTTTCGCAAGATAGAAGAGGGTACTTATATCCGTCCTGCCGGAGTCTGATTTCAGGCACTCGGTGTACTTAGTGTCACTTTCGGCCTGGTCATACCCCGGGTAGAGGGAGCTGATGGCGTGGAAGTATCCACGCCCGGATTCACCGAACTCTCCGGCCAGGGCAAAGCCCACCTTGAGCCAGTCGTTGTAGTCGGCGGTGATGTCCGTACCGGCGGCTTTCAGAGCGGCGATTAGGGCTTCCACCCGGGCTCCGGTGTCCGTGGAGGGCACCGGGGCGGAGGGATGGTTGACAGGAGCCTGGGCCTGCTGGGAGGAGGGCTTGTCGCCCTCACTCAGCAGATCCATCAAGAAATCTTGAGATGTCGTATTCATAATTGTCTTCGAGGTAAAACGGATTGAGGAATGCGTCCGGGTCGTACGGAAGGAAGCAAGCACGGCAGATGTCTTTGCCGGAAGGGTCTGCTTCGTAGCCGTAGGCACGGCGCACGTAGTTGGAGAGAATGGTGAAGTATTCGCCGTAGGTGAAGGGCGTCCCGTCAGGCTTCCTGGCTTCGGGCGGCAGGGCCACGAACCATTTGACGCCATCGCCGGAGGGAGAACGGAAGGCCAGGATGGTCTCGAAATTCTCTTCGTTGGCCAGCAGGAGCACCAGCCCGTCGGGGTCGGGAATGTGGTCGAAGTCAATGACCATATAGCCGCTGGCTTTCACCAGGTCGGATTCTTTCCGGCTGCGGAAGATTCCTCCAGGCGTCACGTAATCAAAGTTCTGGGACTTAAACCTGCTACGTTCCTTCGGGTCTTTGATGCTGCGGAGTGTCTCGGTATTGGCTTTCGCATAGTCGCTCACCAAATACTTATAGACATCCTGCGGGGATGCATCGCGGCAAGGGCGCGTGTTGCGGATGGGCCTGCGGAAGAAACTCATCTTCGGACAGGGCGGGACCTCAGGCGCTTTGGGCTTGGGTTCCGGTTCCTGGGCCTTCGGCTCTTCCTTGAAGAAGGGCCCCCGCGGCTCCTTGATGTAGAGTTCTTCCGCCAGGCGGGCAATGAGCTGCTCCAGGGAGAGGTCCTCCCCGCGCTGGTGGTAGTAGGCCATAGCCAGGGCGATAGCATCGCCGTCCAGCATCTGGCCATCGGGATAGTGATACCGGGCGCGGTACTCGGCCATCTTGGTGCCCTCGATGGGAATGCGGTCCAGGGTGACCTGGATGATGCTGCCATCGGCCCAAACCGGATCGGGGCATTCGCCGCAATCCTGGCCTTTAACGTGCATGACGTGGTCCGGGAATTCCTTGCGGATGAGGTGCTGAATGATGTCGGCACCACCGAGGGTCTTGGAGAGGAGGTATTCCTTAGTCATTGGGCAGGTCCTCCAGGTCAATGATGTTACCGATGCGTTCGCGTTCTTCGTCCGTAAGCTCGTCGGGGGTCATATAACCCTGCTGGAGCATCAGGATCTGGACGAAGGGACAGCGGCGAAACAGCTGGACGTACGGGTCGCTGGGGTCGTTGAGGATGAGTCGGTGCATGAGCTCACTTCCTTTCATTGGCTTTCTCATACTCTGCCTCCTTTTTTGCTGATTAGTTCGGCGATGTCGGAGAGCCGGTAACGGTTCTGGACACCTACTTTTACGGGCGTGAGGAGTCCGCTCTGCGCCATGCGCCACAAGGTGGTGTTGGAGACGCTGAGCTTGCGACAGGCTTCCTCGGAGGTGAGGAGTTCGTCCTGCTGCGCAGCGGGTACGGGTGCCTGGGCGCCGTGGGCGGCGATGTAGTCCAGGATCTCGCCGGTCAGCGTTCGACCGGCTTTGAGAAGGTCATCGAGCTTGATCTGGACGGTAAGGCCCGGATACTGCTCGGCGAGGGAGATTAAATCTTGCGTCATAATGCTTAGATTTAATGGTTAAGCCACCCGCGAAGCAGTAAAAGCGGTTGCCATTGAAGGCAGTGGCTACATCGTCCGGAACGACTGCTTTACTTCCGTTTCCATCGTAATGCATGACAAATGTAAGGCGTTGAAAAACGGGCTTGAAATTCCCAAAAAATCTTTTTTCAAGTATTTTGACGCAAAAAATAACCGCTTGATAACAAGCGGTTTACAAATGTTTTTCCCAAAGTTTCCCAAAATGGAATTTGGGTCAGTTCCCAACTGTGGATTTCAAAATGTCCTCGGCTTTGGGTTTGTACTTTTCAAGGGAGGGTTTGCCGCCCTTCAGGACTGACTTGTCTCCGTAGGTGTGGACGGACTTGGGGTCTAATCCGAGGGAGTGGAAGACGGTCTCGCGGACGGAATTGAGTTTGCCCGGGATGGGGTTCTTGTACATCTTCCGGATGCGCAGCAGGAGAATGACGGTTATCACCACCAGGTGGGGCTTCTTCTCCGTAGGGTCTTGTATGACGTTCTGCAGCGCGACGTACAGGTTCTTTTTCTGCTCCAGGGTGAAGATGTCCTTGACGAAGACGGAGCAGAACTGGGTGAAGAGCATCTTGTCTTCTTCTTCCCGCTTGCTCATTTCTTCCGGAGCGAGTGCCAGGACGTAGTGGACGGGGGCCAAATCCTTGCCGGTGTTGCCGAAGGGAGCAGCGTTGTGAGCCTGCCGGATGGTACGTGCGAATCGGCATACATTCTCCAGGAGCGTGGCCTGCTGGTGTAGGCCGAGTTCCGTGAATTCGTCGGCCACGGCCTGAATCGGCTCTATCTGGACGAACTGGAACTGATGGGCCAGATGTGTGTCTCCGGTGACGGTGAGGTTGTCGGAGAAGATGGTTATGTTGTCGCTGGTCAGAAGGGCGTCGCCGGGAAGCGGGTCTTCGTCACCCATAACGGGGATGATGTAGCGCATCACGGAGTTGAAGATTTCCTGGATGGTCTTGGGCATCATCCGCAGCGGCAGTTTCGCGTCCTTGACGTGCTTGGCTTCTTCGCGGTAGTCGTGGGTCTCCAGCAGCGGCAGGACTTCGTTTGCCGCCGCTGAGAGGGCCTTCAGGGAGTTGAGTATCGGATTCATATCTTTAATCGAGCAGGTCGGTCATTTCCTTAATCATATCGTCGTCGATGTCGCGGTAGCGGGCGAAGGCACGGGAGCCCTCGCAGTGGCCGGAGAGTTTTCCGACGAGGTTGGGGTCTTTTACTTTCTTGTAGAGGTTGCCGATGAAGGTACGGCGGGCCATGTGGGAGCTGGCTACGTCACAAATGGGGTGCTGCTCGGAGGCTCCGGTCTTTGGATTGATTGTGGTGACCACGCGGTCGATACCGGCTTCATGCAGCCCTTCCCGGATGGAGGTGTTAAGCTTCCAGTTACGCATACGGGGGAAGAGGTGCTCCGGATCTTCGCCCTTGTGGCGCTTCATAATCTCAATGGCGGTGGGGGCCAGATAGACCTTGACGGTGCGCTGGCGGTCTTTCTTGGTCTTCTCCGGAATGTATTGTACGGAGAGTCCGTTGGGGCTCTTGACGATGTTTTCCGGAGTGAGGTTGAACAGGTCGCTGATACGGCAGCCGACGTAGCACTGGAAGACGAATATGTCGCGGGCAAGAGCAAGCTCTTCGTCATCCAGCTTTGCTTTGTAATAGATGTCTCTTTCCTCGGTGGTGAGGTAGTAGGGCGTGCCATAATTCTGGGAGCCTGTGGAGTATTGTTTGAAGGGATTGTTGGTGGTGTAACCCATGTCCAGCAGCCAGTGCCAGTAGGCACGGATAGCCTTCATATAATAAACGATGGAATTCTCACTCCTTCCAAGCGGGGCGCGACCGTGGACGGTGTGCGTCCAGGTGTATTCGTAGCGCGGAACCGGCTTGAATTTGCGGTGAAAGTATTTTCCGGTGACGGTGAAGAGGGTATGTTCGGTGCGCATGAACTCTTCGATGGCAGAGAGATCTTCCGGGGTCATGGTGTCCAGCATCAGGCGTTTGCCGGAGTACATCTCGTATCTATAGACAATCTGGAAGATGATGCCGTAGTTTTCCTCTCTCTTTTTTGACAGTTTGGTGTATTTGAGATAATCGGCCGTTTTGTCCTGGAAGGCAAGGGCAGTGTCTTCATCTTCTATGTATTTCTCCGGATAGAGGTAGCGGTCGATGGTATCCTGCAGCCAGTCTTGGGTGAAGTCCTCTACGGAGATGCTGTTGCCTTTGTCGATGACGTGGGCGCTTATGAGGTCTACCTGGGATTTGGCATCAAGGGCTTCCTGGATTTCCGGGGTGATGACACGGGCTTTGATGACGATTTTTCCATTCACGAAGAATTTTGGAAGGATGAAGGTGCGGGAGTGGCCGCGAAGGGCCACCGCACGAGTATTGCGGTAGCGGAGGAGGACTTCCGCCTTGCCGGTGTCTTTGTTCGTCTTGGACGAAAGAGTGAGCGTCACTGATGCCATAATCCAGTCTTTTTTTTCTTCTACAAAGGTACAAAATAGCGGGGACAAAAACAATTATTTTTGTCCCCATAATGGCTGGCTATTGAAATTTGTTGTAAGAGGAAGATTTGGGATTGTCGGCTTGTTGGCGTTGATTAGTAGGTAGTTATGCAATAATTAGCCTTCCAAATCATTTCAACGACTTGCCCTTACTTTCAAGTGGGACTTTCCCGCCGGGAAACTCCCACCAGTCTTTATAATCACCATATCCGCGCTCGGTGGCAAACAGTTCGTCGCCCCGGCGGATGATGGCGGCAACCACTTCAATCCGCTTCATTACAGGAGGGTTTCCATGCTGGTGAACTGAGGATGCATCCCCATGGCTTCATAGAACTTGAGCGCAGGATGATTGCATTCCCATACGTGAAGCGTAATGTTGTGGCAGTCCCGCTCCCTGGCAAATTGTTTGGCGTGCTCGAAAAGCTTGGTGCCAATCTTCTGCCCGCGCACATGCTCGTCCACGCAGATGTCGTCGATATAAAGCGTGGAAAGCGGCTGCAGACTGCCGGTATTCTGGAAAGTGAGGGCGCAGAAGGCATATCCCAGCACTTCCCCGTCCCGCTCATAGACAAACACAGGGGTTTCCGGATTGGCGAAAATGGATTCCAGGGCGGCATCCGTGTATTTCTTGCCCTGGTCCCTGAAAAGGTCGGGGCGGCCGTCGTGGTGAATTTTGAGGACTTGCTCCAGGAGCCTGTTCACGGCTCCCAGGTCCTTGCTGTTTGCTTTTCTGATCAGTTCCATATTGCAATGAATTATATCGGATCTACGTCCAGAATGATATGACCGAAATATTTCTTTTCCTTCTCAAAGGCATTCACGCGTTCCATCAGCTTTCTCTTGTTGGCCTGCAAGGCCTTGTCACGCGGCAGCATCACCCGAATTTGGCGGAGATAGCGGTCGGCAACTTTGTCCACGGCGGGCGTATAGGGGCCGATATGAGGAAGTTCCAGCTGCGAAGAGAACTCCCGGGAGAGGTAATCGGCCCTATTCTCGCTGCTGTCCTTGAAAGTAAGGTAAATGAGCCGCGTATAAGGCGGATAACCGAACAGGCGGCGCTCCTGCAGCATGTCGGCGGTATTGTCCTTTTCCTCGCCAAGGCGGGCGAAAACGGGATGCGAGGGCTCGCGGGTCTGGATGACAAAAAGGCCCGGCTTTCCACGCCGGCCGCTGCGCCCCCGGAACTGCTCCAGAATCTGGATGGCATGTTCATCGGCCCGGAAATCCTGCTGGCCCAGGATATTGTCGGCCTGGATGACGGCCACCAGGGAGAGATTCGCGAAATCGAAGCCTTTTGTAAGAACCTGGGTACCGACAAGGATGTCAATCTCTCCGGCGGAGAATTTTCGGATGACGTCAGCTTCGGCGCCGCTGTTGTCACTGTCCAGGCGCGCAACACGGGCCCGGGGGAAAACGGCTTTCACTTCCTCCTCTATTCTCTGGGTTCCGGCTCCGAGGGGCTGGAGGGTCCCGCCGCACTTCCGGCAAACACCGGAATAATCTTCTGTGTGGCCGCAATAATGGCACAGAAGCCGCTGGGGCTGCATGTGAAGGCTCATGGACACATTGCAGTGCGGGCATTTGGGAATGTCGCCGCATTCGGTGCACTGGACGGCCGGCGAGTAGGAGCGGCGGGAGCGCAGCAGAACCGCCTGCCCGCCTTCTTTCAGGGTACGGTCCATCTGCTCCAGCAACTTGAGGGAAAGATTCCCCACCATTCCGTTTTTCCGCCGCTCGGCAATGGTATCGATGATGAGGACGGGAGCCTCTTCTCCCTGATGAAAGCGTTGCTTCAGGTTAACTTTGACAAACCTCCCGTTTTCTGCATTATAGAGAGATTCCAGCGACGGGGTTGCACTGCCCAGCACCACATGGGCCCCATGGACGAGCGCCAGCATGATGGCACTTTCCCTGGCATGGTAGCGGGGTGCCGGCGAATCCTGCTTGAAAGACCGGTCGTGCTCCTCGTCCACAATAACGAGTCCCAGATTTCTGTGGGGAAGGAAAAGGGCCGACCGGGTTCCCAGGACCATGTATTTCTCCTGCTCCCTCACGGCCGACGCCACCCGGCCCTTCCGGGCCAGCGTCTGGGCACTGTGATAGACCAGCACTTCGGGAAACACGGCGGCCACCCGGTCTTCCAGCTGCCTGGAAAGGGCGATTTCCGGGACCAGGAAAAGGACACTTCGGCCCTTCTCCATCGTCTCCCGGGCCAGCTGGAGATAAATCTCTGTCTTCCCGGCGCCGGTGACCCCGTGCAGAAGTACGGTCCTGTTCTCCCCGAACGCCTTTCTGACGGCCGATGCCGCCTCTTCCTGAAGCGCACTCAGGGTCACGGCTTTTCTTTCCGCCTGACGGGCTTTTCCGGGGGTTTTGGCGGGTTTGTCCCTGAGGAGGGCGGCTTTGTACACTTCCCCCACCGTACAGAGATAATATGACGCCACGGCCCTCCAGAAGCGGATTTCTTCCGGAAATACCGGCGAAACGCTTTCCTCACGTCCTACGATATAAAGGATTCTGGGAACCAGTTCTTCGGGAGGGACGGCATCCACGGCCGAAACGACGGCCGAATACTGCTTGTAGGCGAATTCCACCTTTACCCGGTCCCCGACGGACACCGCCATCCCTTCCGGGAGAATATAGTAAGGTTCCCACTCCAGCCGGAGCGGCAGAATCACCTGTATGAAGCGTTCATCGGCCATAGACTATGCGAATGTAGCAAAAATCTTTGAATAATCCTTGTGGAACTTTCGTGGAACATTTTTTGCTCTATTGCAGAATTATCACTATTTTTGTCTGATTATAGGGCAGGAGCCCCGGAAAAAGAACGATATGGGAAAAATTATTGCCATCGCCAACCAGAAAGGAGGAGTGGGAAAAACCACTACCGCCATCAACCTGGCTGCCTCATTGGCCGTTTTGGAAAAGAACGTCCTCATCATTGACGCAGATCCGCAGGCCAACACCACGTCCGGTCTCAACTTCGACCCGGAGAACAGCGATCACCGCACCTTGTATGAGATTCTTATCGGCAAACTCGGCGCCGAGGACGCCCTCATCCAGACGGAACTTCCCAAACTGCACATGATTCCTTCCCACATCAACCTTGTGGGAGCGGAGATTGAACTGCTGGATGTGAAAGAACGCGAGTCCGTTCTCAAGAAAGCCCTGGCTCCCATCAAAGACCGCTACGACTTCATCATCATCGACTGCTCCCCTTCCCTGGGGCTCATTACGGTGAACTGCCTCACGGCGGCCGATTCCGTCATGATTCCCGTCCAGCCGGAGTTCTTCGCGCTGGAAGGCCTTGCCAAACTCATCCAGACCATCCGCCTGGTGCAGAACGGCATCAATCCGGAACTCGCCATCGAAGGCTTCGTGGTCACCATGTTCGACGGCCGCACCAAGGTGCACAACCAGGTGGTGGCCCAACTCCGGGAGCATTTCAAGGACATGGTTTTCGATACCGTCATCACCCGGAGCATCCGCCTGAGCGAGGCGCCCTCCTACGGCAAGCCCATCATCCTGTATGATGTCATGAACAACGGAACGGCCAATTACATGAACCTGGCCAAGGAAGTACTGGACAAGAACGAAGCATCAAATGGCTAACAAACCGCAATATGGCCTCGGAAAAGGGCTGGGGGCCCTTTTGGGAGGCGAAGACCTGTCGGAGCTCAGAAAGCCCGTCGGATACATCAACAAAGAAGTGGTTTCCAAGGAAGGGAAGCCGCAGGACACTTCGGACGTCCTCCGCATCCCGGTGGACATGATTGAACCCAACCCTTATCAGCCGCGCATGAACTTTGACAGCGAAGCCCTGCGCGAGCTGGCCGATTCCATTCGCACCTTCGGCCTCATCCAGCCCATCACCGTACGGCGCAAAGGAGACGGCAAATATCAGATTATCAGTGGTGAACGTCGGTACAGGGCATCCACCCTGGCCGGTATGGACATGATTCCCGCCTACATTCGCGACGCCTCCGAACATGGCATGCTGGAGATGGCCATCGTTGAAAACATTCAGCGCGAGAACCTGGATCCGATCGAAGTGGCCATGAGCTACCAGCGACTGATGGAGGAATGCCACCTCACGCAGGAACAGATGGCAGACCGCGTGGGCAAGAAGCGCGCTTCCGTCGCCAACCAGCTCCGCCTGCTCAAATTGCCCGCCAAAGTCCAGCACGACCTCAAAGTCGGCCTGGTAAGCGTGGGACACGCCAAGGTGCTGCTGGGCATCGAAGATCCGCTGGCCCAGGAAGCCCTTTGCGACGCCATTGTCAAAAACGGTCTCTCCGTCCGTCAGCTGGAAGACAAGGTAAAATCCCTGGAAAGCAAACCGACGCCCAAGAAAAAAGCCGACGAGCCCCAGGAACTTCCCCAGATGTACTATCGGCTGCTGGAAAATATCGGCCGCTATGTGGGCGAAAACGGCATTTCGCTCCGTCGCGGGAAGGATGGAAAAGGTTCCCTCACCATCCGTTTCGATTCCGATGAACAGGCAGAAGAATTCCTCAAGGCGCTGGAACACCAGAGATGAACATCAGGAAAGTCGTGATTCTGCTCGCCGGACTGCTCGCAGCCTGGCCCCTGGCCGCCCAATTCCGGGACGACCAGTTCAAGCGTGACGCCTTTTCACAGAATTACACCGACACCACCCAGACAGCCAAGAGCGATTCGTCGGCCCTTTTCAGTTTCAAGGAGTTTTTCGGCGGATTGGCCGGAAAAAACAAAGCTTCGCTCAAGACGCTGACCATGGGGTCGGCCGTCCTGGTGGGAAGCAACCAGATTTACAACCGCCAGTACTGGAAACTCCCCATCATTTACGGAGGGATGGGCGCCGGCATCTACGGCGGTATCCGCTTCGGCAAGATGTACAAGGAAACGGAAGACACAAAGTACCAGACATACAGCACCTTATGCTATGTGGGTGCCGGGCTTGCCTATTGGGGGTCCCTGATGGACGGCGTCATCATGTTTGACCGCGGCGGAAAGTATCCCAATCCCGCCAAGGCCACAGTCTATTCCATTCTGCTGCCCGGCCTGGGGCAGGTTTACAACGGAGAACTGTGGAAAGTGCCCATTTATTTGGGCGGAATGGCCGCCGCAGTCCATTTCTGGATCGACAACAATGTCCAGTATCATCGCTGGAAATGGATTCACAACCAGGCGACTTCGACGGATGAAACCATTACGGAGCGGCCACCCTACTCCGGCGAAAACGCCAAGTATTACCGCGACCTTTACCGCCGCTACAGGGATTATTCCATTCTGGCAACGGCCGCTGTTTACCTGCTTCAGATCATCGACGCCAATGTCTTCGCCTATATGCAGGGCTTCGACGTGACGGATGACATCTCCATGCGTCTGGAACCGACGGTTCTCACCAACCAATATGCTTCCACTGGTCCGGCCGTCGGCATGCGGG
>OCTW011423904.1_pt1 | contig 10694 bp, 8 predicted proteins | sample 1539671 | NCBI WGS metagenome assembly OCTW01 (sample SAMN02144230, study PRJEB22623) | gut metagenome | biome: sheep rumen | host: Ovis aries | place: New Zealand
ATTAATAAAGAAATTAAATAGAAGATTCTTTATCTGGGGGCTCCCCGTCGGTGGCTAAAGCCACCTTACCCAGTTTTTGCTAAGCAAAAACTGGCGGGTCGGGCTTTCCGCCATTCCGCGCTAACCGCGCTCCATTCGTCCGCTCAGTCATTCCGACAAAAGTCGGAATCCCTTCGCTCCCGAACGCCTTCGGCGTGGCTCCAATCCCTAGCCCGAAAAACACCGCACAAATGGAGCAAAAACACGGCGAGTTTTGAAAAATTCTCCGTAGTTTTTTTTTGGTAAAAGTCGGGAAAGAACTTTTGGGAAGGGGAAACATTAGAAAGAATTTGGAGAACTAAACTGAATTTGCTTCATGAATCTCATTAGGAATGTGGTTGTAGCAAACCATTCCGCAAAAAGACTTCTATGATTATTATCCAGACCATCCAATTCATTTATAAAATCAAGTGCTTTCTGCTTGCACTTTTCAAGTTTTTCATCCTGCGATTTAAGATATGCTTCGTTGCCGAGATTAATATTTTCAAATGGATTCAATATAGACCTCCATAAATAAGTTTAATAAAATCAAGTCGAAAAGGCAAATCTACTCCCCATTTTTTGTTTTTTGTGATATAATTACCTACCGTTATATTGGGATAACTGTTTTTTGGAGGAAAAAATCTTGCGCGCAATAGACTTCTTCTGCGGTGGCGGAGGCATGACAAACGGACTAAGACAGGCAGGGATAAATGTCATTGCAGGGGTAGATTTGGACCCGGAAGCGAAAGAGACATATGAGATAAACAACCACGGTGCAACATTTGTAAATGCAGACTTAAATAGACTTCATACTGATTATTTCGAAAAGAAAATGGGTATTGAGCGCTTTGATGATGATATGATTTTTGTTGGATGCAGCCCGTGTCAGTTTTACAGTATTATCCGGTCATCTAAAGAAAAATCAATAAAAACGAAGGATTTGTTGCTGCGTTTCCGACGGTTTGTAGACTATTATAGACCAGGATATCTACTTATAGAGAATGTCCCAGGAATTTTAACAAACAAAGATTCTGCATGGAAAGAGTTTTTACCATTTCTGGAAGAAGCTGGCTACAACAATTTACAACTAGAAAATTGTAAATATGAAGTTATAAATATGAAAGATTATGGAATAGGGCAGAATCGGAAACGTTTTTCTTTAATTGCTACAAGATTAGAAAGACCAGTGCATCTTCCAGTAAAAGATGATAATGAACTGTGTGTTCAAGATATAATTGGCGATGAAAATCTTTTCCCTAGAATTGAAGCAGGCACAAGAGATAATAATAAATTGCGTTTTCATTCTGCTCGTTCTCTTTCTGATATAAATATGCGTCGTATTCAGCGAGTTCATCATGATGGTGGAACACGGATGGATTTTAAGGATGACCCTGACTTACAGCTTAAGTGTTATGAAGGAAAAGATAATAGTTTCCGTGATGTTTATGGACGAATGTTTTGGAGAAGACCATCTCCAACTATAACAACAAAGTTTTTAAGTATTTCAAATGGCCGTTTTGGCCACCCTGAACAAGATAGAGGAATATCAATTCGAGAAGGTGCAGCACTACAGTCATTCCCGTATGATTATCGTTTTGAGACTAATAGTATTACAACAGCTGCTAGGTTGATAGGAAATGCTGTTCCACCAGAGTATGGACGAAGATTAGGACAAACAATTTTGGAGATAAACAGATAATACGATATGGAGAAGCAATTAGAAAAAATACCAGTTTCTATTCATCCACGGGCTTTTGCTGCGTTTGGCGATGAACTTGTTACAAATGATAATATTGTACTCACCGAACTTGTAAAGAATTGCTATGATGCCTTTGCTCTTAATGTATATATAACTTTAGTAACAGATGGAAAAAAACAATATCTTGAAATTTCAGATGATGGTCTTGGAATGTCTGTAGATACTGTAAAGAAAGTATATGCAACTATAGCGACACCATTTAAAGAAGATTCTCCTGTTGCCACAAGAGTAATTGATGGCATAAAACACGAACGGCGCGTATCTGGAAATAAAGGTGTAGGACGCTTTTCAATTGCAAAGCTGGGAAAAAACATTTCGTTGTTCACAAAGACTTCCGAAATGAGTTCTTGTATCTTGGTTAAAATGGATTGGGATTCATTACGATATGCAGATTCTATGAAAAACTGTTCAATTTCGTTGGATGTTACACCTGATGAAAATCCATTAGAAAATAAAGATTCTGGAACTGTTATCCGCATTGAAGGTCTAAGAATTCACTGGACAGCTGAGAAATTTTTAGAGCTAAAAGACGAATTATCACGTTTACTTAATCCATTTAAAGAGACTGAAAATTTTTCTATTCATCTTGTATTAAAAGAAAATGGTAAACTATTCGATGAAGATTACAAAATACAATTGAATCCATTTATTAATAATCCTGTATATTCCATTAGTGGTGGTGTAAATCAAAATGGTGAAATCTCTTGGGCATATATAAATAATTCAGCTGAAAAAAAACATATTGAAAATGGAAAGTTAAAATGGACACAGCAGAATTATGAAAAGATCCTTGAGCAAACCGAAGAGCTTCCTGAATATCAGTGTGGAAGTTTTTCTTTTGAAATACGGGCTTGGGATTTGGATTCTGATAGTATTAAGACTGTCTCTGACATGTTTAATATAAAGCGTTCTGATATTCGTAAGACTATTTCAAAATTTAAAGGTTTGTCTGTTTATCGTGATAATATTCTCGTATTGCCAAAATCAGAGGCTACAAAAGATTGGTTGGGACTTGATGCAAAGCGTATTAGTAAAATAGGAGAGCGTATAAGTACAAGCCAGATTGTAGGAATGGTTAATATTTCTTCCATAGAGAATCCTGGTCTTAGAGATACCACAGACCGTGAAAGTATGGCCGATACTCCAGAATATAAGCAGTTCACACTTGCCTTGTCAGCAATAATGGGAATCTTACAAGATGAGCGTTTAAAAGATAGGTTGAGTAAACAGAAAGCGATACCATTGAATCAGTTGTTAGATAATTCGGCTTCGAAAAAACTTGTCGATGATGTGGAGTCAGCCTTAAAAAATAATTCAGATTCAAAAGATATTTTAGGAATTGTTCAAAAATATCACTCTGAAAATACAAAAAAAATAGAAGATTTAACAGCACGCTTGACTTATTATGCTCAAACAGCTTCTCTTGGTTCTGTTGCAATTGTCCTAATGCACGAATTTCTGACGGGAATGACTTCCGTAAAACGTTTCTTAAATAAAGTGAAAACATATTTTTCTACATTTGATAAACGAACACTTGATTATTATAAAGATGCTGATGATGGGCATAAAAGATTGACAGAGTTAGTGAACAGTTTTTCACCTCTCTGCATGAAGGACTTGCATAAAAAGAATTTTAGTTGTGATTTGTATGAAAGTGCAGTAAAAGCAACAAATCTAATCAAAGCAAAAAAAATCAGTAAAAACATAGACTTCGATATTGATTTGCCAGAAAAAATAACTGTTGCTGTTTCTGAAGGAGAGTTGCAAACTGTTTTTATAAACTTATTTGACAATGCGTGTTATTGGATAAATAATTCTGGAAATACTGAAAAAAAGATTTTTGTTTCAGTGGAAGAAAAAGATTTAGAAAAATTATCTGTTGTTGTCAGCGATACGGGAGTTGGAGTTTTACCAGAAAATGCAGAAAAGATTTTTCTCCCTGGCATTACCTCAAAAGTTAATGGCTTGGGAATGGGATTAGTCATTGTTACTGAGTTATTAAGTTACTATAAGTGTAAAATAGGTTTGCGTTATCCTAGCGATACAGCAGGAGCAACTTTTGTTTTTGATTTACCAATATTGCAAGGAGAAAACTAAAAATGAAGCTTTTAATCATTGAAGATGATCCAACTGCGGTAAAAGGAATAAAAGATAACTTTGAAGATATCGGCTGGACTGTACTTAATTCGGATTTTGAAAGAGCTTTGGAAAACATTCGTAAGGAACAACCAGATATTATTGTCATGGACTGGATGGAAGACTTGGATGACAATAAAGACCGGGGAAGGGCAATATTTAATGAAACTCATAATCTTCCAATTATTATTTATTCTGGAATAGCATCTGCATTGGAACTTGATGAAGTTGAAAATAATCCTTTTATCGAAAAAATTGCAAAAGGTGATGAGCAGCTTGTAATTGATAAGATAGATGAATGGGAAAAATATTTGACAGTTTTAACAAATGTGAAAAAACACTTTGACGAAGCTGCAATCGTTATGGTAGCTTCTCTAAAACCTATTATTGCCATGAAATCATATCCAGGAGATAATGTTATTAAATACATGTTAAATAAACAGGCTTCTGAATATTTTAATTCTCAGCTTGTAGATGATGATAACAATCCTACTTGGACGCAATATTTATACCCCCCATCATCAAAAACATTACTTGTTGCAGACATCTTAAAAAGTCGAATAGAGGATAAATATTTTGTTCTTTTGACTCCTAGTTGTGATATGGCAAGGAGTAATGGCGACACAAATGTTTTGCTTGCAACTTGTACCGAAGCTTATAAATTTCATGATTATGGACAACTCCAAAATTTTGATCCTTCTAGCTCAAAAGGCACTCAAAAAATAGAGACTGTTTCGAAAATGTTGTCGTATGGTTATAACTCTTACCGTATTTCATTACCAGAATTACCAAATGTATTTCCTTATCTGACTGTAAACTTGAAAGATTTACATTTTGTAAAATTATCAACTATTGCGGTAAATACAAAAAATATTGATTCAAGTAAACATGAATATGTAAGAATTGCATCAATAAATAGTCCGTATAGAGAACAAATTGTATGGGCACACATGGTAAACTCTTGTCGTCCAGGAGTTCCTGATAGAGATTATAAAAAATGGGCGGAGAATATATTAAAATGAATCTGTATGCGTTCTTTATGGTAGGTGATATAAAATGATTTTTCGTTTAGGTGAACTTTTCTGTGGCCCGGGTGGAATTGCAAAAGGTGCTACAAGTGCAGATATAAACAATCCCGAATGGGGAATTACGCATCAGTGGGCAAATGATTATGATGCCGATACCTGCAAAACATACACTCGAAACATCTGCCCGGATAGACCTGAATCTGTAATTTGTGGCGATATTCGTGAATTGGACTTTAACATGCTATATCAGATTGGCGATATAGATGCTCTTGCATTTGGCTTTCCATGTAATGATTTCAGTATTGTTGGCGAGCAGAAAGGATTTGACGGTAAATTCGGGCCACTATATTCTTTTGGTGTAAAAGTTTTACAGGATAAGCAACCTCAATGGTTCTTGGCTGAAAATGTTGGTGGTTTGCAAAGTGCAAATGAAGGACGAGCCATGCAAGTGATTTTTGACGCAATGCGAAATGCTGGTTATCGTTTGTATCCGAATCTTTATAAGTTTGAAGAATACGGAGTTCCACAGGCTAGACATCGAATTATTATAGTCGGTATTCGTAATGATTTGCCTTATGAATTCCATATTCCTTCTACTGCGCCTTATGTAAATGCAGATGTTTCTTGTCGGAATGCTATTGAAAATCCACCGATTCCAGCTGATGCTACTAACAATGAGAGAACTGTGCAGTCCAAATTAGTTGTCGAAAGGTTAAATCATATTTTGCCAGGTCAGAATGCTTTTAATGCTGATTTACCTGAGCATTTAAGGTTGAATGTAAAAGGTGCAAAAATGAGCCAGATTTATAAAAGACTCGACCCGACATTGCCTTCTTATACGATTACTGGTTCTGGTGGTGGTGGTACTCATGTGTATCACTGGGAAGAACCTCGGGCTTTAACAAATCGCGAAAGAGCAAGACTTCAAACATTTCCAGATAATTATATATTTGAGGGAAGCAAAGAATCTGTAAGAAAACAGATAGGAATGGCCGTTCCGTGTAATGGAGCGAAAATAATTTTTGAATCAATTTTGAAAACTTTTGCAGAAATTGAATATGAATCAATGCCAGCAAATATTGAAGAATAGTATATGATACATCTAGAAGGGGTTTACCTAATGAGTGAGTATTTTTTTACAATAAAAACAAAAAATGCAAATGCTGTAAATGCTGTATTACAAAAACAGAAATCTGTTGAATTTGATGGGTTAAATGTGCTGGCAGATTATTTAGAACTAGGGCAGATAGTTTTTATTGTTTTTGGAGGAGATAAACCTCAGTGGGAAACTGGTCTCGTAGGAATTGGAGTTATATCAAAATTACCATATGATTATGAAGGCAGAAATTTTAAGGTAGCTGTCGATATAAAAGTATTGTTTTCCAAACCTATAAAACGAGCTGATTTGGTTTTATATCCTGATACCTATGATATAATTGGAATTGCTCCTATTACAAAATGGGAACCCAATCAAGCCTTATCCCAAGTTGAGACAAAAAAAGCTTATGCATTGCTTAATGCAATCTTTTTAATAGATGATGTTGCAAGAAAAGAATTTGAGAATGTTTTTTCAGAAGAGCAATTAAGAAGAATAAAAGGGAAATATAGAAGGTTCATTATTGATGCTCCGTGTGTTGCTAAAAACAAAATTTTCACATTAACAAATCCATCCATTTTTAAACTTTCTAATTTCAATAGCAATCCTCTCCATGTCTGTTACATCCGCTCCCTTCTCTCCAAGCCTTTCGTAATCCTTTCTGGCAACTCCGGTACAGGCAAAACCCGTATTGCAACTCGCTTTGCAAAATATCTCGAAAAGAAAAATGATTTTGGTATGACAAATCATCTTCTTATCCCAGTAGGTGCTGACTGGACAGACAACACAAAAATCTTGGGCTACTTCAATCCTCTTGCAAATGACGGAAAGGGCGAGTATGTAAAATCAGAGATTCTGGAATTTATTGAAACCGCTTCTGAGAATCCCGAAATTCCATTCTTCCTTATCCTTGACGAAATGAACCTTTCCCATGTGGAGCGGTATTTCTCTGACTTTTTGAGCAAGATGGAACTTTTGGATTATAAAGAAAATAGCGAAAAAGTTTTCTTTGATATTTCTGGCTATGGCAAACTGGAGCTTCCCAAGAATCTTTTCATCACAGGTACAGTAAACATTGATGAAACAACCTATATGTTCAGCCCGAAAGTCCTTGACCGCGCGAATGTGATTGAGTTTAAGCCAGAAATGGATGATGTGCTTAACAATTTGCTTGAAACTTCCAGTGGAGATGAAGAAAAAGTTGCAGAGCCTGGTGTAGCCGAAGGTTTCATGAAGCTTGCAGATGAGGTTCGTTCCGGCACAATTCCAGAGGAAGTTCAAACTGTTCTTGAAGGAATAAAACCAATTCTTGAATCCTTCTACAAAGAACTTGAAAAATGTGGCTTTGAATTTGCATATCGAACAGTGAAAGAAATCCGCCTGTATGCAATTGCAGCTTTTAAGACAGCAGAAGGTGAAAAGCCGACAGCGACAGACATTGCGGATATTCAGATTCTGCAGAAAATCCTTCCGAAAATTCACGGAAACAAAAAGCAGATTGGAAACCTCCTTGATGAGCTGGAAAAATTGTGCGAAACAAATCAACTTAAAGAAAGCCTCGCCAAAATCTGCCAGATGAAAGACAGATTGAACCGCTTCCAGTATGCAAGCTTTATTTAGAGGGTAACTAATGAATAATGAATTTTCCATAACAAAAGAAACGCAGCTTTTTTTTGAGATAAAAAACATTATCGACTCTGCCAAAAAAGACCTTGCTGTTCAAGTAAACAGCACGATGTCTGCTTTGTACTGGGAAATTGGAAACAGAATCAATCAGGATTTGCTCAAAGAGAAAAGGGTGGAATATGGTAAGCAGATTGTTTCGCAGTTGGCTCAGCAGCTCCAGACAGAATACGGTTCAAACAGCTTTTCAGAGAAAAACCTTCGCCGTATGATGCAGTTTGCTTCTGTTTTTCCCGACAGAAAGATTGTCGCAACACTGTTGCGACAATTCAGCTGGAGTCATTTTACGCTGTTTATTCCTATTCAAGATGAACTAAAACGTTCATTTTATATGGAAATGTGTCGTCTGGAAAATTGGAGTGTTGAAACTCAATCAGGCTATAGAATTTGCCCGAAACCGATTAGAACAAAAGAATAAATGAAAAATCTTGCAGGTTTTATATATCATTACAATTCTCTTTCTCTAAAACTTTTTCCCGCAGGAAAGCATAACCAGATTGACTGGAGCAACATAGCTTTTTCTGACGGAAACTTTGACTTTTTTCTTTTAAAAGATTCTGGAGCAAGCGAAAAATCCTATGTGGAGTATTCAACAGACTCCGACTACAATATAAATCCCCTTCGTTTAAAAGAAACTGTCCGCTATAAGTGCCAGATTTCAGATTCTGACAATCCAGACAAAAAAGAAAACTATAAGCTTCACTTTAAGAATGAAAGCAACAAGTTTTTGAAAACAGAAAAAGACGATGAAAAAAGCATTGTCTTTCAGTTCATAAATTATCTTGGAAAGTCCGAGCTGTGCTTTGAGACAGATAATAAGCCGTTAGCTCTCTCTTTTGAAGTTGTGCCGGACAAAATCAGCTACGAAAGTGACTATGTAAATCTTACTCAGGCTATTGCAGAAGAATGTTCCGCCTTACTCCTGGAATATTCAAGCCCGACTTCCCTTATTTTTTCTCAGGACTCGGAAAAGCAGCAGAAAACTGCCTTGGAGCAGTTCATCTTTTTGCGGCAGTTCTGCTATTCAGACAACATCGAAAGTCTTTTTGCTTCAATCAAAAGAAATCCTGACCGTATTCTAATAGAAGAAGATGAATTAAAGCCTTTCGGACAAGGCTTGCCGTCAAAAAGATTTTTTGCAAATCCATTTTCGTATTCACGTAACTGGAATAATTTGGGAAACGGAATTTTTCTTCCTTCTGAAATTGCAGTTACTCATAAATGTGAAAGCCTTGATACGCCTGCAAACAGATTCTTGAAGTTTGCTCTGAATGCATTTCTGGAGATTTGCGAAAATATCATAGTCTATGTTGAAAAATCTTCCGTGTATTATAGCGAAGCTTTCGAAATTAAAAAGCATATTGAGAATATTTTGCAGGATTCTTTTTTTGATGATGTACAGGATTTGACGGTAATGCCTGTGAATAATCAAGTTCTTGAAAAACGGGAAGGGTATTCACAGATTTTTAATGCTTTTTCCATGGTCGATTTGGCGTTGCAGCTTGACTGGAAAGGCAAAGAAGAAGTCTATTCCGGTGAATCAAAAAACACCGCGCTCTTATATGAATACTGGCTTTTCTTTGAGCTTAGAAAGATTATATCTAAAATTGAAGGTTGTTCTCCAATTTTAAAAAATGAAGATGATTCCTTTATAAAAGAAAATGATGGGCTTACAATTTCGCTCTGCCAAGATAAAAAGTCAGTGCAACATTTTGAAACAGAAAAGCTGAAAATTGATTTGTATTACAACAGAACTTTCAGCCATAAGAGTTTTGAAAAATCAAAATACGAAGGTTCTTATTCCCGTCCATTCCGCCCGGATTACACGATTGCAATTTTTCCAAAAGAATACGATATCGAAAAAAAAGCTGTAGAGGATGGAGCTGTAAGCTATATCCATTTTGATGCTAAATATCGTTTGGAAGATTTGAGCCAGTTCATTAATAAAGAAGAATCAGAGGCGGAAATAAATAAAGAAATCAGCGAGGAAAAAGGCGAAAGCGTAATGAATACATACAGGCGTGGCGACCTTTTGAAAATGCACACCTACAATGACGCAATCCGCAGGACTGTGGGAAGTTATGTCCTGTATCCCGGAACTGACAGCAAAGATGGAAAACGCTTTTCTGTATACGAAGAGATTCTGCCCGGAGTAGGAGCCTTTGCAATCCGTCCAAATGATGTGAATAAGAGGGAACTCAACGCAGGTGAAAAAGCCGTGCAGGATTTTATAAAGGAAGTCGTTGCCTTCAATGCAAACCCGGCAAGCCGAAATGCACGCGCCGACTATTTTGACAGAATGATTGCTGAGTCTCCCAGTGAGAATAGTCCTGTTGATTCTGATTCCAAAAAATCTGATTCAAACTTATACATGCTTGGATTCATACGAAATGAATATTATGACTGGCTGAAAAACGAGCATCTTGTACCGTCATCAGCAGAGGATTCAAATTTCTTACACTCGGAAAATGGCCTCTATTTTTACTATCACGCAATCCGGGACGGTTATGTTTATCCGCTTCATAAAGACATTGCAAGGGCAAAATATTTTCTGGCATCCCGAACGGATTTTGGAATCCACAAAAATATTTCAGAATATGTCATTGAGCCATGGACGGCAGAGATTGCATCCACCGAGCTCGTATCGACCGAAACTCTTGCCAGCCGCCTGAAAGAAATGAAGGGCAAAACAGACAAAGGCTATGAGCCGAAAGAAGCATTTAAAGCCCAGTTCTATTATCTGGTTCGCCTAAAGAATATTCAGGCAGCGGATATTTCATCTGATAAAATTACAATCATTGATTCTGGAAACTTGGCAATAAGCCCTTATTCGCCAAAGATTGTAAAAGTAGAGGGGTAAGATGGGAGTCAGTCATTGCAAATGAAATCCCTTCAGGTCGTCGCCGCAATAATCATTAAACATGAGATGCTGAAACAAGTTCAGCATGACGGATGTGTAATTCAGCATGAC
>OCTW011592054.1_pt1 | contig 10694 bp, 6 predicted proteins | sample 1539671 | NCBI WGS metagenome assembly OCTW01 (sample SAMN02144230, study PRJEB22623) | gut metagenome | biome: sheep rumen | host: Ovis aries | place: New Zealand
CACCAACTCCTTCCTTTTAACCTCCCGCCACCAAAAAAAAGAGTGTCCCACCTGCCTCCCGTCGAAGCCCCGTGGAACACTCTTTAACTGTCTCTGCGTCTCTATCTTATCAGGAACGAGAACTTGTTGAAGTTCTTCAGCGCAATGCCCGTGCCGCGGGCCACAGCGCGCAGCGGGTCGTCGGCGATGTGCACCTGCAGCTTGGTCTTGCTGCTCACTCGCTGGTCCAAGCCGCGCAGCAAAGCGCCGCCGCCGGCCAGGTAGATGCCGGTCTTGTAGATATCGGCGGCCAGCTCCGGAGGCGTGGCAGCCAGCGTATCCAGTATCGCCTGCTCTATCTGCGCTATCGAGCGGTCCAGTGCATGCGCTATCTCCTTGTAGTTCACGCTGATTTCCTTCGGCAGACCGGTAAGCAGGTCGCGACCCAGCGTGCGGAAGTCCTCGGGCGGGTCGGCCAGCTCGCTGACGGCGGCGCCCACGGCTATCTTCACCTTCTCGGCCATGCGCACACCGATAATCATGTTGTGCTGCCGCTTCATATAGTCCACCACGTTGTCGTTGAACACGTCGCCGGCCACGCGGATCGAGTTGTTGCACACAATTCCGCCCAGCGAGATCACGGCAATCTCCGCCGTGCCGCCTCCGATGTCGACCACCATGTGGCCCTCGGGCTGCAGCACATCGATGCCGATACCGATGGCTGCCGCCATAGGCTCGTGAATCATGCGTATCTCCTTCGCCCCGGCCTGCTCCGCGCTCTCGCGCACCGCTCGCTCCTCGACATTCGTGATGCCGCTCGGTATGCAGATCACCATCCTCAGCGACGGCGGCAGGAACGAACGGTTGACGCTCGTCATGCCTATCAGCTCGCGTATCAGGTGCTGCGCCATCTCGAAGTCGGCTATCACACCCCCGCGCAGCGGCCGCACGGTCTCGATATTCTTGTTGTCGGTGCGACCGTCCATGCGCTGAGCCTCCTTGCCGACGGCTATCACCTTGTTGTTGTTGCGGTCATACGCCACTATCGACGGCTCGTCAATGACCACCTGATCGTTATATATCACAATGGAGTTGGCCGTGCCAAGGTCCATGGCCACCTCGCGGTTGAAGAATGAAAACAATCCCATAACTTCTTTCTACTTAACTACTTTACTACTTATCTACTGACTACTTGACTATTAATGCTTGAAGTGGCGCTTGCCCGTGATGGCCATCCCCATGCCGTTCTTCTCGCAGTAGTCGATGCTGTCCTGGTCGTGGATGCTTCCTCCCGGATGCGCAACGGCCGCTATACCAGCCTCGTGGGCTATCTCCACACAGTCGGGGAAGGGGAAGAAAGCGTCCGAGGCCATCACGGCACCCTTCAGGTCGAAGCCGAAGCTCTTCGCCTTGGCTATGGCCTGCCGCAGCGCGTCCACACGGCTCGTCTGGCCCGTGCCGCTGGCCAGCAGCTGGCGCCCCTTGGCCAGCACGATGGCGTTGCTCTTCGTGTGCTTCACCAGGATGGTGGCGAAGGCCAGGTCCTCGGCCTGCTCCTTGCTGATCTTGGTGCTGGTGACGCTCTTGGCCATCTCCTTAGCCGTCGGCACCACCGTGTCGCGGTCCTGCACCAGCACGCCGTCCAGCACCGAACGGAACATCGGGTCCACCATCTTGAAGGCCTTCCGGCGCAGTATGATGCGGTTCTTCTTGCCCTTCAGCACCGCCAGCGCATCCTCGTCGTAGTCGGGCGCTATGCACACCTCGAAGAAGATCTTGTGCATCTCCTCGGCCACCTCTTTGGTCACCTTCTGGTTGCAGATGAGCACTCCGCCGAAGGCGCTCACCGGGTCGCCCGCCAGGGCGTCCTTCCAAGCCTCCAGCAGCGTCGCACGCACTGCCATGCCGCAGGCATTGTTGTGCTTCAGTATCGCGAAGGCCGTCCGACCCTCGAAGTCGTCTATCAGGGCGCAGGCAGCGTCTATGTCGCCCAGGTTGTTGTAGCTGATTTCCTTGCCGTTCAGCTTGTCGAAGCAGCTCTCCAGGTCGCCGTAGAACACTCCCTTCTGGTGCGGGTTCTCGCCGTAGCGCAACACCTCGCCGTGACGGCAGCTCTGCTTGAACACCGGCAGCTGCTCGCTCTGATTGAAGTGGTTGAAGATGGCGGTGTCGTAGTGGCTGCTGACGTTGAAAGCGTACGTCGCAAACCTGTGGCGCTGCTCCAGCGTGGTGCAGCCCTCCTGCTCCGTGTATATCTGCAGGAACTCCTTGTAGTAGTCCACGGCCGGCACTATCACCACGTCGTTGAAGTTCTTCGCGGCGGCGCGTATCAGGCTGATGCCTCCTATGTCTATCTTCTCTATGATGTCCTGCTCCGTGGCCCCACTCGCCACCGTCTGCTCGAAGGGGTACAGGTCCACGATGACAAGGTCTATCTCCGGTATCTCGTACTCCGCCAGCTGCTCGCCGTCGCTGTACATGTCGCGGCGCGAAAGGATGCCGCCGAACACCTTCGGGTGAAGCGTCTTCACCCTCCCGCCCAGTATCGAGGGATAGCCCGTGAGGCTCTCCACCGCTATGGGCTCTATGCCGAGGTCGTGGATGAACTTGTATGTGCCGCCGGTCGAATAGATCGTGACACCCTGTGCGTCAAGTGCGCGAACGATGTCCTCGAGCCCGTCCTTGTAGAAGACGGAGACGAGGGCTGATTTTATACGTTTGGGTTCCATATCGTTGTTTTTTCTTTATTCTACGTGTTATACTACACTTAAACCCCTGTCCTCATGCCGCTTAAACCGCACCTCGGACAACGGTCCACGAATGCAAATATACACCCATTTTTCGGAACCGCAAAACTTTTTTTATACACAATTTCATAACACACCCGCACCGCCCCCTCTCTACCCCTACTCTCCCCCCCCATGCACCAAAACACCAAAATTCTCAACCCCCAATTTTCAACCCCCAATTTTAAATTCTCAATTGTCAATTCTCAATTCTCAATTCTCAACTTCCCTCACCCTCCTGTACAGCTCCGGAAACCTCTTCTCGAGCGACACAGGCCTCCCCTGCTCCAGGAAGCAGTGCACGCTCCTCGCCGTGCACACCGTCTTCCCGCCGCACGTCATCGTGTAGGCGAACACTATCTTCAGCGGTGTCGTCTCCGCCACCTTCACCTCCACCTCCACCATGTCCTTGAAGGTGGTGGGGTGCTTGTAGCGGCACTCCACCTCCACCACCGGCGACACCACGCCCTCCGCCTCCATCCGGTCGAACCCGTAGCCTATCTGGTCCATCCAGTCCACTCGCGCCTCTTCCATGATGCGCACATAGTTGCTGTGGTGCGTGATGCCCATCCGGTCGCACTCGTAGTACTTCACCTCGTGACGATACGGTCTTGTCTCCATATTCTGTCGTTTTGTGTTTCTTCTTCTTCTTTAGAAATCTTCTTCGCTGTAGAGCGAACGCGAGAACGACTGCAGCCAGTTGGTCACCTCCTTGTTGTTCGTCCCCACAAAGTAGCTGAACTCCGGCAGCCCGTCCTTCTTCACCCTCCGCGCATCCGCCGAGATGGCCTTGATGCGGTCCACCCACGTCCCCATCGAGCTGTATATCGTCAGCTGACCCGACGCCGTCTCGTAGCGGAAGAAGTACCAGTGGTCCTTCGCCGCCTCCACATAGAAGGTCATCTGCTGCGACAGGCCGCGTTTGACTATCTGGGCGCGCAGCTTCACGTTGAGGCTCATGCTGCGGTCGTCCGTCGCCACAAGGTTGGCTCGCCCGTCGTAGTAGATGCCCACGGCCGGATGGTACTGCCACCGCACGTTGTCGAACAGCAGCATGTTCCTCATTCCCTTCGGCACCGAGGCCAGCACACCCGTCGCGCTGTACTCCACGTAGGCCGACGTGCCGCGGTCCAGCCCAAGGTGGTACACCAGCGCGTGGTGCATCACGGCGCTCGTCGACGGCGTCGACTCCGAGGTCCGCAGGTCGTCCTTCAGGGCGTCCGCCATCGCCGATACCACCTCGCGGTCTATCGGGAAGTCTATGCCGAACACCGTCGCCAGGTGGTCAGCCGGGTCGTTGTCCTTGATGCTCAGCTCCGCCATGCCGTAGGCGTACAGCGAAGCCTGCGTCTTCCGCATCGCGAAGGTGACCGGTCCCTCGCCCTCCACCGAGCAGCTGCCCGTGTTCATGGCCAGATAGGGCTCCACCACGGCGTCCGGGTTCGACACCTTGTCCTCCGACCCTATCATGTATTGGCTCTTGTCCGGAAGCCAGGTCAGCACTCCGTGCGCCGAGAGCAGCTCGTTGTCCACCACCTTCTCGCCTGTCAGGAAGGCGGGATGCGGCCGCAGCGTGTTCTTGTCCATCAGCAGCGACGTCGCCATCCTCCGTCCGTACTTGTCGCTGGCCACCTCGGCCACCGGTATGTACACGTGCTCCGGGTCCGTATAGCCCTTGTAGGCCAGCAGACCCAGCTGCTCTCTCGGCAGGCATGTCTGTATGAGGCGTATGCCGCCGTCGAAGTACATCCACCGGCTCGAAGCGTCGGCGCTCACCTTGCCCGCAAACTCGAATGCGGGGCTCAGCCTGAAGCTCGCGCTGTCGGCTATCGTGCCCTCGGCTATGGTGTGCCCGCTCGGCGAGACGTATATCTTGTCCATATAGAGGTGCTGCGTCTGCGCCGGGTCGCCCGTGTATTCCATGTGGCCCGTGCCGCTGAGGCTGTTCGCACCCGCCACAACGAGGTTGGCACGGCTCACGAGGTGGTACGCGCTGTCGCGCCCGAAGACGAGCTGCGCCTCGCGCAGGGCCCGCATCTGGCCTCCCTTGTCCACATGCAACGTGTCCGCGGCCGGAGCCACGGCGGCGTCGGCCACGTCGATGCGGTACACTCCGTCGGCCGAGAGGTCGCCGCTCTCGTAGCGGTAGGTCGAGCGCACCGAGTGGAACGTCAACCCCTGCTTCTCCGGGTCTGTGCTCACATAGCGCACCCCCGGCATGTCGGCGCCCTTGGCTAGGCGCATCCTCAGGTCCATGGCGGCCATCCCCTCGTCCGAGGGGCGCTGCGAGTTGGCCAGCTCCAGCGTCTTGCGGTCCATGTGCCAGGTGAACAGGTCGGCATAGGCCTCCTGGCGCACCAGCTGCAGCTCGGTGCGCTGCGGCCCGTCGGGCATCCGCAGCTCCGCCGTGCGGCCGTCGTAGTCCACCTGCGACCGCACGTCCTTGGCCGTGAAGGCCACCTCGTCAAACACCCGGCTCCGCAGCGTGAAGTCCGACACCGCAGCGTCCATCTGTCTCGAGGCCATGGCGAAGGACCGCGACACCAACGTCGCGTCGCCCACCTTCACCGTGCCGGCGCCGCCAGCGTGGTCGGGCATGATGTCGAACCGTCCGCGCATCTCCGCCTCGCCGCGATACATGCTCAGCGGCCGTCCCTTGGCCAGCGTGGCCACCGACATCGAGTCGGCATAGGGCTGCCAGCGCTGGTTGACCCGCCCGCCGTGCACCTCCGGGAAGCCACCCTCCTCCTTCACATAGAAGGTGTCCGCCGTACACGACATCGAGTCCAGCAGGAAGAGGTAGTTCTGCGACGTGGAGTGCGAGGCCAGGTAGTCCAGCTCGCCGGTGCCCTGCAGGCCTCCGTGGTCCAGCGATATGGTGCGGCGGTAGGTGCCGCGGTTGCCGTAGGCGGGATAGCCGCCGGCCGGCGTCTCTATCCGGAAGCCCAGGTAGTAGTCCTTCTGAACCGTGAGGGGGTATGTGATGTCCGGGAAGATGCCGCCGGAGTTGAGCATCCCGTTGAACTGCACGCTGTCTATCTCGAACCTCACCAGGCTCTTCACCGTGAACGGGTGCAGCGTATAGTAGAAGCGGTTGCGGTCGTAGCGGCCCTCGCGGATCTCGCGCTTGTCGTAGTAGACATAGCTGTTCTCCTTGCTGTTGAATATGGGGTACTGCTTGTTCCTCTTCAGGCCGCTGTGGTTGTCAGGCTTGTCCACCAGCAGGTCGCCCACCAGGCCGTAGAGCGGCGTCATGACCAGGTGCACCGTGTCCGGATTGTCGAACATCGGCACATAGAAGAACATCGAGTCCACCTGCGGCAGCTCGAACTTATAGTGCTCGTAGTCGAACGTGGCGTCGGTGACGAAGAAGGTGAACTTGCTGACGTCCAGGCGCCCGCCGAAGGCCAGCGACCGGTTGCGGCCCACCGTGACCTTCCCGCCGCGCGGATACACCACCACCCTCTGGCTGTCGCTCACCACAAAGCTCTCCACTCCCCTCATCACCAGCTTGCTGTCGTCCAGGCTGAGCGTGGCGTTGGCGCCCCTCTGCTGCGACGTGATTGACGACTCCAGCGACAGGGCGTCGTAGTCGTAGCCCTTGGCTTTGGCGAAAGCCTTCACATAGTCCACCAGCTTCTCCTTCATGGTCACACGGCCGCTATGCTCGTTGTACGTCACCAGCCCGTGGTGGGCCAGGTTGTGTATCATGAGCAGCGTCTGGCTCATGTCGAGCCCTATATAGTCCGAGAAGCGCGCCGCCGAGAAGGTGTAGCTCCCGTCCCCCACAAAGTCGTACACCCTCCTCACCGGGCTCACGGCGTCGATACCCTGTATCTCGCGGTACTTCCGGTAGGAGTAGTAGTTGCTGCTCTCGAAGGTGACGTTGTTGCCCGTCGTGCCCGTGTTGAGGGTCGAGAACTCCACCCCGTCGCCGTCGGTGCGCCACGTGATGACGTCGCTGTAGATGTCCATCTCGTGGTAGGTGTCGATATACGGGCTGTAGAAGTTGCGCTTGGGGTCGTTGATTATCTGCAGGCGCCGCTCGCCAAGCTGGTAGCGCACCGTGACGCCGGTGTTCGTAATCGAGTCCTCCTCGCCCACATAGAGCGACACCGTGGCGTTGTCGCTGACCACCCGCTCGGGGGTGATGACGAACTTCGTCGACGTGACGGCGAGCTGCCTCTTCCCGTTGCGCCGGAACACCAGCGAGGCCTGGTGCTTGCTCGAGGCGGTGATGAACTTCGACCCGTTCATCATGAAGCTGCCGTGGTAGTCCACGTCGGGCACGATGTTCGGTATCACGAAGTCGCGCTGGTAGCTGCGGAAGCGCGGATAGCTGTATTTCTCAGGCTCCACCGGAACGCTGAGGGCCTCCTCTATGCGGCCCGATATCGGCTCCGAGAAGTAGTGCGTGTTGACGAAGCTCACGCTGTCCGCCGTGAACTTGGGGAACTTGGTCTCCGCCTTGTAGGTCGCCAGGTCGGCATAGCAGCTCTCAGCGCCGAGGCCCGTGCGGCTCCAGTCCACTCGGCCGCCGCGCCCTCTCCACTCGTTCTCCTTGTAGTCGTAGCGCCCCGTGGTGCCGCTGATGGTGCCGGCGTCCTTGTTCGACGCATAGTGCAGCACCGTCGGCGAGTCCACATACACCATCGTCTTGTTCCCCTCGGGAACCAGCCGGAAGGGGGTTCCGGCGTCCAGTCGCCACTCGCACGAGTTCGAGCGGTAGAGGACCCTCTCCGCGAGAAGGGCATCGCTGAAGTCCACGAACTCCAGCGCCGCCTTGGCCTTGGCGCCCTTGCGGCGCATCATCTCCATGGCCGACACCCAGGCGTCCAGGTTCTGCGCCCCGCCCGGGGCCGTGGCGTAGGCCGTAAGCACCCGCACCACCGTACACACCTCGGGGTTTCCCTTCATCTTGCTCCCCACGGCATAGTCCATCACCGCCGTCACGCGTTGCTGCATGGCGGCGTCCATGGCGCCGTACGAGGCTTTGAAGGCATTGACCGTGCGGCTGTTCTCCTTCTGCTTGTCGCTGTCGGAGGTGCTCTTGTTCATCCACGCCTCCAGCTGTTCAGGCAACGTGGCCGCGTCGAACTCCACGGCCGTCTTGCCCTTCTGTCCCTGCGCAGCCAGCGGCAACAAACAAACCATCGCCACCAGCACTATGATATATCTCTTCATAAGCAACTAAACACTCAACTCTTAACTCTTAACTCATAACTCTTAACTCTCAACTCATAACTCTTAACTCATAACTCTTAACCATCACCCCACCGATGCCTTCAGCTTCTCGGCGTTCTCGGCGAGCTGCAGGGCCTCGATGCAGTCCTCTATGTCGCCGTCCATGAAGGCCGGCAGGTTGTGCATGCTCCACCCTATGCGGTGGTCCGTCACGCGGCTCTGGGGGTAGTTGTAGGTGCGCACCTTCTCGCTGCGGTCGCCGGTGGCCACCATGGTCTTGCGCTTGCTGCTCATCTCCTCCATGTACTTGTTGTACTCGCGCTCGTAGAGCCTCGTGCGCAGCAGCGCCATTGCCTTCTCCATGTTCTTGATCTGGCTCTTCTGGTCCTGCATGCTGACCACGATGCCGGTGGGCACGTGGGTGAGGCGGACGGCACTGTAGGTGGTGTTCACACTCTGACCGCCGGGACCTGAGGCACAGAATATCTCTTTCTTGATGTCGGCGGGGTTGAGCTCTACGTCGAACTCCTCGGCCTCGGGCAGCACCACCACTCCGGCCGCCGACGTGTGGATGCGGCCCTGCGTCTCGGTGGCCGGCACTCTCTGCACGCGGTGCACGCCGCTCTCGTACTTCAGCAGCCCGTACACCCCGTCTCCGCTCACCGTGAACGAGATGTCCTTGTAGCCGCCAGCGGTGCCCTCGTTGAAGTCGTTGACCTCTATCTTCCAGTGCTTCTTCTCGCAGAAGCGGGTGTACATGCGGAACAGGTCGCCGGCAAAGAGGCACGCCTCGTCGCCGCCCGTGCCGCCGCGTATCTCCACTACGGCATTCTTCGAATCCTGCGGGTCGGCGGGGATGAGGAGTATGCGGATCTCGTCCTCCATCTTCTCACGCCGCGCCGTGGCGGCTGCAAGCTCCTCCTTCGCCATATCCCTCAGCTCGGCGTCCTTCTCGTTGTCCAGCAGGTCGCGGCACTCCGCTATGCTGTCCAGCAGCGCCTTGTACTCGTGATAGGCTTTCACCACCGGCTGCAGGTCCTTGTAGTCCTTGCTGAGCTTCACATATCGCTTCATGTCCGCCGTGACCTGCGGGTCGTTCATCTGCCCTTCTATCTCCTGGTATCGGGCATATATCGCTTCGAGTTTCTCTAACATGTTATCGTCTATCGGTTTATTTCTTGTTTTCTTTGCTATTCCTTTGCGGCAGCAGGCGCGCCGCCATGGCGTTCACCGTCGGCGACACCTTCCATCCCAGCACCGCCGCCGCCAGCAGCCCGCCGAGCACCGCCGTGCGCACCACGGCACCGCCTATGAGGCCCAGCCCCAATGCGGGCTCCACCACCGCCGTCCAGCCCATATAGGCGGCCGTCATGACGACCATGACGGCCGCCATCTTGGCCTGCCCCAGACTGAAGACATTCACCCCTCCGAGCCGCATCTGCAGGTGACAGACCAGCAGGGCGAAGTATATCGCATAGGCCAGCAGCGTGGCTCCGGCCGCCCCTTCTATGGCTCCGTCGTCGATGAGGACATTGTTGAGCCCTATGGCCGTGAGGGTCAACACGGCTATATACACCAGGCTCCAGGCATAGTGCTTCGAGAAGTTCAGGATGTCCGTGCAGACCGAGAGCGACGTGTTGATGACCTTGGCCAGCCCCAGCACCACCACCACCATCTTGCCTCCCGCATAGTCCTCGCCGTTGGGTATGAGGGCGAAGAGGGTGTCCAGGTTGATGTAGATGATATACAGGATGACGAGGCTCGACATCATCTGGTGCAGGCTCACCTGCCGCCCCATCCGCTTCACCTCGGCCCAGTCGCCCTCCTTCACGGCCGTGGCTATCACCGGCCGCGAAATGGCGCCCAGCGACCGGTAGGGCACCTCGACCACATTGGCGATATACGACGCTATGGTGTACACACCCGTCAGCGCAAGCCCCACCTTGGCTCCGAGAAAGAGCGAGTTGAAAAGCGGTATGTTGCCCGCCAGCACCGTGGCCGTCATGAAGAGGGTGTAGCGCACCATGTCGCCCGCAAGGCCCGTGCCCCGCAGGTGGCGCCAGTCCACCCGGAAGATACCCAGCCGGAAGTGCTCTATCTTCAGCAGATAGAAGAGGCCCAGCAGCATAGCCAGCCCGTAGCCGCCGCAGAAAAGCCACACGAAGGCGTCCAGCGTGACAAGGCGGTAGCCGTACAGCAGGTAGGCCGTCAGCGTGAAAAGCCTCACGCCAACCTCACGCACCATCTTGGGCACCGTGATGCGCATCAGCACCGACGAGCAGGTCTCGAACACCGTCAGGTAGAGCACGAAGAAGATGAGCATCGGCAGCAGGTGGAAGTAGTCGGTCAGCAACGGCGAGTTGACACTGTACACAGCCTCTATCCTCCCGCGGAACAGCAGCAGCACCGCCCCCACCAGCGCAAATCCAGCCAGGGGCAGCAGCATCGCCAGACCGAAGAAGCCGTGGTGGTTGCCGCCACTCTTGAACCATGGAAAGAAACGCACTATCGAGGCATTGGTGCCCAGCTGCGCTATGGCCGAGAAGAGCATCGCCGCGTCCACCATCACCCGCGTCAGCCCCACCTCCTCGGTGGTCAGCATCCGCGTGACCACAAAGAACGTGGTGACGAACCCTATCGCCACCCCAAGGTAGTTGGCCATCGCCCCCTTGATGCTCTGTCGTGCTATGATGCCCATATCGGACCTTTAACGTACTTCCTCCCCTTTTATTGTGCCCCCCTCTC
>OCTW011614196.1_pt1 | contig 10694 bp, 9 predicted proteins | sample 1539671 | NCBI WGS metagenome assembly OCTW01 (sample SAMN02144230, study PRJEB22623) | gut metagenome | biome: sheep rumen | host: Ovis aries | place: New Zealand
TCATTTTTTTGAAGGTAATGTTATTGATTATTAAAAAAAATGCCCTAAATTTGTGCGCTTGATGACTATGGTGCTCGCTGTGCCTGTTGCCATCGACCTGAAACTAGAAAATCAGAATGGAAAGACTTATAAATAAATTACTGGAATTGAGACTATTGCGGTCGTTCAAGGTTAAGACCACCCCACGATGGATTATCTTGCTGCTCGACATGCTTATCGTTCTGGTAAGTTATGCATCCACTGTTGTTGCCGATATCTATTCCACCGGCACTCCTGGCCAATCGGGCACGACGCTGCTGGTTGGTCTGCTGGTGTTGCTCTATTACTTTATAGTAACCTATATTTCAAAGAGTTACACTTGTGTTATCCGTCTGTCGGTCATCGAGGACCTGTATCGCATCTTCATGGTCGTGGCCATCTCTACGGTGATGCTTGTGCTGACCGATGGCATCTGGCTGGCCTTTACGGGACACTCCTTCATCAAGTTCTGGAACATTCTCGTCATTGGGGCCCTGTCGTTCTCGATGATGATGATTGAGCGCTTGTGCATCAAGTATCTGTATATGCGCATGAACAGCACCACCACGGGACGCAAGCGTGTGCTCGTGCTGGGCACATCGTTTGGCTCGGTGTTTCTGGCCAACGCGCTTAAGGGCGAAATCGGCGGCAAGTATCTGCCCGTGGGACTGCTCAGCATCAAGGGCGGCCCCGACAGCCCCGAGATCAATGGCTTCAAGGTGTATCGCTTCGATCCCACGACGATGACCGAGCAGTTCAAGGAGAACAACATCGATGCCCTGATTTTTGACTCCAAGAGCAATTATCTGATGAACAGCGGCTTTGCCGACTTCTTTATCAAAAATGATATTCCCCTGATGGCCATGAACAAGGTGGCTGAGTTTGAGCAGGACAAGGTGAGTGACAAGGGTATCTCCACGTTTATCAAGGAGGTGCAGATCGAGGACCTGCTTGGCCGCGACCCCATCGTGCTCAACAATCCGCTCGTCAGGGAGCACATCAACGGCTCCTGCGTGTTGATCACTGGAGCCTGTGGCTCTATCGGTAGCGAGATTGTGCGTCAGGTGGCCAACTACGGTGCCAGCAAAATTGTCCTGTATGATCAGGCCGAAACGCCCATGCACGACATCTCGCTGGAGATGAAGAAGACCCACCCGCATGCCAACGTCGAGTTGATTATGGGCGACGTGCGCAATCGCAGCCGATTGGAGCAGGCTTTTGCCAAGTTCCGCCCGCGCTATGTCTTCCATGCTGCGGCCTACAAGCATGTGCCGATGATGGAAATTAATCCCACCGAGGCCATCCTGGCTAACGTGTTGGGCACCCGCAATGTCGCTGACATGGCCTTGAAATATGACGTGTACAAGTTTGTGATGATTTCGACTGACAAGGCCGTCAATCCCACCAACGTGATGGGCTGTAGCAAGCGTTTGGCCGAAATCTATTGCCAGTCGTTGTTCTTTGACGCGCAGCAGCGGGGCAAAAAGACGCAGTTCATCACCACCAGATTTGGCAATGTGCTGGGCAGCAACGGCTCGGTAATACCCCTGTTCCGCAAGCAGATCGCCTCAGGTGGCCCTGTCACGGTCACACACAAGGAGATTATACGCTACTTCATGACCATTCCCGAGGCCTGCTCGCTCGTGCTTGAGGCCGGTTGCATGGGCAGCGGTGGCGAAATCTACATCTTCGATATGGGCGAGCCCGTCAAGATCTATGACCTGGCGCGCCGCATGATTTCGCTGGCAGGCCTCAAGCCCGATGTGGATATCAAGATCGAGGAAATCGGCTTGCGTCCGGGCGAGAAACTTTACGAGGAATTGCTCAACGACAAGGAGAAGACCACCGCGACCATCAACAAGAAGATCATGATCGCCAAAGTGCGCACCTATAATTATAAGGATGTGTGCGCTGGCATCGACCATATCATTGAGATGGCTGCAAGCGGCGATATCCATGGCATGATCTATGCCATGAAGGAGTTTGTGCCCGAATACAAGAGCCAGCACAGCAAGTTTGAGTCTATCGACAAGGAGATCGAGCAAGAGGGGCAGTCTGGTGGCTCATTGGTGCCCCGCCAGCCCAATGCCGAATAATCCCCCCCCTTCCGAAGGTTGTGATATAGCCGTTGGCCCATCACCTTGTGCTTGACCCCCAATCATTTCCCGCTGAGCCATCTTTTCTCTGGTGAGGGCTACTCTTGCAACTACCCAGTTACATCATGCGACTAAAAGAAGTTGCTGCATCATGTCCGATAACTCGGATCATGACACAGCAACTTGTGGGTCTTGGAGCAATGCCGGACTAAGCCCGGCTCTGCATCTCTAAAAAACAGCAACTGTCAATCCACGTCGATCTCGTATCTGTCGCGCGGATACCAATGGCGTGTCAGCAGCCACATGATGGCTACGGCCAGCACAATCGTGAGCGCAAACATCGACATGAACATATACCTGGAGAGCATGCGTCCCATCACGGCAGCATAGATGTCTCCCATGTCACTGATGATCAGGTTCATGGCCGTTTCGTAGTCAATCCACAAGGCGATACTCTTGGAAAACGGGATGAGCGACATTACCGCATAACTGGCAATCACACCCTTGGCGCCGCGATAGTTGCCGAACTGCTTGCGTAATATCTCGGCCACGGTGCCGCATAACAGGCATCCGGCGGCATAGTATTCATGGCCCTGGCCAAGCAGGAAGTTAACGATCAGCAACAGGATGGCGCACAGGATGGCGATGCCGGGCACGGGATAGCGCTGGCACAACTTGAAGTAGGGCCAAGCGGCGGTGATGGAGGCAAACACGGCACAATAAGTCCAGAAAAACGGGTGATAAAATCCCATTAACTCAACGGCACAAACCGCTACTACATAGAGCAGTGCAAGGCCGATGACTATGATTGCTTTGTTCATAACAGATAGTTAAACGTGATAAGGGTTGCTGTTTTAAACGGCAAATATAATTCATTTTGATGGTTTTGCAAGGTTTATTAGCAATAAATTTTCATTTTAGGGCTCATTTTAGTGGAAAAATGAGGAGAGCCGCATGGTCGCCAGGCGCAGCGCCGTTGTGATGCCGTTGGATGGAAATGGCATCGCGTGGCGAACATTGGAAAAATTGTTGTAACTTTGTCGCCGTGAAAATTGTGCGGACATCTTTTTTGCCTTTTCATGGTTTCTCGGCAGTGAATCTGCTCGGAGTGCTGTTTGTGCATCCGGGCGTGTACTTGAGCCATGAAATGATGAACCACGAGCGCATCCACACTGCACAGCAGCGCGAGATGCTGTTTGTGTTCTTCTATTTGGCCTACTTCATGGAATGGCTGGTAAGGCTGCCCATGCGGGGCAATGCTTATCGCAACATCTCGTTTGAGCGGGAGGCTTATGCTAACCAGCGCAATCTGGACTACCTGCAATCGCGTCCGCATTATGCATGGCGCCGCTATATGAAGCGCCCAACCCACAAACGATAAACAAAACGATGAACAAGACTTTAACCCTGCTCACAACAATCATGGCGCTCGCCGCCACATTCGGCTTATCGGCCCAGAGCGCCCAAGAGGCCGTCGACAAGTTTGTATCCAACAGTTCGCTACGATATGCATCGGTGGGCGTGCAAGTCATCGACTTGGACTCGGCCCGCTCTATCGCCAGTTACCGCCCCGAACAGGCCAACATCACCGCCTCGACCATGAAGACGGTGGTGTCGTCGGCAGCCTTGGGCCTGCTGGGACCGCACTTCCGCTTCGAAACTCCCGTCTATCTGGATGGTGAGGTGACCGATCAGGGATGCTTCAAGGGCAACATCGTGATACACGGCATGGGCGATCCCACACTGGGATCGGTGTTCCTGCCCTGTCAAGCCAATATCGTTGAAGAAATCCTCAGTGCCCTGCGTGCCCAGGGCATCAAGCGGGTCGAGGGCGCTGTCGTGGGTGATGACAGTTACTACGGCTTCCCCTACTTTGATGAGGATTGGGATGTCGGCGATCTGGCCTATGACTATGGTGCTGCCGTGCATGCCCTGAGTTTCCATGACAATCTGATGAATGTCTCGTTCACCCTCGATGGCCGTGGCCGTGTGTCACGCTCGACCATCACCCCGCCGGTGCCTGGCGTGAAGGTGCTGAGTCGTTGCCGTGGCAGCAAGCGCAATGCTGTCACCCCTTATCTTGACTATAGCGTTCCTGCCCTGATGCTCACGGGTGAAACCACAGCCCGCACCTATCGCAACACCTATGCCAACCCCACGCCTGCGCCTATGCTCGTCGATAGTGTGGAGCGGGCATTGTTGGCGTCAGAGATCCGTTATGACCATGATGCTGACGTGGCTGGAGAGGTGGCCGTAAATCGCTCGTTGCTGGTGCTGCACAAGTCGCCGGAGTTGACCGAAATCATCACCTCGCTGCTGGATCGCAGCGACAACATGTTTGCACACGCGCTATTGCGTGCCATCGGCGCCCGTGATTGGGAGACCCGTGGCATGAATCACATGCCGGCCGATCTGGACCACGTGGGAGTGGCTGCTGTCAAGCAATGGCTCCAGAACCAGGGCATCGACACCGAGTCGCTGTTTATGCGCGACGGCAGTGGACTGGCCAGGGCCAACAAGGCTCCCGTGAGTTTCTTCGGCAACATGCTCTCGATGATGGCTCATCGCCGCTTTGATGGCGTCAGACTGTGTGATCTCATGCCTAAGGCTGCTGGTCGTGCTGGCAAGACGCTGAAGGACAATCCCTTGAGCGACCAGATTGTGCTCAAGTCAGGAAGCATGCGCCATGTGCAGTGCTTTGTGGGGTATTATCCCGCCAGCGAGCCTCGCTATGCCTTTGCCGTGCTGGTCAACAACTTCACTTGTTCACAGGCTGGAATCCGCGAGCAGATAGGCTGCTTCCTGGTAGATCTGTTCGAGGATTTGTAGACAAGCATAATGCGATGTCGCATAGACTTTTACCTGGGCTTAAGGGCGAGAATCCCTTTGGCCTGGGTTTAATTTTTTGATGGAAAATAGTTGGTGATTCAAAAAAAGTTCGTAAAATTGCAGGTTAAATGTAAAGCAAATCCTTGGCGACGTGTCGCTAAGCAACAATAAAACAGAACATTAATTATGAATATGTCGATCGAGAAGATGCTGTCTCATGTCTATGAGATAGAAGGGTTGATGCTCGTCACCCGTCGTCTGGGTGAGGAGAACACGCCTGATGTCATTACCAACAAGATCAAACGCAAGGTGCGTGAACTGGCCGACATGTGTGGCGTGGCCATTGAGGACAAGCACGATGCTCAAGGTCCTGTCCAGGAAACACCGCAGCCTGCTGCCGTCACAGCCGAGCAGCCCGTTGCGCCAGCCGAGCAGTCTGCCGCCAGCGAGCATCTGCCCGAAGAGGATTATGACGCCGACGAGACCTGGCAGCATGATAATGGTGAAGAGTTCAAGGAGGTATTCACCCTGGACTACCAGGAGCCTGAGCATGAGGCGATAGTTCCGGCCGAGGTGCCTGTGGCCGACCGAGAGCCCGACGATGACATCACCGTTGAGTTTATCGAGGCCGACGATGATGAGCCTGCCACCGATGAGCCTGCCGATGGTGAGCCTGCTGTAACTGCCGCTGTGCCTGACGAGCCCGTGCAAGAACAGCCCGCCGCAGTGCGTCCGCCAGTGTTCCGCATGCCTGCCGACACGAGCGACGAGCCCGTTCCCGATCCTGATCCTAACGTATTACCCGAAGCCGACGAGGAGCCCGACATCACCGTCGAGTTTATCGAGGCCGACGATAACGCGGTGCCTGAGCCCGAAGATGAGATGCCGGTGCCCCCGGTTCCCACCGAGTTTCCTATCGACGATGAGCCGGTTGCTGGCGCGCCCCTGCGTGTTGACGAGAAATTACAGCGCCATCTCTCGCGCGACATCCGTAAGGCGTTTTCGATCAACGACCGCTTCCGTTTCCAGCGCGAACTGTTTGCGGGCAGTGCCAGCGCTATGAACACGGCCATCGAGCATATCGAGATGATGAACAGTTACGGCAATGCCGAGTTGTACTTCTACAGCCAGTTGAACTGGGACCGTGAGAAGGATGAGGTCAAAGACTTCATGGCCATTGTCCGCAACCATTTCCAGCAGTAAACAGTAGAACGTGCGACCACGATGGCTGGTAAATTATATATAGTACCGACGCCTGTGGGCAACCTGGGTGACATGACGCCTCGAGCCATCGAGGTGCTCAAGAGTGTGGACACCGTGCTGGCCGAGGATACACGCACCAGTGGCGTGCTGCTCAAGCACTTCGGTATCTCCACGCCCATGCGCAGCCATCATAAGTTTAACGAGCACGAAGCCGTCGCCGCCGTTGTAGAGCAACTGCGGGGCGGTGCCGTCTTGGCCCTGATCAGCGATGCCGGCACGCCAGGCATCAGTGACCCGGGCTTTCTGCTCTCAAGGGAATGTCGTCGGCAAGGCGTCGAGGTGGAAACCCTGCCTGGTGCCACGGCCTTTGTGCCGGCACTGGTCAATTCGGGGCTTCCCTGCGACCGCTTTGTCTTTGAGGGTTTCCTGCCGCCCAAGAAGGGGCGTGCCACCCGCCTCGAGGAGTTGAAGTCCCAGCCGCTGACGATGGTCTTCTATGAGTCTCCCGTGAGGTTGCTCAAGACCCTGCAGCAACTGGCCGAGACCTTTGGCGCCGACCGCGAGGCCAGTGTGGTGCGGGAAATCAGTAAGATGCACAACACCACTCACAACGGTAACTTGGGCCAACTGGTGGACTATTTTACGGCTAATGCCCCAAGGGGCGAGATCGTTATCGTCGTTGCCGGATGTCCCGCTGCGGCGACGGTCAAGGTCGACAAGTATGCCGAGTTTAAACAAAAGAGCGCAAGAGTCTGAGCCGTTAGCACCCTGGTGTTGATGGCCAGCAATATATCAACATCGACAGTTATTCTTAAAAAAACCGAGAGGTATGAAAAAGATTTTTTATTTAGTCTGGTTAGTAATCGGTCTGGCAGTTTTGCCGGCCTGCCAGCGCAGCAACAAGGCCAACGAGGAGGCCATACGACAGGACTCCATCAATGCCGCCCTGCAGGATTCAATCAACACGGCTAATGCCGAAAAGGACAGCCTGATGCAACTGATGGGTGACATCGCCGATGGCATGCAGCAGATCAAGGAACTGGAGGATATCGTGTCGGTCAAAAACCTGAGTGGTGAGACCCCCGACCGCAAGAAGCAGTTGCGTGACGATATCGTCTTGATTCAGCAATCGATCAACAAGCACAAACAGCGTCTCAACGAGTTGGAGAAACGGTTGAAGCAATCCACTAACTACAACTCCACCATGGAGAAGTCGATCGCTAACCTGAAGGCTCAACTCGAAGAGCAGCAGAAGAACATCAATAGTCTGACCGAGCAACTGGCAGCAGCACATATTCAGATCAAGAACCTGAATCAGAGTGTCGACTCGCTCAGCACGGTCAACAAGGCTGTTGTCAAGGAGAAAGAGGCAGCACAGGAAGAGTCTAAGCAACTTACCAACGAGGTGAACATCCTCAACACCTGCTACTATGTGATAGGCTCCAAGAAGGAACTGAAGGCCCATAAGATTATCGAGAGCGGCTTCCTGCGCAAGACCAAGATTCTGCAGGGCGACTTCGAGATGTCCTATTTCACTAAGGCCGACCGTCGCACCCTGAGCGAGATCCCCCTGCACAGCAACAAGGCTCAACTGATGACCAACCACCCGAGCGACTCCTACGAGATCGTGGATCATGGCAATGGCAAGGTGCTGCACATTCTGAATGCAGCCCGCTTCTGGGAGAAATCCAATTTCTTGGTGATCAAGATAGACTGACATGAAAGTCGTCCTGGCGTTTGATAAATTCAAAGGCTCGGCAACGGCTCTGCAACTCATCAAGGCCGCGCAACAATCTTTGTGCGGCCTTTATAACACCAGCGTGGAGTGTGTTCCTGTGGCCGATGGCGGTGACGGCACGACAGAGGTGCTGGCAACTGCCATGGAGGGCCAATGGGTTACATGTCCCACGATGGGGCCTTTGCTACAGATGGCGCCAGTCAGTGCGCGCTATTATCTGTGCGACGACGGTACGGCGTATATCGAGACGGCTAGTGCCAGTGGACTTGCCCTGCTGCAACACGATGATCGTGACGTGATGCGGGCTACCACACTGGGAACGGGCTTGCTCATGCGCGATGCTATGGAACGAGGCAGCCGGCATCTGGTGCTGGGACTGGGTGGGTCGGCAACTTGCGATGCCGCGATGGGAATACTGTGTGCTTTGGGTGCCGAGTTTGTGGATGCCAATGGCCGTTTTCTCTATCCCAGCGGTGAGTCGATGGCCCTGATCGACCGCATCGAGACCTTAGGCATTCCTCAGGCAGTGAGGGATTGTAAGATCACACTCTTGACCGATGTGGATTGTCCCCTGTGCGGAGACCGTGGCGCGGCAAGGGTGTTTGCTCCGCAGAAGGGCGCTTCGCCCGAGCAAACCGAGCAATTGGAAGCCGGACTGCAGCATGTGGCTGCCATCGTAGGAGAGGAAATCGCCATAACGCCCGGTTGCGGAGCGGCTGGTGGCATCCCATCGCTGATGATGCATCTGCTGGATTGTGAACTCTTGCCTGGTGCGCCCTATGTGCTCGCACACAACGGGATGGAACAGGCACTGGATGGGGCCGACCTGGTGATTACAGGAGAGGGACGGCTCGACCAGCAGACGCTCATGGGCAAGGGACCTGGCTGTGTGATCGGCATGGCGCGAGAGCGGGGTATCCCTGTCGCCGCTGTGTGCGGCACGATCAGCCCAGGGTTTGACACTGTCCGGGCTGGGCTTGTGTGCGCCCAAGCGGTGAGCGAGGGCATGCCGCTGGACTTGGCGATGGACACAGCCTCCACCCTTGAGCGTGTGGCTGTGGCCGTTAATCGGATAGTGACATCAGTGATCAAATCATCATCAATGTAAGTATTATTATGCAGTGGTTGACCGACATATTCATGACGCACTCGGCCGTTCAGGCGGTCGTGGTGTTGTCGCTATTGTGCGCTTGTGGACTGGCCCTGGGCAAGATACGGGTGCTGGGCGTGTCGCTCGGCGTGGCCTTTGTGTTCTTCCTGGGCATCTTAGCGGGATATTTGGGTTTGTCGATCGACGCCGACATGTTGCAATATGCCCAGAATTTCGGTCTGGTGCTCTTTGTCTATGCACTGGGTCTGCAGGTGGGCCCCGGCTTCTTCGGATCATTTCACAAGTCGGGCTTGAGGCTCAATCTGTGGGCGCTCGCTGTAGTGATGGTGGGCACATTGCTGACCCTGTTGCTGCCCTTGATGGGCATCGACTTGAGCGATGCCGTGGGCATTATGTGTGGCTCGACGACCAACACACCCGCACTGGCGGCAGCACAGCAGACGCTCGCCCAGTTGCACCAACCCGAGAGTGGTGCGGCCCTGGGTTGTGCGGTGACTTATCCCCTGGGTGTGGTGGGCGTGATTTTGGCCCTTGCCCTGATGCGTAAGGTGCTTGTGCGTCCTAGTGACCATCTTGTGGATGATAGTGAGGAAGAAGCCGACCATACGTTTATTGCGACCTATCAAGTGCGCAACGAGGGAGTTATCGGCAAGACCGTTGGTGACCTGGCGCGCATCAGCCCCCGCCAGTTTGTGATTTCCCGCCTGTGGCGTGATGGCAAGGTTACCATCCCCGAGGCTCACACGATACTCATGCGCGACGACCGCCTGTTGGTCATTATGCGTGATCATGATGCCGCCGAGGCCATGGAGGTCCTCTTCGGCAAGCAGGAGACGACCGACTGGAATACAGGTGACATCGACTGGAACACCATCGACAGCGATCTCGTCTCGCAGGCCATCCTTGTCACCAAGCCTGAAATCAATGGCCGTAAACTGGGCTCGTTGCGTTTCCGCAAGCACTATGGGGTGAACATCAGTCGTGTGAACCGTGGCGGTCTGCAACTGCTGGCCACTCCCGACCTGCGCCTGCTGCTGGGCGACCGCATCATCGCGGTGGGCCATCGCGAGGCGCTCAAAAATGTTGAGAAGGAAGTGGGCAATGCCGTCAAGATGCTCGATGAACCCAATCTGATCACCGTTTTTATCGGTATGACGATCGGCTTGATACTCGGCTCCATTCCCATCGCCTTGCCTGGCATCTCATCGCCTGTGAAACTGGGACTCGCTGGCGGTCCTATCATAGCGGGTATCCTCATCGGCGCCTTCGGACCGCGCATTCATGTCAATGCCTACACGACATCGAGCGCTAACCGCATGTTGCGCTCAATCGGCTTAGCCCTATATCTGGCTTGCCTGGGCTTGGCATCAGGTCCGGATTTCTTTGCCACCGTGGTGCGGCCAGAGGGCTTGCTGTGGGTGGGCACAGGATTCTTTCTGACCGTCATACCTGTGTTACTGATCGGTTGGCTCGCCCTGCGCATGAGTCACATGGATTATGCCTCGGTGAGTGGTATGCTTAGCGGGGCTATGGCCAATCCCATGGCGATGAACTATGCCAACGACACCTTGCATAGCGATCGTCCCTCGGTGGCTTATGCCGCTGTATATCCTATGAGCATGTTTCTGCGTGTGATCATTGCCCAGATGCTTCTGCTCATCTTCCTCTAGCAAGCCGCTTCGGATATTGGAATAAAAGA
>OCTW011603766.1_pt1 | contig 10693 bp, 13 predicted proteins | sample 1539671 | NCBI WGS metagenome assembly OCTW01 (sample SAMN02144230, study PRJEB22623) | gut metagenome | biome: sheep rumen | host: Ovis aries | place: New Zealand
TCTTTTAACCAGATAGTTATTTTCTTATTTTCATCTTTAGTCTTATGATCTGGATTTGTAACTACAGCCGAATCAATATCTTTGTACTTAATATAAAATTTCTTACATAAAGATTCGTCAAAATAAATTCCTGCAGTAGTAAATAACATACCCTCAGTAGCACTACCAAACAATGTTGTATCAACTAAACCTATTACTGTATCTTCTATGACACCTTTTGCATAACTATTTAAAGCACCACGTAATTTCTTTTCCGGTATATTATTGTAAAAGTAAAAACAGTTGGTATCACCTGCCAGTGCACACATTTTGGGGCCATATTCTTTTAATAACAATAGCAAACTACCAAACTTTTTTTCAATTTTGCTGTCCATTATCACACACTCCTTTAATTATATTAATAAAATGATACTTGCACTTGTTCAATTCTTTTATTGTTTTCTTATATATTTTATTATACTTCTTCTCATTTAAAGCGCTTCTTTTGTAAAACAACTCTGCCATCTATACACACGTAAGCATCGCATCCAATTCTCTCTTGTATGCCGCTATTTCAGCATCAGTCTGCTTTTTCTTCATAGCGTAATTCTTTTCGCTGGCTTTCATATTTTGCAGACACATTTCCTGTTGTAGCAACGTCATATTCATTTGTTTGGTAACATATAGTGCTTTATTGGCAGCATGTTCCGATATTTCTTTACCTAACAATTTTTTACCCATTTCAACAGCATCGACTTCTGTTTTAGCCAGATGTGCTTGTAATGCTATCTCATTATTGCATAACTCCAAAACCCTACCAATTCCTTTGATAAATTCCTCTGCACTTGGCAACATAATTCTGCAACGCCAGCAGACAATTTTCTCAATAATTTCTGTCAACATCTCATCTGCAAATTTATTACGATCTTCACTGACAAACATTTGCAAAAGTTTTTCTTTTTCCAATTCTATCTTTAATTCATCAATAACAAGGTTCAGTTCTTCTTTGCTCAAAAGGTAACTTTGTACAAGTGGGACTATACGTTTATTGATAATATTAACCATTTCAACCGCATCATCTTCAATAAATTTACTCATGGCCGCGTGTCCAGCTTTTCCACCTACCGTACCGCCAGCAACAGCTCCTGCAATACCACCTGCCGCAGTACCAATAGTTAATCCAATAGCAGCGCCCTGAGGCCCAAAAAGCAAACCTATCTTCGTTCCCGCTAAAGCTCCCGCTTTGGCACCCGCTGCACCACCTGCATAACCACCACCAATACTAGAAACCAACGTCATTACATTCTTAAACAATTGCTTAGCAGATACACGACCTCTAAAGCATTCTGTTATATCTTCTAAAGACAAAACAATAGTAACAACGACATCAGCAATCACATTACCACGTAATAATTTTGCAAGATTGTTTGTTGCAGCACTTCCATAGATTGCTGCACCACTTCGCAACGCATTCACCATGGCGTTTCGTACGCTACTAGGCAATAATCTTACCAATTTTATTGACGGCCCCATTAAAACTCTATTAAGGCTTGTTCTGGTCAATTGTGCCGAAATAACGGACGTTGCAAATGCTACACCACCCATCTTAATACCATTATACATTGCCATATCAATTGCTTTGTCCATGGGTTCTCCGTCCCACATTGCTTTAGCAAAAGTGATAATTGCAGAAACGCCGAATGCACTTGTAGCAATAACAACACCATGAGCAGCATCAAACATCAACGAATCAATGTTTCCTGCTTTAGCAATATTGCAAGCTGTTTTGTAATCGATATTCCCTTTTCTAACAAGTTTTTCCGCATCATTAGGATCGGTAATACCATACTCTTTAAATTTTCCCTCAGCAATGCGTTTTCTCATAATTTCAACAGCTTGATCATATTGATCTTTGGGTACTTCTAACTGCATAGGAGTATTAGTCGCTTTATCTATGTATCTGTATTTCCCATCCCTAAATGCGGCATCTACAGAAGCCTGCGCAGTCTGACAGTACTTTGTCTGAATCAGTTGACCATCAACCATTCTGTCAGCACCGTTCTTCGCATTATCGTCACCCAATATTTTCGCATCTTTTCCGTGTATTTTATCTATTAAGTCATTCGCTTGTTCGGCAGCAATGCCATGCCCTTTGTCACCCGCAAAACGGTTCATTCGATCATTATGTGCTGCACCTTCAACAGAAGCATCAATTGCGCCTATTGTTTGGGCACTATCAACATTCTGTTTATCTTTATATTTAGGGGTTAAAAGTACATTACCTTCTCGTTCTTTAATCTTTTTCATATTATCCTCATTACATTCATACTAAGTAATAAAATGCTATTCACAAGCACATAAACCTTTTTACTTAAATAATTTAGCGATTCCCCAACCAATTACGCCTCCAACCGGTCCAGCAATTACCGTGCCTGCAACAGACGCTGCAGTTGATGCGTATGAAGAATTATGAATAGCATTTGTTTCTAAACCTACAGCTATTTTTCCCTTTTCTCCATTATCATCTATAACCTCGTCAAAATATGTTTTTAATTTCTTTTTTGCTTCTTTATGCCCTTGTTTAGCAGCCTTGAGATACCATTGTTTAGCCTCATCTTCATCTTCGATTACATCAAGCCTTCCGAAAAAATAAATCTCGCCTAAATAGAATTGTGCCGATGCATTTCCCTTTTCTGCAGCTTTACGATACCACTCTAACGCCAATTCATCTTCTTCATTCTCATCCATATCATCATCAAAACCTCTCTCATATAATTTTGCTAAATTATACATCGCAGGTGTATAGCCTTGTTTTGCTGCTTTTAGATACCACCCTGCAGCTTCATCATAATCTTTTCGTTTCCCTTGTTCATACATTTCCCCAAGTACACATTCTGCAGGAGAAATACCCTGCTTAGCGGCACTCAGAATCAATTCAAAAGCCTTTTGTGAATCCTTTTTAACACCTTCACCTTTTCTATATAAAAGCCCTAAAGCATATTGTGCCCACGGATAACCTTGGTCGGCTGCTTTGGCATAATATTCTACAGCTTTTTCCATATCCAACTGCATTTTTCCATTAATTATGCAACCTTCTTCAAATATGGAACCTGCAGAGAATTGGGCTTCTGCTAGCCCCTGATTAGCTGCTTTTAAATAACAAACAAGTGCTTTTTCTTCATCTGCTTCCACTCCCCCAAACCCTGAAGAATAACAATCGCCCAACATATTCTGTGCCAGTGCATTGCCTTGTTCAGCAGACATTTGACACCATTCAAGCGCTTGCTTTTCATCTTTTTCGATTTCTTCACCTTTTGCAAACATTACAGCTAAATAATACTGCGCATCTGCAAAACCAAGCTCGGCAGCCTGCAAAAACAATTCATATGCTTTTAAAAGATTCTTCTTAACCCCCGTCCCGTCATAGTATTTTCTCGCTTCGTCATACAATGCGGTTGCCTGCCCATCAGCTTTCTCATCAGCCTTTTCAGAATCAACATTTAAATCTTCTTTTGTTGTATCAATTTCAGTTAAAAGCAGTCCTTCTTCCTTTGCCTCCCTTAAGTTATAGAGCAAATCAAGGATAAAATCATAATTGTCAACATTTATATCAACATTAACAAATGCCTGGCTGGCTAAATATTTTTTTGTTAGTGTTGCACAAATTGTATCCCTGCTCTTTTCCACTCCACTTTCATTCAATAAAGCTGTTACTGCGTCTACTGTATAGCTTTCTTCTGTACGACAAGCTTCTAATTTTTTTAAAGTACTCATAGAAATAAGAAAACCCGGATCATTAATTGTTTGAATTTTTTCTCCATTTAATAGTTTTTCCGTCAAAACTTCGTTGTCGGAAATAGCTTTAATGGCATCGAAATAATTTACTTGGTCATCCGGATTAATTCCAACCTTTTCCATTGTATCCATTAACAATTGCAAATCAGAAATGCTCCACTCACCTTTGGAAATTTCATAAAAGTCACGTGTGATACACACAATTTTAGAAATATCATCTAAATCTCTGTATTCAACATCGCCAAATATTCGCCGTTTAATAGTTGTATTCCAACGTTCCAATTTTAAATTACGTTCAACTTTCTCCAAACGATCTTCAATTTCAAGTAACTTTCCGCGATTATAATTAAAAAACTTTTTTAAGCCCTGGTATAATGCCACGAATTCATTATCTACTCTGTTTAGAGACGCATTGAGTTTGTTGTTAACCGCAGTAATCAAATCGAAGGTCATAACGTTCTGCTCTGCAAGTTTTTGCAAAGTTAACTGTGCAGCATACTGAGCGGCAGAACGGTTTTTATTAATAGTATTTTGTAATTTTTGATTAGTTCCCGTTATACCACCAGCCCAACGTTTAAATAATCCTCTTCTTGCTAAAGTTGTTGCTGCATCATCTGCTTCGGTCATAGCGGCAACGCTCTCAAATACCAGTCGGTTAATAGTTTGTCTGTTATTCTTATGAGCTTCAATCAAACGATCAATATTAGCACCAAGTTCGGTCTTTTCTTCCTGCGATAATTCTTCTGTTTCGACAATTTGTAATTCTTTTTTTTCTTTACTCATTTTTGCGCCTCCGTGTATCCCTATATATAAAATTTTCAAATTAATATTATTTAATAATTATACCACAACTTTGGGATTACACTCAACGCAATAATTCTATATAATTTACGCCTAATCCTTCTGCAATAACGAACAAGTTATCAAACATGAAATTGGCCTTTCCTCTCTCTATATTAGAAATCAAAGCACGAGACAGTCCTGTTATTTGTGCCAATTCTGCCTGTGTCAACTTTCGTTCACGCCTGCAAATCAATATATTTAAGCCAATCCGTTGTACTTCTTCTTTCACATTCGTCACTGCCATAAACGGATGCCTCTTTCTTATTTCATTTCACATTGTCATTTATATTATCTGAACTTACTTACATTATCTCACAGTTTGTCGGCTGGTAGTGTTCTATATATTTTACATTTGTGCTTTATATAATACTTTTATCAATAACAATTATTCTTTTGTTCAATCATCAATACACAATCTGTTTTTCCAACCATTCCTTTATCTCGTACATCTTTTTAACTTCTTTATAGCAACCGTGTTTCTTCGCCCATTTCAGGGCTTTCCTCTTTTGAATATCTCTTAGCTTCTTATAAAGCGGATTGTGCTTTTCATGAGGCATAATTATTCCTATCACGATTCTCTCCACTTCCCTTAACTATGCCACACAGTACTTATCTAACTGCGCCAACAATACTCTCGGCTTTATCACTGCTTTGTAGGTTATTTCTTTGTACCCACTCTTATCCCGTTTCCACTGAACAGTTAACGCAATTCCATTCAGGTGCTCGTCTTCCACGCAGTCGCGGTATTTTTCAAAATCATTGTAAATGTTCATCCGGATTTATTCTTCATCTTTCAGACTGCCCGCCATGTAAAACAGGTTGCGCAGGAATTGGTCATACGCTTTTGGAAAATGGATCTGGTTTGTGTGAAGTTTTTCAAGATAGTTGCTCATCGCTATCAACCTCCTTCTTTTCCCTTTACACTTACAGTATAAAGAATGAGGTAGCCAAATATTGGCTACCTTCTGAAAATATGTTATATATTATGATTATTGCTATCCCTCTTACTTTTTAATTCTATTCAGCACACCGGTAAACACAGGCAGACAGGTTTTATTATGGATAATTGCGTAGATAAACGGTCTTGTCAGGTAAACTATTCTCGGTTCATGCTGAAATACGCATGCGCTTGCCGTTAAAAAATGATTCATTCTTGTAACCGCTGCCGCTTTTGTCCCTTTCCGGTCCAGTTCAATACGCGCTTTGTGCAAAACAGAACCGGCTTTGATATTAACATCAGTCATTGGTGAGAAATCAGCGTTATCAGTAAACACTGTATGAATTCCCAGCATCTGACAGATTCCCGTCAGTTCCTTTTCAAAAGAATAACTAAACTCAGGCATCGCAATCTTCACATCTGCCCGAATCTTGTTTAAGTACAAGCTTACATAATCCACCTGGGTCAAAGACTGCATTAGGAACGACGCCCCTTCTTCTTTTGGTAACAGTGCCATAAAGGAATAGTCTTCCTGATAGGGTTTCACAAAACCTGTAAAATAGTTGTCTTCAATATAGTATTTCTCTGTGCTGTGCAGCATCGGTATTTCTTTTACAAGATAGTCCAAATTGGTAAACCTCTCGGGCAATATCAACTTTTCATCAAATTCCGTGTACCAGTCTGATTTAAAAGAAACTGCGTTCAGCAGGCAGGCTACCGTTTCATCTGAGATGGGCTCATTCATGATTTGCGGAATCAGTCCGTTGGTTTTCTCCTTTGTCCAGATATTCACATCCTGTACAAGGTTCTCAGATGCAAAAAACTCTCCGTTAAACCGGTTCTGCAGGTTTGTTATGAAGTCCGGTAATATGTGTTTTTCAATTGCGTGATGCACACAAAGCGCATTGGCTGAAGAAAACGTTTTCTTATCTTCCAGTAACTTTTGAATGTCACACAGTATATCCCGCACTTCTTCAAAAGGCATTGATTCCGATAATACATTTGCAATTTCATTTTTCGTTTCGCCACTGCTGGCATTTGCCGCAATCGCCAGCAGCATTATTATGGAAAATGGCGAAATGATAACGTTCTCCTTTTCTTCTTTAGCGCATTGTTTCAATAAGAGTCCTGCTAATCGATTATATGTGTTAATATATTTTTTCATGTTATCTTTGTCCCCCTTTTTTTGCTTCGGCCATGATTGCTTTCATCTTTTTTCTGAATTCCAATTCCATGCGGTTTTGAATTTCAATAGTACTGCACCAGTTACCGGAATATGGTGGGTGTCCATGCCTTTTTATATATTCAACCCTTTCTCTTTCCTGGGCTTCCAAATAAGCCTCCCGTTTATTATCCAGTTTTTCAACCAGGTTAAGGAAATTTTCTAAAATACTCATGATACTACCTTCCTCAATCAGCCAATATAACGCAGTTAGCGTTTGCACTGTTCGTTATCCCTAGATACAATAAATCATCAACGTTAAAGACTACTGAAAGAAACCATATTTTCTGTCCACATCCAGTATTACAGTAGTATTTACAGTGTAATAAAAATTGAATTTGACATCGGGTTCATCCTTTACAACTATTATAAAATAAGAGATAGCCAAATATTGACTATCTCAAAAAGATTTCAGTCCTTCAAATTGTTACCCCTTTTAGTTATAATCGATTATAGCGCCGCTAGTGCTGAATCATAGGTTCCAAAAATAAAATCTCGTTTAACTTTTCTTATAAACTTTACACTGGTAACAACTTCAAAAATGGTATTAGCAATTCCGCCAATATCTAATAAATCATAATCTTGTGTAAAATACACTTCTGCGATATTAATACTGCTTGCGATTACATTGGAATAGCATATAATTTTTTTGGTTTTGACTTTATAAAAATCTTTTGGTATAGAACCATCATAGAAGCTATAATGATACATAGCAACAAAGCTATTAATCAATCTTGCATACATAACCTGTTTTGCAACAGTAATCACATTTGAAAAATCAAAACCATATTCTGCCAATTCTGCAGCCCACTCAGAATCAATTGCACTTATAATAGGAAGCGGCAGACTGTTTTTTGTATTGACATCTGAATGTAAATGTACTAATTCCTTAAAAAATGAATACCCTACAATCTTTTTCCCTTCTATTCCACCATAAAACAGTTTTTCCACTGTTTTTTGTAATACTAAACTTGTAAGCGCACGTTGCGTAAACGTATCTCTTTTATTACGCGTTCTGATATGAAATGACTCAAATCTTGAATTTGTTAATGTTGATGTAGCTATATTCGCAGTTCCAATCACTAAACCGAGTAATGGGTCGTGCCCTAAAGCAGTTACACGATGACCCATTTTTCCACCACCAGCCAATGCGCCCTTTGCGCCAACATTTGCATCAAAAGGTACGGGGCTCTCTCTAATCTCAGTCAATGTTGGATTATAATACCTCTGATGTCTGTCAGAATGTTCCTTTTCATGGCCTGGCGTATTCTTAGCCGCAGTTTGATCATCAACGCGTTCAGTAAATTTAGTCAAAAAATGTTGCCTAAATAGCTGTAGCCCGACAACAACAAACATCATTATAATTTCATTTTCATTTAATGCTGTTTCTTCTTCAAACTCTCTGTCCAACTCTTTTAAATATTCTGGCGTGTTTTCAGCAAATACACGTAATTTTTTAACGCGCTCATAATTACGGTGAATTTCCAACCCTAATTGTATTTGTTTTTCTTTCTGCTCATTCGCTATTTCATCAATTTGATCCAAAATATTCATTGATTGTCACCTATAATAAATTTTTAAAAGAATTGTATTGTTCTAAAACCAATTCATAGTCTGAAATAGAGCGATTAACTAAAGAAACTATTTGCTTTAACTTTTGTTTGTCTTCCGTTTTGAGAGCATTTAGGCTCTCAGTAAGTTTCTTTATTTCTGCTTTAATTTCAGTTATTTTCTTCTTCCATACTCTTTCTTTCTTCTTGAATTCAATTTCAAAATACTTTTGGCGCTTTTTCTCCATTTTTTCATGAAGCCAATCACCAATTACGTCGTCATATTTAGCAATAATAGTTGAAGCTGAAAAGCTCGTGCCCAAACAATTATCAATAAAATCACTAAGTTCAGGCTTCTTTTTTTTCAATCTCTCAATATCTTTCAAAACTTTTTCCTTTTGAGTAACATAATACTCCGCTTTTTTTCTCAATAACTTATACTGTGAATCAAAATCTTCCGTTTCTCTATCTAATTCATTTTTCAAAGCAAGATGATCGTTTTCTAGTTTCTTTAACACAGGTGCGTATATCTCTGCAGCTAAAGTTATGCCAAGCTCCCTGCCTTCTTTTTCTTGGTCAGTTGCTATATACTTGACTATTTCAACAATCGAATTATGAGTTTCTTTCTTCTTTTTTCCTATATTCAAAATATTAAAATCCCCCATCGGAAAAAAAGAACACATCTAATAACGCCTCCTTCCATATGTAAGAAAATCAATCAACTATGACATAATAATACATATTTATTATAACACAGATATTGTTACCTTACAAAACATAAGCCTTGCGGATCTTGCAGTTATTTTGTTATAGCACCATGCTCTATTTTCCATTCATACAGATACGAATAATATATAAACCGATCACAATCATCGCCGTCTTCATCTTCTCTGCATTTTGCAATAACGATGATGTCCTTGTAGTCTAAATGCCAATCTGCAGAATCCCCCTTGCTAAAAATATATTCCGGCGGGCTGGCCTTTATACACTTTGCTTTAAACACTCTTCTTGTACTATTTAAACGGCGGCTGCCTTTAATTTCACGATACACAATATTGTAATAAGCGCCTTCTTCAATATCATCTGGGCCGCAATTCACCAATACCTTGCTATATTTCTTAATCGGCTTCAAATTTGCTTTCCCTGTCGCATCATAAGTCAGCCAGTCAATTTCCCAGCCCTGTCCCAGCTTTTCAGGTTCGGCCAGATTGGGATTGTCTTTTAGATATTGCACAATGACTTCCAGTGATTCATGTGCCGCAACAATCTCTTTTTGAATGTCGTCCGTTTTAAAAAGCAAATACAATTTACTCATTTCTTCTACTGTCCCCTATTATGCTATTCTCTGTTAGAGAGTGAAAGAGAGCCTCGATGTGAAGCTCTCTTATTGATTCGTTTTGCACTGGTACTCAAATCAGCGGCCCATACTTTTCTTCCGCCTTTCTCATTTTCGTTCTGTATTTCTTCTTTGCCTTCCGGTAACCATCGCAATAAGCGCTGCATTCCTCTTCATCTGCCATACCATCTGCAACCGCCGCACCTACAATTCCTGCTGTAGCTGCCGCCAACCCGGTACCAAATCCACTTAATGAACCTGCCAGCGTGGCCGCACCCAATACGGAACCGCCGCCGGTAAACGGAGCTGCTGCAATAGCGCCAATACCCAATGCTGCACCCAAAATAATACGATCCATATGTAATTCTCCTACTGCCATAATTTTTTCCTCCTCTAAAATATTCCCTTAATGTCTAAACAACAAAAACACCGGAATGAATGATACTTTGCTCAGAATAGTTGTCAGTAACCAGCCACCAAACAGCACGGTTACTACAATAGCAACCCAGATGCCAATCTTACAGTCATCATAAACTTTAACGGCGATTGCTTTTAGCACCAGTGCCGCCAGCACTGTTAATACTGCTACGCCCATGGTTGATCCTTCGCTGCCTTCCGCAGCACATCTTCCGCAATACCGTATTTTTTGCTTGCCATTGTAAAGGCCACCCCCGTTGCCACGCCTTTGGTCAGGATCAGATACATCAGATAAAGAAGCGCTGCAATCACGATGTCCTTTAAATCCCACTTCTTCTTAGGAAACGGCCATGGTTCTGGGTGAGGGGCAAAGATACTACTGAACTTATCAAACATCTTGAACACCTCCTTGTTCTACAGGTTCTAAAGTTTAAGGCTCTGCCTTCAGTTATAATTATAAAAAAAGAGATAGCCAGAAATTGGCTACCTCAAAATATTTTTTTAATTATATTATTATTTTATTGCTTCCACCCATTCGCCCTGACTGCGCAGCCACATGTTGATGCCTTCGCCGTAGGCTTCCGCTTCCACCAAATAACCCTTCTTGTCCTGCT
>OCTW011526425.1_pt1 | contig 10692 bp, 9 predicted proteins | sample 1539671 | NCBI WGS metagenome assembly OCTW01 (sample SAMN02144230, study PRJEB22623) | gut metagenome | biome: sheep rumen | host: Ovis aries | place: New Zealand
TCTTTTTTTCACCATAACATTTTGAATACCTCCAAATACCCTCCAATATGCGTTTAATCCCGACGGTCAGCCGACGGTCAACCGACGGTCAAATATATTATGACAATCGGAAAGAACCTATAACAAACGATTATGCATAACGCATACTGTTGGTTCGTTAACTTTGTTAATTGTTGACCAACTATGCTCCAACAGATTTTTCAAAAACTACCACTTTCTGAGTCCTTAGCAGCTGTTTTTTTATGGCTAATTAGGGCGCAATGGGGCAAACCTTTGCGCCTTTCAATTTTTTGTTGTAATTTTGTGTCGCGTTGCACGCAAAAAGGCCGGTAGTGCACAAATGTGTAAAAAAAAGTATCGTTTGGACAAAAAAATGCGCAGGTTATTTGCAAATATCAAAAAATTTGTGTATCTTTGTACCGTCTTCTCAGTGGAGAATGATGGTTGCTGCTGGCAGCACGAACATACTGGTTATTCTAACAAAACCAATTTGATTCGCAGGAATCTCGCAAGTTTCAAGAATCGCAAAAAGTTGGCTAATGTTAGTACACGTTGTGTACTACTTTTGCTGTATTTGCGATTCGGGCAATGCGAGAGCCTCTGCGAAAATATGGCAAGATATTTTTTGTATGCGTATGTGATTGAGTAGCTTACATGATGTGCCCTCGAGATAGTCTAAAAATACCATCGACTCGATTCTGTCTCGTTGGTCTGATTTGGACAAGATTGATGTAGGAAATGAACTAAAATAATAACGGAAAGTGCCCGAATGCCGAGCAAAGACTGGGCGAAACTTTAAATTATATTATTATGAAAAGAACAATTATTTACGTATTTACTCCCAAGCGACTCCAAAGAGATTATCAAAGTGGATTACGACTCCCGGATTTTCCATTAGGGTGGATTAAAATCGGAAAAACCTCAAGTGATAATGATGATGAAGACAAATGGGATGTAGCATATAACCGTATTAAACAAGAGGTACGAACCGGCATAAGCGAAACATGTGTGTTAGTGGATGTGTTTGAATATCCGGAAATATCAGGAAACCCCGACGATACGATTCGCGAATTAATGACGAGCGACATATATGATTTGCAAGATTCGCAATTCCACAATCAATCTGTCAATCCTCAGAACTATGAGGTTAAAGCCGGACGTGAATATATATATGGCGCCTCAAGGAAACAAGTGTTAGCAGCCATTGCAAAATTTGAACGGAATTTGTTGTTGGATGCAGCCGGTACGAATAAACTGTCCGATGTTATTAGTTTTATTCAGAAGAACAACGAAACATCCATTGAAGACTCGGAGGAGAATAATCATCCGGTTTCTTCAAGTCAGGATATCCAATTATATGATCATATCGTAGAAGAATTAAAAAATCTAAACATAAAAGCTACTCATCCTAATAATAAGAATTATGGATTGCTGCCAAGTACTAAGAAATATATCAGGACCTATTCGTTTGGGTTCTCATTTAAGCGCAATCAGGCTACTATCGCTATTGAATCAAACGGTTTAATGGACAAACATACTCTGGAAGAATTCATTCTCGCAAATAACATACGCGACAAAGTCGCTCTGAGCGGGCCACTACAAGGTATTAAAAATAAAGAAAAGTATGCATGGAAACTCATTCAATTCTTTGATGAATATGATGCAGAGCGAGTAAAAAACTGGTTTGTTGATAACATTGCTCAATTGCATAACTTATTTGAATAAAGATAAAGAATAAACAAATTATTTTAATATGTTATTCACTATAGAGGGTATCTCGATATTCCCTCGAAATACCCTCTATTCGATTCTCTCTCGAATCTGTCTCGCAAGTCTGATTTGGACAAGATAGATGTAGAAACAAACTAAAATTCCAAAACGGAATATGCCGCATTAATCGTTCGAACGTGTGTGAGACAAGGCAATCTGGAAAAGAATAAGTAAAAAAGAATAAGTAAAACTTTTAAATCTAAAACATGAATATGGAAAATTTTTACAACCATGGATTGGATGCAATTAATAACAAAGTATGTGCGCCATTGGCTTTAGATGACTTTGATGATGAAGAACCTGTTCAAAATATAATACATAGACAAGTTGAGTATAGAGATTATCCAAGAGAATTTCTTATGCTTAACTACCCATTTGACAATTTGAGTGAGACGATTGAAGAATTTCTTAAAAAGTACCAAGATTATAATAAGGAGGTTAACGGGGACTACATAAAACTCGAAGAAAAGATTCGCACAGAATTAAAAATTAAGGACTTAAGAGAAGTAAAAGACAATATAGATTTCGAAACATTACTCTATATGTATTGTATCATTGCGCGAGGTGACATTGCCGGATTAAGCCATATATCCGAAGCAACGGATAAGAAAATTGACTATGATACCTTTAGTGATTATAACTGGATGCTTACTCTAATGAAACGTATTTCAATCCTTTTAGTTGATCCTCAAAACATGCCGGAGTCTCCAATAAAAGGTGAATATCCAACGGAGTCATTGGGCTGCTATTTCTCTTTAGGGCAATTTAACTATCCGCAACCGGCTATTTTTCTATGCCCGGAGAGAATAGAGGAAGCCGCAAGAAATAAAAATATAGACAAGAAAGTGTTATATTCCAAAGTTCTGATTCATGAATTGGCACATGCGATAATGGATCCGACGAATGAGCTACTTAATAATGGCATACTCAAGCAAAAGGTATTAGGTCAAAAATTAGGTAGTGATGCCGATGTTTTTATGGAAGAATCGTTGGCAAATATGATTACACTCCAGTATTTTGAGGCGGCAAAATCCATAATTGGCGAGAATGATTTCGAGCGAGTGAAGTCATTTATGGAAAAACAACCGGAGGCATACAAATTCGGAATAACTCAATATGAGAAACTGCATACAGACTGGAGAGAGTGGCGGAAAAATAAATCACAAATAGCATTTTGGAACTATTGGACTGGTATAGTATCGAGATAGTCTCGAAATACCATCGACTCGATTCTCTCTCGTTAGTGTCTCGCCAGTCTGATTTGGACAAGATAGAAACAACTATAAATACTAACACGAAATGAACAAGATGATGAAACAAAAACTTTTCACCCTATTGCTTGCGCTGGTAGCAAACGTGGATGCCATATTTGCTTGGGATTATGAACATGTCCAAATTGGCGATTTGTATTACAACCTCGATGCAACTAACCAAATGGCAGAAGTGACCGAATCCGACACTCTTAATAACTATAGAGGACTAACAATCGCTAATATCCCCACTTCGGTGGAATACAATTCAGTGAGCTACAGTGTCAAAAGCATTGGACAGTTTTCTTTCGGTGGTAGTTGGGGGTTGACATCAGTGACGATTGGCAATGGCATCACAAGTATTGGATATGGTGCTTTCTATTGTTGCTTCAGTTTGACATCTATAACAATTTCTAATAGCGTCACCAGCATTGGAGATGATGCTTTCTATGATTGCACCAGTTTGACCTCTATTAATGTTGAAAGAGGCAACACTATGTATGATAGCCGTAATAATTGTAATGCGATAATTGAAACTGCAACAAACACGTTAATGGTTGGATGTCAAAATACCATTATTCCCAACAGTGTCACTAGCATTGGTGGTTCTGCTTTTAATGGTTGTAGTGGGCTAATCAAAGTGACTATCCCTTATAGCGTGCTTAGTATTGGAGAATTTGCTTTCTTGGGATGCTCCAATTTGACAACCGTCCTAATCCCAAATAGTATTCCAGACATTGAGAGAGGTGCCTTTGCTGGCTGCAGTAAATTAAAGGAGATTATTATTCCACAAGGGACTAAACAGCGATTTGAGCAGATGGAAGGATTAAACGGATTGCAAGCCTTACTTGTTGAAAAATAATATCGTGTGTTGATAAAATAAACTGTTATATAACCATTATGAAAAAGATTTTAATGTTAATGTTAGCCTTTAGTCTTTTCCCAGGAATGACTATAAAGGCAGAAGATGGTGACTATGGAAGGATTGCCATTTTCCCGATTGTTCCGGAATATGAAGACATTCCGGCGAGTGCACGTCAACAGTTGCAAAACAAATTAGGCAGTATTGTGTCTGCTTATGGCATGGAAAGTACTGGAGGTACAGATCGTTTTGTAATCACAGCCAAAATTAGTGTGACAGAGCATAACATTATTCCCTCCAACCCAACGCGAATCCAGCAAAAAATGGATGTAATCATTCAGATTGGAGATGTAATAGAGAAAAAAGTATATGCATCGCATGTGGTCAATGTTACAGGATTGGGCGTGACTGAGGACAAATCATATATCTCTGCATTTTCTCGTATTCAGGTTCGCACCCCAGAAATGGAACGAATGATTGACAATGCCAAGCAACAAATTATTGCCTATTATTCGGATAAATGCCCGGAGATTATGCAACAAGCTAAAATGCTTGCTGCTCAGCAGAAGTACGAAGATGCATTAACACAATTGGCAATGGTTCCCAATGTATGTAGTGATTGTTATACGCAATCAAGAGAATTGGCAATGACGATTTATCAACAGCAAATTGATAAAGAGTGCCGCGAAATAGTCCAGCGTGCTCGTAGTGCCTGGGGGGTAAAACATGATTATGATCATGCAGAAATAGCGTTAAATACGATAATGTTTATTAACCCTTATTCAGATTGTACAGATGAGGCTGATGCCATAGTTAAAGAAATCAGTAATACCTTGCGTGCTCAGGAAAAAGCACAATGGGAGTTTAAGATGAGGCAATACGAAGATAATTTGGCGGATAAACGGTTAGCTGCCGACCGAAGTCATGAAGCCTCCATGGCAGTCATTAATAATGTGTTAGCTCCTTTGGCACGCCATATGGGGCCTTTTGTGTCTGTTAAACGTTCCATTTTTTAATTCTATACAACTATGAATTACAAAACACTTTTCCTTTTAGTAATCGGATTGTTCGCTTCCTTTGCGCAAGCGCAAACAATGGATGAATCACGCGTCGTTTTAGGCAACTATCTAATGCGGCAATATATGGTGGAGCCAACAGATGGATGCCGTATATATGATGACTTGACACATACGTATTTGATTTCCATTGTGACATTGGATAAGACGAAATATAAAAAATCTTCCGATATGTATCGAGTGGCGCAACTTAAATCCATGCGAAATGCAGGGGAATATTTAGGCGGAACTACTCAACATACCGTTACTCGCATTGTCATGAATGATGACGATGTGGCGGTTCAAGAAGAATCGACACATGCATTCTCTTCTAACATGGTTAAATCGTTAGAATTGCTCAAATCATTTGATTTTGAGGAAAATGAAAAAGTATTTATTTACATTCAAGTATTAAAATAATGAAACGAATATTTATGGCAGCCGTCGTGCTGTGCGCATTGAACTTGATTGTATCTGCGCAGAAAATGCCTACAATCACAATTATGCCAAGTGACAACTGGTGTTTTACTCATTATTATGTGAAGACCTATAAAGATCAAGGTCAAACAGTAACAGTATCTAATTTCCCGGCAGCTTTCCAACAAGATCCGGAATTATCTTCTATGATAAGCAAACTCGGTCAGATTATGACGGATTACGGACTGAATGTGAAAGATGCAGAACAAGAAATGAATGCAATATTAGTCCGTCAAGGAGAAGATGCTGCAACAATGTCAAAAACGACAGGAGCAATGTTGATGGAGAATGATCTGGATGTGATTAAAAAACGAACAAAATGTGATGTCCTGATGCAAATTAATTGGCATATCATTAACAGGAACACACTTGACTTGACAATAGAAGCCTTTGATGCTTATACCAATAAGCGTATTGCAACCAGTTCTAATACAGCTCCTTTACAAGAAGCATCAGCAGTCATTACCGCAGCGCAAATACTGCGAACACATATATTACCTTTTATTAATCAATTGAGTACTTTTTATCAAGATATAAATGATAATGGTAGAGAGATCATATTATGGATAAAACGTTTTGATGATTCGGAGCAAGATTTAGAAACAGAAATCGACGGGGAGTCTATACAAGATATAGTCGATAATTGGTTGCATGAAAATACCGTTAACGATGTCTTTAATCTGTCGGATGCCACAGAAGATTTTGCTCAATACGAACAAGTCCGTATACCAATTCAAGACGAAAAAGGTCGTAATATGTCTGCAAGAGATTTTGCGAACAAGTTACGTAAGTATTTGAGTGCAAAAGGCATACAAACTAAAATCTCAACTCGTGGCTTAGGTGAAGCTGCTTTAATCCTTGGCGCACAATAACGAATAACTTGAAGTATTATGAAAAGAAGTTTTTTATTAGGAGTTATTATAACTCTATCATTATCTATATTCGCTATAGATGAAGTTACATTAACTACTATCGGAGAAGGTTCTACCCGTGATGAGGCGGTAAAAAGTGCATGGAGAAGTGCATTGGAGCAGGCTTATGGCGCATTTATGTCATCAAGTTCTATTTCAGTAGATGATGAACTACAAAAGGATGAAATAGTAAGCATTACTTCAGGTAATATAAAGAATTATAAAGTGTTAGGCGAAGCGACACGCGAGGATGGTATGATTGTTACCTCATGTGTTGTTACTGTGTCGTTGACAAAGTTGCTTGACTACATGCAAAGTACCGGGGCGGAAGTCGCCTTTAGTGGAGCTTCTTTTGCCGCGAATATTCAGTTGGAAGAACTGAACCGAAAAAGTGAGCAGAAGGCTATAGAACATTTAATTGATGCTCTGTCAAATATGAAAGGACTTTGTGATTATGAGTTAAAACTTAACGAACCACAAGTAGAAGGAAATAGATGCGTTGTCAAAGGTAAAATATTTTTTATGTTTAATGCACAAAGTATTAATTTCAATATACTTCTTTATAATACATTGAGTCAGTTGCATACACAAAACGGGAAAAATGATGTTCCTAATCTTGGTAATTTTAAATTACGTAATCCTTTGCCATCTGTTTTAAAAAATGATCTAACTATGTACAATAATATGGAATATGATTATTATAGATATTATCAAGGTGGAAATTCAAGTAATTTTGGAAACCCATATGCAATTAGAGATAGATTCCCAAAGGGAAAGTTTATGTTCTTTTATGACATTATGTTATTCTCTATTTATGACAACATACATTCAAACATAGAAAAAACTTCTGATCTCACTGTTTCCTATGGCAGTTTGCATAGTAGTTATGGTTTTATTGACGGTAGAGAACCTATATCATATCTCCCATATGCCTGCGTCCCCGTAGAATACAAAAAGGGCTATAATAATGCCAATAGCGATTATTATTCTGGTTACACAATCACGCGTCCAGATGGCAAGTATTATATGGTTCGTCCTCCCAAAACAAATTCAAAATCTAAAGGAGCTGATGCTTGGTGGGAACTGTTAGCAAATAATTTTGTATATCCATCCCGTACGCATGAGTTGGCTATGTGTGATACATATGCGCAAATTGGAGAACGATTCGCATGGATGGATGTAACAATTACTATTCCCATGAACGATATTGCCAAATATACCAATTTTGGAATAAGATATGATTCAAATTATGATATTCAAAGAAAAAAGGCAGAACAAGAGCGGATTAAAGCAGAGCAAGAAAAACAACAAAAGGAGCAGGAAAGAATCAAAGCGCAACAAGAACAAGCAGCAAAAGAAAAAGCGTATGTTGATAGTTTAAAGAACACATATGCAAAAATTCAACGCGGCGGACAAGATGTTAAAAAAGGCATTAACTCACCGGAAGCACAGTATGTGTACGAACAAATTGTTTTATTAAAAGACACCTCCAAATATATGGGTTTGATTGCAGACACTATAGCCATGTGTTATATTAACGGGTATGGCGTAGAGAGAAATCAAGATGTTGCTGCAGATTGGCTATGGAAAGCGGCACAGCATGGCAATTCAGATGCTATGGAAACAGTGGGCTATGCGTATTTATATCAACTAACTTGGTATAGTAGATATTGTTCTGTAAATCCTAAAAAAGCATACCACTGGCTCGGCAAAGCAATCAAACTTAATCCCAATGATGAGAATTTGAAGAAAGCCTATAGCAAAGCTCAAAAGATTGTTTCCGAAATGAATAAATATGGAAATGCTAAAATGAGTTGGAAAATTGAGAGGAGAGGATCGTATCCCTGTAATGATAGGTATCTCATCTTAGACGTCTATAAAAAGGAGAAAATTGGGGACATGGAACATGAATATTATACCACTGTACTTGAGGAAAAACTATATTATAGCGGGGATAGTGGAACTTGGTTATACTGATTGTATAGTAAAATTGAGAGTAAAAAGTGCTCTTATACTCGTTTGCATAAATGCAAATATTTGTTAAACTAAAATTATTTTTGTTATGTGGATTATAGGTCTTGTTCTAACAACACTTGGAGTAATCATTGCCTTATGTGGAGCCACCACAGTAGGAGGACTAATGGCTGCTGCAGGTTTGTTAATTCTTGCATGTAAAATTGCTTGGACATTTTTCATGTAATTTCAATTAAGGACAGATTTTTCTGTCCTTAATTTTTTTCTCATCTTATAAAATAAGATAAATGTTGTGATGTTGGAATAAATACATCATAGAATCATTATGTAGATAAACCATTAATAGAAAGGATCCGATGCTTTAGTTCGGAATAATAGTATGAGTACTGAAGAATTGTTAAAAAACTTAAATATTAACCCTATGTTTCGTCTTTCATTAGGGTCGAAAGAGTTGTTCCATAGTAACTTTTTGGCATTTTTATGGGAGCAAAATAATAAGGCGTTTTTAGATTTGCTTAATGATTTGTGTCATAATTCTATTAATATTGATGCCCTTTTAAATGAAAAGGAATTGACTTTGGATCGCGAGAAAGAGAATTTTGATATCTGTATTCACCACAAAGAAGGTAAGGGTGAAAAAGAAATCTATGACATTATTATTGAAAACAAGGTGAAAAGTATTCCATATAAAGAGCAGTTAGAGGATTATGAGAATAAGGTAGATAATCACCAAAATGGTATACATACTACCAATATACTGTTATCTTTAGCGGATAATTTTCCCAAAAAGAATGACATATCCAAAAGAGGATGGACTATTGTATCCTACGAAGATTTAGCCAAAGAGTTAGAAGCAAAGAAATGCAATTTCAGTTCATCAAATCAAAAAATCCAACAATATATTGACGACTATATAGATTTTATTAAGCAATTAACTCCTCTGAAAGATGAGATTCTTGCAGATTTTGAGAATAGTAAGTATCATAATCAAAATGACATTAACACATTCCATAAATACAAATTAAGTGACTTATATATTAAGTTAAGAGGTGCATATTTTATTTGTTTGTTAAAAGACAAATTAGAAAATGGTAAAAAGAAAGGAGTTGATGTTGAGTATTTTACAAGTGACAAATTTGAAGATAGACGCAGAAACGGAAGCGGTAAAACAACTATGATTTGGCTGCATTCCGGAATGAATAGGGGAAAGAGCACAGTAACAGTATGTATTAACCCTGCAAATTGTAAGAATTTGTATGAGTTACAAATAGAGGGAGACCAATATCGACATATGTTTAATCAAGTTGGACTTGTCGAAAAGAGAGACACTGTATCGGAAACATTGTTGAGCATTCCATATTTTGGTGATAATAATTTACCCCAAAAAATCAAAGGTGACTGGGCCGGGAAATACGATTTCAATCAATATGAACCGAATTGTTTGTATAAATATGTGAAGTTTAATTCTAAGACAACGGTAAATGAAATGATAGAAATCCTTGTTAACGATCTTGAAAAAGTCCTCGGATACATGCAATGCTGCGAAAGTGTAGTCTGTAAATTTTAATATGGAATCACACAAAAGACATATAGTGACGCGAGAGATGCGCGCGAGAGGCTGATTAACCGCCGTATTGCTCCGCTATCGTCCCGTATGTGAGTCGTATGTCGCTCGTAAGCAAGTCGGTAAGCCTTTATAGGCTAATTAGGGCGAATTGCAAAAAAGATTAACTTCTATTTTTTAATTTGAAAATAAAGTATTATCTTTGTCGCGAAAAATAGGAAGTATTGTAGAACTTAAATCAATTACGCATTATGAAGTTATATAAAGTAAAGTTTTATTTGCCGGAAATCTATGATTTCTGTGAAATAGCATTGAGCGAGGATGATTATAATCGATATCGCGAAGCGGTAGATGAAGCACGTCGCGATTATGAGACGGATTTTCCTGAGGAGAAAGATAATGAAGAGGGGTGGAATCAGTATTTGGAGGAATCAATCTCTGCTTACAACTTTACCTTCGAATATTGTAGTGATGCCAGTTGGGGTGAGGCGAAAGTGCTATGGATTGATCTGGATCATCCGAGAGAAGTGGAGGAACCCAATATACCGGACGAAGCCACGATGAAGTGTTCTTGCAAAGCTCTAGCAGAATACAACCATTTACTCCAAAAGATCTGTAGGGAACAACTTACTGACATAGAGCTGGATCTAATAATTGCTTGTTTAGCAGACTCTAACTCTCCTGAGCCCGCGACAAATATCGATTTTGCAACCGTAGTGCGATTTGTTCCGGCAGACATCATTGCTGATTTCTGGGATGCGTTTGATCCTACTAAGGCATATTTCAGTATGCCGGAAGAAAAAGAAATGCGGAACAAGAGGTTGGATAT
>OCTW011555514.1_pt1 | contig 10692 bp, 7 predicted proteins | sample 1539671 | NCBI WGS metagenome assembly OCTW01 (sample SAMN02144230, study PRJEB22623) | gut metagenome | biome: sheep rumen | host: Ovis aries | place: New Zealand
CTCTTCACCGGCTTCCAACGCTTTGTCGTAATATTCTTTAGCTTTATCGTAATTTACTTCCTTACCTAAACCATGATGATAAGCCTCGCCTAAATGCCCAAAAGCAAGATAATTACCATTATAAGAGTTCGCTGCCTTTTCAAACCAATAATTGGCAATGATATAATCTTGTTTAACACCATCTCCATCATAATAAAGTTGCCCTAAGTCAACCATAGCTGCAATTTCACCATTACCAGCTGCCCGTTGATAATAATCCAAAGCTTTAGGAAAATCTTCCTCTTTTCCTAAACCATAACGATAGGCTTTAGCCAAACCGTAAAAAGCATTATACTTACAGCTTCCACCTTCCGCGACTTGTTTTTCATAACAATAAACCGACTTGACATAATCTTCCATGTCTTCATAAACAGTACCTAACAAATACCAGCCATCCACATCACCAGCATCAATTATTTTCTGATACCATTCAATAGCGCAATTATATGACTGCTCAACCCCTGTACCATACTGATACAATAAGCCAATACTGGCTAAACCATCAGTATTACCTGCTTCCGCCGCATGCTTATAATAGTTAATAGCTTTTTCTACATCACCATTTGATTCTGCTTGGTTACCTAATTCCATAAACTCTTCTGATTTTACTTTTGCTGTCATTTTTTCAACCTCCTGTAAACATACAAACTATCTCGAAGATTGTCCTCTTTCTAAACGCAATACATCTTTAATTCTTTGGCTAATATATGCAACTTGTAAAACCATTGATACTATGACTAGGTATACAGGTTCAGAAATATCTAAATACCCCACAAAACAGATTTTCCTTCTAACCCACTCAGCCTAACACTACTAAGCTGTATTCGTTCTGGTATTGAAAAAACATGTTTCCCCTCAAGCTGCAACTGCCCGTCATCAACCCATTCGTGAGTAATATTAGCAGCAACTAACAAAAATAAACGTAAGCGTTTTTCTTCTAGAATTTGTATCCATTCATCACCATTAGGAACCTCAAAAATACTACCACCATGATGCATTATCAACAAATCACTTTCATTAACTTTTACATCTTCTATTAATTTATACCATATCCCATTTTCTTCACCATTTTCATCTTGTATATATATAGCCTCATCCGTAAATATAAAATATTCATTAGCACCAAAATGATTTTTTTTGACTGTATATCCTATAACATCTTGATTATTAGATAAGATTTCTTCCTTAATTGTTGAATTAAGTTCCTGTAGGCACGATAATTTTTCATTCACTACGCCATAATCAATAACTGTTTTCGAAATATCTCTTATCCCATCTCGCCAAATCCTATCACCTTTCAACAACTTACCATGCATAATTATACCCAATAACTCTGCCATATTATTTGGCGATGAAATCACCGCTCTTTTTCCATTTCTATGCTCTAGATTTGCAGATTTTTCAAACCAATATAATGCCTTATATTTATCTCTATCCTCCTTTTTTATAAATTTACCTAAATGATACATACCTTCCGGATCATCCAACTCAGCAGCAGCCATAAAACATTCTTTTGCCTTTCTTAGTTCATCTAAATCCCAATGAATATTTCCCATACGGATAAAACCATCCGTCTTATCCAATTCGGTAGCTTTCTCATACCACTTTAATGCTGCATTGTAGTTTTTCTTCGTTAATTCATAATCTCCTAAATCTAGTGCAGCATCACCACTGCCATATTCACAAGCCTTCTCTAACAACATTAGATACTTTGAAGTATTCTTATACCTGTATTCCAAAGCTTGACAGTAAATATCCCATGCAGTTTCTTCTGGAACAACATTTGAATAATTTGATTTAACTACATCATAATCATCATCCTTGATTATCATCTAAAATCCTCCTCATTAACCTCAAATTGCCATTGATTATAAAATACATACTTTTATACACAGGATGTACGCAAGAAATCTGTCACATCGATATTGGCCTTGGCCATTGATTCATCAAAGGCATCGATCCCATGCTTTTCAATAAAATCCTTCTCATCATCTCTAATTGGAACGGCTAGAAGCCATGTAACACAAGCATCTTCTAAATCTAACGGCTTATAACTCTCCCAAAAAACAGGTGACATCAAGATTACATGCCTTAAATTAGTCTGCTCAACATAGGGGCTAATTACATTTTCGACAATCATGCCAAAATAGCAGTCTCCCATATCCTGTATCTCAAACGCAACTTGAGATAATATCTGCCCAAACACATCTGTACCAGCCAAACCGGCCATCAACAGTTCTACTCTTAAATCCTTACCATCTTCCGTTGTCTTAGCAATATCGAATGCCGATAATCCAATCGTTGCAATAGTTGTATCTTCAGAATTATTTTCCTTACACTCCATGATATCAATAGATTTTGATTCATCTTCATTATAGTAAGCATTTACGGTTGGCTGTCCACCAATAAATTCCAATGCATGTTGAGCAATTTTCTTTGCTTCCATAAATCAATCACCTCATATGTTTAGGTTCCAAAGTATTCACCCGTTTTGTTTTCGCCACGATGGGAACGATTGGAACTCGGTAATTCCGGGCGAAGGTTGTCTGGATTGTTATATTCCTTGATAAACTGTTCCCTTGAAATTCCGCGTTCCATGGCGCTTTTTTGATGTTTGCTGAATTCATGACCTGGCTTATGCCCCATATCCCAAGGCTTATCCTTTGACATATATTTACCTGTTACCGGATCTCTTACCCTGCCATGAGTATCTTTTGCTTTATTCCATACTTCATCCCGAATCCCTTTTTTCCAGCCTGGGCGGGAATAATCGACAGTTCTTCCCGGCACATCTGCCTTGCTGCGGCCTACGTCTCTTACATTGTTCCGTTGTGGTATGTCACGAGCTTTTGGAAGTTCCGTACGATTCGCACGTCGGACATCAGGATTTCTAACCGTATTGATTTCTCTGTTATACTGCCTCATGCAAAGGACACCTCCTTTTGCAGATACTCGGTACAAATATTTTTCAGTTCCCGATTGTCTGGATAGTGTTCCTGTTCGACACGGCAGATACACAGTAATATCTTATGTAATTCATCTGTATCAAATTCTTGAAATTCTGGTTTAATATTATTCAGCATTATATCTGCCAATTCCTGCCAGTCATTCCAAGGAATGCTCCCCGTACCACGCAAAGCATCACTACAATCATAAGTTGTGCTAATAAAATCAGCCAACGCCCACTGAAAAACTTGATTTCTATCTGTAATATGCAAAAATAAGTCTTTACGAATTTTTGCTGCCACGTTCGTATGTAAAATTTTATCTTTCACCTGTGCCATTTCTTCTTCATTCAGCTTATTTTTCAACAGAAGATGCAACAATACATTATGTCCACTTTCCGTAACAACATCTTGAGAGGAACTAATTTCTCGAACGCACTGCTGACGTTCAAACCTGGGCAGCTTGACTAAAACAGCTTCCTGCCAGTTATTCTGATACACTACCGCCACACCTGTAGGCAGTTTTGACACTTCGTTAATTTGCTTAGTATTAAGTGCCATAGATGCCCCTATACTCTCACGATCACCGCCTTCTGGCAATCTGAGTATAATTTTTGTGTTGGTATTGCGTATTGCCGCTGTATCCAGCAAATTCGGTGCTTGATCAACAATCACAAATCCCTCACCAAAAGTTCTCATTTCAGCAATGGCATTGGTTATCATTTCCACGGATTTACCAGTCACGTTAGAAGATTCCGAACTTTGTTCCGTTGATGTTTTCTTCAGCAAATTATGTGCTTCCTCCAAAATAGTCAAATGGCGTAGTCCAGCATTCATTTCTATCCCCTGCGTCATTCGATACTCTTGTAATTTCAATACTATAAGCCCCATCAACAGTGACTTTGTTTCCGTTGCCCCCACCCTGCTCAGATCCAAAATAGCTGATTGGTCAAACAGATTTTCTGCTGGTGTCTCTATGCCAGAAAAAATTTGTCCATTTAGTCCCGATGTGAGTGAGGCTAATCGTGTAGATAGCGCCCCAACATAATCCCCTTTTGTATCGTTTGAATAAGCGGATTCGTTGACAAAACTATCTAATTCTCTAAGCACATCCTCGAAAGTAGGGAAAAGGAACGGCGAAACACTATTGACGGACGTTCCTATATCCCACCCAGCTGAACGATACGCACGCTCAACAGCCTGTTTCAGAACAGCTGGCATAGCCGCATACAATGGCCAGCAGACACTAAAAATTTCTACTAAGCGGTCAATATGTTCCAATACGTGTATTTGCTTTGGAAAAGAAAAAGGATTTATGTGCAGAATATTTCCTTGCTGTGGATTTGTTCCATAGCAGGCAACATCTGTAAACACTTTTCGATATTCACCTTTGGCTGGCTCAACTACTAAAAATGGAATTTTTCGATCTTGCATGGCTGCCAACAGACTATATACAGCATTAGATTTACCTGCTCCCGTGGAACCAGACACAAAGGTATGCATAGTAAGGCTATCCAAGTCAATGCCAATGTCGTTATTCGGCAATTCTCGTCCTAAATGATAAAGACTGCCTATTTTCACCTGTGCATGACTCTCTCCATGACGAATAACTTCCTGCCCAAAAACAGCATGAGTTACCACTGGTAACCCACATACCGAATGGTTAGGAAGCCCCATATGAATAGATAGTTCCTTAGTACTTACAGGCACAGCCGGAGAAACAAACAAGGTCAGCCCTTCTTGCGCAACAGGCTGATAACCAAACCAAGGATGCAAAAAATTCTTAACATAGGGCATTAGTTGTGCTAACTGTTCTTCTGTTTGCCATGTGTTAATTGCTGTATACTGAACACCTGTTCCCTGCCCTGATACTACTGAACGATAAATATTGGCCGCTAGTTCTGTATCCGCTGCCCCTTCTCCAGTAAAATAGGCCGCAAAATTCCACATGCCTAAACTTTCACAGGCATCAATGCGTTCTAACTGCTTTTCCAATCGATCTATTATCGACTGTAAGGCGCGATTTTTACTCGTTAAAGTAATCCCCTTAGACGTACCAATGGTTTCGCCTAATGTATCTGTATCAACAAAACTAATGCTGGTGGACATACCTTGTGTTACGCTTCTATTCGTATTTTTTCCTACATTCTGAGAAAAACTCTTGCTGTCAGATTTACTTGAGCTATCCGAGCGTGAAATCCCTCTTGACAGCATCTCTGAAATAGCTTTGGATTCTGAATATGTATGTGATGTAGAGTTAGTAATACCTGACGATTTACCGGTGGTTTTTGATAGTGAACCTAAGATTGCTCCGCCTATCTGAGCGCCTATCATTGTTCCCATCGGTCCAGCTGCGCTACCTATAACGCCACCTGCAACAGCTCCTATAACAGCTCCTACACCGGCACCATTTATGCTTGTACTGTCATTTTTTCCTTCAGTCCTCGCTTCGCTTTTGCCCTGTGTAGTTCCCTTAACATCAGTTGTTCCCTGAGTTTTTGTTTCGCTACTACCTTCAGTATGCGTTAAGCCCTCTGTATGTGATACACTGCTGCCCAAAGTCTGTGACACACCTTCAGTCACTCCATTTGAGACATTTACCCCTTCAATTTTACCTTTACTTGTACCACTTGTTTTGCTTTCGGAGCGTGAATCATTAAAACTAAGATTCATTGTGACAAAAGGTGATAACTGCGTGCTAATATTTTCATATTCCCGACGTTCATGCATCAATTGTTCACGCATTATATTATCAGCTATAAAGAAAGCATCAAAAGCCTTCCCATTCATTGCCACAATAAACTTTTCTAATCCCTGAATGAACTTTTCATTACTTAGTTGATCTTCATTCTGCCGAAAATCGGCGACACAGGTTACGCTGGAAAGCGCTTGTGGATTTAGATTTGTCATATCATGAGCAAGATCTTCGACATAGTACGCCTGTGATTGACTGCCTGGGAAAAGGCCCTCTAACCCTTGCTGTAGCATGACCTTCATCGCATTAGTAGAGTAATATTCAGACCGTGAACGAACCCCCAAGTATATCTTTTGCCTTACACCATCACTACTTATACGAAGTACAAGGGTACATGGCTTATCACAAAAAGCACTGTATAATGTAGCCAGTTTAGATACAGACAGCTCGCCTTCCTGACAGACCAACTCTGTTATTTGAAAAAATTGAATATCCGGTAAGTGCGTAATAATGTTAGTATCCAAAGGAACTACAGGCATTCTGTCAATTTTTTCTAAATATCCTTTTAATACTTCATCCTCAATTTTATCAAGACAACTTACAAGATTTTGACGCAATAGTTGTAAATTATCATTGTATGTATCTATAACCAATTGTCTGTATTGTTTGGAGGTTTCCATTGTTTTTACTGGTAAAGAACTATCATCACTTATTATATCAACCCTTGTTTTATTATTTACAGCACGCTTAGGATTGAAATTAGATAATTTGCCATAATTCTCGCTAAATTCTTTATAATCGGCCATATTATCACCCTTTATGAAAAATACAAGACTTCATCACCAATAACAACTATAAATTTATTCCAATAGGCATTACACCAAAGTTTAACATTAGGAAAATCATCGCTTACTGATTCCAATTTCACAGGATTAAATAGATTTAAATTTATATAATTTAATTGCTCCTCTCTTTTTTTATAGTAATAGGTAGATAAGTCACGATTTGGTATACAATCATCTCTTCGCTTAACCACCCGTAACTGATATTTATTTTCTAATGCAAATGAAAATTCAAAATGGTAATAAATTGTCTCTTTGAAAAAAATTCTATTTTTTAATTCTGATTTCCGTATACTATTACCTATCCAAGCAAATGCTATACTTTGACTTTGACTTGGGGATACCATTGTCATTTTAATAGAAGCAGCAGTACAACTATTACCAATGCTATTATTATGCTTATCGGTAACAATGGTATCCCCTGAGATTTTTTTACATTTTGTCCTCCAACATACTTGTTAGGCACATTAGGACGTGCTAATGCTTTCTTTTTTGCTTCCTCCTGCCTTGCAAACTCCTCACGAGCTTTTTGCAATTCAATTTCTTGTTTACGTTCAGGATCATCTTTAAGCGGGATTTTTTCAATACGATATTTTTTATTATCTTCATTATGATTATCTATATTTTCCATTTGCTGAACGGTTGCTTTATTATGCTGACTATTTTTTATTTTATCCCTATAAATAAACTTAGCTACATTTATCATGTGAAGCATTCGTTCTTCTGAAAAATTATCTTGTAAATCAGCTTTTAAGTTCAACCAATAGTCCTTATCCCAAGAATGTTCATCACTTCTAAATGGAGTAAGGCGTCGTTGCGGCTCAAAAACATTATGCTGACGACAATAGTCAAAGTCTTCCTGATATGCTGCAAATGTAGGGTCTATATTAAAGCAGTCCACAAAGAAATAACGCAAATTACCCCCATTACCCTGCGCAATGGATTTTTTTACTTCATCATGCATGTTACCTCACCCCCATATTCAGCACATCATCCATTTCTCTTTGATTTGCCTCAATCCATGCCAAGGTTTTCTGATTTTCTTTTACCATATATTCCTTAGTTGTTTGATCTTCTGCATAGTTTTCAAGTTCTTTATACTTTTCTTCAATTTTCCTATCAACCTCGTCAAAGCTAGCTGTAAAATTCTGTTTCAGACTTATTACACGTTTATCGGCCTCATCCATAGCCTCTTTAATACCATCAGCTACACTTTGACGGAATTTGCTAACAAGGCCACGTTGAATAACGCCTTTCTCTACGGAAAAATGCTCAATACGTTGTGTGCGCTGTTCAAAAATATCCCGCATAACTGTCTTATAGTCATTGACAGTCTTATAAACATCTCTATCCCTGTAATCATCTACCATTTCATACACATCTTCTTCGATAGTGCTAGACGAGAACCACGAGAACGGATTCCACCACTTTTTGTTTGGATTACTCACTGTACGAGTTCCCACTTTCTCACGATGAGAACCGACTTTTTCACGCTTGGTTCCTATCTTTTCCTGATGTGTCCCAACAATAATTTTTTCTTCCTTCTCCCCTACTTTTTCATAATACGTTTTTTCTTCAATAGTTGTTTCACCTAATTCTTCTGTCATATCGCTAGCGAATTCTTCGCCCTGCCATTCTTCGATATTCGCCTTTAACTGGCTCAACGCGCCCTTCACCAAGTCAGCCGTACTAAAATTCAATCCATCCACATTAGCCTGTGCGTCAAAGCGTTCTAGTCTCTCCTGATATTCTGTCAAAAGTTTATCACCAACATCAATAATTTCATGCTGTATAATACTTCCCAGCTCTGTTGACAATCTAGCTGAAGCATCAGAACTGATATCACCAAAGTGCTTTATCATTTGCTGTGCTTCATTTTTACTGGTAATGGTATCAGGATACTTATCAAACACTTGCTCTACACGTTCTTCAATCTTTATGCGAACAGCTCGCGTTTTTTCAGCAATAGCAGTTTTCGGATTCAGTTCTTCAATTTTCTTTTTAAATGCCCCTGCTTCTTCACCGCTAGCTATTTGCTTCATAACAGCCTCGGCGCGCAATCTGCATGCCTCAGCAGCATCATCATTTTCAGCCATTATAGCCTTAGTTTTAGCCAGTATTTGTGTGCTTTCCATTACTGCCTGGAAAGAATCAACCAAATCCTTTACTTTTTTCGTTTTAGCATATTTCTTAACATACGCTTTTATGGCTTCTTCGATGGAATATATACCACAGTGAATAAGAGCCTCTTCCTTGCGATTATCAGTTTTTCTAGCTTCCTCCAGACGATATTCCAATCTTTGTTTAGCACTAGGAGATAATGTTGTATACTTTTCTAAGTGCAGATCTTCATAACCAATAAAATCATACATATTTTTCAAAGCATCACGTGCAGACTTTGTCAACGCTAATTCTTCACTGCGCGATATATTATTTACATCGACACCGCATAATTCAGTTCTGATATTTAACGCAGTATATGCTGAGCACGGAAATATTTGTGGATCTTCAATACCATGTTTTTGCAGATATTCCTTTGCTTCATTTATAACTGATTCAATACTCTCTTCTTCTGGATTAAATCCATCCATTTTATTGATAACAAACAGGAATCTATCTCGTCCTAATTTCCCAGTCTTACGAATTATATCTGCCACATAATCTAAAAGTTCAGCATCATCATTAACACCTAAATTAGTGCCATTCAAAACATAAAGTATCAAATTATTAGAATCGCTATTAATCGCTTGATAAGTTGTGTTCTTATGCCCACTATTTTGTGAATTATTTGGACCCGGAGTGTCAACTAAAGACAATGCCATATCACGTGCATCTAAAAATGGTATATTCCCCTTTACAACTACCCGGAAGATTTTATCATCTTCATTTAGCTTTTTAGCTGCCTCCAATGTAAAATCTGAAACATCAGCTAAACAGTTGTCCTCGTTATCATACGCCTTTGCGACAAAGTCATCCTGATCATTATCAATTATTTCAGTAAGCATTGCCGTACATGCCTGATTTTTAGCCGGCATAAGTTTACGCTGTAACAAAGCATTTATTAATGTAGATTTACCGGAGCTCATAGTTGCAATAACATGCACAGGGAAAATTGCACTTTTTATATTTTCAAATGCTCTAGTCAATTCCTTGGACTTGAATTCCTCTACAGGCCCCTCCTGCAAATCCTTAAATATTTTACTTATTTTTTCTGTCACATCAGAATCATCTACAGCTTTCTTGAATTTGATGTTTAACGCCTTAAATTTATTTAAGGTATTTGCCTGTTGAAATGCGGCTTCAAAATCATCCCAATCTACATCCATACCACAAAATGTTATATCAAATTCCAAAGCATTTGCAGCTTCTTTTAATTTGTCCGGGAAGTCACCTACCCACTCCTGCAATCTATGATTGCGGACATGCTTATATAATGGGCTATCTACTTCTATAGGATTCCCATTAATCTCAATTGCCGTAGTTAAACGATACGGATTGTAAACAACATATACCTGCACCATGTTCATCTCTCCCTTTTTGTATTAATTATTTCCTTTTCTATTGGCAATATACCTGATACCTTCACTAAATCACTATATATTCTAACATCATCCTCCTCGTATATCTCGTAATCTATACTTTCTGTATCACTTTTATGTGCTATTAAATCTGCTAACATAAATTCTAGGTTTCGTCTTTCTTGACGACTAATATCTCTGCTTGACATAACTCTTCCTAAAAGTGCTGCCTCAGCAGATACTGCGTATATAACCGGTTTTTCAAAGCCTATTGACATCACAAATTTTCTTACATTTTTTATTATATCTTCTAAACTTTCATCTGCTGTATCCAATTCATCAATCTTGTTAATTACAAAGATTACTTTTTTCTTTTTTATTTTATCTTTTATAAATTTAAGATATTCATCTTCATTGTCAGTCATTAGTTGAGTTGCATTCATTAGATAGATATATAGATCAAACACCTGTTTCTTTATAATGTTATACGTGATATCTCTATGTTCTATATTAAGGCTAGAATTTACTCCTGGAGAATCATAAATTTCAATTCTTCGTCCAGCTAATGAACTATGAAAATATGAAGATACTGAAATTTTACTTTCTTTATTTCTCTCATCGTCATCAAAAAGTATATCTTGTGATGCATGAAG
>OCTW011549447.1_pt1 | contig 10690 bp, 10 predicted proteins | sample 1539671 | NCBI WGS metagenome assembly OCTW01 (sample SAMN02144230, study PRJEB22623) | gut metagenome | biome: sheep rumen | host: Ovis aries | place: New Zealand
GAGCCTATGGCAGGCGGAGGCGTTCTCGGGCGTGGTCGAGAAGCGCGTGAAGAACGGGTCCGGGCCCTGGTTGCCAAGGATGAAGGCCAGGAGCTCCTCCTGGTTGCGGATGATGCCCTCGGGCAGGAGGGCCGCGGACTTCTCGCCAAAGAGGTGATGGGTTATCAGAGCAGGCATGGGCGCTCCCGAAAACGCGAATCTTGTAGTCAACGTGTTTAGATTACACGATTTTGCGGCCGTGGGCACGAATTTGGCCACATGCGCGCCGAGGTTGTGTACAGTAGACGTTTTGCAGACGTACTGCCCATACGCATCCGGACCGACTGGAGGTCGCCCGTGAGCCCCATCGAAGTCGTGGTCATCGGCCTTGCGCTTTCCGCCGACGCCTTTGCCGTCACCATATCGAACACGTTCGTCTATTGCGACGAGAAGCGCTCGCGCCTGTTGCTGCAGCCGCTGTTCTTTGGCGCGTTCCAGGGCCTGATGCCGCTTCTGGGCTACTTCCTGGGCGGCCTTGCCGCCAGCCTGATAGAAGCGTACGCGGGCATCGTCACCCTCGTGATCCTGGGTGTGATCGGAGGCAACATGGTGCGCGAGGGCGCGCTCGCCCTCAGGCACCCGGACGAGGTCGAGGCGCACGACGCGTGCGTCAGGGGCAAGCGCCTCACGCTGGCACAGCTTCTGTTTCAGTCCGTCGCCACGGCGATCGACGCGTTTGCCGTGGGCGTGAGCCTGCGCGCCCACGCCGTGAACCTCGCGTTTGCGGCGGGGACGATTGCCCTCACGACCGCGCTTTGCTGCCTGGTGGCACTTGCCATCGGCCGCAGGCTCGGCCACCTGCTGGGCGACCGCGCGGAGGTCGCCGGCGGCCTCGTGCTCATCGCGATCGGCGTGAAGGCGCTTCTGGGCTAGCGGCCGCGGCGGGGCGCGGGCGCGCCCTCTGGCCGCGGTCGCGTGTCGGGGGTTCGTGCGGTCGCAGCCCCGGCGGCATTGGCGTCCGGTCGTGCGGCTACAATCGATACGAACCACAACCGGCAAGGAGACCCCATGGCAGAGACTTTGGCCGCAACGCAGGACCACCCCAGAAGGACCATCGCCGTCATCGACGGCAACTCGCTCATGCACCGCGCGTTCCACGCGATCCGCCAGCCCATGACGGCGCCGGACGGGCGGGCCACCAACGCCCTCTTCGGCTTCTTCAACATGTTCATCAAGCTTGTGGAGTCCTTCTCGCCCGATGGCGTGATCTGCGCGTTCGACAAGGGAAAGCCGCAGGTCAGGATTGACATGCTGCCGCAGTACAAAGCGCAGCGCCCGCCGATGGACGAGTCCCTGCACGAGCAGTTCCCCATGGTGAAGCAGCTGCTGCGCGCGCTGGACGTGCCCGTGGTGGAGCTCCAGGGCTGGGAGGGCGACGACATCCTGGGCACCCTCGCGCGCCGCGGCGAGGCCGAGGGCTACGACATGCTGCTCTTCACGGGCGACCGCGACATGTACCAGCTCGCGACGGACCACGTGCGGATCGTCGCCACGAAGAAGGGCGTGTCAGACGTCTCGATCATGACGCCGGAGAGCGTGGACGACCTCTACCACGGCGTCACGCCAAGGCTCGTGCCGGACTTCTACGGCCTGAAGGGCGACACCTCGGACAACATCCCCGGCGTGCCCGGCATCGGCCCGAAGAAGGCGGCGGCCCTCATCGTGCAGTACGGAAGCCTGGACAACGTGATCGCGCACGCGGACGAGGTAAAGGGCAAGATGGGCGAGAACCTGCGCGCCCACATAGACGACGCGCTGCTGAGCCGCAAGGTCGCGACCATCCGCACGGACGCGCCGCTCGACGTGAGCCTCGCGGACGCGAAGTTCCCCACGTTCGACCCCGAAGAGGTGACGAAGGCGTTTTCCGCGCTCGGCTTCACGGGCATGACGCAGCGCCTGGTGCGCCTGGGCGGCTACGACGTGCCGCAGGAGCAGGCCGCGCCCTCGCTCGCGCTTCCGGAGCCGCTTTCCGGCGACGCCGCCGAGAAGCGCCTGGACGCCGCGGTCGCGGCCGGCTCGTGGGTCGCGGCGGCGCTCGAGCGCCCGGACGCGAAGAGGGGCCAGCAGACGGCGCTCTTCGACGAGACGCCAACGGTTTTGTGGGTCGCGACGGCGGAGGACCTCCTGAGGTTTGCGGGCGATGCGGCGACGTCCGCACTCGCGAGGCTCGCGCGCGAGGGGCACCTGGTCGCGGGCGACGCGAAGGCGCTTCTCCACGAGGTGTGCCCCATGGATTCCGCGGAGGAGGCGCTCGTTGCGCCAAAGGACATGGACGCCGCGAGGCTGTTTGACTGTGGCGTTGCCGGATACCTGCTCGACTCGGACAGTGGGCACTTCTCGGTAGGGGAGCTGTACCAGAACCCGAAGGTGCTGGGCGGCACGCTGCCGGAGGCCACGGACGACGTGCCCGCGGCCGCCATCGAGGCGGCGGCGGCGCTCGCGCTGATGCCGCGCCTGGCGGAGCTTCTGGAGAAGGACGGCTCGGACGGGCTGTTCCGCAAGGTGGAGATGCCGCTGCTTCTGGTGCTGCTGCAGATGGAGCGCACGGGCCTGCACGCGGACCCGGAGCGCCTGCGCGAGCAGTCCGAGGGCCTTGGCGCGGAGATCGACCGCATGGTGGCCGAGATCCACGAGGCGGCGGGGGAGGACTTCAACATCGACTCGCCGCAGCAGCTGAGCCACGTGCTGTTTGACGTGTGGGGCCTGCCGACGCAGGGCCTGAAGAAGACGCGCAAGGGGTTCTACTCCACGAACGCGAAGGTGATTGAGGGCTTTGCGGACGGCGGCTACGAGGCGAGCAAGTACGTGCGCGAGGTGCTGGACTACCGCGAGCGCGCGAAGATCAAGAACACGTACCTGGACGCGCTGCCGCAGCTCATCCGCAGGGACGGGCGCATCCACACCACGCTGAACCAGACGGTCGCCGCGACGGGCAGGCTCTCGAGCTCCGACCCGAACCTGCAGAACATCCCAACGAGGTCCGAGCTGGGACACCGCGTGAGGACGGCGTTCACCGTGCCGGAGGACTGCGTGTTTCTGGCCTGCGACTACTCGCAGATCGAGCTGAGGCTGCTCGCGCACCTTTCCGGCGACAAGCACCTGGTCGCGGCGTTCAACGAGGGCGCGGACTTCCACCGTGCCACGGCGGCGCGCGTGTTTGGCGTGCCGGTGGAGGAGGTGACCCCGCAGCTGAGGAGCCGCGCGAAGGCCGTGAACTTTGGCATCGTGTACGGCCAGCAGGCATACGGCCTGGCCACGTCGCTCAAGATTGGCCGCGCGGAGGCGCAGGAGATGATCGACCGCTACTTCGAGGCATACCCCGGGGTCCGCGCGTACCTTGACCAGAGCATCGCCTTTGCGCGCAAGAACGGCTACGCGGTGACGATGTACGGCCGCAAGCGCCACATACGCGACATCAAGAGCGGCAACTTCCAGCTGCGCTCGTTTGCGGAGCGAACCGCGATGAACCACCCCATGCAGGGCACGGCGGCGGACATCATCAAGATCGCGATGACCCGCGTCCCGTCGCGCCTGCGCGAGGAGGGGCTGAAGAGCAGGCTCGTGCTGCAGATCCACGACGAGCTGGACTTCGAGGTGCCAAGGGACGAGATCGAGCCCCTTTCCGAGCTGGTGCGCGACACCATGCAGGGCGTGGCGAAGCTGAGGGTCCCGCTGCTGGCGGACGTGAGCTACGGCAACAACTGGGCGGAGGCTAAGTAGTGGCGAGCTTTGACGACTTCGTGAGGCAGAACCCGGGCGCCGTGAGGAAGGCACCTGCGAGGCAGATGCAAGTTGTGGTGTGGACGGACGGATCTAGCAGGGGAAACCCCGGTCCTGGCGGCTATGGGGCCGTGCTTCTGTACACGGACCCCGCAGGTGCGGAGCACCGGCTCGAGCTGAGCCAGGGGTACCGCAAGACCACGAACAACCGCATGGAGCTCATGGGCGTGATCGCGGCGCTCGAGGCGCTCAAGCGCCCGTGCTCCGTGGAGGTGCACTCTGACTCGCAGTACGTGGTGAACGCGTTCAACAAGAACTGGGTGGCGGGCTGGCAGAAGCGCGGCTGGAAGAACGCCTCGAAGCAACCCGTGAAGAACCCCGACCTGTGGAAGCGCCTGCTGAAGGCGAAGGGGCCGCACGACGTCACGTTCGTGTGGGTGAAGGGGCACGCCGGCACCGAGCTGAACGAGCGCTGCGACGAGCTTGCGACCACCGCTGCGGACGACCGTGCGCACCTGATAGAGGACGAGGGCTTCTAGCGCAACCGCCCCGGGGCTTGCGCTATCGTGTCCGGACGCTATAGTTAGTAACGGTTAACTTAAGCGTCAGGAGGACGAGATGGCAAACATAGTGATAGTGGCGATCGTGGCCGTGGGCTTTGTGCTGGCGGCGCGCCATGCCCTGCAGGTGTTCACGGGAAGGCGGGACTGCTGCGGGGGCGGCGCATGCGAGAAGGGCGCGCGTCCGCGGCCCAGGCGCGTTGCGGACACGGACGAGTCCCATTACCCGTACCGCATGGACCTGCGGATAGCCGGCATGCGTTGCGAGGGATGCCGCCAGAGCGTCGAGGGGGCGCTTGACTCGCTTCCCGGCACGTGGGCGAGGGTGGACCTGGAGAAGGGGACCGCTCGCGTGCTGAGCAAGACGCCCGCCGACGCAGGCGCGTACGCGGCGGCGGTGCGCAAGGCGGGCTACAGGGTCGTGGGGTAGCCCCGTGGGGCAGGCCCGCACGGTAGCCCGGCGCGATCGGGCGAGGGGGTGCGGGCTACGGTCTCCTGCGCCTGCGGCGCCTGCCGGCGGCGATGCCGTCCAGGCGCCTCTCGCTCTTCTCGTACTGGTCTTCTGACAGGGGCGTCACGTGGAGGCCCGCGGCCCAGTTGCCGCTCTCGCCGCGCCTGAGGCTGAGGTAGCCGACGACGGAGAACGCGAGCGCGCCGACGAAGTTGACGAGAAGGTCCTTCATGGTGTCAATGAGACCGATGTCGAGGTAGCCGGAGAACGTGGTCGAAGCCCCGCCGGCCGTCGTGACCGTCGTGCGCACGATGTGGTCGATCGCGACGCGCCGCCCCTGGTTTGTGGGGTCGAGCGCGACTGACGAGATGGCCGTGACGAAGCTGTCCTTCTGCATGTCGAGGCCGAAGAAGGTGTCGAAGCCGAACTCGACGAACTCCCACAGGACGCCGATGGTCATGGAGAAGCAGAACGCGACGATCGCGACGTAGAGCGGGGAGAGGCTGATGGGCTTGCTCGAGCGGTTGAGCAGGTCGACGAGGGAGAAGCCGATTGCGGCGCACAGGAAGCCGTTCATGGTGTGCAGCACCGTGTCCCATCCGGGAACGAGCACGTAGTAGTGGTCGATCTCTCCCAGGATCTCTGCCGCGAAGATGAACGAGAAGATGATGGCCTGGAACAGTCCCGGAATCTGGACGCGGGCGAGGTCCTCCACGAACGCGGGAACGAGGAACAGCACGAGCGACAGCGCGCAGAGCGCGACGCCCTCCCATCTGCCGGTGAGGACGCAGCGGACGAGGACGACGAGCACGAGCGCGCGAAGCACGGAGTAGAGAACGAACGCCCGCCGGTTGAGCGCGATGCGGTCCTTAAGGCGCCGAACGAACGCCCTTGCTTTGATGGCGGGCATGTGCCCTGCCTCCTTTCGCGACGTGGGCACCCGCTAGGCGTCCACGTCCGTCTTGCCGATCATGATGTTGAGGATCTCGACGTCCGTGGGGTGCATGCCCACGCGTCCGACGTAGCCCATGGAGCGGATGGTCTCCTCCGCGTTTTGGCCGACGAGGCCGTCGCCCGCGAGGAAGTTGTCGTCCGAGAGCGCCATGTCGCAGCCCAGTATCGCGGCGTCCACGGCCGCGCAGATCTTGGCGGCGCAGCTGGGCTTCGCACCGTCGCACACGATGCCGCCCACGTTGGCGAGGGTGTTCACGATGGTGGCCTCGAACTGGGCGAACGAGCCGCCGCGCAGCATGCAGATGCCGGCGCCCGCGCCGCAGCTTGCGGAGACGGCGCCGCAGAACGCGGACAGCTCGCCGATGAAGTACTTGACGTGGACGGCCGTGAGGTCCGAGAGCACGACGGCCCGCACGAGCTCCTCGTGCGAGCTCCACAGGTCGTGCGCGTACTCCAACACGGGCTGCGAGCAGGTGATTCCCTGGTTACCGCTACCGCAGTTGATCACGACCGGCATGGCGCAGCCGCTCATGCGGGCGTCGGAGCCGGCCGCGGCTGCGGCGCGTGCCTTGCAGCTGATGTCGTTGGGGCGGCTGCGCAGGAGGGTGCGGCCGATGTTTGCGCCCCAACGGTTCGTGAGGCCCTCGCGCGAGATCGCCTGGTTCGTCTCTATCTGACGAGAGATAAGCCCGTCCACGTCCTCGAGCCGCGCCTCGTGGGCGAAGTCCCAGATCGACTGGAGCGTGAGGGCCGAGCGGTCCGCCCCGTTCGGGACGTCCTCGTCCTTCTCGCCCGTGGCGGCCCTTCCCGCAACCGCCGTGGGCTCGCCGTCGAGCGTGAGCTCGCACACGTTGGTGTGGCGCTCCTCGATGCAGGCGACGGCGACGTGGCCCGCGCCCGTTGCCGTGACGCGCACATAGAGGTTTGGGACGTCCTCCGCGAGCTCAACGTCGCAGAAGTCCGCGGAGACGAGGGACTTCGTGCGCTCGATGTCCTCGGGGCGGACGGACTGGAGCACCTCGAGGTCGCGCGAGGGGTCGCCGCCGATGGCGCCGAGCGTGGCCGCGGCCTCGATGCCGCGCATGCCGCCGGAGTTGGGCACGGTGACGCTCTTGACGTTCTTGATGATGTTTCCGCTGCATGCGACGGTCAGGTGCTCCGGGCGTGCGCGGAGTGCGCCCCTGGCGAGCGCGGCCGCGAGCGCGACGGCGATGGGCTCCGTGCATCCCAGGGCGCAGACGAGCTCCTCCTTGAGTATCGCGACGTGGTTTGCGTAGGCGTTCTGGTCCATGGGTTCCTCCGGTGGGGGTGGTTTGCGATGGGCGTGCCACGGCCTGCGTCAGCGCAGGTCCTGGCGGGAGTTCAGAAGGTCCACGATCTCGGGCAGGCGGGCGCCCAGGGCCTCTATGGGGCCTCGGAACACGGCCTTCCTGGGCCAGCCGTGGCCGACGTACGCGGTGCTCATGCCTATGTCCGGCCGCGGGAAGTCTCGCGCCGCGTCATTTCCCACCATGAGGCACTCCTGCGGGGCAAGGCCGAGCTGCGCGGCGAACTCCTGGTAGTAGCGGGCGCACGGCTTCGTGCGCGTCGAGTTCGCGATGTGGCTCACCAGCGCGAAGTCGATGTCGTCTACGCCCGCCCAGCGCATGCGCACGTGGTCGACGTCCATGGTGAGGGTGGGATTGGTGGCAAGGGCGACCGTCAGCCCCATTGACATGGCCTTCTCGACCGTCTGGCGTGCGCCCCTCTGCGGCGCCGCCATCACGATGCCGCCCTTGAGGGGCTCGAGGCACTCGCGCTCGTAGAAGCCGATGGCGTCCGCGATGGCCGGGTCGTCCAGGGGGATGGAGGTGAGCGAGAAGAACGTCTCGTTCAGGAGCTGCTCGTTGGTCATCTGGTCGTCGCGGGACTGGTCGTTCACGCGCATGTAGCTGCGCGCGAGCCGCTCCATCACGATGGGGTAGGGGATGCCGGAGGCCTTCGCGAGTATCCGGGCCTTGCCAGATGCCCAGCGCGCCACGAATGCCGTGAGGTTTATGTCAAGCAGGGTATCGTCAAGATCGAAAAGCACCGCCCTGATCACGACACGTCCTCTCATAGGTATGAACAACAGAAAACTTTACTCTTGTGCCCAATAGTTTTGCACGCGAAATGAAATTCCTGAAATCCACAGGTAGTGCTTGAAATCCTGGGTCGAATAAAGGTACTCTATCCCACGCATGGGTAAATTGCCCATGCAAACGTATCTGTAGGCCCCCGAGAGCATGTAAGTTTCCATCTGCGCAAACGCACCTTCGCTGAGCGCCCGGCAGCGATCATGTTGATCGGGGCCCCGTTTTCGAAAGGGGTCCACCTTTGAGTGAGATTCAGAACTCGTCCATCTTCTCCCTGGATGACATGTCCGACGAGGAGATGAACAGCCTCATCGACGGTACGATTACCGACTTTGATGAGGGCGATCTTGTGACGGGCACCGTCGTCAAGATTGAGCACGATGAGGTTCTGCTGGACATCGGCTTCAAGTCCGAGGGCGTCATCCCCGCCCGCGAGCTTTCCATCCGCAAGGATGTCAACCCCGAGGACGTCGTCTCCCTGGGCGACACCATCGAGGCCCTCGTTCTCCAGAAGGAGGACAAGGAGGGTCGCCTGATCCTCTCCAAGAAGCGCGCGGAGTACGAGCGTGCCTGGAACCGCGTCGAGGAGAAGTTCAACGCCGGCGAGAACGTCGAGGGCGAGGTCATCGAGGTCGTCAAGGGCGGCCTTATCCTCGACATCGGCCTGCGCGGCTTCCTGCCCGCCTCCCTCGTCGACCTTCGTCGCGTCAAGGACCTCAACGCCTACCTCGGCACCCGCATCGAGGCCCGCGTCATCGAGATGGACCGCAACCGCAACAACGTCGTCCTCTCCCGTCGCGTCGTCCTCGAGGAGGCCCGCAAGGCCGAGCGCTCGGAGATCCTCTCCAAGCTCAAGCCTGGCATGCGTCTTCGTGGCACCGTGTCCTCGATCGTCGACTTCGGCGCGTTCGTCGACCTCGGCGGCATCGACGGCCTCATCCACATCTCCGAGCTCTCCTGGAACCACGTCAACCACCCCTCCGAGGTCGTCAAGGTCGGCCAGGAGGTCGAGGTTCAGGTTCTCGACGTGGACCTCAACCGCGAGCGCATCTCCCTTGGCCTGAAGCAGACCACCGAGGATCCCTGGAGGACCCTGGTCAAGAAGTACCCCGTCGGCGCCATCGTCGAGGGCACTGTCACCAAGCTCGTCACCTTCGGCGTCTTCGTCGACCTTGGTGACGGCGTCGAGGGCCTCGTGCACATCTCCGAGATGGCCAAGCAGCACGTGGACCAGCCGTCCCAGGTCTGCTCCGTGGGCGACAAGGTCCAGGTCAAGGTCATGGAGATCGACCTCGACCGTCGTCGCATCTCCCTGTCCATGAAGGCCGCTGCCGAGACGCTGGGCGTCGAGGTTGAGGTCAAGCCTCTGGACAAGCCCGAGGAGGACGAGAAGCCTGTCGAGGAGTAGCCTCGAGCCACGCCTTTAGGTGCATCTTCGCGAGGGGTCGCTACGGCGGCCCCTCGTTCTTCTCTGCAAGGTCCGTGCCTTTGCCCACGGACTAGAAACTGCCATAATGGGCACCATGCAATGTAGGTAACTTCGGGCGCGCCTGGGCGCACGGGAACGAGGGGTCTGGTCAATGGCTGACTTCAAGAACAAGGTCGAGGACTTCATGCGGGGACGCAACGGTGCCGACGAGCTGGGAATCGCGACGCTCGAGCTTGCGGTCATCCTGGCAATCGTGAACATCTTCGCGAACAACACCGTCATCTACGTGCTGATTCTGCTCCTGATTGCCTACGCCGTGTTCAGGATGGTGTCAAAGGACGTCAACCGCCGCCGTAAGGAGAGCATGGCGTTCGCATCGAAGCTGGGTCCCGCGCGCCCGTGGATCACGAACCCGGCGGCCGCGCTGCAGAACGCACGAACCTACAAGCACGCGACGTGCCCCAACTGCCACCAGCGCGTCCGCGTCCCCAGGGGCAAGGGCCACATCCGCGTGACGTGCCCGCGCTGCAAGCAGAAGTTTGACATCCACTCGTAGACGCCGCGAGTGAGCCAAGGGTGAGAGGGGACGGTCGTGCCTTGCGCGCGGCCGTCCCCATGCGTTAGGCGAGCGCATCGTCTGTTGGTTTTTGGGATGGGCGCATGGCGCGTCCTGGGCGTGAGATGATAGTGTGCCGTCGCGTGCCTCGCGCGCGGAAGAGCGAAGGGTGGTCAGCATGTACATCGTGTTCCTTGCGGGTGGCATCGCATCTGGCAAGTCGACCGTGGCTCGCGAGCTCGAGCGCCTGGGTGCGTGGCGCATAGACCTGGACCGCATCTCGCGCGACGTCCTGGAGCCGGGAGGCGAGTGCACGCTCGCGATCGCGGACGCCTTCGGGCGGGACGTGCTCGACCCCAACACGGGGGCGCTGCGCAGGGGCCTGCTCGCGAAGCGCGCGTTTGCCTCAGAGGACGCGGCGCGTCAGCTAGAGAAGATCGAGCTTCCCTACATCAGGCGGGGCCTGGAGCAGGCGCTCTCGCAGGACGCGTGCGCCTCGGCGGAGCCGCCGTGCGCCGTGGTCGAGATACCGCTGCTCGACCGCATGGAGGACTCGCTTGGCATGGCCGACGAGGTCGTGTGCGTGACCTGCCCCCTCGCGGTCCGCCGCGAGCGCGCCATCGGGCGCGGGATGTGCGGTGAGGACTTCGACGTGCGGGCGGCGCGCCAGCCAAGCGACGACTACCTGCGCTCGAAGAGCGACGTCGAGATAGCAAACGACGGGGACGAGAAGGACCTCGCGTCCAAGGTGCACGCGTGGTGGGATGCCCATGAGCGCGACGGCTGGAAGGCGAGTGGCAAGAGGGACGTGATGCATGGCTGACACCAGATTCTGGCGGTGGTTCAGGACCATACCCATCGTGTGCA
>OCTW011602227.1_pt1 | contig 10689 bp, 6 predicted proteins | sample 1539671 | NCBI WGS metagenome assembly OCTW01 (sample SAMN02144230, study PRJEB22623) | gut metagenome | biome: sheep rumen | host: Ovis aries | place: New Zealand
CTTTCCCAGGTGGCTTTGCGGCCATTGTTGCGTATGTCGTCTTCGGTGATGGTGCCCTCGCGCAGGTCCTGGATTGTGAGTTCATTATCGGTGTCTTTCCAGAACATCTTGTCGTGGAATGCCGGGACATAGAAAATGATGGCCAGGCCGATGCCAAGCACTGCCGCGATGTAGGGCACTGATTTCCATTTGTGCTTGTAAAACATAAAGACCGCCAGGCCGGCAGACGAGGCCAAAAGGCCGCTGCGGTGCACCATCAGGATGCTGGGCAGCAAAAAGAGTATGCCGAGAATGAGGTCTTTCTTGTCTTTGCCGTAGAAATAGTAGAAGCCGAAGGAAATCAGCGATACGGTTACGTAGTTGAGGTTGAGGGCCGTGGCATACCAGAACGTGCCGCCGAAGAATCGGGCTACGAAGGGAAAGTATCCGATAAGTGCGCTTATGATGGCCACCCTTCGGGCCCACACGCAGCAGGAAAGGAATATCTTTTCGTCGCGGACAATGGCCGAGGCGGTGATCATTATGATCAGCGGATAGATGTACTTGAGTATGTAGCGGATGCCGTATTCGATTGAACTGCAGTATGTCAGCGAGTAGACGAGCCACAGGATGTAGACGATGTACATAACGGTGCCGATGCCCCATTTGGGCTTTTCGACGCAGACAAACAGCGATATAAGCAGCGCCACCTCGAGCAGCAGCAGGCGTATGGCCTGAAGGTTGAAACCTCCGCCGCTGCCGTGGCCGCCGCCAGAGGACGACAGGGCCAGCGTGCCGGTGGCGAAAAGTAGGATGAAGAACATTTCGGTGCCCTCGATGAGCAGGTAGCGCCGGCTGTTCAAGGGATCCTTGATGCGGGCACTGTAACGGAACATATAGATGAAGAAGTATCCGTTAAGTACAAGAAAAATAATAAGATTTATTATTCCGCTCACTTTGCCTCGCTTGTCAGTTTGTTGTATAACGACAGTATCAGCGCCTTGTATTCGTCGAACGCAAATTGTCGTGCATTGTCCAAGGCGTTGGTTTTCATAGTCTGCAGCAATGCTGGATTGTCCAGCAGTGCCTCTGTTTTCTGGGCCAGGTCGTCGATGTCGCCGGTGGCGAACAGCAGGCCGTCCTTTTGGTTGTGCACTATTTCGTTCAGGCCGCCCGTGGCCGACGCAACGACGGGGCGCCCCTGCGACATTGCCTCGATTGCCGAAAGGCCGAAGCCTTCGGTGCGCGAGGGGACCCACACGATGCTCATTGTGCGGTAGAGCTCGGGCAGTTTGCTGTGGGGCACGGTGCCGTGCCATTGTATGCTTCCGTCGGCTATGCCCAGCTCTTTCTGCTGCTGCTGCATAGCCTCGCGCTCCTTGCCGTCGCCGACGATGGCAAGTGTGCAGTCGGGGTGCTGTTTCAGCACTTTGGCAAAGGCGGGCATAATGTAGTCGGCCCCTTTGATGTGCTCAAGCCGCGCCACGACGCCGATGGTCTTGGCGGGCAAGGCGGTGTCTGTGATTTCTGCGCGTGGCGACAGGCAGTTGTAGATGGTGAAGTGGTTGCGCTTTTTCAGCTGCGTGTCGTTGGCGTACAGTCTGCTTTCGCCGAAGAAGCTTCTTTCGGCAGCTTGCGTTACGCAGGTGAAGGCTTTTACGGTGTGCTTCTGCAGGAATCGTATCAGCGACAGGCTCCGGTAGATGCTGGCGTCGGTGTGCAGCGTGGCTATGATGGTCTTGATGCCAAGCCGCCGCAGGATGAATATCGGCATCGCTCCGGGTGCCATATATTGGATGTGCGCTATCTTGGGACGGTATTCGTCCACGACGCGTTTCAGGCCTCGCTGAAGGAAGCGGTAGACATTGCGGTTGCCTGCCGGACGGCGTCCGTAGGCCGAAAGGCACACGACGCGGCTGCCGGCTTTCTCGTACATCTGCACGATGGGGAAATCGTACTCGAAGTAGCACACCGTGACGCAATGGTAGCCGCCGGCTGTCAAGGCCTCGACCAGACGCAGGGTCTGCATCTCGGTTCCGCCGGATTTAAGGCAGGGTATTCCAATAAGCACTGATGTTGTCACGCGGGTCGTTGTTTGGTCATAGACAATGCTGGTAGGCTTCGAGTGTCTGGGCAGCGCAGCGCTTCCACGAGAATTTTGAGGCCTGAGCAAGGCATCGTTCCGCCAGATCGGCTTTCTTGAGCGTGCCTTGTTCGAACTGTTCCATATACCGGCAGATGCCTTCAATGTCGTCGGGGTCGACATAGAGGGCGGCGTCTCCGCCCACTTCGGGCAGCGAGCTGTTGCGGCAGGTCACAACGGGTGTGCCGCAAGCCATTGATTCCAGGACGGGAAGGCCGAAGCCTTCGTAGCGCGAAGGGAAGAAGAGGGCCGTCGCTTCGTTGTAGAGCACGCTGAGCCGCTCGTCGTCGACGTCGTTGGTTATGTATATGTGGTTGCGCAGATGGTCTTTGTTGCAATATTCGAGGGCGGCGTCGGGCGGGTTGGGCCAAACCAGCACCAGCTCGTGCATCGGCTTTTGCCTAAGCAGCATCTCGTAGGCTTTGATGACGGCCATCGTGTTCTTCCTTCCTGTGCTGCACGACACGCAGAGGAAGTAGGGATAGCCTGTCTTTTTGCCTTTGTTGGGATGGAACAGGTCTGTGCGATAGCCCCACGGGCAGACGAATATCTTTGTTTCGTCGACGCCCATATATTTCATTATGTCCTGCTTCGACGATTCGGAGCAGGTGATTATTCCGCGGCAGCGTTTCGCAAGGGTGGGGTAGGTGCGCTGGGCGTATTCGTAGTCGTAGACCTCGTCGGGCTGGGCGAAGAACAGGGCGTCGTGGATGGTGACGATGGTCTTTTCGGGTTTGCGAACCCATTCGAAGTTGTGCGGTATGTGCAGCAGGTCGTAGTTGGTGGCCAGTTCGCGCAGGTGCGTCATACCTATCAGCTTGTTGACCGTCGGCTTGTGGGGCAGACAGATGTGCCTGGTGGCAAAGTGCAGGCCGAGCTGCTTGGCTTTGATGCCTTTGGTGTTCTGCGAGTAAAGCATTATTTCGACAGGCAGGTTGTCCATTCTGCCGAATTCTTCGACCAGTTCTTTCGTGGTGCGTCCGATGCCCGAAACCCATCGGCGGTTGTATAATGGCATTACGGAATTTACGTCAATCGTTACTCGTTTCATTGTTTAATGCTGTTTGCAGTGATTTGTCGAAGCAGTTGGTCCCAGGCTTCAATGATGTCTTGTTTGAGAAATCTGTTCTTGTAGTTCTGTTCCGCTTTTTGTCCGAGGGCTTCGGCCTGATCCTTGTTGTTCCACAGCTCGGATACGGCTTTCTCAAGGCTGTCGATGTTGGCGGGCTCGAAGAGCAAGCCGGTCGACTCTCCGTTGCGGCTGTCGCGCATCAGGTCGGGGAAGGCGCCGTGGTTGGGGGCGATGCAGCACCGTTTGTGCGACGCGGCTTCGAGAAAAGCAACAGGAAAACCTTCATAGCATCGGCTTGGAATGACGATGAAGCGTGATGCGGCAATGAAACCGGCCAGCTGCTTCTTGTCTAATTGTCCGCACAACGTGGCATTGCGCGGCGTTTCGATTTCCAGCCCGTCTCTGGCCGATCCTGCAAAGCGGAAGGGTATTTCGGGATGGCGGCGTGCCACTTCGAGCAGCAGGTCGAAGCCTTTCTCTTCGCTGAGGCGGCCGATGTAGCCTACATATTGCTCGCCGTCTGCGCCAGCCGCGGCTTCCTGATAGTCGCTGTAGTTTGGTATAACGGCCGTCTTTTCGCGGCTGAAGCCTGCTTCAATCAGTTTGCTGCGCTGAAATTCGGTCAGACAGCAGTAGCAGTCGACATTGTCCAGATAGGCCCGCGACTTGCGAGCCGCCATATTGCGCAGCGCGTAGCCGAGCGAGCGCAACCGGCTGTGCTCGCAGTTGTAGCGTATGCAGTCCCTTTCGTTGCCGTTTTTCAGGCAGTTTTCGCAGGGCTTCCCGTCGCGCAGGAAAAGGCCTGTGGGACAGATCAGTCTGTAGTTGTGTACGGTCATCACCACCGGAACGCCATAGCGTTTGCATACCGGCAGCACCGACGGCGAGATGAAAGGGTACAGGTTGTGGATGTTCACAACGTCGGGGCGGAATTGCTGCAGCTTGCGCCGCATCGCCCTGCGGCCCGAAAAACTGTAGATGCCTGAAAAAAAGCCTGTAATTTTTCCCCACAGGGTGTCGCGCCGCTGCATCGACGAGCGACGCAGCGTGTCGACTTGGTGGCCGCAGGCGCGCAGGTCGCCGATCATCCTGTCTACAACGGCCTCTTCGCCGCTGTAGACTCCGTAGTCGTTATGAACAACAAGTATTCGCATCAGAATTCCACAACGTTGCCACCGGCTTTGCGTTGGGCTTTCATCTTTTCAAAAGCGTCGCGCACCACGGGGTGGTCCATAATTATGACTGTCGTACGGTTCAGGATGAACGGGTCGTAGTCAAGTATGCCACCAAGGTATTCGCAACGCAGCTGGCTTTCGGGTATGCCGTATTCAATCACCAAACGGTTCTTGACGATGTCGGCACGGTTGTGGCTGAGGAAGATGTTGCGCTTCACGGTACCCGTCTTCGAGTCGGCCGAACCGTAGAGGATGAACTGGCGGTTCGGGTAGGCCTTCATTATACGTGCCATTTTAGCGATTTTCATCTCTTCCTGTGCGCGGATGTCCCATTTGTCAAGGTCGAAGAAGACCATCTCGTAAGGCAGCAGCCGCTTGAGCAGAATGCTGTCGAGGTCGGCATCGTCAGGGATGGGTTTCACCAGGTTGGAGTGCGTCGTGTCGTAGTAGGTCACCAGCGAGTCGTAGGTGTGCATCGTAATCAGGTCGTCGATGGTGTCGTAGTTCACAATCACGATGGTGTCGATTTTCGTGATGACATCAATGTCTTCGACTTGGACGAAGGCAATGAACTTGGGCAGCTCGCCGACGTTGTAGGGCAAAATGCCGCGCTCGACATAGTATTTGCGGCGTGCATTCTCTCGGCGCAGGTTGAAGTCGTAGGTCATACCCAGCATAACAGAAAAGTCGAAGTCGGGGCCGAAATTCTCCACTCCCGGTATGCGTTCGCGGTCGAAATCGCCTTCCAGTATCGACAGACGCACATCGCCGTGCAGGTTAAAGTGCTTGCTGAGAGCGTATTTGCAGATGTAGCCTATGTGGCCTTCGTTGGCAAAATTGGTGTTTTTGAACCCTTTGTATTCGTCCGAAGTCGAATAGCCGATAAAGTTCGAGAACTTTTGGGGATGGTTCTCCGATAGGCCGATGCGGATGTTGTAGCCGGCGTATACAATGTGGTTCCATCTGCGCTCAAGGTTCACTTTGCTGTATTTCTTCATAAACGACAGGTTGACCATCAGGTCGGCGCCGATGTTGAAATAGCGCCAGTCCTGCTTCATCAGGCTGTTGTCGTCGGTGGACCAGTAATATCCGCCAAGTGCGCCGTTGATGGTTGTGTCGCCCAGGTCGAAGGTGGATGTCGACAAGCCCTCGCAGTTGCCGTAGTCTTTGGTCAGCTGATAGCGGTTCTGCAGATAGCTGCCTGTCGAGATGAAACCGTGCGAATTGGCGAAGCCTATGCCGGCACGTACACCGACCATCGGGAAAATCCAGCGTCCTGCGTGTATCTCGGCATCAAGACCCAAACGGTCAAGGAATTTGCCTTTGTTGTCCTCGTAGCCCATATACAGATGGCTTCCGGCTTGTATGTCGACCATCCAGTTGTCGAGGATGTGCGAGCGTATCCAGCCCACATTGTGTTCGCCGCGGTTGCGCGTGGTGTCGACCGACGAACGGCTATAGTATTCATTCTGTGCTGCCACCGTGCCTGCTATCATCAATGCGACAGCAAATAGAATCGATTTTTTCATTCTTGTAACTGATTATTTGTTTGTATTGAATCTGTCGACAGCCAAAGTGCTGCGTCAGTTTTATTGATTCATTATTATATTATCTTATTTCCACCTCGCCGCCGCCGGCCTGGCCAATCTGCTTCATCTCGTTGAAGGCTTTCTGCACTTGCGGATGGTCCATAATGATTACTGTGCAGCGGTTCAGGTAGAACGGCTTGTAGTCGAGTATACCGCCCAGGTATTCGCGCTCCAGCTGGCTTTCGGGTATGCCGTATTCGCTCACCAGCTTGTTGTAGACGATGTCGGCGCGGTTGTGGCTCAAGAAGATGTTGCGCTTCACCGTACCCGTCTTCGAGTCGGCTGAGCCTGTCAGGATGAATTTCTCGTCGGGATAGGCCTTCATTATGCGGGCCATCTTGTCGATTTTCATCTCCTCGCTGGGCAGGATGTCCCATTTGTCAAGCTCGAAAAACACCATCTCGTAGGGCAGCAGCTGGTTCAGGAGTATCGAGTCCAGCGGCTGGCCGTCGGCACCGCGTTTGCGACGGTCCTTGTCGGCCTCTATCGAGTCCCTCAGGTCGTTGATTTTCTTCTGCATCTCCGGGGTGGGCGTGTTCACATTCTCGTATTTCAGCATCGTGTCGATCATACTCATCGTGTATGTCTCTTCCATCTTCATATATGTGAAGTGCGTCACGGAGCCAAAGAGCGAGTCGTTCACGTCGCGGCGCTCAAACTCATTGCGCTCCTCTTCGGTGCGGATGTGGAATTTGTAGATGACACCGACGTGGAGGTTGGCGATGGGGTCCACGCCGAAGCCCGACGTCTCAATGCCGGCCACCCATTCGCGGTCGAACTTGCGCTCCATAAACGATACCCTTGCATCGAGGAACACGCCCAAGCCGCTCTTGAAGTTGCGTTTCAGGATGTAGCCCAGATGTGCTTCCGAGCGGTGGCTGTTATTGCCGGCCTCCGACAGGCCGAACTTGGTGTGCACGCCGCCATAGACGATGTTGTTCCACTTCTTCCACGGGTTGTATTTCTCCGAGCCGCGGAATATCGCCAGGTCCAGAAACAGGTCGGCACCCAGATAATAGTATTTCCACTTCTGGATCAGCAACTCGTTGTTGAAGTCGTAGTAGTAACCGTGCAGCGAATTGCCATAGGCATCTGTACCGCACTGCGCATCGCCGTCGGTGGTGATCAAGTGCGTGTTGTAGGTGTCTTTGGTCAAAAAGCCGTGGGCAAAGCCGTATCCGCCACCGAGACGGAAACCGAACATCGGGAAGATGCGGCGGCCAAAATGGAATTCGGCATTGCCTGTCAGGCGGTCGAAGAAGGGACCTTCGCGGTCCTCAGTGCCATAGTAGAGCTGTCCGCCGCCCTGCAGTTCCATAAACCAGTCGTCGAAAAAGTGTGCACGTATCCAGCCCACACCGTTCTTGCCGTTCACCACGGCAGTATCGTCCGAGTGGTAGGCACGCCCTTGTGCCACATATCTGTCATTGTCTTTTTGGCCCAATGCTGTGTTGATGCTTCCGGCAGCCAGCAATAGAATTAAAATCAGTCGTTTATTCACTTTTAGCAGTATAAAGGGTTTAACTAAATATATTATTTCCAATCTATTGACCAGTGATTGGTGACCAGTGATATGAATGCGTTAGTATCACAGGTCACAGGTTGCAATTCACGGTTCACTAACAATCGACAGCACCTTATTTGCTTTCGTCGTTGTCGCTGTCGTTGTCGCCGTAGCCATAGCCGTAACCGTAGCCATAACCGTAGCCGTAACCGTATCCATAGCCGTAACCATAGCCATAGCCGCCATAGCCGTAGCTGTGCTTGCGAATCTTGTAGTTGTTCAGGATGATGCTCATATTCTTCAGCTTGCCGCTCTGGTAGAACTCTTCAAGCTCCATCAGTATTCGGCGGTCGGAGGTCTTCTCCTTGATGACGAAGAATGTGGCATCGACAAAACGGTTCACAATCGTGGCGTCGGCCACAATGTCGATCGGGACGCTGTCGATAATGATGATCTCGTAGTTCTGGCGGGCCCATTCTATCAGCTTGTCGAAGCGCTTGCTCATCAGCAGCTCGGCGGGGTTGGGCGGGATGGGACCGTTGTGGATCACCTTCAGGTCAGGAACGACGCTGTCGCTTTCTATCAGATCTTCAAACGATTCGTCCTGAGCCGACAGGTAGGTCGTCAGGCCGTGTTTGTATTTTTCCTTCGTGCCGTGCCACGACTCGCGCTTGCGGATATCGGCGTTGATAAGCAGCACCTTCTCGCCGGCGTATGCAAACGACAGCGCTATGTTGTACGACACCAGGCTCTTGCCATCGCCCGACATCGTCGAGGTCATCATCATCACTCGGCCGCCTTTCACTTCGCCGTTCATAAACAGGATGTTGTTCCTCAGGATGCGGAACGTCTCGTTGAACCTGTCTTTGCCGCTCTTGGTGATGATGCGGCTGCCGCCTTCCTCCACCATCGGGATGATGCCCGCCACAGGTATCGAGCAGTAGGCCTCGACATCTTTCTTGCTGCGGATGCGGACGTCGAGCCACTTGATAAGCATAATGATGCCTATAGGCAGAAGCAGGGCGATGATGAAAGCAATCGAGTAGGCACGCGAAGGCACGGGCGACACTTTCCAGCCGGCGGCATAGTCGATGACGCGCGTGTCGGCATCGGTGATGTTCATTTTCAAAGCGTTCTCCTCGCGCTTGTTGAGCAGATACAGGTACAGCTGCTCCTTGATGGACTGCTGGCGCGTGAACGACTGCATCTCGCGTCTTTGCGTCGGCACCATATTGATGGCCGAATTGGATCGCATCTCCTGCGCGCGGTACTCGCGGATGCGTATCTGCATCGACTGTATGTAGTTGTCTATCGAACGCAGTATTGTGGCGCGCATCGTCTCCATCTGCGATTCCTTCTCGGCCACAATGGGATTCGAGCTGCTCGAGTTGGCCAGCAGCAGCTGACGCTCGCGGACGCGCTTGTTGTATTCTTCAATCATCGCGCTGATGCTGCCGTCGTTGAGGGCAATGTTGGGCAGGATGGAGTAGGGGGCTGTCTCGCGCACCTTGTTCTGAAGGTCGCGGGCCACGCGCGCCGCCACCTCGTCCTCGACCAGCGCCTGCGAATACTGTGTCTTGTTCGTGATGTTGGTACCCATCTGGGTATTCATATCGCTGATGTTGTTCTCGCGCATATATTGCTCCAGGTCGCCCTCGACGTCCGAAAGCTCCACGCTGATCACCTTCAGGCGCTCCTCGATGAAGCGCGCCGTGTTCTCGGCCACGCGGTTCTTGTATTCCACCGTGTGGCGGTTGTACGACTCGATCCAAAGGTTGATGATGTCGATGCCGCGCTTCAGGTTTATGTCACTCATTGCCAGGCGTATGTTGCCGGCATCCTCGTCGGTTATCGTGGCGCTCATACGGCCCATAAAGTATGCCGTGGCCTCGTTCAGCGGACGGTATCTCACCTGCAGCTCGTCCTCTTCGATGTGGGCATAGCCCTCGCGGCGTGTCACCACAATCACGCCCTTCGGCGTCACCAGCGTGTCGCCATAGCGGCCGCTCCACGACATAGGCGTCTTGCCCTTCTCGCTCTCTATCGACGTCAGCTTGTAGTCCTTCTCGTTGCATTCAACCTCGAAGTTGCACGCCGGGTAGCTGTTCTCGACAAAGTGCACCTCGATGGGCGACTTGTCGTACATATCCTCGTCGAGGAAAAGATGCGGCTTGATGTATGTCACCGTCAGGTTTAGGTCGTTGATCACGTCCTGCACCACCTGGTGCGACATAAAGAAGTGTATCTCCTTCTCGGCGGTGCTTGGCGAGCGGAACGCCTGCATAACGTCCTGGTTCACCGGCGTCGACGGCGAGTTGATCTGCATCGTCGCGGCTATCTGGTACGTGTCGGGGCTCATCTTCAGGTACAGCCACGCGGCCACCATACAGATCAGCAGCGACACCAGTATCCAGTACCACGCCGACATAAACAGCTCTATGATGTTGTGGATGATGAAACGGTTCGTGTTTTTGCGTACCGCCGTGTTCTCATTGTTTGCTTGGTCTATCATTGTTTTTGCCTTTATTCTGGAAATTGTGACCAGTGAATTGTTGATAGTGAATTGTGAATAGTGAATAGTGAATTGTGAATAGTGATTTGTGAATAGAGACCTGTTAATTGTGACCAGTGACACAATCGTGCTCGTATCACAATTCACAATTCACTATTCACAATTCACAATTCACTATTCATCACTGGTTCTTGTTCTTGCTGAAAAGCGTTATCAGCAGCGTTACGGCGCTCACAGCCGTCGTCACCACCGACAGGCGGCCCCACCAGAAGTCGAATATCTTGTTGCTGTTGCGTATCGACGTCTGCGACGGCCACACGTATATCACGTCGTTCTGCTGCAGGTAGTAGTAGGGCGAGAAAAGGATGTCCTTCGACAGCAGGCTGATATAGTCCGACGTCAGCACTCCGTCCACCTCGCGCATAATCAGTATTTTGTCCCTGCGGATGGACGTTCCGTTCATCACGTTGTTGTTGTTCTGCACCAGGTTGGCCTTGGCGATGAGGTCGAATATCGTGGCCCGGCCGTCCTCAAACTCGTAGATGCCCGTGGCACCCTCGCCGATCACCGTCACCTTGAAGTTGGTGATCTTCACGCTCACCGTGGCGCCGTAGGCCAGGCCGGCGTCGGCAATCTTCTGGCTCAGCATCTGCTCGGCCTCGGTACACGTCAGGCCTTCAATCTTCACGGTGTCGAGCAGCGGGAAGTTGATGCA
>OCTW013418991.1_pt1 | contig 10689 bp, 8 predicted proteins | sample 1539671 | NCBI WGS metagenome assembly OCTW01 (sample SAMN02144230, study PRJEB22623) | gut metagenome | biome: sheep rumen | host: Ovis aries | place: New Zealand
TTTCATAATTATTACTTTTATAATGTTAATATTAAGTGATTTAAAACGCTGCAAAATTCTTGAATTGCAGTCCGATTATCCAGATAATCGTTCGATAATCTGCGAATAATCGTGAATATCTATGATTTTTGTTCATTTTTATCCTGTAAACTACTAAATTCCTTGTCAACAATTGATTTGAGAAATAGAGCAATTTTACCATCTCGTACCTTCGGAATCTTTCTATAGCGGACAATGCTATATACCTTTTCGCGGGTAACATGATACTTCTCTATAATTTCTTCGACCTTGTAATATTCACCTGCATACTTTGAGCCAGGGTTCTTTGCAAAGTCCATATGCAATTTTGAATAGTAGATTACACCATATTCTTTTTTGGTAGGTATTTTGTGCCTATGGCTGAACCTGTTTCGTTGGTCTGATGTGATGTTGAAGATTTGCTCTACCTCGTCTGATGTGTACCATTCTGTTATTCCTTCAGGAGAGTTATACTTGCTAAAAACATCTGCTACAACCTTTTCGTCATAAAAAAGTAGTCCACACTTATATACTCTGGGGATTTGTTTCTTTCGGGTCAAGTAATGAACCCACTCAACAGTCAGTTTATATCTTTCGGAGATTTGCTCGGCATTGAGATATCCTTCTATTTTGCCAAAGTTCATGTTTGGATCAACTTCTTCTTCGTAAGGCATAGGCTCGGGGTCTTGATCAACAGCAATGCCTTTAACAATTTCTTCAAGTCCATTGTTCTTCTTGACATCTTTTTCTTTCTCATGATACTTCGCGATTGATCTCTGAACTCCCATTCGTTCGTTGAATACTTCGTCAAAATTTGCACGGTTTATCAAAGAGAATCTTCCTTTCTTTATGCTGTCAATTTTGTATCTGTGCAAATAGTATTTTACTTGCGTCTTGGTTATGCCATATTTCTCCATTATTTCTCTTGATGTATAATAAAGTGAATCAATAGGCTGTACTTTGGACTTGATACTGTCAATGTGTTCTTTAGAATAATAGACAGTACGTTGCCTATTTATCCTTGGAACTTTATGTCTTCTGGCAAATACTAAAACGGCAGCATGTGTCATGTGATATTTTTCCATGACTTGATCTGGTGTATAGTACTCTTCTGGGTCGAATTCTTCTATGAGCTCGTCAAAATGCTTCTCTATATCGGTTCGTGGAAAAAAAGTATTTCGACCTTCGTAGATTTTGGGGATGTTAAATCGTTCGCATCTTCGCCATACCGTTTTGCGACTAATCTTGTATTTCTCAACGATTTCTCCCATAGTATAATATTCGCTGACAGGTTGCCATCTTTTCTTTGCTTTGTTGTGCTTGTATTCAAAAGCTTCGTCGAATAATTTGTCAATATCCTTACGTCTAATTAGAGTCTTCCCTTTGAACTGCCTACATTTAATCTCTTCAGACGATAAATACCGATATAGTGTAGATCGACTGATTCGGAGGAGTCGAGCAGTTTCAGTTGGAGTGAGAAACTCTGCACACTTCAAGTCTGATGTTGCATTATGGTAGTCCACTTCTTGTCTCAATTCCAATTTCTGATTGATCTCTTTCTTTCTGGTTCTTGCTTTCCACGCCATATTGACGCATTTCTTACTGCAATAACGTGATTCTACTGTGTGAGCGACGTAATACTTGCCACACCAAAGACATTTTTTCTTATATTCCATTAAACTAAATTTTGTTTATACTTTTTACTTTTACTACTCTAATTCTGTATCATTGTGTCCCAACGTGACTCATGGTGTCTCAATTGGGACAGTCGCGAACATTTAGGGACGTGTCTCATAGCGTCTCAATTGGGACAACAAATGTCATTTGTATAAAGCCCAATTTTTGCTCGCGGTAGAAATACGGTACAAAAATAGGTCGAAAAACTGGGATAAACAAAAAAAGGACTTGAAGTGTTAAAATGACGAAAGTCCCTCAAAATGAGGGACTTTCTTATAGTTGCTCTGAATTGTTCAGAGTTATTTTAGATATTCTACTTTCCCACGCAGAAGTTTTTAAAGATATTTCCTAATACTTCATGGGGGGTGATCTGGCCGCCGGTGATTTCGGCAAGGATGTCGAGGGTTTGGTGAAGATCATCGCTGAGGAGGTCTCCACTAAGTTGCTGAGCCATTCCGTCGAGTACACGCTGGATGCTACTGTGGGCTCTCAATAAGGCATCGTAATGGCGGGCATTGGTGATAATGACATCTGAGTCTGAGATGGTAGGTAATTGGGCAGATTCATAAATGGCTTGTTCAAGAACGTCAATGCCTTCACCAGTCTTGGCAGATATCTTGATGAATACGTTTGGGGGGATGATTCCCGTAAGGACCTTTGATAAATCAATTGTCTCTTTTTTGTCGATTTTGTTTTGAATGATTATCAATGATTTATCATGCAAATGATACAGTATCTCTTGAAGTTCTTCTTCGGCCGGTTTTGAATCTATTAACCATAGGATAATGCGCGCTTTCTCCATGGCAGCGTATGTACGCTGGATACCTATCCGCTCAATTTCGTCTGTGGTCTGGCGGATGCCTGCTGTGTCGATGAAACGAAACTGTACACCATGTATCTCCATGACATCCTCTATCGTATCCCTGGTTGTACCATGAATATCAGAGACAATGGCACGATCTTCATGGAGAAGGCGATTCAGGAGAGTTGATTTGCCAACGTTGGTCTTACCGACAATTGCCACAGGAATACCTTGTCTGATGGCTTGGCCTGTCTCAAAACTCTTAGCGAGTCTTGTGATGTGTTTGTCAATTGTTTTGGTAAGTTCTGTTAACTCTTTGCGGTCTGCAAATTCGAGGTCTTCGTGGTCGGAGAAGTCGAGTTCGAGTTCGAGCAGTGAGGTGAGTTTCAAGAGTTTCTCACGCAACTGTGCCAGTTCGGAAGAGATGCCGCCACGCAATTGGCTCATGGCAAGGTGGTGAGTGGCTTTGTTCGTGGAGGCGATGAGGTCGGCTACGGCTTCTGCCTGTGAGAGATCCATCTTGCCGTTGAGGTAGGCGCGCTGTGTGTATTCACCTGGATTAGCCATTCTGCAGCCATTCTTCACCAATAGTTCCAATACCTTATTTAATATATAGCGTGAGCCGTGGCAACTGATCTCCACAGAGTCCTCGCCTGTATAGGAGTGGGGAGCCTTGAAGATGCTGACCATACATTCATCGACAATCTCTTGGCCGTCTTTTATGTGGGTGTAATGGATGGTATTGGCTGCGCTATTAGCGCAGCATACTGAGCAGAGGGGACTAACGATAGAAAAAGCCTTAGGGCCGCTGATGCGGACGATGCCGAGGGCTCCGCCTGGGGCGGTGGCGAGTGCGCAGATCGTGTCGTTGCTGTTCATTTCTTATAAGGCAATTACATGAATAATGCTTATAATTATATTCGGTCTAACACTTTAGTGATCAGTGTGTCAATGGATTTCTTATACTCAGTATTCATCTCTGTAGTATAACGGTTGGCGATAACTATGCAACAGGTCATTGCTCGGTGTCCCAGAAGTGATGCCAAGCCAGCAAGGGCTGAGGACTCCATCTCAAAATTGCATATTTTCATACCATCGTACTCGAATGACTCAATCTTCTCGTTCTGCTTGGGATCAGCGATATCAGCACGAAGCACACGGCCTTGTGGACCATAGAAACCTCCGCAACTGATGGTATATCCTCTGACCATATCGTTACCTGCTATTTGGTTCATGAGGTCTTGGTCTGCTACTGACACGTATGGTGAACCTTTAATGGGATTCCACTGCATGTGCTTTTTGAAAGCCTCCTCCATTTGCAGGTCACATACCTTATTGCGCCCAGCATAATAGTTGAGTAGTCCGTCGAAACCGATACTTTTCACAGAAGCAATGGAACAACCTGTTGGCGTGAATGGCTGCAGGCCGCCACAGGTGCCGATGCGCACCATCGTCAGTGTGCGATGCTCGTCTTTCTCTTCTCTCGTATTGTAATCGATGTTGGCGAGCGTATCGAGTTCGTTGACCACGATGTCAATGTTATCGCAGCCGATGCCATGGCTATGTGCAGTGATTCGCTTGCCTTTATAGGTACCGGTAATAGTATGGAATTCACGGTTTTGTACCTCACACTCTTTCGAGTCGAAATGGTCTGCGACGGTATTCACGCGGGCAGGATCACCCACGAGGATTACATTGTCGGCCAGTTGTTCTGGTTTCAGGTGCAAATGGAAACAAGAGCCATCAGCATTGATAATCAATTCTGATTCTGGAAAATGTTTTTTATTCATGGATATATAATACTACTTAATTGATAAGTTTGTTTTCTTCATTACGAGATAGTTTCTCCAATGTTCTTATACGTTCGTTGAGTTTTGTCTCGTCGGCTTCAGCCTGAAGAATCTCTCGTCTGAGGGAGGCTTTGTCAGTCTTGTCTGCCTTATGGTAATAATTGCGTGCTTTCTCTAATTGCTCATGAAGTTGAGAGAGTTGTTGGCGTGCCTTGACGAGTTGCTGATAATGGGATGCAGCCTCCTTGGAGCGGAAGTCCTTGGGACTGTAGTAGGTGAGGCCGTCGTTGATGATGAGTCGTGCCTCCTGGCTTGAGACCACCTGAGATATGCTATGCTTAGGAGTAGCCATCGTCTTCATACGGGCGAGGGCGGCCTTCCTTTCTTTTCCATTGCCCCATGTATCTGCTATGCGGTTGATGGCAGCCAGACTGTGGATCTGCTGTTCTGTGTAGATGGCAGCATCGTAGGTCTTTCGTGTTTCTGAGGGTACGAAGAAATAGATACATGCTTTCCCCTCTGGCTGGCGACGGTCACTGACAAAGAATCCTATCTTGTTATACTCGTCGATGGCGTACAGATAGTCGTTGGCCTCCGAGTTGAAAGGCATACCGATATTCTCTGGTTGCAGGAAACAGCCATTGTGCGAGTCATAGCGAGTAAAAAAGATGTCATAGCCGCCAATACTCTCATCGCCCTTACCGGCGAAGTAGAGCGTAATGCCATCTGTGAGCATGAAAGGGTAGTCGGTTTCGTTGATATGGTCACTAATGCCGCGGACTGGTTGTGCGTTGCTCCAGTCGCTACCCAGAAGGTCGCTGTAGTAAAGTTGTTGGCGCAGGCTATCATCTGGCAGACTGAAGTAGCGCCTGTTGCCCATCTCGTTGACGAAAGCATAGCCCTGGACCTGTTTGCCCAGAATGTCGCTTGTCCTCGTCAGACTGCCAGCATCGGGGGAGATACGGAGGTGGGGGAGGATGTCGTCCTTGTCAACAACGATACTGTCGATGAAGAGAATCTGCTGCGTCATCTCACGCATATTGGTGATGCGTGGGTCCTCCTGCGGCTCTTCGATTACGGGTTTCTTCACCACGCGTTTTCTTTTCTTCTGAGCCTCGATGGTGAGGGGCAGGAGAAGAATCAGTGAGAGTAGTGCAATCTTTCTGATATCCATAGGTTCTTAATCTTCAGTCAGTTTGTTATCGGCCTCAAGGGCTCCCCAGATGTTATAGCGCACTTCTGGGTTCAGTCGTTCCAGTTGCGCGTAGATGTCTTTGATGTCCGTGCGATGCGAGTTGGTCTCGTAAGGGCAGAGTTTCTTCTGTTTTTGATAACCTTGTATCTCAGCGTATCGCTGGATGTCGGATTCCTGTATCAGACAGAGTGGACGGATAATCGTAAGAGGCATCTTCCGCATCTTGAGTCTGACAGGCATCGTGGCGAAATGGCTCTGGAAGGTGAGGTTCAGCAGGGCCGTATGGATGATGTCGTCCTGATGGTGTCCAAGAGCAATCTTGTTACAGCCGAGTTCCTGAGCGATGTTGAAAAGTTGCTTGCGACGGTTCCAGGAGCAGAGGAAACAGGGCTGCTTTTGCTTTCTTCTTATTGAAGATGGGACATCGGTCATTGAGGATTTTCCATCTTCCCCTGTTTTTTCCTCCAAAACCTCGAAGCGGGTCGTCGCCATGTGGAACTTGACGCCCAGTTTGTCACAGAATTGTTCCAGATAGGATGCATCTGTCTCGTAGTGGATATTCTCCATCCTTACATGCAGAGCCTCTACCGTGAATCGTGGGTGCTGAATCTTGGCGCGCTGTGCCAAGAGTTCTGTCAGCAATAGTGAATCCTTGCCTCCAGAGAGTCCCACGAGGATTCTGTCATCATCCTCGATCAGACGATAAGTAGCCATCGCCTTGATGAACCGCTCTTTCAAACGGTGCTCAAGGCGACGGCTCTCTATATCATCCTCACACTTCAATTCTTCAATTTTTCAATTCTTCAATTCTTCAATTCTCCCCTTTCAGGTGCTTGTCCATGTTCAGGGCTGCTCGACGGCCGTCGCCCATGGCGAGGATTACCGTTGCTCCACCACGTACGATGTCGCCACCAGCGAATATCTCGCTGCGAGAAGACTGCATCTCCTCAGAGACGGCAATCGTGTTCTTGCGGCCGAGTTCGAGACCAGGGATCGACTTCGGAACGAGCGGGTTGGGTGATACGCCAACGGCCACGATGACCTGATCGACATCGAGGGTTACGGTCTTGCCCTCTACGGGAACGGGACTGCGACGGCCAGAGGCATCAGGCTCTCCGAGTTCCATCACCTGGAGGACGGCCTGTTTCACGGCACCCGTCTCATCTGCTATATACTCAATGGGGTTGTGGAGCGTCAGGAAGTTGATGCCCTCCTCCTTGGCGTGCTTCACCTCCTCCAGACGTGCAGGCATCTCAACCTCTGAACGTCGATAGACGAGTGTCACCTCAGCGCCCAGGCGCTTGGCCGTGCGGCAGGAGTCCATGGCCGTGTTGCCGCCACCCACCACGAGTACGCTCTTGGCAGGATTCAGCGGGGTATCGGTCTTCGGATTGGCTGCGTCCATCAGGTTCACGCGGGTCAGATACTCGTTCGACGACATGATGTTGATAGAGTTCTCACCAGGGATATTCATGAAGTTGGGCAGACCAGCGCCAGAGCCTACGAAGATACCCTTGAAACCCTGCTCTTCGAGTTGTTCCACACTGATGGTCTTACCCACGATGACGTCGGTCTGGAAGTGCACGCCCATCTTGGCGAGGTTCTCGATCTCCACGTCAACGATCTTGTTCGGCAGACGGAACTCAGGAATACCGTATTTCAATACGCCGCCGATCTCGTGCAGGGCCTCGAAGACATACACGTCGTAGCCCTTCTTCACCATATCGCCAGCGAAACTCAGTCCTGCAGGACCAGAGCCTACCACGGCAATCTTGATGCCGTTGGCTGGTGCGATCTCAGGCAGACTGATGTTGCCGCTCTCGCGCTCGTAGTCTGCTGCGAAGCGCTCCAGGTAGCCGATGGCCACAGCGGGCTCGTTCATCTTCAGGTGGATACACTTGCTCTCACACTGTTTCTCCTGTGGACATACGCGGCCACAGACAGCGGGTAGGGCAGAGGTGTTCTTCAGCACCTTGGCAGCAGCCAGGAACTGTCCACGCTCTATGTTCTTGATGAACGACGGGATGTTGATGTTCACCGGGCAGCCCTCGACGCACGAAGGCTTGGCACAGTCGAGGCAGCGTTTGGCCTCAGTCATCGCCATCTCCTTCGTCAGACCTATATTCACTTCCTCCGTTCGGGTAGTAGCACGATAGACGGGGTCGAGTTCGGGCATCACCACGCGCTCTATCTGGGTGCGCTCCTTGGGCTTCATTGAAGCACGGAGTTCCTTACGCCACTCGGCATCACGATCTGTGAGCACGTCAATCGTATCATTGGTAGGATTGCTGTCCATCACTACATCTGTGGCGGCAGCAATTTCTTCACTCTTCACTCTTAACTCTTCACTATCCAGGTGCTCTTCGTAGTGGGCCAACTCCTCCTGCTCCTCGCGCTTGAAGGTGCCCATACGCTTGAACATCTCGTCCCAGTCAACGAGGGCACCGTCGAACTCAGGACCGTCGATGCATACGAACTTCGTCTTGCCGCCGATGGTGAGTCGGCAGGCACCGCACATGCCAGTACCATCCACCATGATCGTGTTGAGCGACACTTCACAAGGGATGTTGTGCTTCTGGGCGGTGAGGTTGGAGAACTTCATCATGATGGGAGGGCCGATGGCAAATACCTTATCTACGTGCTCCTGCTCGAAGAATTTCTCCATACCAACGGTCACTACGCCCTTCTCGCCGTATGAACCGTCATCAGTCATGATGATCACCTCGTCGGAACTCTCGCGGACCTTGTCTTCAAGGATGATGAGATCCTTGGAGCGGCCAGCCATCACGGAGAGCACACGGTTGCCTGCGGCCTTGAGGGCCTGGATGATCGGCAGCATAGGTGCGACGCCCAGTCCGCCACCAGCACAGACCACGGTGCCATACTTCTCGATCTTCGTGGGATTGCCAAGTGGACCAACCACGTCAGTCACGTAGTCACCCTCGTTGAGGGCGCAGAGTTTCTTAGACGAAAGTCCCACCATCTGTACGACCAGGGTGATGGTACCTTTCTCAATGTCTGCTGCAGCAATGGTCAGCGGCATGCGCTCACCTTTCTTTCCAACGCGCACGATGACAAAGTTGCCAGCCTTGCGGCTCTTGGCGATCAGCGGCGCTTCGATCTCAAAGAGGAAGACCTTCTCAGAGAACTGCTCTTTTCTAACAATCTTGTTCATATCTCGTCTTTGTTTAGTTCTAAAGATTAGTCTATCATGTCGCAGCCCATGTAGGGTACAAGTGCGGCAGGCACCTTGATGCCATTCTCCGTCTGGTTGTTCTCCAGCAGGGCAGCCACGATGCGGGGCAGGGCGAGTGCAGAGCCGTTCAGTGTGTGGCAGAGTTCTGGCTTCTTCGTGTCCTCACGGCGATAGCGGCACTTCAGACGGTTGGCCTGGTAGGTGTCGAAGTTGGATACCGATGATACCTCGAGCCAGCGGCCCTGGGCCTCTGAATAGACCTCGAAGTCGTAGCAGATGGCGCTTGTAAACGACTGGTCGCCGCCACACAGCAGAAGGATGCGGTAGGGTAACTCCAACTTCTTCAGCAGACCTTCCACGTGCTCCAGCATCTCCTTGTGGCTCTCCTTCGAGTGCTCCGGCTTGTCGATGCGCACGATCTCGATCTTCGAGAACTCATGCAGACGGTTCAGTCCGCGCACGTCCTTGCCATACGAACCGGCCTCGCGGCGGAAGCACTGGGTATATGCGCAGTTCTTGATAGGCAGGTCCTTCTCGTCGAGGATCACGTCACGGTAGATGTTCGTCACTGGCACCTCCGCCGTCGGGATCAGGTAGAAGTCATCGACCTCACAGTGGTACATCTGTCCCTCCTTGTCGGGCAACTGTCCTGTACCATAGCCAGAGGCCTGGTTCACAACTGTTGGCGGCATGATCTCCGTATAGCCGGCCTTGCGTGCTTCGTCGAGGAAGAAGTTGATCAGTGCGCGCTGCAGGCGGGCCCCCTTGCCGATATAGACGGGGAATCCGGCACCTGTGATCTTTACGCCCAGGTCGAAGTCGATGAGGTTGTATTTCTTGGCGAGTTCCCAGTGGGGCAGGGGATTGGCGATGCCGAGTTTGGGATTCACGTCCCAGTTGCCTACCGTGTCCGTACCGTCGCATTCCTTCAGGTTCGACTTCACCACGTGGTTGTCCTCTGCGGCCTTCCCCTCTGGCACTTCGTCGTAGGGGATGTTTGGAATCTGGCAGAGCAGGGTGGTCATCTCCTCCTGTGCCTTGGCCATTGCCTCGTCGAGTTCCTTGGATTTCTCTTTCAGGGCAGCCACGCTCTGCTTCACCTGTTCAGCCTCGCTCTTCTTGCCTTCCTTCATCAGTTTCCCGATCTGCCCAGAGAGTTGTTTCTGCTCGTTCAGGCAGCGATCGAGTTCTTGCTGTGATTCACGACGCTTCTTATCCACGGCCAGCACCTGATCGATGGCTTCCTTGGCATTAGGGAAATGTTTCTTCTCCAAGCCTTTGACGACTCGTTCTGTTTCCTCATTAATGAGTTTGAGTGTTAACATCTTAAATACGTATTTATAAGTTTGAATTCGATTTCTAAGGTGCAAAGGTACAAAATATCAGTCAGACTACAAAGAAAAAATACTATAAAAAAGCAGAAATCCCTCTCTCCAAAGGAGAGAAGGACTCTGTTGTTTGTTTGGAATAAGTGTTTTTTTGTTTGCTTGACCTTAGGCCTCAGCGTTGGGGATGACAGAGACGACGCTCTTGTCGCGCTTTCCCTTGTGGAAGTTGACCGTTCCGTCAACCAGCGCGTACAGCGTGTCGTCCTTACCGATAGCCACGTTGTTACCTGGGTTGTGCTTGGTGCCACGCTGGCGAACGATGATGTTACCAGCCACGCACTGCTGACCGCCGAAGATCTTGATGCCCAGTCGCTGAGCAGCAGACTCACGACCGTTCTTAGAACTACCTACACCTTTTTTATGTGCCATAATTTCTGTCCTCCTACGGTTTAAGCGATTACTGACTTGATTTCTAACTGAGTGAACTGCTCGCGATGACCGTTGCGCTTACGAGAGTCCTTGCGGCGCTTCATCTTGAAGACGATGACCTTGTCACCCTTCACCAGCGGTTCAACTACTTCACACACTACTTTTGCTCCCTCTACGGTCGGAGCACCTACCTTCACTGCACCGTCAGCATCTACGAGCAGCACCTTGTCAAATTCAACAGTCTTGCCTGCCTC
>OCTW011460315.1_pt1 | contig 10682 bp, 10 predicted proteins | sample 1539671 | NCBI WGS metagenome assembly OCTW01 (sample SAMN02144230, study PRJEB22623) | gut metagenome | biome: sheep rumen | host: Ovis aries | place: New Zealand
AAACAAAGTCGCAAAGGATCTGGACTTACCCCTTATCCTCTCCGCACAACTTAACAGAGAGACCCCCTCTCCTACCGAAATGTCCGGGAGTAATATAGCGGAGTCCCAGGATATACCCAGGTATGCAGATACCGTCCTCCTTATGTGGGACAGCGTGAGGGATAGAGACCTCAAAGACAGAGAAAAATACTTGGGGTCTAAGGACTATACGGAGAAACTACTTGGGAGACTGGGATTCTCCTTTGGTAAATCCGGGAAACTATACACTATCCTAGACAAGAACAGAGGAGGGTCTCCGTATCTGGAGGCTGTCCTGGAGTATGTCCCGGATACTGGAGTAATACTCTCCAATATAGGGGACTTACCTCCGGGTGATACCGCCCTGGAAAACCCTGGAGTTTGTCTTAATCTTGAAATACAATGAAAAGGATTATCTCTGTAGTAAACCACAAAGGAGGAGTAGGAAAAACGACCTCTGTGGTATCTCTGGGAGTCTCTCTTTCTCAGCTTGGGAGGAGAGTCCTCCTGGTAGACTTAGACCCCCAGGGAAACCTCTCCCAGACTCTCTCCGTCCCCCAGACCGGGAGGACTCTGTATGAGGCTCTCCGGGAGGGGAGAGACCTCCCCCTGGTAGATGTGAGACCCGGTCTCTCCGTCTGTCCCTCCAGTATAGACCTGGTATCTATGGATCTGGAATTAGGTGGAGTGAAAGGGAGGGAGTACAGACTCCGGAGACTCCTCTCTCCCCTGGAGTATGATTATATCCTGATAGACTGTCCTCCCTCTTTGGGTCTCCTCACTATAAACGCCCTCTCCGCCTCCGGGGAGGTCTTTGTCCCCCTCACTCCGGAGGCTCTCCCGGCAAAGGGACTGGGGACTCTCCTGGAGATTATAGACAAGACAAGGGAGGGTCTTAATCCAGACCTCCGTCTCTCCGGTATCATTATTACCAGATACCAGAGGAGAAAGATAAACCGGATAGTGGAGGAGTCCCTCCGGGAGAACTTCGGAGACCTGGTATTTAAGACGGTTATCCGGGAAAATGTGGATATAGCGGAGTCCCCTCTCCAGGGAAAGGATATTTTCTCCTACTCCCCCAGGTCTATAGGTGCAGAGGATTACCGGAGTTTGGCTCTGGAGATAGATAAGAATTTCTCTGTTCGAGGACTCCAGGACGGAATTTAACAAAACTTACCATTTTGTTAAGTAATAATGAGAAATAATTAGAAATAACTTGTAATACTATGAGCAAGATTAAAGATGTACAGACCGCAAAGGTAGGACTCTCCGGACTCTTTGGGAAACCCTCTCCCACCCCGGAGATAGAGATAGAGGAGACCGCCCTCTCCAGTCCGGAGGAGGTGGAGGAGACCCTGGGGGAGGAGACTCTGGAGGCTCTCCGCAAAGAGAAGAAAAGGAGACAGTATCTCTCCTCCGGTAGACCTCCCGGGAGCATAAAGGGGACTCCCCACAAAGACCCGGAGTCCGTCCCTATGACTTTCCGTATCTCCCCGGAGAAACAAGAGAGGCTCCGGGAGTATGCACTCCGGAAAGGACTCCTTATCCGGGAGGTAATAGAGAGGGGGATAGACCTGGTATTAGAGGAGGAGTAGGTATGATACAGACCGGGAACAGTAAACTCTATACGGCTACTGAGGTATCCCTCCTCCTGGGAGTTACCAGAGAGACTCTGGGTCTTTATGCCAAACAAGCAAAGATACCGGACAGACGGATACTGAGAGTCCGGTACTATACTGAGGAGGAGATACAGAGAGTCCTCCAGATCCCCGGACGGAAACCCACCCGGAAAGACTACCCCGGGGAGCGATAACTTGTAATATCTAGTAATATTGTAATATTGAGTAATAACTGGTAAGTATATTTCCTTACTTCTGTAAAGTTTGCATTACAGAAGTTAAGAAAAACAGAGGAGATAATATGGGAAAGATAGTAGTAACCCGGGAGGTATCCCCGGAGGAACAGAGACGGAGACTCAGGGAGGAGACCCCCTCCATTCTGGAGGAATTACTCTCTCTTATAAGGGGACTCCGGGTGGAGGCTGAGAAAGACCTACAGAACGCCTCCCCGGAACTCCGGGAGAAATACCGTCCTACAGACTTTGATAGACTGGAGGGACTCCTCCTGGATATGCAGACAGATGTCACAAAGGAGGACACTCCCCTGGAGACTCTCAAACAAAACTACTTTGTCCTACAAAACACAGTTGCAAGAGTCCTCAAATTCTTAGCGGAGAAAGAGAACGATTATAGGATAGTAACAGACCCGGAGACCGGGGAGAGCAAACTAATGGAGTTTAAGTCCCAGACTCCACCCTCCGGAGGTGCGCTAGCCGAACTAAAGAAACTCTCCGACCTAAAGGTTTCCAGGATAGAGTTTCCCCGGGACTTAATGAAAACCCAGACCCACTCTGTAGGGGATACTCTGCAATATATAAAAGACCCAAAGAAAAAAGAGCATATCCAGAGACTACAAAAGGACGGTAAACTATTAGCCGGGACTCTGGAGGGACTCTCTGGTGGCTCCGCTTATCTAAAATCCTTTACGATAGCCTTGGCACAGACCCTAAATGAACAGAGCAAATACTACAAGACGGAGGGAGATCTGTCCGGACTCCCCCTCTCTTATATACACGAAATATTTGGGGACGGAGTGGAGGTGGTGGAGTCCTACCAACCTATCCCGGTAATGAAAAAGGGACAACTCCTCCAGGAAAATAGGAAACTCCCCTTTGTCCTTATCTCCTATGAGGCAATCGCAAAAAAGATGAAAGGAGAGGGAAAAAAGGTAGGAGGACAAGATATAAAGTTTGTGGAGGACTATATAAACAGCTTGTCCGGTAAACAGTATCTTTTCTGTATAGGGGAGGACTCCGTCCTGGGAGTCCCCTTTCTAACAAAGTCTCTTATTATATACCGGGGGACTACCGGAAAAGAGGTAGGCTGTCTAGTGAGTCTCTCTCCGCAATTTTCAAAAAGTATCGGAGGATATACCTCCCTCAGGGGAGATACCCTCCAGAAGATAGGAGGAGGTAGACAAAAGGATATTACGATGAATCTCTTAGACCTCCTCTTGTATGTCCGGGGAACCAACAAAGAGGAAAACACCTGGAAAAAGGTAAAGGAGGAACTCCTCTCCCAGATCGGAACTTCAAAGAGGTATATAAGACAAAAGGGAGAACTAGAGAGAGACTTTAGGGAGGCAGTCCAGAAAGTAAAAGACTCCGGTCTTATCCTGGGATACCGGGAGGACTCTGGAGTAAAGGGGAAAGTTTCCGTTTTTACCTTTAATCCGGACTACCTCAAACACACCGAAAACAAAGAGACCCCAGAGGAACAGTAGGGGAGTTAGTATCCCGGTTTACCGCTCTGGTAGTCTTGGATACTTTTTTGGTAGTCTTGGATACTTTTTCCGGTAAACTTGGATACTTTTTTGGTAGTCTTAGATACTTTTTTGGTAGTCTTAGATACTGCCATTTTTCTAAGTTATTGTTATACAAGTAATTACAAGGGAATTTCCGTCCTATTATTACTTATTAATCCTTATTAGGATTTATTATAGCGGAGTGGAGAGTTTATCCAGGGATACTCTCCCCTCCTTTTTCTTTTTCCTCAAAGGATAGAGAGAGTCTTTCCTCCTTTGGGACTTCGGTGCACCACTCTGGGAAATCGGTGCACTTTTCTGGGAAATCGGTGCACCAAACCGGGAGAGACAGTATAATCCGGGTGGACTATCCTCTCCAGATCCGTCCCTCTCCTCAGCTTATAATCCACCCCAGGGAGACCGTCTCTCTCCTTTGGGAATACCACCCGGACTCCGGGATACTAAAGTAGTTGAAAGTAGTATCCTCCTGGAGTCCTTTCCCCTGATTGTTGAGGGAGTCGGAGATACACCCTCCAGACCGTACTCCCTCCACCCTATAGGACGGAGAGACCCCACCCAGGAGGGGGAGTCCCTCAACACTCCTCCAGATGTACCTCCGGAGTCCGGAGTGGGAGGGTGGAAATAGCCCCTCTTATCGGAGATCTGGAGACCCACCCAGGGGAGGGGAATTTGGGAAAGTGCAAGGAGTGCAGATGTATTACAAATCTGCAAATAGACCGCCCTCCAGGGAGGGAACAGAGGACAGTCCGGAGTCCGTCCTATAGGGTGGGAGTAATATCTGGTAATAACTTGTAATATTCCCGGAGATTCACTACCTTTGTATGTACCCTCAAAGAAACAGAAAAGAAATGAGCAAGACACAGAAAAACGCCTCCCAGGAGACCCGGAAAGTTTCCCTCTCCGGTCTCTTTGATAAAGTCCTTATCCGTCTGGATATGGAACTGGATAAACTCCCGGAGACCCTGGAGTCTGTTACTCCGGAGAAAAGACTGGAGTTTATCTCCAAGACCCTCCCTATCCTCCAGAAATTTAGTGAGTCGGGACTAGGCTCCACCTGGGACTCCCCCTGGGGAGAGTAGGTCTAAGAGGTGGATACCTCCGGAAAAGGTCTATTTTCTCTAAGAAATTAGGTCTTTTTTCACACAATAAAATCCGGGACTATGTGTTACCCCCGAAATATGGAGTCTCTCCCCACCTTTGGGATAAAGACCCTCCGGACTCAACTCCGGGGAGAGGGACTGTCCCTGGGAGATCTGGAGACCTCTCCCCCCGGCTCCTGGGACTGTATAAAAATGTCCCTTATCTGGAGGAGGAGGGACTATCACAACGGAGAGACGGTCTTTTTCTCTGTGGAGATATGTCTCCGGAGAGACCAGAGGGGACTCTATCTGGATATATACCGGGGAGACCTCCACCTGGGGGACAGTTACCGTCTGGTAAGGAGGGAGAGTAATCTAAAACCGGGGACTTTCCGCTATTACTTTGTAGACCCCTTTACCTGGGGGAGGGTCTCCCTCTGTGAGAAACTCTATTTACTCCCAGATGTAGGGGAGTTTGTTCCCCGGTCTGTCCTCTCCTCCCACAGAGTCCGGTACTCTCAGCAAAGAAAGGGACACTCCGACAGATACTACTCCGTCTCCAGGCATATTCCGGAGGGAAAGGAGTTGAAGTACAGAAAGACCCACTATAGGGGGAAAGAGACCCCTTTCTGGAGGAGACTCCGGGAACTCCAGGAGGAGAGGGACTACAAGATAACAGAGTATACGGTGGGGACTGGGATAGGCTCCGGGATATTCCCCCCTGAGATAGAGTCCCGGCTCCGGGAGTCCTACCTGAAACACACCGGGAGAAAAACCCTCCCTCTCCCCCTTTCTCTATATCGGACAAGGAAATCCTCCACCCGGAGAGTAAAAGTGCCTAAAATCGCCTAAAAACCACCAAAGAAAGGAAATCCCCGGGACTCTCTGGGAATAGTCTGGGAAATTACCTATCTTTGCAGATGAAATCTCTTTACTCTGTTTCTGAGGGATTTTACTTACCACTCCCCGGAGGTCTGTCCTCTGGGGATTATTCTTTTCTCCCCAGATCCTCCCAGGTAGACACAGCACGCCCCCGGGAGGAATAACAAAGAGAAAACAAAGAGACCTCTCCCTTTGGGAACTGGGAGACCCTCCCTCCACCCGGGACTCTACCCCGGAGGAGATAGGTAAGAGACTCTCCCTCCGGAGGAGGGGAGAGACTCTTTCTTATCTGGAAATCATTTCGGTTAAGAGACATTAGGCGAAACGATTTGATAATTAAAGTCTTATTTCGCAAAATTACCAATTGGCGAAATGCCCCCCGGACAGACCCCCTCCAGGTGGGGATTTTCTCCGAATAGGAAAGGATTATTTTTTTACGAAATAATTTGTAATATCGGAATAAAGTTGTATATTTGTATCCGGTAAGTAAATAATAATCCTTTGAGTCTATGAGACAGAGCAAACAAACAAGACAGACCCTTAGAGTTTCCGGACAGACTATCTCTGTCCCCTCCCTCCGTACTACCTCCGGTCTCCAGACAGAGACCCCCGGTCTCCAGAACTGGAGAGTAGTTGTAGGTATGTTTATAGCCTCCCAAGATGTGAAAGAGTCCTCCCGGAGTCTCTATACCCGGACTCTCTCTCAGTATTTCCTCTGGATAGAGAGGGAGGGAAAAGACCTCCAGACCCTCTCCCGGGAGGATATTCTGGAGTATAAGGACTCCCTCCTGGAGTCCGGTCTCTCAGCTCTCACTATCTCCTCCTACCTGGTAGTAGTGAGGAAATTCTATGAGTGGACGGAGAGTCTCAAAATCTATCCGAATATCGCAAAGGGGATAAAGACACCCAGGAGGAAACAAGCCTTTAAGAAACAACACCTCCCGGAGTCCAAATGTGGGGAACTCCTGGAGTATTACCGGGAGAAATCCCTCCGGGACTTTGCTATCGTTAATCTCCTCCTCCGGACTGGACTCCGTACTATTGAAGTAGTCCGGGCAGATGTGGGAGATATTACCTTTAAGGGGGACAAGAGAGTCCTCCTGGTATGGGGAAAGGGACACACAGAAAAGGACTCCTTTGTAGTCCTCACAGACAAGACCTACCTCCCTATCCGGGAGTATCTCAACTCCAGGAAAGGAGTAAAGTCCGGAGACCCCCTCTTTACCTCCAACTCCAGGCACAACAAAGGGGAGAGACTCACTACCCGGACTATATCCGGTATCTGCAAGGAGGGACTCCGGGAGATAGGTCTGGACGGTAAGGAGTTTACCGCCCACTCCCTCCGCCATACCACAGCGGTAGAAATCCTCAAAAAGGGGGGAGAGATAACAGATGTACAGAAAGTCCTCCGTCATACCTCCCCAGTTACCTCCCAGATCTATACTGAGTCTATAGAGGAGGAAATGAGACTCCAGAAGTCTCCGGAGACCCTCCTGGATAGTGCTTTCTAAAGTAGAAATAATTTGAAATAACTTGTAATACTATGGAACAGAAACAGACAAGATTTACCCAGGAGACCGCCCCCTTTGTGGAGGCTCTCCAGGCTGTCCTCCAAGCTGAGGACAAGACCCTTTCCGGATTCTCCGCTATCTATGGGGATACCCAGGTGGAGGGAGAAATGACCGGAGGGGAGGAAATGTACTCCAAGTCCGGACTCTCCGACCTCTTTGGGGAGTTGATTAACGCCCTTAAAGCACAAATCGGAGAGGTGGTGGAGTTAGACCTCCGGGGACTCCTTTCCTCCCCCCAGGAGAAAAAGGAGGGAGTATGTTAGGAAAGAGGGAAAAGAAGTCCTACCTCAATATCTCCGGAGGTAAGATAGTCCAGAGGACGGAGTCCGGAAAGACCCTCTACTTTGACTATGTGGAGGGAGACCTGGAGAGGATATACAAGAAAGACCGGGAGTTTAGAGGGGAGAGAGTCCCGTACTGGTATCTGGATATTAGAGACCCCAAGACCCGGGAACTCTACTCCCTGGGGATTAACGCCTCCTCCGGAGTCTGGAGGAGTCTTATCCTCTCCCTGGGGAGTTGTACTAACTTTCTCCTCCCTATCCGTATCTCCCCCTACCACAGAGGGGAGTATGACAGAGTCTCCGTCTACTCCGGGGAGGAGAGACTGGACTGGGTCTCCGACCTCCCCCCGGTGGAGGAGATAGAGGTGGGGGGACAAAAGGTAAAGTCCGTCCAGAAAAGGGAGGAGTTTTTCTCCGGTATAGTGGAGAGGATAAACAAGTCCCTGGGAACCCCCTCTCCCTCAACGACCCAGAGAGGAGGGGGGAGTAAGCTGTCTATTTCCTCCCTTATGGGGGATAAGTAGAGAAATCCTTATCTTTGTGGAGAAAGTCCCCCAGAGGGACGGAAAAGACCCAAGAAACAGAGACTACTATGGAAAGAGAGACTTTTAGTTACTATCTCCCTCCGATATACAACACTATCCCGGAAAGAGACCTCACTCTCCGGGAGGTATGGGAGTATATCTCAGGGAGAGAATTGTTAGATGTGGGGAGGAGAAACCAGGAGACCGGAGATATTACCCCACTGGGAAACCTCCGCTCAGTAACAGAGAAAGTCCGGAGTATGCCCCCGGAGGTCTACTCGGATAGAAAGAAAGGGAAAGTCCAGTTTCTCCCCCTTGTTACCTTTGGGGGAGTATTCTCAAAGAGAGAGGGATCTGGACTCCGGGAACCCTCCGGACTTGTTCTCCTGGATATAGACCATATCTCCAGACTGGAGGGACTGTCCCTGGAGGACTTAAAGGAGAGACTCTCCCAAGACCGGGAGATAGGTCTCCGGCTCCTCTTTACCTCTCCCTCTGGGGACGGATTAAAGATAGTCTGTAAGACCTCCGGAGAGATAACAGACCCGGAGTCCTACCGGAGGGAGTTTGAGTCCCTTAACTACTTTGTCTCCCAGAAATACTCCGTCCCTATAGGGGAGTCTGGACTGGATAGGAATAACTCCGATATAACTAGAGGCTGTCTCCTTTGTTTAGACCCTACAGCCGTCCTCCGGGACTGGGAGGATACTTTCCACCCGGAGTCCCACCCTCTCCCGGAAAAGAAACCAGACAGACCCAGAAAGATAGAGAGGATAGACTTTGTCTCCTCCTGGGACTGGGATACCTTTGAACAAGAGAGGATAGTCCCGGCTCTCTTTGAGAGAGTCCCGGAGGCTTTCCCAGATATGGGATTTAAGTACAATCCCAGGTCGGAGAGGTGGGAAAGCCCCCTTAAAAGGGACGGAACTCCCTCCAAAACCCCCAGACAAGAGAAAACCTTTATCTCCCGGGGGAAACCCTGGGGGGTCTATGAGCAAGGGGGAGATTCTATCCCTATAGTCAAGTATTACCAGGATAAAAACTCCCTCCAGTATGGGGAGGCACTCCGGGAACTATCCCGGCTCTGTGGACTGGAGGAGGAGTATAAAGACCTCTCCAGGAGGTACGCAAAACAGATGAATAAACAAGAGACAGATATGGAAAGAAACGCCCCGGAGGACTCCAGAGAGAGACCCGGACAGCCGGCTCCCAAGACCCAGACGGAGACCCCCTCCTGGAATAGGAAAGAGACCCAGGAGGAGAGGGAGGAAAGATATAGGAGAGACTATCTCACTATCCCCTCCCTCAAAGAGATAGCCTCCACAAAGAGGGAGGGACTCCTTACCCCCTACTGTTTCCGAAACTTGGAGGGGGGAGAGGAGAGACTCCTCCTTACCTCCGGGGGACTTACTATTATCGGAGGACAGTCCTCCCACGGAAAGTCCCGTTTCCTCCAGAACTTGGCTCTCCAGATTGCAACGGAGGAATACAATAAGGGAGGGGAGGGAGTAGTCCTCTACTTTGCTTTTGAGGAGACAGAACTGGAGGCTGTGTTAAGATTCGCAAATATCCAGGTTAATATCCCCCATATCTCAGGATACCCCACCACCAAAAACACAGAGGTATTTCGGGACTACTTTAAGACCGGGAGTCTTAATAAATGCCCCCAGGGAAAGAGGGGGGAGGTACTACAGAAACTCTCCGGATTTACCACCCTCTACTCTCAGGGGAGACTCCGTATCTACTACACCCCGGAATTGTTCTCCGGAGACCTTTGTACCCTCCTATATTTCCTCTCTACCCAGATGAAAATAAAGGCGGTCTTTCTGGACTATATCCAAGCAATATACAAGGAGGGGAATAGGAAAGACCGGAGGGAGGAACTCCGGGAGATAAGCAAGGACTTAAACAAAGTCGCAAAGGATCTGGACTTACCCCTTATCCTCTCCGCACAACTTAACAGAGAGACCCCCTCTCCTACCGAAATGTCCGGGAGTAATATAGCGGAGTCCCAGGATATACCCAGGTATGCAGATACCGTCCTCCTTATGTGGGACAGCGTGAGGGATAGAGACCTCAAAGACAGAGAAAAATACTTGGGGTCTAAGGACTATACGGAGAAACTACTTGGGAGACTGGGATTCTCCTTTGGTAAATCCGGGAAACTATACACTATCCTAGACAAGAACAGAGGAGGGTCTCCGTATCTGGAGGCTGTCCTGGAGTATGTCCCGGATACTGGAGTAATACTCTCCAATATAGGGGACTTACCTCCGGGTGATACCGCCCTGGAAAACCCTGGAGTTTGTCTTAATCTTGAAATACAATGAAAAGGATTATCTCTGTAGTAAACCACAAAGGAGGAGTAGGAAAAACGACCTCTGTGGTATCTCTGGGAGTCTCTCTTTCTCAGCTTGGGAGGAGAGTCCTCCTGGTAGACTTAGACCCCCAGGGAAACCTCTCCCAGACTCTCTCCGTCCCCCAGACCGGGAGGACTCTGTATGAGGCTCTCCGGGAGGGGAGAGACCTCCCCCTGGTAGATGTGAGACCCGGTCTCTCCGTCTGTCCCTCCAGTATAGACCTGGTATCTATGGATCTGGAATTAGGTGGAGTGAAAGGGAGGGAGTACAGACTCCGGAGACTCCTCTCTCCCCTGGAGTATGATTATATCCTGATAGACTGTCCTCCCTCTTTGGGTCTCCTCACTATAAACGCCCTCTCCGCCTCCGGGGAGGTCTTTGTCCCCCTCACTCCGGAGGCTCTCCCGGCAAAGGGACTGGGGACTCTCCTGGAGATTATAGACAAGACAAGGGAGGGTCTTAATCCAGACCTCCGTCTCTCCGGTATCATTATTACCAGATACCAGAGGAGAAAGATAAACCGGATAGTGGAGGAGTCCCTCCGGGAGAACTTCGGAGACCTGGTATTTAAGACGGTTAT
>OCTW011559942.1_pt1 | contig 10682 bp, 8 predicted proteins | sample 1539671 | NCBI WGS metagenome assembly OCTW01 (sample SAMN02144230, study PRJEB22623) | gut metagenome | biome: sheep rumen | host: Ovis aries | place: New Zealand
CATCCATCAAAACAATATCCCGACCTGCAAGGCCTTCTGCGGGACCTCGATGCCTGCCGGCCCCACCCGACCGTCGACCACAGCATCACCTCCGACAGCGATGCAGCTGACGCGGCTCCCCGGAAACATCCCGTCCTGCTACCCGGTTTCCGCAGCGGCAACCCGCTCCACGTCCTGGCTGCTCTCTTCGCCTACATCCTTCTCATCTGGCTGAGCCTGACCTTTACCCTGGACAAGTTCCCGCCCGGCTGGCAGATGTGGGTCGAGCGCCTGGTCTTCTTTCTCTGCGGGTCTGTCATTCTCCTCTTTACAGGCAACTACATGGATGTCTGGCGCCATCTGCGGATCACGAAGATCCGGACCACCCTGTTCCGGCTCCTTGTCGTGCTCATCATCGATGCCGCCCTCTTCATGCTCTCCATTCTGGCCATCATCTTCACCGGCCTCGCCCTGGGCGTCTACCACTCCAGCCTGTTCTGACCCGTCGGCCCGGCAAAACCTCGCGCGGTTTTATGCTGTGAGGACGCGCTGATATCCTTGCATCCCGACCTTTACCGGTTGACAGTCTCCGACTGCAGTTTTATTATGTATATGCGGTATTTTTGTCTCATCGTTTGTACTGCAGAAAGGAGGATTACAACCAATGACCAGGACTGAAGATAAAGACTCCCGCCGCATCACGGACAATAAAACTCCCCCGAAAACGCCGGAGGGAGACCCGCGGAAAGCGCCGGAAGCAAACCCTAAGGAACAGTCGGGCGGTCTTCTGAGCGGCATTTCTCTCTCCACTTACAAATATTCCTATGAGGAGCCTCCCATTTCCATGCTGCATGAAAATGCCCCCTACTACGGGATGCAGGAGGACGACACGATCCATACACTGGAGGACTACTACGCCCTGCCGGATGAAAAACGCGTTGAGCTGATCGACGGACGCTTTTTCGAAATGACAGCGCCCCGTGCAATACACCAGGCTGTCCAGATGAAACTTGCCAATCGTTTTGAAAACTACCGCCGGACAAAAAAGGGCGGAAAAGACTGCCAGGTTTTTCCTGCACCCTTTGATGTCCAGCTGGACAGAGACCAGTACACCATGCTGGAGCCCGACATCAGCATCATCTGCGACAGAGACAAGATCCGGGGGTTCGGCTGCTATGGCGCTCCGGACATGATCGTGGAAATCCTGTCCATCTCCACCCGGTCCAAAGATATGTATACCAAACTCAGCAAATACAAGAATGCCGGCGTCCGGGAATACTGGATGGTGGATCCCCTCAAAAAAAAGGTTATCGTCTATCATTTTGAAAACGGAGACGAGATTGCACTGTACGGCTTCGACGCAAAGATACCGGTCGGCATCACCGGCGGAGAGCTGGTTATCGATTTTGCGGAAATCTATGACGAGATCCGTTACCTGTACGATTGATTATGCGGTAATTTATGGCGGGATCAGCTGCCTGTACGATTGACTCTACGGAGATCTATGGCGAAATTAACTGCCTGAGCCAGGCAGAACAGTCAATGCCTAAAAGTCAATAAGCATAATACAATGCATAAAATACAGGGAATAAGCTGCACAGAAAATATACACAAAAAAACCGGGCTGCATAGGGGGTCTGCAGCCCGGTTTCCTGATTTGTATTCTGTTGTCATGCAAACTTCGCTTGCGGGTCTTACACATGTCCGAAGGGCATGTTGACGGTCGCTGATTGCAACGGCTCTACGAAGCAAAGATGTTCCACATAGCCTGCCGCATCCGGCAAACTTCGGATTTGCGGAATCGTTTACTCCCTGTTTTCCTGATCACCAAAGCAGATTCGCTTGACAATGGGTGAGAGGGGTTTGCGCATGATCTCGATCACCTTGCCGGTGATGAGCGCCGCAAGGATGGTGCCTTCACGGATCCGGACGCCTGCGTCCTTAAAGGGAATGAGGTGCAGGCAGACAATGGTGAGGATCACACCGATCGCGACGACTGTGCAGTCCACGACGGTCTTGACCGTCGGAAAGGGCTTGCCGACTTTTTTGGCGATGGCCATGGTCATGCCCTCCATGGGCATGGGGACCAGGTCCACATCCAGATAGAGGAAGACGCCGAAAGCGACGAATACGATGCCGATACACTGCATGGCCAGCCGTCCGATATAACCTCCGGGAAGGAGAAAATCCCCCACCATCCACTTGGTGAAATTGACAAAATAGCCAAAGATCGTGGAAAAGACAATCTGGAAGAGGTTGACCGGGTTGAATTCCCTGCGGAGCAGGATGATCTGCACCAGGATATAGCAGCAGAAGACAATGGTCACACAGGTACCGGGCTGCATCTTCACGATGTCGCTGATGACATAGGGGAGGGAATTGACCGGTGAGATCCCCAGATCGGAATTTGCGGAGAATGCCACTCCTAATGCCATAAAGAACAATGCTATGCAATAGAACAGTACCCGGATCCCCCACTGGGGAAGTGTGCTTTTTCTCATGTTGTTCTCCATATTCTGATCTCCTGCGGAGGAAGCCCGGTGAGAGCTTCCCCCGCAGCGATGAGGAATATAATCAGTGATTGGATGTACAGATCACTCGTCAATACCAGTCGCCTCAACATTGTTTTCCTTCAGGTACTTCTTGGAGATCTTACGGTTTGCCAGATAAATGGCAGGGAAAATCAGCAGAGGCAGGTTGAGGTATCCGAGAATGGTGTAACCGGTGGATACAAGCTTGACGATACCGATCTTGGAAGCGGCTGCACACGCGAGCAGGAGCACGACGACAAGGAGGCCGTCCTTGACAGGCGCATTTTCATCCGGCTTGCGGTAGAGCTTCGAATACCGTGCTACCGCGCCGAAACTGAATCCCACAGCGGTGGAAAGGACAGCGATGAAAACTGTCACAACATACACGAGCTTCAGGCCGGAGAATCCGAGTGCTGTCAGTGTACCGTAGAAGGGGAGCGGGTTTGCAGCGGTGTCCAGAACATCGTAGTTTTCAATCGTGGTAGCGGAAAGGAAAAACAGGGTCAGGGCGACGAGCATAAGCGCATTTCCGCAGATGCCGATGATGGCGCCAAGCCTTGTGGTCTTGCGATCAGGAAGCGTCGGGGCAATGGAAGAGATATTGCCGATTACATTGGCCTGGAAGGAAGCATAGATGATCCCGCTCCAGACAGCTCCAAGGAAGCTCGGATTGATCCCGGCAATATTTCCGGCGCTGGCATTTGCAATCGCCTGACCAAGATGCAGCTTGCCTGTCATCGCACACATAATAATGATGATGGCAAGGACAATGATCACAAGATACATCATGTACGAGGATGCGCGTGCAACGAGCTTGGCACCGTATGCGCACAGAAGGCCTGCGCAGACAACCACGGCACCGACACCCACCCAGTAGTTCAGGCCAAACTGACTGTTGAGCAGGTTGCCGATCGCGCTGAGAGATCCGCCAAGCGCAGTCAGCATTACAACGATAAAAGAGAAGTCAAGGAGATATACGATCCAGTTGATCCCCCAGACCTTTTTGGTCCAGTCTGCGTAGTTGTAAGTCTTATAGATTCTTGAGAACTCCGCTGAGCAGTAAATGCAGTAACCGAGCAGGCCCATCGCCAGTATGCTTGCAATCGCTCCCCAGATTCCATACTTTACCCAATAGACAAGGATCTGTGTACCGGATGCCACGCCGGGACCAAAGTGTGTGCCCATCCAGACGCAGGCCATCCCGATCGCAATCGAAAGATTTGACGGTTTCTTATCCATGGTTTCCTCCTTTATTATACTTGTTTACAGGTATTCGCAATCCCCCTTACTTCAGCAGCTGTCCGGAGATGACCATCTGCTGAACCTGAGAGCTGCCCTCGTAGATGGATGTGATGCGGACGTCGCGGTAGAGGCGCTCGATCTCGTACTCCTGGGAGTAGCCGTAGCCGCCGTGCAGCTGCAGGGACTTGTTGACGATCTCGATGGCTGTCTCGGTGGTGTAATACTTGGCCATGGAAGCCGCCTTGGAGGCATCCTCCTTGTTGTCCATCAGCCATGCGGCATTGTAGACAAGATTCCTGGCTGCGTTCAGTTTGGTCTCCATATCAGCCATCATGAAGGCCAGTGCCTGATTCTTGCAGAGGGGCTTTCCGAACTGGACGCGGTTTTTGGTGTGCTCGACCGCGAGATCCAGTGCCTCCTGGGCGATGCCGAGTGCCATGGAGGCGACGCCGACGCGGCCGACGTTCAGGGTCTTCATGGCATTGATGAAGCCCATGTTTTCCTCGCCCAGCAGGCAGTCTGCGGGGACGCGGACATCCTCCAGGATGAGGTCGCTGACCGGAACACCGTGCTGGCCCATCTTCTCCTCGTGCTTGCCGACGGATACGCCCTTGAGGTCCTTGTCCACGATGAAGGCACTGATGCCCTTGGTGCCCTTTTCGGGATCGGTCTTGGCATAGACGATGTGGTATTTGGCGATGGGCGCCATGGTGATAAAACACTTGGTGCCGTTGAGGACATAGGCATCACCGTCCTTGACAGCCTTGGTCTTGAGGGATCCCGCGTCCGAACCGGCATTGGGCTCGGTCAGGGCGAAGGAGATGATGTGGCTGCCGTCCGCGACGCCGGGGAGGTATTTTTCCTTCTGCTCATCGGTTCCGGAGAGCAGGATGGGCTGTGTGGACAGCGAGTTGGAAGAAGAAATGAACAGGGTCGCTGCCGCGCACTTCTTCGCGATCTCCTCCATGACACAGACATAGCTGCGCATATCCAGGCCGAGTCCGCCGAACTCCTCCGGGATCTTCAGTCCGTAGAAGCCGAGCTCTGCCATCTCCTGCACGACACTGTCGGGGAAATTGCCGGTCTTGTCGATCTCATGCGCGATCTCCGCCAGGGTTCCCTCTGCGTACTGCTTTGCCATCTCACGGATCGCATCATGATCTTCTGTAAAAAATGCACTCTTCATTTTGTTTTACCCCTTTCTTCACAATCATTTATGCCGCGGCCTGTCGCTTTGCTGCCGCGCCTGTTTGGCCGGAACTTCCGGCAGTAAACCTTTTTTCAATACACATCGCAGATATTCACTTCACATCGCAGATGTAATAACTTCCCTTTTCCGTGTTCGCGATCTGCCGGAGTCCCTCTGTGTCCTCCGCGCGCTGCGCGGCGATCTGTTTGAGCTCTCCCAGGCGGACCTTGCCGCTTGCCGTGACCGGCAGCTGCCGGAAGGTGAGGATGTATTTGGGAATTTTGAAGTAGGACAGCCTGGGTTTCAGGAACCTCAGCAGGGCCTGTCCGTCAAAGGCTTCCCCATCCTCCGTGACAATGCAGGCGGCGATCTCCTCCTGCGTGAACGTATTGGGAACCCCCACGACCTTGACCTTTTTCGTCATGCCGCTGTCCAGAATGGCCTTCTCGATCTCGCGGGGGGAAATGTTCTCTCCTGCGCGGATGATCAGTTCCTTTTTGCGTCCGGTCAGACAGATCTCATCGTAATCGTTGAAATATCCGATGTCTCCGGTTCTGAGCCAGCCGTCCTCTGTGAAGGCCTCCGCAGTCTCCTCCGGCATCCGGTAGTATTCCTTGAAAAGGTTGAATCCCGCCAGCTCCAGCTCGCCGATGCGGTTTTTACCCACGATCTGGCCGGTGTTGACATCCCGTATCCTGGCCATCGTGTCTTCATAGAACACCCCGCCGGTGATCTGACCGCTCCTCAGCGGATCATCCCAGTCGGCGAAGGAACCGCTGGTGGAGGCCTCGGTCATCCCGAAGGACGGGATCAGATGCATGTCCGGAAACCGCCTGCAGATCTCGCGGTATTCCTCTGTCGTGATCACGCTGCCGCCCACGATACCGGACTTGAGCGCACTGCCGTCATATTGTGCGTTGTCCTCCTTGCGGACAAGGGCCAGATACATGCTGGGGACGCCGAGCATGACGGTGCAGTGGTACCGGTCAATAGCCTCCCAGACCGCCTGTGTCCGGAAGGACGGGATCAGATGCATGGTCATTCCCAGGATGGTACAGGCGGCAAGGCCTGTGTTCAGGCCGAAACCGTGATACATGGAGACCGCGACGACCACCTTGTCCTCATTCGTCCAGCGCATGCATTTCTGCACATGGAGGTTGACATTGACGATCCCGTAGTGGGTGAGCACGACCGGCTTGGGCTTTGAGGTCGTACCCGAGGTAAAGATGATGCAGGCGGGCGCCTTCGCGGGGACCTCGGCCATCGTCCGGCAGACCTGGTCCAAAGGAAGCTTTTTCCTGGATCCTTCGGAAAAATGCTCCGGTCTGAGCCAGACGCCCGACTCGCGTTCCTCAATGTGCAGGAAGTGCCGGACGCCTGCCGCGCCTTTGCGGATCTCCGGGATCATTTCATCAAAGATGCTGTCCCGGCAGCCCGCCCCGTAAAACAGGACCTCGGTATCCGAGCGTGTCAGCTGGTCTGTCATCTCATCCACACTGTTGGCGGCATTGAAGACGACCGCCACGGCGCCCAGCTTGTACAGTGCCAGGCAGGCCTGGACAAATGCCGGGGAATTGAGACTCCAGATTCCCACATGTGTCCCGGTCCTGATCCTGTAGTCCCGATAAAAACGGGCTGCCAGCAGGTCCGTCACCTCATCCAGCTCCGACCAGGTACAGGTCCAGTCCCCGAATTCTATGGCAGTCTGCTCTCCGTATCGTTCCGCTGTCTCCCGGAGGCACCTGCCGATCGTTTTTTCAACAAGCTTCATTGGATCGTTTCTCCTTTGTGGTGTGTCGGGGGATTCGGAGGAGAACGCACCGGACCGGAATCCGGAGTCCGGGGCGTTCTCCCTCCGGATCTACACCGAAAGGATTGGTTTTCTATTGAAAAAGCCGCTCAGGCAATTTCTCTTGTTCTCAGACGAGATCCCTGAATGTCTCGATCGCGGTCCTGGCCTGCTCGTAGTTGACCATCTGACGGTCGATCTCGATGAGAACGCAGGGAATCTCCGCCGCTTCACACGCGCGCTTGATCAGAGGATAGTCAAATTCCTCAGGGTCGCAGAACTTGGTCATGAGAACCAGGACACCCTGTGCCTGTGCCGCCTTCGCATCCTCGACGATCCTGGTCACGCGCTTCTTCTCCACATCGTAGAGGACGCTGCAGTTGTCCATCTCACAGAATTTGGAGGCGAGACAGTCCAGAGGGTTTCCGCCATCCGCCGGGGCGTCTGTGCGGTACTGACGGCTCTCCGCCGCGACATCGTCACAGACGATCTGCAGGCCGTTTTCGTCAAAGATCTCGAGGAGGCCGGGGGCATCAGCGAGGATGCCGCTGGTCAGGACTCGGATCTTTTTCGGCGCGTCAGCCTGTGTTTCCGTCGCAAGGGCTTCGATGAGCGCATTGACGAGCTCTGTGTGCTCCTCCTTGCGCATGAAGGTCGCGCTCTTGAAGATATCGCTCCTCTGTGCGCAGGTGATCTCCGGATGCGCCGCCAGGGCGGGCACGAGGGCGCGCATTGCCGCGTTGTGGGCATTGTAGACCTCAATGGAGGCGGCCAGCTTCTTCTCTTCAAACTGGATCCCCGTTGCCTTTTCCAGATCCGCGATCACACGCGCATAGCCGGCCTTTGTAAAGGTGTGGCCGAATGCGGGCTTTCTGTTCTGCGGATAGGTCATCGGGATGAAGGGAATGTCCTTCACCGCATATTTCCAGTTCTGGCCCGTCACCTTGAGCGAGTCACAGAGGCTGGGGATCACGATGGCGGAGGCACCCTTGTAGGCACCGCTCATGCCGAGCTCGACAATGCTCTGCATAATGGAGCAGATAAAGGCGGGAAAATATTTTTTGGATTCATTGAGCTGGATGTCCGCGCCCCATGCGCCCATCGGAACCATGCCCATGGAATGGATGATCTCTTCGGGGGTGTAAACCGGCGCGACCAGAACGACCTTTCGTCCTTCCTCCAGATAGCGGTCCATCAGCTTCCTGGGGCCGGCCGCGGCTTCATGGAAGCGGGTGAGTAATTCCTGAATTGTCATATGATTTCTCCTTTCGGAATGCCTGACGGAGCTGTACATTGCTGTCCGAACAGCAGGTTTCATCAGGCTTAGGCTTTTCTTGCTTCCATAATTTCCATCAGTCCCTGGACGCGGGTGTCGTACTGGGCTTCGGAGAAGTTTCTGGGATCCGCCTGGTCTCCGTCAAAGCTGGTGACCGGGATGCCGCAGGCCTCACCGATCTGGCGGCTCATCTCGGGCATGAAGCCGCTCCAGAGCTTGCAGCTGCGGTTGGTGTGGACCAGAAGACCCTCGACCTTGTTGTCCTTCGCCAGTTTGACGCGCTTGTCACGGGAATACTCGAGGTTGATCGCATTGGGGACCTTGCAGTAGGCGCGGCACATATCATCGAAATCCTTGTAGATAAAGCCGAACGCATCCGCGTAGATGGTCGTGACCATATTGATCCCGCGGCTCTTGAGGCCGGTGGACGTCGCGCGCAGCCAGGGCCAGCATGCGATGCCCTCGAACATGACTCTGTACTTCTCCTCGGTGCGGAAGGTGCTCTCGCCTTTTGCGTGGTTCTCCTCGTACTCCTCGTACAGCTTCTCCATGGCCTCTGCCGCCTCGATCTTGCCCCTGGCTGTGACCATGACCGCCATGTGGTTGAGAAGGTCAAATCCGTTGAAAGGCGAGGGCTCATATTTTGCACATGCGGTGGCTGCCAGCCAGGCGCGGCTGGTGCGGCCGCTGATCTCCATGACTTCTTTGTATTTCTCTTCGCTCCACTTCTTGCCGGTCAGCTCCTCCAGCTGCGCGATCGCCGCGCGGAACTGGTCGCGGACATAGACGAGCTCCGCATCGGAGACCTCATAATCCGGGTTGAAGGGGATGTCGATCATGATCATTGGAATATTGAGCTCCTTCGCCAGGTTCTCATACCACTTGATCATGCAGTTGCAAATGTTATTGCAACAGAGGAGGAAATCAGGCTGGGGCATATCCTGCTCAGGCGCGCTCTTGACCTTGGCATAGGCCAGGCTGATCCTGGCATAGGCGCAGATGTCGTTGGAGTAGCCATCCGCCTCACTGATATTGCACATGCGCTCGCCTGCTCCGCGGGCGGCGATGCCGGCTGCCTGGTTCTCCGGATAGACAACGGCAAGTCCGAGTGTCTCCGGGATCTCCACCGGGAAATTGCTGGAGCACCAGCCGACCATCTCTCCGCGTTCCTTGGCCTCCTGTGCCGAGGTATAGGCCTCTGCCGCGATCTTGCCCAGGCGGGCCTTCGCGGAGTTCGGATCGATCGGAGGGCGTTTTTTCTTCGCTGTTTCTGCCATATTGATCCTTCCTTTCTGTGGTATATGTGAATGCTGCTGTATCTGATTCATTGCGTTCCGGTTTTTATTCTGTTCAGGTCTGCCATGGTTCCGCCTCTGCGCTTTCAGCGCCTGCGCACACGGGCGTGCCGGGCGGCCTTTTTTATGGCTTTTGCTTCTGATACGCGTACAGCGCGGCGCCGATCGCCCCGAAGAGCTGGGCCTGCGGGGAGAACAGAATCGGATGTCCGATGCTCTCCGAAAGCGCGTTCCTGACACCGGCGTTCTGCGCCACGCCTCCGCTCATGCACACATCCGGAACAATGTTGATCCGCTTTGCCAGGTTTCCGACGCGGCCCGCGACGGAGCCGCAGATGCCTGCGATCAGATCCGCCATATCCACGCCGTTGGCGAGCTGGCTGATGACCTCGCTCTCCGCAAAAACGGTGCAGGTGCTGGAGATCTGCGCAGGTTTCCGTGCCTGCTCGCAGTACCGGGCCATCTCATCGACCGGCACGACGAGGATATTCGCCATGACGTCGAGAAAGCGGCCTGTACCGGCGGCACATTTGTCATTCATGAGGAAATTCTGCATCCGGCCCTTTCCGTCCAGGGCGATCACCTTCGCGTCCTGGCCGCCGATATCGATGATGGTCCGCACGGTCGGGAAAATGTGGTGGGCGCCCAGCGCGTGGCAGGAAAGCTCGCTGACGTGATAGTCCGCGTCCTCATAACGGTTGCGGCCATAACCTGTCGCAACCGTCCCGGAGAGGTCACGCCGGGTGACACCGGCGGCCTGCAGGGCCTGCTCCACTGCCTCCGCGGGACTCTTTGTCCCGATCCCGCCCACCAGAAGTGACGTTCCCAGGATCTTGTCCCCGTCTTCCATAACGACGCATTTGGAGGTCGTCGATCCGATATCGATTCCGAATGTAAGCATCTTGTCTTCCTCCGGTTTTATGTTTTCGTCTGCCGGCACAAGGTACCGGAGCGAAAAAGGCGCTATCGCGCATTTTTATTACGCTTCATCCTTCCAGATATAGAGGGAGCCGCTCTCCAGCATGGCGTCGATCTTTGCGTCGTCGTAACCGACCTCCTTGAGGACTTCGCGGCCCTGCTCACCGATCATCGGGGCTGTTCTGCCGTCGAGGTCGCCCTCGCTCTCCAGGCGGACAGGTGTGTGGGTCGCCTTGCGGACCACACCGTTGGGGCAGGTGACATCGTAGAAGGCGCCGACCGCATGTGCCTGGGGGTCATTCATGATGTCCTCCCAGCTGTAGGCGATGCTGTGGGGGATATCGCCGGCACGCAGCTTGTCATCCATGGTCTTCATATCGCCCTCGAGGAAGGTCTTCTGGATCTCATCGATAAGTTCTTTGATAAGTCCTGCCGCGATCATGTCCGCCTGCGGGAAGTATTT
>OCTW011443608.1_pt1 | contig 10680 bp, 9 predicted proteins | sample 1539671 | NCBI WGS metagenome assembly OCTW01 (sample SAMN02144230, study PRJEB22623) | gut metagenome | biome: sheep rumen | host: Ovis aries | place: New Zealand
GGTTTTCATCAGATTCTCCTTTCCTGTCAAAACAGTTTCAGCACATCACTGACCATTATGATTCCCATAAAGCCGAACAGACACAGGATCCCGATAAAATGCACCATGGCTTCCCGTTCCTGCCGGACCCGTTTGCCCCGGATCACTTCCAGGAAAAGAAAAACCAGACGGCCTCCGTCCAGGGCGGGCAGCGGAAGCAGATTAATGACGCCCAGGTTGGCGGAAAGGAGAATGCCGAAATTCAGCATACTCATAATTCCGTAAAACAGGCTGATATCCGCAGACTGCTGATAGGTATCCCCGATGGTTTTTACGATTCCGACCGGTCCGGACATATCGCGGATGGAAGCCTGCCCGGAAACCAGGAATTTCAGGCTGGAATAGGTGTACTGGATCCAGTACTTCATGTTGTACACGCTGTACTGCACGGTTTTTAACGGTCCCAGCCGCGTTCGGACCCCGCTGCCGGACACGCCGAAGAGATAGCGGCCGGATGTTTTATCATAAGCCGGTGTAATGGATGCGGTATGTTTTTCCCCGTTTCTTACATAGGTCACCTGCACGGTATCATCACTGTGGAAAAACAGATACATGCTGATCTCATTAAAAAAATGAATGGGTTTGCGGTTCAGCTTTATGATTTCATCTCCCGGCTTAATTCCCGCCTCCTGGGCCGGAGATCCCTGTGTCACCGCCGCTGCCGTCGGTTTCATCACGCCGATGGAGCCGATAACCACTAGGGAAAGCAGAAACGCCATGATAAAATTAAACACCGGACCCGCGGCCACCACACTGATTCTGCCCCAGACAGAAGCCTTCTGAAAGGAACGGCTGTCATCGCTTTCCTCATCCTCGCCTTCCATGATGCATGCGCCGCCGAAGGGAAGCAGTTTGATGGAATACTTGGTTTCACCTTTCGTAAACCCGACAATGGTGGGTCCCAGACCGATACAGAATTCATTGACCCGGATGCCGTTGGCTTTTGCCAGCCAGAAATGCCCCAGTTCATGAAACATAATCACGGCACATAATACAAGAATCGCAATGATATATTTTCCAACTGCCAAATTACCACCTGCCTCTGATGAATTCTTCTGTCTGCGCCTGCGCCGCGAGAATCTGGGAAACATCCGGATTCTCGCAAAACGGGATTTCCCTCATGCAGGATTCGATGATTTCCGGAATTTCCAGAAAACGGATCGCTCCGTTTAAAAACAGCGCCACCGCATATTCATTGGCTGCATTAAAGACTGCAGGTACATTGCCGCCGGCCTTCAGCGCTTCGCGCGCAAGCTTCAGCCCCTGGAACGTGTCCGGATCCGGACGCTCGAAGGTCAGCGCGCCTAACGCAAACAAGTCCAGACGTTTTCCGGGAAGATGCGGCCGGTGCGGGTAATACAGGGCATACTGGATCGGTATCTTCATATCCGGCGTGCCCAGCTGCGCCATAACTGCCCCGTCTTCGTACTGAACGGCGGAATGAATCACGCTCTGGGGATGCACCAGGATTTCAATCTGTTCCTCTGACACACCGAACAGCCACTTTGCTTCCATGACTTCCAGTCCCTTATTGACCAGGGTAGCCGAATCAATGGTGATCTTTTTTCCCATCGACCAGTTCGGATGTTTCAGCGCATCCGCAGCGGTCACATCCGCAAGCTGCTGCAGTGTGCGTCCGCGGAAAGGGCCGCCGGAGGCGGTCAGGAGAATCCGTTCGATCCTATTGCCCTCATTGCCCTGCAGCGACTGGAAAATTGCGCTGTGTTCACTGTCTACCGGCAGTATGGAAACCTTGTGTTCCGCTGCCAGAGGCATAATGATATGTCCGGCGGTCACCAGGGTCTCCTTGTTTGCCAGCGCGATATCCTTTCCGGCCTTTATGGCTGCAATGGTGGGCAGGATCCCCACCATTCCCACGACTGCGGTCACGAGAATATCCGCCTGGGGGTCTGTCGCCGTCTCAATCAGTCCTTCCGGTCCGGACACCACTTTCACATCCAGATCCGCCACCGCCAGCCGCAGCTCTTTTGCGGCCTTTTCCTCACGGACAGACACCAGGTGCGGATGAAACTCCCGGATCTGCTTTTCCAGCAGTCGGATATTGTCTCCGGCGGAGAGCGCTGTAACCTGAAGATCCTGATGGATCCGGATCACATCAAGGGTCTGGGTTCCAATGGAACCGGTGGAGCCTAAAATTGCAATTTTTCTCATGTTGAAGTCCTCCCTTCCGCTTAAAACAGATAAAGCGAAAGAAAATAGATAATCGGCGCGGTAAAAATCACGCTGTCAAACCGGTCCATGATTCCGCCATGCCCCGGAATCAGTTTTCCGTAATCTTTGATATCATAATTTCGTTTGATGGCAGACGCGCACAGATCCCCCACCATCGACAGCAGGGCCCCTGCAGCGCAAATGCCCACCATCACCAGAATATAGGTAACGTCCGCATGCATCGGCCCGCGGAAAATCAATCCGTAAATCAGCGTAAGCAGCGCCGCGCCGATCACGCCGCCAAAGGCGCCTTCCACGGATTTCTTGGGGCTTAATTTCGGTGTCATCCTGTGCTTTCCGAACAGTTTTCCCACACAGTACGCGCAGGTATCACAGCCCCAGGAGCACAGAAAGATCATCCACACCAGATACCTTCCTCCCGGAAGCATACGGGTCAGATAGAGGCAGGAAATCATCACAGCCACATAAAAGACACCGAAAAACGCCTCCATCACCTGAGCGGCCCGGTATTTGGGATAATTAAATACCATGGCGCACATATAGGCAATAATCATTGCCATGGCCAGAAGCCGCAGATCCGGAAGGAAATGGAACTGCAGATCCAGGTAATAGACGATCACCGCCAGATAGCCGATGATCCCCAGGGGTGTCTTCTGTATCTGAAAAACCCGGTACAGTTCAAACAGTCCGATCAGGGATATGATTCCGCAGACCGCCAGCAGCAGCGGACCTCCGGTATGGATAAAAAATATTGCCAGTATGACCAGAATCACACCGCTTATCAATCTTGTACGAAACATAGTAGTCCAGTTTTTCTCCTCATTTTTTTGCAGCCAGTCCGAAGGGAACTGTCTTCCACAACATGCGGCAGACAGCAAACTATTCGCTGATTCTGCCGAACCGGCGGTCCCTTCGGGTATATTCTTCGATGCAGCGGATCAGCTCTTCTTTGTGAAAATCCGGCCAGGCCACATCGGTAAATACAAATTCACTGTAGGCGTGCTGCCACATCATCCAGTTGGACAGCCGTTCTTCCCCGCTGGTGCGGATCATCAGATCCGGATCCGGGATGTCGGCCGTATCCAGGTAGGACGCGTACTTCTCTTCTGTCAGCGTCTCCGGGCTGATTTTTCCTGCCGCCTGATCCCGCATGAGTTTTTTCATGGCGCGGATCATTTCATCCCGGCTGCCATAGTTCATGGCAATCTGGAACTGCATGCCGTCGTTGGCGGCCGTATCTGTTTCCAGCACACGGATAATCTCCTGCAGCTCACTGTCAAATCCGGATTTATCCCCGATGATCCGCACTCTTGTGTTATTGGCCATTGCCTTCCGGTAACAGATCTTCAGGTATTTGCGAAACAGGCGCATCAGGGTTTTTACTTCGTTTTCCGGGCGGTTCCAGTTTTCCGTGGAAAATGCGTAGACCGTCAGATATTTAATGCCGATGGCATCCGCGTCTTCCACAATCTTCATTACATTGTCCGCGCCGACCGAATGGCCGTAAGTACGCGGCATATGTCTCTTTTTGGCCCATCGTCCGTTTCCGTCCATAATCAGTGAGACATGGACGGGGATCTTCAGCGCGCTCATATCCTGCATGGGTTCCTCTCTCCATAGAAAAGGGACACGGCAAGCTGCTATGTCCCCTTATTACATACTCTGCTGCATCTGGGCAGACAGCTGTTTCGCTGCGCTGCGGCAGATTATACTGTCATGATTTCTTTTGTCTTCTCTTCGACTGCTCCGTCAATTTCCTTAATGCGGGCATCCGTCATTTTCTGTACTTCATCCTGAAGATCCTTGATTTCGTCTTCGGATACGTCCTCTTCCTTGCCAAGCTTTTTCAGCATTTCATTTGCGTCCCGGCGAATGTTCCGGATTGCAACCTTGGCGTCCTCTCCCTTTTTGCGGACTTCCTTACTGATATCCTTTCTCCGTTCTTCTGTTAATTCCGGAAACAGAAGGCGGATGCTCTGCCCGTCATTGATGGGGTTGATTCCCAGATCAGAAACCATGATCGCCTTTTCGATTTCCTTGAGCATTTTCTTTTCCCAGGGAGCAATCATAATCATGCGCGCTTCCGGAACAGATACATTGGCCACCTGCTGCAGCGGGGTCGGCGCGCCGTAATAATCGATCCGGATCTGGTCAAGCACATGGGGATTCGCACGTCCCGCGCGGATGGATCCGTATTCCTCCAGAAGATTATTATAGCTTTTCTGCATTTTCTCATCGTAAATTTTCAGTCTTTCATCCATAATGGGTTCCTCCATTGATCGTCTTGTTCAGGCGGTAACGACGGTTCCGTTAAAGCTGCCTGTAATTGCTTTTGTAATGCTGTTTTCCTCCTGCAGCGCAAATACATACATCGGCATGTGATTTTCCATGGCCAGAATGGAAGCTGTCAGATCCACCACTGCCAGCTGTTTGTCGATAACCTCCTGAATGCTCAGGGTATCGTAGCGCTTTGCGTCCGGATTTACCTTCGGATCGCTGTCATAGACTCCGTCAATGGCCTTGGCCAGAAGAATGCCGTCTGCCTCGATTTCCACCGCGCGGAGAACAGCGGCCGTGTCTGTGGAAAAGTACGGATGTCCGGTTCCGCCGGCAAAAAAGATCACATGGTCTGCTGCAAACAGCTGGCTGACACGGTCTTTGGAATACAGTTCCGTAAAGGATCCGCAGGCAAATGGCGTCAGTATGCCGGTCTTCATGCCCTGGGACCGGAAAATCTCAGACACATAGATGCAGTTCATCACGGTGGCAAGCATGCCGATCTGGTCTGCCTTGGTGCGCTCAAGGGACTCGCTGGACCGTCCGCGCCAGAAATTGCCGCCTCCGATGACGATTCCCACCTGTATGCCCTGCTTCTGCAGCGCAAGGACCTGTCCGGCCACTTCTGTCACAGTCGGTTCGTCAAATCCGGTTTTCTTATCTCCTGCCAGCGCTTCTCCGCTTAATTTTAATAATACACGTTTCATACTCATGCTCCCTGTTCTTTTGATATTGGAATTATTATATCATATCTGGATAAATCCGCCAGATGCAATTGCGGATATCCCGGCAAACTGCCGTTACTGCTTCTGGCTCTGAAGATAGGCTTCAAACTCTTCCGCCGTCATCAGCACACGCCGGGGCTTGGTTCCCTCTTCCGGACCCACAACTCCCGCTTCCTCCAGTTGGTCCATAATGCGGGCGGCCCGGTTAAATCCTACTTTGAACATACGCTGCAGCATACCGATGGATCCCTTTTCCTTTTCCACCACAAATCTGCCGGCTGCCTCAAAATGTACGTCCCGGTCCGCGGCGCCGGAAGTAAATCCGTTTCCGCCGCCCATCGAAGATTCGGATGCCTGATTAATGGTATCCTCGATCCCGGAATCATATTCTGTGTCGCCGTTCTGTTCCACAATATATTTTACGACAGCAGACACTTCCTCATCCGATACAAACGCCCCCTGGACGCGAAGAGGTTTCTGGTAATTCTGGGGATCAAACAGCATATCGCCTTTTCCCAGAAGTTTTTCCGCCCCGTTCATATCCAGGATTGTCCGGGAATCCACACCGGATGTGACAGAAAAGGCAATCCGGGAAGGCATATTCGCCTTGATCAGTCCGGTGATTACATTCACGGAAGGACGCTGTGTGGCAATCACCAGATGGATGCCGCAGGCGCGGGCCAGCTGAGCCAGCCGGCAGATGGCGCCTTCCACATCCCCCGGCGCTGCCATCATCAGATCCGCCAGCTCGTCTACCACAATCAGGATCTGGGGCATCGGCTGCGGTTTCTCTCCGTCCTCTTCCGTCATGGAAGCCGCCACATTCTTAACCTTCTGATTGTAGGCCTTGATATCCCGCACATGATATTCCGCAAACCTGCGGTACCGGTCGGTCATTTCCGCCACGCCCCAGTTCAGGGCCCCGGCCGCTTTTTTCGGATCGGTCACCACCGGAAGGAGCAGATGGGGAATCCCGTTGTACACCGAAAGTTCCACGACTTTCGGGTCGATCAGAATCATTTTTACCTCATCCGGCGATGCCTTGTACAGAATACTCATGATAATGGTATTGATGCATACGGATTTTCCGGATCCTGTCGCGCCCGCAATCAGCAGGTGCGGCATGGTTTCAATATTGGCGATGATGTTTTTGCCGGCAATATCCTTGCCTGCGCAGAAAGCAATCTTTGATTTTTCGTTTTTGAATTCCGCGGATTCCACCAGGCTGCGGAAGGCCACAGGCACGGTTTCCCGGTTGGGGACTTCAATTCCGATGACCGATTTGCCCGGAACCGGAGCTTCAATACGGATATCCGCAACGGCCAGATTCAGTTTGATGTCGTCCGCCAGATTGACTATTTTGCTGACTTTCACACCCATTTCCGGCTGAATTTCATATCTGGTAACCGTAGGACCGCAGGTCACGTCTGTCACCCGCGCGTTTACGCCGAAATTGGTCAGTGTCAGCTGCAGCCTTCTGGACATTTCCTCCAGATGTTCCCGGGAATCGCCGGAAGCACTCGGATCCGCCCTAGTCAGAAGTTCCGGTTTCGGGTAATGATACTCTTTTTTCGGCGCTGCCTTTGCCTGATTGATTTCCTTCATTACCGCCGCATTATCCGCCGGGTCCGAAGGCGCGTTTTTCCGTCTGGTTTTTTCTGCTTTTTCCGGTGCAGAAACTGTTTCCTCCGGCTGTTCCGCCTCCGGCAGAGTTTCTTTGTGTGCCGCTGCCGCAGCGGATGCGACGTGCGTCTCTTTCCCGGCGCCTGAAGGATCTGCGTCAGAAACGGCTGCTTCTGTCCCCTCCTGCTCCGGCAGATGGATCTGTGGCCGGAATTCCGTATCCCAGCTGGAACCCGGAATGTTTCCTGTCTGCTGCGGCTCTGCGGAACCTTCTTTACCTGCGGAAAAATCCGCCGCCGGGGCGCTTTTTTTCCTTTTTCCTGCTGTACCGCCGGTGGTTCCGGCTGTGGTTCCGGCAGTCTGTGCTCTGCCGGCAGACAGTTCCTCTTTGACCAGCGCGCGGATTTTTTCCGTCAGCTCGCTCATGTTGTCCGTGGAAACTGCCGCTTTATCCGGATTCAGCTTGGTATCCGGGGAAACTCCGTATACTTTTCTGCGGAATCTGCGGCCCGCGCAGGCGTCTTCGGACTCTTTTTCCCCTCGCCGTGCCGGCCGCTGTATACTTCCTCCAGCCTGACGGAGTTCTTTTTCTCTTCTCCGGTCCCGCCGGATTTCCTTTTCTCTTTTCCGCATCTGACTGCGGTTTTTGCTTTTCTGCTGCCGTTTTTCCGACTGTTCCCTGGCACGTTTTGCTGCCATACGGGAACTTGCGGAAACAGAATCAAAGAAGGATTTTTCGGAAATCAGCGCAGCAGCGAGCACCAGAAGAATAATAACAATAACAAAGCCGCCGGCCAGGCCAGTTCCTTCCGCCAGCGTCCGGCCTACGGCACCTCCCAGCACGCCGCCGCCATTTTTTCTGGTAAGTCCGTTTTTAAAAATCACCGAAAGCGTCGGCGACGCGTTCAGATAGCATACCAGATGGGCAAAGGCGCACAGCGCAATCAGAAGGATAACCGCCGCGCATGATTTCATGACCGTTCTGGGCCTGTTTCTGCGTACGCCATAGGTATTGGCTGCAAGAAAAGCGCCGAAAAAGAAAAGCCAGAAGGGGAAGAGATAGGCAATTACCCCGAAAACGCCAAAAAAGAAGACGCGAAACGCATCTCCCGTTTTTCCGCCAAATCCGATGTTGCTGATAAACACAAGCACAGCAATGGCCAGCAGTGCAAAAAGGAAGACTTCACGCTTCCATGGAAAATTCACGGAAGAAGACGCCTTCCTTTTCTTTGCGCCGGATGATGCTCTGCCGGAAGTTTTTTTCTTTGTGGATGGCCGTTTTTTCTTGGCTGCCATAAATCTCAATACCTCTTACATTGCAGCATATCCGATGACGGAAACCACTCCAACGATCAGACAGTACACTGCAAAATATTTAAATTTCTTTTCTTTGACAATTGCCAGCATCAGTTTGATGGCAATATAGCCCACAACTCCTGCAATGATCATGCCTATGATATAATTGCGCACTTCGGCACCGGTAACAGACACATTGCCCGCTCCGTGGAACTCCAGAACCAGCGCGCCTAAAATAGCCGGTATGGACATCAGGAAGGAAAACTTCACAGCAAATTCCCGCCGGAGTCCCAGAAATACAGAGGCCGCAATTGTGCTGCCGGACCGGGAGATCCCGGGCATGGTCGCGATTCCCTGTACAACACCTATCACCAGCGCGTTGGAATAAGTCATCTGTTTCGGACCTTTCCTTCCATCCGGAGCCCGATCCGACAGATATAACAATACTGCGGTGATGATCAAGCAGATTCCAGGGATAAAAAGAATATTCGAAGCTGCTTCCACAAAATCCGCTCCTGCATAGCCAATCAGTCCGGTGGGAATGGTGGCCACGATTACCAGAAGGACAAATTTGCGGTAGCTGTTTGTTACAATCCGCTTCATCTGCAGTTCCGGCTGATTTCTGCGCCGGAAAAAAACGGTCACGTTATAGAACGCGTCTGCAATAATCTTTACAAATTCCACAATCATGCGCGCCACATCCCGGTAATAGACGCAGACAATAGCAATCAGCGTGGCAATATGCAGGAGCACATCATACAGCATACCGGTATCTGTATTCACATGAAACAGTATTTTAAATAAAGCCAGATGGCCGGAACTGCTGACCGGAAGAAACTCCGTCAGCCCTTGAATCAGCCCCATTACCGCAGCTTGAATAAATGACATCTCTTACACCCTTTCCTGATGCTTATTTTCCCAGCAGATAGTTGTACAGTCCGGCATACCGGTTGGCGGATACTTTCCAGGAAAAATCAATTTTCATTGCCCGCTCCGCAATCAGATTCCATTTTCTCTTTTTCTCGAAATAAATCTGTTTTGCGTAATTAATGGTATGCAGCATCTCATCTGCATTGTAATTCGCAAAGGAAAAACCATTGCCGGTATTCTCATATTCGTTAAACGGCTGCACCGTGTCGCGCAGGCCGCCGGTTTCCCGTACAATCGGAACGGTTCCGTACCGGCAGGCAATCATCTGTGTCAGGCCGCAGGGTTCGAATCGGGAGGGCACCAGGAAAGCGTCCGCAGCCGCAAACAGCCGGTGCGACAGTTCGTCGCTGTAGCAGATGTTGGCTGAGATCCGGTCGCTGTGCTTCCCGGCGTAATAGCGGAACATATTTTCGTAGCGTTCCTCGCCGGTTCCCACCACTACAAACTGGGTGAATTCATCCGCGATCCCCTCGATGGCGTAATCCACAAGATCCAGTCCTTTCTGATCCGTCAGTCTGGACACCAGCCCGATTAAGAATTTGCTGTGGTCTACGGTCAGATGGAAATCTTCCTGGAACCGTATCTTGTTTTCTTTTTTTATTTTGCGGAAATTATCCACGGAATAGTTCTTATAAATATAAGGGTCGGTCTCCGGATTATATACGTCATAATCGATGCCGTTCACGATTCCCTGCAGATCAAAATGGCGGGCAGACAGAAGGCCGTTCAACCCCTCCCCGTAATAATCCATCTGAATTTCGCCGGCGTAGGATTCACTGACGGTGGTGATATAATCCGCGTACACAAGGCCGCCCTTCAGCATGTTGGCGTCCTTATGGTACTCCAGTTTATCCGGGGTAAATAACTCTTTCGGCAGTCCGGTGATTCCCTGCACCGTTTTCACATCCCACACGCCCTGGAACTTCAGGTTGTGGATTGTCATGATGGATTTCATTCCCCAGAAGAACATATCTCCCTGGAATTCGTTTTTCAGGTATACCGGCACCATCCCGGTCTCCCAGTCATGACAGTGAATCAGATCCGGCTGGAAACCGATCAGCGGCAGCATGGAAAGCACTGCCTTGTCAAAAAAGCAGAATTTTTCCACATCCCAGCGGATATCTCCATAGGGAACCGCGCAGTCAAAATACTCCATATTATCAATGAAGTAATAGGTGATCCCATCCAGTTCACAGGTCAGCACACCCACATACTTATCCGGTAGAGCCGGACCCATATGCATGTAAAAATGTGTCAGGTACCGGAACTGGTTTCTGAAATGTTCCGGGATACAGGTGTAGTTCGGCAGAACGACCCGCACATCCCATTCTTCGCTGCTGAGGTTCTTCGGCAGTGAGCCGCATACATCAGCCAGACCGCCGGTTTTGATAAATGGCACACACTCGGATGCCGCAAAGAGTATTTTTTTCATAAATGATTCTTCCCAGATTATTCTTCCCAGTTGTGATAAACCTGCTGGACATCGTCATCTTCGTCAAGCAGATCAAGCAGCTTATTCATATGATAAATATCCTGTTCATCCGTCAGGGTCACATATGTCTGCGGAATCATAGTCACTTCTGCGTCAGCCATGGGA
>OCTW013372121.1_pt1 | contig 10680 bp, 9 predicted proteins | sample 1539671 | NCBI WGS metagenome assembly OCTW01 (sample SAMN02144230, study PRJEB22623) | gut metagenome | biome: sheep rumen | host: Ovis aries | place: New Zealand
AAAAAAAATCTATATACGCAAGTAAAAAAGCATTTATTTGCTATTTTATCGCAAAATATAGATTTTTTCGGTAGCTCGGGTGACGGCGGTATAGAGCCATCTTCGATATTCCTTCCGCTCGATCGGGTCGCTCATGCGTGCTTCGTCTTCGCCGATACCGGAGGTGTCGATATAGACGTGCTTCCATTGTCCGCCCTGCGCTTTATGACAGGTCACGCAATACGCAAATCGTACCTGCAAGGCGTTGTAATACTCGGATTCGTAGATCTTCTTGACAAGTTCTTTCTTGTTGCGGATCTCCGGGTAGTCCTCCGCGATGCGGCTGAAGAGTTCTTTCTGCAGCCCGTAGTTCGCTTCGGGGCTGTCGGTCGTCAGGGTGTCGAGCCATATAAGCGCGTCAATCTCCCAGTCGTAATCGACCGACCTCAGCGACGCGCGGGCGAACTCAAAACCGTACAACTCATGGCGGTTGTAGAGCCGCTCGACGGTAAACATATCGCCGTTGGCGAGAAACTCCAGGTTCTCGTATCCTTTGGTCCAGAAATAGTTGTTTTTCGTCACCATCAGCCTGTCGCCGTTGGAGAGGTCCTCCTCTTTCCAAAGCACGCGAGCCCGTACGCCTTGGTTGTAAAGGTTGGTCATCTTGTTGCTGCGGGCGATGATGAGTGTCTCTTCGGCGCCCACGTCCCGCCAACTCGCCTCGATGGTCTCGATCGCTTCCTCGCCCTTCACCTTGATCACATCTACGCCGTTCGGCTGAATCCTGACTCCTGATTCCTGATTCCTTAACCTCGTCGCCTGCGACAGGATCCCGCTGTCCAAGGCTTGTCGGGCTACGTCTTTTAACTGAAAACTGAATACTGAAAGCCGATAGCTCCCCGCCATATAGTCGGGCTCGAGCGCCGGACTCTGTGTGCTGCCTACCGGCGGCAACTGCGCGTTATCGCCGACCAAGAGGAGGCTGCACCCCTTGTCGTTATAGACGTACCGCACGAGGTCGTCCAAGAGACACCCGCTGCCGAAGACTCCGTTGTCGCGCTGGCCGGAGAGCATCGACGCCTCATCGACGATGAACAGTGTCCGCGTATGCAGGTTATCGCTCAGCGAGAACGCCTCGACACCCAGCTGGTTCTGGCGGTAGATCTTCTTATGGATGGTGTACGCCTGTTTGCCGGAATAACGACTTAGCACCTTGGCGGCACGGCCGGTAGGAGCAAGTAGGATACAAGGCTGCTTGAGCCCCTCCAACGCTCGCACCAACGCACTCATAACGCTCGTCTTGCCCGTTCCTGCATATCCGCGTAAGATAAAGGCTTTGCGCGCGTCACGCGAGATAATAAAGGAGCCCAAGGCCTTCAGCAGCCCTTCTTTCTCCGCGTTCGGTTCAAACGGCAATTCCGCCCGTATCCGTCCTATTATGAAGTCTTCTAACACTTTTTTTGCTCGAAAATCCGTAAATTTTGCAAAATTATTTGCGTATGTCGATTTTTTGTTGTACCTTTGCACCCGGTTTTGAAATTCAAGCATAGGGTAAGTCTTACACGACCAGCTCCCTCTGAACTCCCCCAGGCCTTGATCGGAGCAAGGGTAGGAGGTTGTAGCGGTGCGATGTAAATCGCTTACCCTTTTTTCGTGCCCTTTATTCGATCCGCTGCCCCGCTAAGTTATATACATGCCCGTGGCGAAGAATCAGGATCTGCTCGCCCCTAAGGATCTTGTGTGGCGGTTCTTCTTCGTAGATAGGCTCTACCGCTGTCATGTCCATCGTATAAGCGATCCATGCATCGGGGATGCCGTAACCGTACTGCGTCGCGTCCGGAGTAGCGTAGCGGTCGGCGGAACGAAGGATGCGCTCGCGGATCTGCATCGCGTTCTCCGTAGGAAGAGCGGACCAAAGACAAGCGGCGAGACCTGCCAACATCGGTGTCGCAAAACTCGTTCCGTTGCTGTTGATAATCGTTCCCGAGGGGTTGATCAGCGCCGTCTGAACCCCCACAGCGCAGACGTCGGGTTTGACTCTCCCGTCGGCGGCGGGACCATGACTCGAGAACCCGCCGATCGTCCGCAGGGTATCGACGGCACCTACCGCCAGCACGCTGTCTGCGTCTGCCGGCACGGAGATCGTCTGCCAGGGGTTGTTGCCGTCATTTCCTGCGGCGACGCAGACTAACATCCCTTTGCGTGCAGCGATGGTAGCGGCGACGCTCACGCGGGTCGTACGCCCGTCCAGATCGCTCTTGTCCAAGGTCCACGAGGGGTTGTCAAACTGGCTGTAACCCAGGGAGACGGAGAAGATATTCACGCCTAACGAATCGGCTTTCTCCAGCGCCGCCACGAGGTTGTCCATCTCTTTGGGACTTTCCGTAGCGTATTCCTCCGATCGCATGAGGTAGTATTTCGCTTGCGTCGCGGCGCCGTGGTAGCCCTCGGTGATGCCGGAGATAGCACTCAGACAGCAGGTGCCATGATTACCGGTAACGCCGTAGAAATCGCCTTTGTCGTCCGTGAAATCAAAATGACCTAACTCCAGACTATCCCGGAAACACGAGAGTGTGTTGGCATGATAAAAACCTCCGTCGCAGACCGCCATCAGGATCCCTTGTCCGTGGTAGCCCGCCTGGTGTAGCGGAGGGAGGTTATAGACCTCCTGCTGCTTGAGGGAGAGCAACGGTGCGATCTCTTCGGCGGTCATACTGCTCTCCGCTTCCCATTTATGGCGCTTTGGGACCTTCGGCGCGAGACCTGTACTGTCCCGAGTCATCTCGATGCCATCGACGAAACGTAGTTGTAGTACTTTCTGAGCGGTCTCTTCCTTCATCTCGCAGGTCACCCCGTTGAACCACCGGCTCTGGTGGTGGATCCGTACGCCCATCTTCCTGAGGCTGTCTTTGTACAGGGTACAAACAGGATAGTCCATCTCATCTGTCGGGATACCCCATTGCGTACGTTGCGCTACCGCCCTGGGCGACAGCGCAGGGGCACTCTTCTCCGGCTTGTCCGTAAACGAGACAAAATAGATACTTAATATTATCAGTAACGAAATCATATAACCCCCTTAAACAGTGCGTAGCACCACTAAACTTTTAAACCCCTTAAACGGTGCGTAGCACCAATTGCACCACGTTCTCCACGTGTTGCGTATGGGGGAACATATCTACCGGCTGCACCTTCGTCACGCGGTATTTGGGATCTAAGAGCTGCAGGTCCCGTGCCTGCGTCGCCGGGTTGCAGCTCACATAGACAATCCGCTTGGGTTCCGCCTTTAGGATCACCTCGATCACATCCTCGTGCATGCCTGCCCGTGGCGGGTCGGTGATGATGACGTCCGGACGACCGTATTGAGCCACAAACGCATCGTTTAGAATATCCTTCATGTCTCCTGCGAAGAAGAGGGTGTTGTCGATGCCGTTGATCTTCGAGTTCACTTTGGCGTCCTCAATGGCTTCCGGAACGTACTCGATACCGATCACTTGTCGAGCATGCTTCGCCACGAAATTGGCAATCGTTCCCGTGCCTGTATAGAGGTCATATACCAGCGGTTTTTCACCATTAAGCGAAGCGTCACCATTAATCAATTCATCATTATCAAACGCCATCTCCCGTGCTACTTTGTATAGCTCGTAAGCCTGCTCCGTATTCGTCTGGTAGAAGGACTTGGGGCCTACTTTGAACCGCAGACCCTCCATCTCCTCGAAGATATGGTCTTGACCTGCGTACACGTGTACCTCGAGATCGCCGATGGTGTCGTTGTATTTCGTGTTCTCGACGTATAGCAGCGAGACAATCTCCGGAAACTCTGTATGCAGGTACTCCAATAAATCTGAAATCTGAATTCTGAAATCTGAAATCTTTTCTCCGAAGGAGACAACGAGCATCACCTCGCCTTTGTGGTTGTTCCTTAAAATCAGCGTTCTCAGCAGCCCCTCATGCGTGTGTTCGTTATAAAACGTCAACCCGTGCTCCCGTGCGTAGTTGCGCACGCCGTTACGGATGCGGTTGTTGATATCCGGCATGAGGTGACATTCCTCGATGTCCAGCACCTTGTCAAACGCCCCCGGTATATGGAAGCCGAGACCGTACGTGGAGTCGATCTTGTCTAATCCGCCTGCCGCCTCAATCACCTCCCACGGGAACCATTTACGATCGGCGCAGGTGAACTCGAGTTTGTTGCGGTACTCGTAGATATGCTTGGAGCCTAAGATAGGGCTTATTTCCGGCAACTCTATTTTCCCGATGCGTGTGAGGTTATCGACGATCTGTTGTTGTTTGTATCTGAGTTGCTCCTCGTACGGCAGGATCTGCCATTTGCAACCGCCGCACACGCCGAAATGCTTGCACTTCGCTTCGCAGCGCACCTCCGACGGCTTCACGATACGTATCACACGTGCTTCCATGAAGCTGTGTTTCTTCTTCGTCACCTGCAGATCCACCACGTCGCCCGGTACGCAGTTCGGTACGAAAGTAACGATGTCGTTGATGCGCACCAAGGCTTTGCCTTCGGCTGCCACGCCGGTGATGGTGATGTTTTCCAAAACAGGTAAATTCTTCTTTTTGCCCATAATCATCCAAATTTGGCTGCAAAGATATAACAAAAAAACGATATACACAAGAAAAAATGAAAAAAACGCGCGTGCGCTTGCGTATATCAATATTTTTTTGTACCTTTGCACGCTTTTTTATCAATTAAGAATTAATTGCAACAAAAATACTATGACAAAAACAGCATTGATTACCGGCGTCACAGGACAGGATGGTAGTTATTTATCCGAGTTTCTGTTAGCGAAGGGTTATGAAGTACACGGCATCATTCGCCGTAGTTCAGTAGATTATCGCGAACGTATAGCGCACCTGGAGGGTACGCCGCATTTCCATCTCCATTACGCAGACATGAGCGACTCGATGTCGTTGGTGAAATTAGTGGGGAAAGTTCAGCCGGACGAGATTTATAATCTGGCGGCGCAGAGCCATGTGCAGGTTAGTTTTGACGCACCGGAGTTCACCGCCGACGTAGATGCGGTAGGTGTGCTGCGTATCCTTGAAGCGGTAAGAACCAACCATTTGGAGAAGACCTGTAAGATCTATCAGGCATCGACTTCCGAGCTCTACGGCAAGGTGGAGGAAGTGCCGCAGTCCGAGACCACGCCGTTCCATCCGTACAGCCCGTACGCGGTAGCGAAACTCTACGGCTACTGGATCATCAAGGAGTATCGCGAGGCGTATGATATGTTCTGCTGCTCGGGAATCCTCTTTAACCATGAGTCCGAGCGCCGCGGAGAGACGTTCGTGACAAGGAAGATTACGCTCGCTGCCGCCCGTATCGCACAAGGCAAGCAGGATTGTCTGTATCTGGGAAACCTGGATAGTTTGCGCGACTGGGGTTACGCCAAGGACTATGTAGAGTGCATGTGGCTGATCCTTCAGCACGAGACGCCGGAGGATTTCGTTATTGCCACCGGCGTGCAGCATAGCGTCCGCGAGTTTGCCACGCTCGCTTTCCATCACGCAGGTATCGAGCTGCGCTGGGAAGGCGAAGGAGTGAATGAGAAGGGAATCGTGGAACGAGTGAACGAGTTAACGAATGAACGAGTGAAAGTGGGCGATGTGGTAGTGGCTGTGAGCCCGGACTTCTACAGACCGACGGATGTGGTTAATTTGTTGGGCGATCCGAGTAAGGCCAAACGCGAACTCGGTTGGAACCCGCAGACTACCAGCTTTGAGCAACTCGTTGAACTCATGGTGGCACACGATATGAAGAAAGTGGCTGCCGACGATGCCGCCGCAGAGATACGGAAAGTCAATCTTGCGGAGTTTTTAGAGAAGGGAATAGACAAGTAAATATCGGCTTATCGTCATGGTAACGTGCAGTTGAGATCATAGTGAGCATCCGATGAGCACCCATTGAGCATCCATTGAGCATCCATTGAGCATCCATTGGAGGAAGGTGGAAAGCAGGTGGAAATGTAATTGACAATTGATAATTGAGAATTGAAAAATGGAGAAAAATTCGAAAATATATGTAGCAGGACACCGGGGAATGGTGGGATCTGCGATTGTGAGAGAGCTGCAAAGGCAGGGATATACGAATATCGTGACACGGACACACAAAGAATTGGATCTGTGTCGTCAAGAGGCGGTGGAGAAGTTCTTTGCGGAAGAGAAGCCTGAGTATGTGTTCCTTGCTGCCGCCAAAGTGGGCGGTATTGTGGCGAACCAGAATGCGTTAGCGGATTTCATGTATGATAACATGATTCTGGAGATGAACGTCATCCATGCGGCATGGAAGAACGGCGTGAAGAAATTGGAGTTCTTGGGTTCGAGTTGTATCTACCCGCGTATGGCTCCGCAGCCGATGAAGGAGAGTTGTCTGTTAACCGGCGAGTTGGAGAAGACGAATGAGGCTTATGCGCTCGCAAAGATCAGCGGACTCAAGTACTGCGAGTTTTTGAACCGTCAGTACGGAACGGATTATATTTCCGTTATGCCGACGAACCTCTATGGTCCGAACGATAACTACCATCCGGAGCACAGCCACGTCTTGCCGGCGTTGATCAGACGTTTCCATGAAGCGAAAGTGAGTGGCGCAAAGAGCGTGACTTGTTGGGGAACAGGCTCTCCGCTGCGTGAGTTCTTGTATGTAGATGATTTGGCGAACCTGTGTGTGTTCCTTATGAATAACTACTCCGGCAACGAGACTGTGAATGCCGGAACGGGCAAGGAGTTGACCATCAAAGAATTAACGGAACTCGTAGCGAAAGTGATCGGTTACGAGGGACAGATCGAGTGGGATAGTACCCGTCCGGATGGTACGCCGCGCAAACTGCTGGATGTCAGCAAAGCAACGAAACTCGGCTGGACGTACAAGACCGAACTCGAAGACGGTATCCGGCTGGCGTATAAGGACTTCCTCGAAAATCCGATGAGGGCGGAGAGATGAGAGACTTCTCGCTGGACATATATCGAGAACTGCTGGAGACTTTGCAGGCGAAGGGGTACGAACTCATTAGCTATGCTGATTATTGTCGTAATTACGTGATTACGGGATTACGGGATCCCGAAAAGCGATTCGTCATCCTGCGGCACGACGTGGACGCCAAGCCGGCAAACAGTCTGAAGACCGCGCAGATAGAGCACTCGCTCGGGGCGAAAGCCAGCTATTATTTCCGAACCGGAGAAAGCGGATGTTATAAAGGCAGTACGTTGTCTTTGCCGGAGAGTGTTCGCGCGACAGCGGCCTTGGGGCATGAGATCGGGTATCACTACGAGGATATGAGTTTGTGCGGCGGAGATTTTGAAAAGGCGTATGATCATTTTCAGACATGGTTGGATTATTTCCGTCAGTACTACGCCGTGGAGACGATCTGCATGCACGGTGCGCCGACTAGCCAATATGACAGCAAGGACCTCTGGCGCCAATACGACTATAAGATGCTCGGTCTCCTCGGCGAACCGTACTTCGATACGGATTTCAGCGATGTGTTCTACCTGACGGACACGGGTCGTTGTTGGGACGGATACAAGGTCTCGGTACGGGATAAGATCCCTCAGTATCAGGACGAGTGGACGGCAAGAGGATTGGTTTGGCACACGACGAACGAGCTCATCTCTGCCATCAAGCATGACCAACTGCCGGCTCACGTGATGATCACCACACATCCCCAGCGATGGACGAACAACAAGGTCGAGTGGTGGAAAGAATGCGTACTGCAAAACGCAAAGAATATCGTAAAACGACTACTGATAATAATGAAATAGTGATATAATGAAACCTTTAAATTTTGCTTTGATCGGAGCCGCAGGATATATCGCTCCGAGACACATTAAGGCGATCGCCGATACAGGCAACAACCTGCTGGTGGCGTATGACAAGTTTGATAGCGTGGGCAGGCTGGACAGCTCTTTCCCGGATTGCTCGTTCTATACGGAGAATGAGCAGTTCGACCGTTTCTGCTCGAAGCAGATGCGTACGGACAACCCGCTGCAATGGATATCTATCTGCACGCCGAACTACACGCATGATGCATTCATCCGTTACGGTCTGCGACTCGGCTGCGACGTGATCTGCGAGAAACCCCTGGTGCTGAACCCCTATAACATCGACAACCTCGTGGAGTTAGAGGCGGAGACGGGACACAAGGCTTATACGATCCTGCAGCTGAGGTTGCACGACAAGATCCGCGCGCTGAAGGAGAAAGTGGATAAGGGTCCGAAAGACAAGATCTACGACGTGGACCTGACGTATATCACGAGCCGCGGTAACTGGTACTACGCATCGTGGAAAGGCGATGTGCATAAGTCCGGCGGTATAGCGACGAACATCGGCGTACATTTCTACGACATGCTGCAATGGGTGTTTGGTCCGGTGAAAAAGAATATCGTTCACGTGATGAGTTTTGACCGCGTAGCAGGCTATCTGGAGTTAGAGAAAGCACGCGTGCGTTATTTCCTCTCTATTAATGCAGACTGTCTGCCGGCTAATGCCGTACAGGGCGAGAAGCGGACGTACCGTACGCTCAATATCGACGGCGAGGAGTTCGAGTTCTCGCAGGGCTTCACGGAGTTGCACACGGAGAGTTACAAGCAGATCCTTGCGGGTAACGGTTTCCGTATCTCTGAGGCACGTCCGTGTATCGAGACGGTGGCCCAGATCCGTCATGCGGAGCCTATCGGCCTCGTAGGCGACTATCACCCCTTGGCAAAACTGCCTTTAAGCCCGCATCCTTTCGGATGGGATGAGAAGCGCTGACGCGCTATTTGTGATTTATGATTTATGATTTATGATTTATAAATTCAAATATTTATTTATTTTAAGCATAGTGGGCTTTCTGCTTTCGTCATGTGTGACGGCGCGGAAAGTGAACTACATGCAGGAGCCGGACCGGTATATCCCTTCGTATGCGGACACTTTGAGTTTTGAGGACTACGAGCTGCGTATCGGCGACAGACTGTACGTATATGTTTATTCGACGGACGAGCACGTGCAGAAGATGTACAACGCCGGCGGCGCTAACTCTTCGCAGATGCGTCAACAGATGGGTAACGGAGCGCTTGGCGGTTCGTATGACCTGTACACCTATCTGATTGACGAAGAGGGATACATCGATTTTCCGACCATCGGTAAGATCTTCGTGCAGGGCCTGACGACCCGCGACGTGAAGTATAAACTCGAAGAGGAGTTGGGCACGTTGCTCAAGGAGATCCCGGGGTACTCGACGATCTCCGTGGAGGTGAATATCGTCAACCGCTCGTTCTCGATCATCGGAGCACAGAGCGGCCGGTACATGATCAACAAAGAGAAGATGACGATCTTCGAGGCCCTCGCCATGGCAGGTGACCTCGGTGAGTTCAACAGCAGAAAGGAGATCAAGCTCGTGCGTGAGAAGAACGGCGTGACGACGATTAAGACTTTCGATGCGCGTTCGAAAGACCTGGTGAACTCCGAGTACTACTACATCGAGCCGAACGATATCATTTATATCCGTCAGATCCCGGGATACAGTTTCGGTATCAACCACGTGACGACAGTCATCGGCGTGACGGCAGCGACCATCTCGTTCGGCGTGTTCATCTACTCGATCGTACAGACGGGTATCAACCACGTCAACAAGTACTACGGTAAGAAATCATCAGCAACTACGGAAGGAGGTGCCAAATGAAAAAGTTGAGTATTTTGATTTTGGCGCTGGTAGCAATGACCCTTTCGGGTTGTTACAGCCACCGGGTGATCGGTTACCTGCAGGAACCGACCAAATGCAACAAGCTGCCGGTCTATGACTCCGTGCCGTACGAACCGTATAAGCTGCGTGTGAACGACGAGATCATCTACCGCCTGATCACGATGGACGAGACGATGAGTAAGATGCTCGGCGCCAACACGATGAGTTACAGCTCGCAGTACGCCAACTCGTACCGCATCCATCAGGACGGCACGGTAGATATGCCGTTCCTGAAACCGATAAAGATCGCGGGTCTGACGGAGGCACAAGCTCAGGACACCCTGAAGGCGGCGTTCAAGGAGATCATCCCCGATGCGGATGTCAAGGTAGCGATGTACAACAAGTATTTCTCCGTCATCGGAGATGCGAATGCCGGACAGTTCTACGTCTATAAAGAGAAGATGAATATCTTCCAGGCGCTCGCCATGACCGGCGATGTGATGAACAGCGGTGACAGGCGGCACATCCGTATCATCCGTCCGCGTGACGGCGGTCAGGAACCGGAGATCCTCGAGTTCGACATGCGAACGAATAGTATCATCGACTCGAAATACTATTACGTCTATCCCAACGACGTCATCTACGTGGCGAGAACGAAAGACAGCTTCTATAAAGTGCCGAACTACTCCGGTTTTATCGGGCTGATCACCAGCAGTGTGGCGCTCTTGACGACCGTCTTGAACTATGTAGCGTACTTGTATAAATAACGACTATGAGTAACAATAATCAATATTACACACCGGATGGTAACAATAACTACTACCAGCCCGGAGGCAATCAGGCTTATTACGGCAACCAGGCTTATTACTATCAGCCCGGAGGCAATCAGCAGTACTATCAGCAGGACCCGCTTCAACAGAAAGGCGACGATGATGACGACAGCTCGATGAGTTTTAACCCGCTCGAGTGGTTGTTTACGTTCCTGCATTACTGGTATCTGTTTGTGATCGCGATCGCTATTGCGTTA
>OCTW011572324.1_pt1 | contig 10678 bp, 2 predicted proteins | sample 1539671 | NCBI WGS metagenome assembly OCTW01 (sample SAMN02144230, study PRJEB22623) | gut metagenome | biome: sheep rumen | host: Ovis aries | place: New Zealand
GCCGCCGTTATACAGCGTCTGGATATCCCGCCAGATGCCGGTGTCGTTCATCTGCAGCAGGCGGGTGGTCTTGGCGTCGATGATCGCCTCGCGGCCTGCCTCGCCCACAAGGTGGAACTCCGGTCCGTTGGTGATGTGCGTCTTCGCCCCTTTACCCATGTACTTTGCACGGTAGGTCTTGCCGTCCGCCCCGTCCACGTTGTACTGCCTGCCAGGTGTCAGCGAAGCCGGATCGGTCAGCTCGTTCACGTTACCCTCGGCGTAGGTCAGCATGCCCGTCGCCAGTCGGCCTGCACCTACCGATGCGCCGGTGGCTTGGGCGATCTCCGACTTCGACTTGGCAATCTTCGACGTAGCCAGTCCCATCAGTCCGCCGATAAGGGCGGTGAATACGCCGACGGCCACGGGACCACCGATAGGGCCGAGTTCTTTCAGCGTCTTTGATATCCACGAAGGAGCATTGGCAGCAGTCTCACCCGTCGATGCAGCCATTGATGCGGTCAACATCGAAATAGCGGCCTGACCTGCTGCCTGCACAATCATCATCTGAACCTTCTGCGACGTATCGAGGTTGTCGTTGCTCATCGTTTGGTAAGCAATGCCGTACATGTTGGCGGCGGCGGTCATGGCGGCAAACGACGATTTGTTGGTCTTCACCATCTGCTGGTCGTTCTGCTGCTCACTCTTCTTCACCATCTCCTGAGCCTGCATCTTCGCTTGGGCGGTCTCGATGCTTGCGTCGATTTCCTTCTGCTTCAGTGCGTCCAGTTTCTCGCCCGTAGCCTCTATCTGCTCGTCTGTGATAGACAGCGGCGACGGTACATACCCCGGCAATTCAGTCAGCATCTCAGCCTTCTCCGTCTCGGCAGCGATAGCCTGCTCCTTATATGTCTGCCACAGCAGCCCCATGTTCTCCTGACTCTTGGCTACTTCCTCGTCGGTCATCTGCCACGGGGCTTTCGGAACACCCTCGCCGCTCGGCGTTTCGCCCGTTGGCTGTACGGGAGTGATAATCTGCCCCTGCTCGTCCACGGCGAATCCCTCGGCATTGCGCTTGTAGCCGTCGCCTGAACCGCTGCCGCCCGCTGCGCCCATCGAGGCATAGAGCGCTTCGGTGTTCTTGATAACCGCTTGAGTGTTGGCATCAATGACAGAGTTCTGCAACAGGGCGTTGAGCTGGTCGGTGATGGTTTCGCTCATCTTCATGTTCAGGTCGTCCATGAGTTTGCGCCAGGCTTCCGCCTGTGCGTTCTGGACTTCTATCTCATGCTGCCTTTCCAGTGCCTGGCGCTCGTCGAGGTGTTCATAATGGGCGGTGGCATCGCTGGTGCCGGCATCGTCGATGACGACGTAGGTGCCTGCGCCTGGCCCGCCTTTGCCGGTCAAGTTCAACTTCGCCCGCTCATTGTAGTATTCGGCATCCCCCGCATGGCTGGCCTCGAAGACGCCCTGCAGACTGCTCGTCAGCAGGTCGGCCCACGAGCGCAGTTCGGTATAGAGGCGGTTCTGCGATTCCTCCGTGCGGGCAATGATCTCCTCGCGCTGTTTGGCCAGTTCGGTCTCCTCCTTGGCCGTGGCGAGGTTCAGCGCCATCTCGGCGTGCTGCGCGTCGAGCCGCTTGCGGGTGGCTTCCTCCGCATTGCCGCGCCGCTCGGCAGCGTCGGCCTGCTGGTTGAGCATATCCACATGGGCGCGTCCCTGCTTCTTCATCAGGTTATAGTAGTGCTCCTGCATGGTCAGCTGCAGGCGCATCTGCTGGATAGCCAGTTTGTCGGCCACGCGGTCGCTCGCCACGCCCGCCCCAATCAGGCTGTTGGCACGGCTCACGCGCCCCTGGTCGATGCCCAGCTGTGCCACCGTGCGGTCGAGCATCTGCTTCATCGTTGTCTTGCCGTCGCCGCCAGGCACGAGGATGTTGTTCCACATGATCTCCGCCTGTTTCTTCAACTGCGAAGCCTCCTTCTTGATGGCGTCCTGAATGGCGTCGTAGGTCTGGCGCAGCTGAGCCATCAGCGCCTCCTGCTGTTCGGGGCGGACGGAGAACCAGTCGGCCCACTGCCCCATGCCCTTCTCGCGCATCTGCTGCATCACGCGGTCGATGGTCGTAGAGTAAGCCTGCTCCGCCTCGCCCAGCAGGAACGACGTGCGCTGCAGCTCGGCGCGACCCTGCCGCTCGTTGAAGTCGCGCATGTCCTTGCCCGCCTTCATCAGCTCGTCATACTCCTTGCGCATGTCGCCCGTCAGGATGTCCATCGTCGAAAGGCTCTCGCGCAACTGCTTCGTGATGCCGTTGAAGGGGCGCTCCTTGTCGATGATATCCTCGATGGCCTTCATCTGCTTGGTCAGTGCCTGCTGTCCTTTCAGGTACGAGCGCTCCGTGTCGAGCTCCACCTGCGACATCCAGCGGTGGACGATGGCAGCACCCTTGTCGCCCGACTTCTCGATGGCATCCACAAACTGGTTGGTCTTCGCTATCTGCGCCTTGACAAACGACTCCGTGTCGCCTGTGCGCTCACTGATGATGTGGTAGATGGCGTTCAGTTCCTCCTGCGTCACCTCCTTCTGCTTGCGGCTGTAGAGCTTCTGCAGTTCGGCGCGTCGCTGCTGCCACTCCATCTCGTTGGCCAGTGTGCGGTTGCGTATCTCGGCCTCCGTCAGTCCCTCGTCGGTGCCCGCTTCCTCTATGCGCGTCTTGCGCTCCGTGTAGTAGGCGTCCAGTTCGTGCAGGTAGGCATCCATCTCGTCGCGGAACTGCTTCTTGGCCCCGCGCTCCTTCTTCGGGTCGAGCCAGTCGCCGGTGTTCGTCAGGTGGCGGGCGTGCAACTCGTCCTGAATCTTCAGGCGCTCAGTGTTGTACCACTCGATGACCGTGCGCATGTCGCTCGACATGCCCGCCTCGATGGCTTTCTTCAGCGCCTTGTCCTCGTTGAGCACGGCCTTCACGTCGGTGTCGGTCTGGATGCTGTTCACGAACTTGTTCATCTGCTCGCGGCGGTTCACCAACTGTTCGGCGGTCATCTCCGTGTAGGTGGTGGAGTCGGCACGCTCGGAAGTGCCCCATGGGGAATTACCGCTACCCTCGTTGCCGTTGGTGAAGTCGGTGTTCTGTATCTTCGACTCGGCACGCTCGGCGGCATCCACGGCACGGATGCTCTCGTCGGCTACTTGGCGCAGTCCCTTCTCGTAGCTCTTCATGTTCTCGATACTGCGCTCTATCGTGCCTTTGCGTTTGTCGTTGGTGAAGTAGTCGGCATTATTGGCAAACAGGTTATTGTATGAACGCTGCTGCTTATACACCTCCACGGCCAGTTTCTCCTTCTCATCGCCCTCGGCTTTCTGATAGCGGGCGAGTGCATCCTTCCAGTCGGCCATGATGGAGTTGAGTGTTCTCACTGCCGACTCGCGCGACTCCTTGCGCAGCACATTGGCACGGGCATCAAACACGCGCTCTGCCGTCTCTACCTGCTTCTGGTATTCCTCTACCGACGCCCGGTAACTCTCGGCACGGGCACCGATGTTGCTGGCAATACTGCTCACTATCTCGTTGTCGGAGGCTCCCCTGCCCGACTGTGCATAGGCATCGCGGAAGTCCTTCTTGGCACTCTGACTGATAAACTGCCGGTTGGCCATGACGATTTTCTGAACCTCTGCCTGGAATTTCTTCTGGTCCTTGGCGTATTTCTGTGCGGCCTCGCTGACGGCAACCGACACACGGGCGTAGGCTTCGTCGTTGCTGCCGAAGTACGACGCAATAAGGTCGTCGGTGCTTGATGCGCCCTTGCGAACCTTGCCGCCATACTCCTGCTCAATGTCGCTCAGAGCGGCCTCCTTCTGTTTCAGGGTGATGGTCTCGCGCAGTTTCTTGTTGATCAGTTCGCGGGCTTCAGCCAGCTGTCTTGCACTGGCGGTCTCTGAGAGCATGTAGCCCAGATAGGCACCATACTTCGAGTTGATTTCACGGATGATGCGAGCCGATTCCTTGCCCTCGGCGTTCACGCGCTTCATGCCCTCCTCCACCTTGGCGGTCTGCTCGGCGGCTTTCTTCTCACTGCCAGCCAGCTTATCGGTTTCCTTCGACAGCTTGTCCGTCTTGTCTGCCGACTGCTCCACCGCCTTGCCTTTCTCGGTCTCTGCCTTGGCCTGCTCCTTGGCGGCGAGTGCTGCCACGCGCTCCTGCTCCCTCACCTTGGCAAGTGAGCGGAACAACTTGTTGGCGGCAGTCATTTGTTTGTGTAACTGCTTTTCAACCTCGCCCATAGCCTTTGACGTTTCCGACATGGCGTTGGCGGCATTTCTCAGCGAGTATACCAGCATGGCCACGGCAGATGCAGCAGCAACAAACACATTGGCCCATTGTGCGAGAGTAAGGGCTCTCAGTTTAAGGATGACAAGATCCAGAGCGATGCGCCAGTTCTTGAAGAGGTCGATAATCCTGGCAAGACCCAGCGCGATGGCATTCCACATAATACCTATAATATTCGTCTTCAGCACCAATACGAGCGTAGAGATGGTAGCCAGAGCGGTAGTAAGTCCGCCGCCCCCCATCAGCAGGTCAACTATCTTGCGCAGTCCGTCGATGACGGTACCAAGGAATCGCTGCGCATTATCACTCACAAACGCTTCCTCAAACGCATTCTTCAGCCTCTCCCACTTCGCAGCCGTCGTCTCGTTCATCTTGTCGAACTCCTGCTGTATGGCGATGTTCTCCTCATACGCCTCGCCGGCCACGCCGAGTTGGCGGCGCAGCTCGTCCACGTTCTGCGACAGTCCGCTGAATACGATGCCCGCACGGGCACCCTGCTGGTTCAGGTCCTTCATGATGTCGCGCATACCGGCCATGCCCAGCATCTGCTCCACCGAGTCGGCGTCCATGCCCGTGTCCTTGATGCGCTGCAGTATCATCAGTATCACCTCCATGCCGCGCCCCGTGTCGAAGAGGTTGCGGATGGTGTCGGGTGTCACGCCGATGGCCTTGGCCAGCTCGAAGGCGTTGTTGCGTATGGCGGGAATCATGCGGCTCAGTGCCGTTGCCGACATCTCGATGCGCATACCCAGGCTGCTGACCGTCGAACCGAGGGCGGCCACCTGGTCGATGGTGATGCCGCTCTGTGCACCGACTGCTCCTACTCGTTTTACAAAGTCGGTGATTTCGGGAGCCGTACTTGCACTGCTGGCACGCAGACGGTCGATGGTCGAAGCAATCTTCTCCATAGCCACAGCCGTTGCCGACGAGCCCTCGATGGTGCCCTCCTGCAACTGCTTGCGTATCTTGTCCACCTCGCCCGTGGCGATGGCCACGCGCATCATCTCCGTAGCCGCCTCGCGTCCCATTTCGGGCAGGGCAATCATTAGTTTGTTTGCAGCCTCGGTGAAGCCCTGCACGTCCTCCAGGGTCTTCAAACCCAGCTGTCCGGCACTGGCGGAAATTTCCATGAGTGAGGTCAGGCTGGTCCTGACATCCATTTTCTTCAGGTTCTCCGACAGCCGTCCCACCTCGTCGGCAGTGAAGCCCGTCGTCTTGCGCACCTCACCCATGCGGTCGGAGAGGTCCATCAGGTCGCTGGCGGTGCCCGTCACCTTCTGCCAAACCTCATTGAAGCCCATATACATCACGACGTAGGTCTTCAGGCGGCTAAAGGCTTTCTCCCATGCGGTGGCGCTGGCCTTGGCCTGTCCCTCCATCTCCTTCATCACGTTCTTGGCCTGGCGCACCTGCTCGGCGAAGCGCTTGTATTCGTCGCTGCCGGTGCCGAGCGACTGCTGCATCTGGCGCAGCTGTCCGTCGGCACGCTTGATGGCGGCCCGCAGCTCGTCGAGGTTGACGGCGTTGGCGGGGGTCTCGATGAGCGTCCGCATTTTCTCCTGCGACATGTTCACGTTATCCTGCTCGAACTTCAGCGAGCGCAGCTTCTTCGTCAGGTCGGCCAGCTGGTCTTCCTCAGCCTTGGTGGCCTGCCCCAGGTTGCGCTTCTCGCGGATGGTGGCAATGATGGTGTCGCGCTGCCGCTCCAGCGACTGCGTGGCGAGCTGTATGTCTTTTGCCGAACCGGCAAACTGGTCGGTGCCCGCCTTCGATGCCAGTTCCATAGCCTTTTCGAGCGACATCCACTCGCCCGCAGCCTCCTTGACAAACTGCGCATGCTTCTCCAGCAGGGCGTTGATCTCCTCTATGCGGCGGGTGTCGCCGACGGGTATCGTATCGCGGTAGGCAACGAGCGCCTTGCGCTGCTCCTCGGTATTGGCGGCGTTAGTGTGGCGGTAGTCCTCGCTCTGGAAGAAGGCGAAGGCTTCACGTCCCTTTTCGCGGACGCGGGCCTGCTCCTCCAGGGCGATGCTCTTCAGGTGCTGCTCGTAGTCGGCCAGCTCCGTCGAGCCTTTCTGTGCGCCGTCCACCATCTGCTCCCAGAACTTCTTGGTCTCGGTGAGGGCGTCGCGTGAGAGGGTGGAGAGCGACTGCATGCGCTGGGTCATCATGTCGAGCACGGGCTCGCGGCGCAGTTCTGCCGACTGCTTCTTCAGCTCTTCGAGGCGGAGGTTGAGCTGGCCGATGGCGCGTTCGCCGCGTTCCCACTCTTCCTTGTCGATGGTGGGATCGAGCTTGCGGTTCGACTCACGGAGGCGGGCCAGTGCCTGCTCCATCTTGTCGATGCTGCCGGAGCGCAGGCGGTCGGCCTCGCGGGTGGCTTCCTGCTCGGTGGTGATGTTGCGCTGCATGGCGGCGGTGTCGGCGTTGATTTCCTCGGTGAGGTGGCTGTATGCCTGGGCGTTCTTCAGCTGTTCGTCGGTGAGTCCGCGCAGTTCGTCTTCCACTTTCTTGACGGCCTCGCCCTCGTGTTTCTTGGCTTCGGCCTGTGCGTTGCGGGCGTCGGTCTGTTCCTGTTCGGCCCTGGCTAAGCGCTGGTTGGCGGTCACGGTCTCGTCCACCATGCCGTTCAGCTTGTCTTGCTGCTGGTTCAGCTCGGCGGTCTTCTGCGAGAGTTGTTCCTGCTTCTGTGCCAGCTGCTCGGAGGATGCAGACTGGGCGGCGGTCTGTTCTGCAGATTCTTTCTTTGCCTTGTTCAGACGTCCGAGCGATTCGCTCTCTTCGTCTTGTGCCTTGGCAAGTTCTACGGATTTCCGACCCTCTCTGTCGTCGTTTTCCGCCTTCCATGACCGCCACCCTGTCAGGTCTTGAAACTCACGTTTCTCTACCTGACGGCTTAATCCTTCGGGATAGATGCCATGCTCGTAGTCATCTTGTTGGGTGGCTTTCAGGAATGGTTCGCTGCCGGCAATCTTCTCTCGCTCTGCCTGTACCTGCTTTGCCACTTCAAGGTATCTTTCCATCTGAGCAACGATGTACTTATATGCCTGGTATTCGGGATTGTCCTTCAAGCCCAATTCTGAGTTTCCGGCATTGTTCATCATATTGCGCATGGACTGAAGATTCTCCTCCATCACCTCCGGCGTCCAACGACCATCCTTGATTTGCTCGAAGATAACGCGGCGCACATTCTCCTGTGCATTCTGTACGATGCCTTCGGCTACGCGCTTGGCTGCATCCTTGTACTTATCAGCGTCTGGCAAATCCATGTTGGCGAGAGGCGCTTTGAGCAACTTGTCGTTGTAAGCATCGTCGAGATATTTTCGTGCCTCCCAAATGGAGCGTCTGCTTTCATCCTTGCCTTTGAAGCCTTCGTCGAACTTCTCGTCCGACATCTTCGTGAACTGCTTGCGGTATTTGTCGCTGACTGCAATCAGTTCCTCTATCTTTTCGATTTCGGCCTTCAGCTGCTTTACTTTCGGGTCGTCATTGTAACTGGCTGTTTGTATCGCTTGCAGTTCCTGCTCCAGCTGCTTGCGACGCTCCACCTTCTGATTGTATTCCTCTTGCAACCGCGTCAGTTTACTCGTGTCAATCTTCGGCTCCGCCTTCACCTCCCCCATCTTCCTGATGTCGTCGGTCAGTCCATGCACTTCGGTGCGCAGTTTCTCCACGGTCTGCTTCTGCTCGTCGTAGGCCTGCTGCTGGGTCTTGGCGGCACGGCGGGCGGCGTTCAGCTCCTTGTTGGCATCGTCCACGCGCTGGTTGCGTATGGCGCGGTCCTCCTTCTCCTGTGCCTTCAGTTCGTCGCGCCGGTCCATGAGTGCCCGCTGTTGCATGCTGTTGATGTCCATCTCCTGCTCCAGCTCGCGGCGCTGCTGCTGCTTCAGGTCGAGCCGCTGGCGCAGCTCGTCGTTCTCGCGGCGGGCGGCATCGGCGCGTGCCTCGGCATCGTGTATGGCCTGCTGGCTGCCGTCGTGGTCGGTGGCGTAGGCTATGCGCATGGCTTCCTCGCGGTCGGCCACCTCGCCGCGCAGACGGCGGTTCTCCACGGCCACGGCCTCGATGGCTGCCCCCACCTTCTGCCAGTAGTTGGTCAGCTCGTTCTTCTCGGCCTCGGTCTCGGCGGTCTGCATCAGGTCGGCCAGCCCGTCGCGTGTGCGCTTCAGGGTCTGCTCGGTGACAGTGCCGCCCCGGGTTATCTCCTCCACCACGTGCTGGTAGTCGGTCTTGAAGCGCTTCACCACCACGTCGGCCTCGGTGGTGATGGCCTCTATCAGTCGCATCTCCTCGGCGTCGCCCGGGTCGCCGCCCGCCTTCAGGTTGTCGAGCCGCTTCTTCATGCCGTTCACGCCGGCACGTATGGCCTTGATGCTCATGTCCTCGATGTTGCCCATGGCGTAGTGGCGGTAGAGTTCGCCCGCTGCCTTCACACCACGGGTGTAGTCCTTCATCGTGGTGTTCACATCCTTCAGGTCGCTGTTCAGCCGTCGCAGCTGCTTGCGGTATTCCTGCAGTGCGGGGCTGTCGTCGGGCACGTTGCCGAGGGCCTTGATGCTGGCGTTCACTTCGGCTACCTGCTGGTTCAGCTTCTCGGCATGCGCCTGCAGGGCCTGCATTGAGGCGTTGGCCATGCGGGAGTCTACCTCGAATTTTACTCTTGACACTAAGTCTTGATTTCGTCTGCTCATAGTGGTATGCTGTGTCTATGTGTTGTTTGCTGTGTTGTGGGGATGATGGCGGGCTCAGGCGCGGCCCTCGTCGAGCAGGCGCTGTATGAGCCTGCGGTTCTGCACCGAGGGTCCGAGGGCATAGATCATGAGGGCCAGTCCGTGGTAGGAGTAGCGGTCTTCGAGCATGGTGATGAACTTCGATGCCTGCTTGCGCATCTCGGTGGGTATCGAGGGCTTGGCGCGGCGCGGGCGACCGTCGGGCATGCGGATGGGCTGCCACTTGCGCCCGGCGATGGCGGGGGGCAGGCCGATGAACGGCATGCTGCGCCCGAGGGCGAGCTCGACGAACTTGGAGTAGTAGAGATACTTGGCCTCGAACACCTGGCGGTTGCCGCCGCAGTCGTTCCATGTGCGCCACTTCACGGAGCGCAGCAGCGCGCCCGACTGTATGGCCCGCTGCCGCTGGATGTTACCCTTGGAGTCGAGTTCGCCGAACTCCGTGAACTTGGCTATCCACTTCATCACGCGCTCGTCGCGCCAGTCGAACTTCATCAGTTCGATGTTCTCGCCGTATGGGTCGCGCTGCAGGGCTGTTGGTCTGTTGTCTGCCATAGAGAGTTTTTTGTGGGGAAGATAGGCTTTGCAGGCGGCGAAAGCAAGGGCAGTGCGAGCCGAGAGCAGAGGCACGAAAGCGTGCTTTCGGTGACTATGCCGAGCCGCTGCCTGCGCTCGGCAAAGCCAGGGACAATGCGAGGCAGAAGCAGAGACTTATAAAAAAGCGGATGCAGCAGACCGTCGCGGTCGGCTGCATCCTGATACAGTTTAATTAAAAAGAATTTTTGCCTGCGAGCCTCGCGGCGGGCGGATGGCAATAATTATTACATCATATTGTTATAGCCTTAAATGATTGTTGTCTCTTCGGGTTGGCTGGTCGATGATATATCGGGTTGGCGGATCAATGCTGCATCGGCTTCTTCATTTACCCTCTCCTCATCCATCTGCCGTACGAGCACGTTGGCGAGGCAGTGCTGCCATCGGCGGTGCAGCTCGCCGCCCTCGCGCTCGGCTACGTCCATGGCGCGGTAGAGCTTGCGCTCCGTGTCACCCCACTGCCCGCGATAGAGTGCCGTCGGCTCCGCCAGCTGCTCCTCAACGGAGGCCAGCAGGCGCATCACCAGGCGCGCCTCTGCGGTGCGGGCGGTGCGTATGCGGTCGGCCAGGGCGTGGTAGTAGGCAGCATCGCGGGGCTGGGCAGTTTTGCCGTCCTGCTTTCCGTTATTTCGATATTCCAATATATTGTTATTGCGATTTTTTTCCGGCGAAGCCAGCGTATCCAGCAGCGCCTGCGCCGCCAGTTCCGCGTCGTCGGGCTCCGGGGTGAGCGGTGCGGGCTTCACGCCCTCGATGCGGAGGGGAGACCTCTCCCCCACCCCATTCCCCGCAGGGTGGGGAGCAGTATGCTTGCGTCTGAATATCTTCTTGATAGCATCTGTCAGTTTCATGCCCGCAAAATAGGGCGAGACGGTATGAAATTCAAGGGCAGAGATTGACATACTCTCACCCCTGAAGGAATGAGATTCTTGGATGCAGGCGTGACCGCGAAGAAGCGCCGACGGCGTTCTTTGACTTACTGACACTCTCCAATTCGGCAATGCCCTGCCGAAGAATATTGTTGGCTGCAAGCAAGTCCCGCTTGTGGACT
>OCTW011197446.1_pt1 | contig 10676 bp, 4 predicted proteins | sample 1539671 | NCBI WGS metagenome assembly OCTW01 (sample SAMN02144230, study PRJEB22623) | gut metagenome | biome: sheep rumen | host: Ovis aries | place: New Zealand
ACCGCTCCCTTTACCGTGCGGTGTCTGCAGGGCACTATCTCCTTGTAATGCACTACGGCAAATTCTTTCTTGTAGACCTCCACGATGCCCCACATCCCATTCTGCTCAACGACTATAAGCCCGCGTATCTTGGAATAGAACTCGGCGCTTTGCGGACCTCTCTTGTCCGTATTGCGGTCACCTCCTGTCAAGAACAGGAAATCGTCATACACGAACGGATTCCCGTTGGCCGATTGGTAGTTGGCACATCCCATACCCACAATAGCCGACTTCAGCAAAAGGCCCCATTTCCCGTCGACGCGATACATCAAGGCATCATAGCAGAAATCATCATAATACATGGAGTAACTAGCGGTAGCATCTGCCACCACCCTTCTTGTCGGCTTGCCAAACATCTCCTCAGGGCTGGTGCCATAACAATTATTTGTCAAGCACCAGCGCCCGTCAACCAAACACAGTTCGGTTTCATCATAGATTATAGGGTTGCGTTCCATATTAATCGGTTAAATGTAATGAATAGTTGTCGATATATTTAATGTCATCCGGACAGGCGACACTATTTAAGGCAGTACCCGGGTTGTTCGTGCGGCCATCGGCCGAATCCACCAGCAGCCGCCTGCAGTTATTGATATCTATAGCATGAACCAGCTTGTATTTACGCGCCTCCATACCAGTAGGGACAATTCTCGAACCTTGGTTTTCTGCACTTTTTGTGGATGGAAGATCGGTCATACGGTGTACCTTTACATATTCGTATCCATGTTCGTCGGCCCCATACACGGCGATAAATTGCGTTCCATGTGCAAGGAATATATTCATCAACTTGCGTTTTGTGTAATATGCGCGATTAATCGTATCGCCCAAATTGCGGCCTTCTTTAAACTTCTTAAGACTGATTTTATTCACAGTGCCACTATCATAACAGAAATAGAGGTCGGCAGTATAAAGGTCTTTGGTAACGGGTATCTGGAAAATGACATTGGTGTCAGTTAACGGTTTCTTTGTCCTGACACAGGTGGCATCGTCCTTCCAGTTCAGGTAATAAGCTATTTCCGACGTCTGTGGTTTGGGAGCGGCAGCAACCGATTTTCTATGCACATTCAGCATTTCCAGGAAACTCTTGGTAATCTGCTCTTCCGTAATACCTGGATTGATTTGCCGGCTCATCTTCCTGATGATAAAGTCAGTCAGGTTGTCGCCCGTTTTCATATCCACCTTGTTACCGGTTCTAATATAAAGCATATTGCCTTTCAGCCATACCGGACGGCTGGATTTCTTGACATTGATTATGCAATAGGTTTTGCCATCGGCTGTCCTTTTGAACTCGAACTCCATCAATTCATTGGCTACACCTTGTGAGGCCCATCGCATATAGTTGCGGATCTTTAGTTCGTAACCGTCCTCCGACTCTTTGTAAGAACCGTTGTAGCCGTCGTTCTCGCTGCTGTTCAAGAAGGGGTAGTCGGCCTCTATACCCTGTACCCTGTGATCCTGGTCGGTCACACCGATATACAAGTTGCCTCCATCGGTGTTCATCAATGCAACCAACTCTCTGGCTATGACAAACATCTGGTTGTCTATGTCTGCTTTGCCTTCCTTGAATACGATTGAGGTCTTCAGCTCGTTGTGGGTGTCCTCGTTGACGTCAAGCAGAGTGGGTGCCGGTTCTCCTTTCTTGATCCTGGGACGCTTGCCGGTCCTGACCGAGACATTCGCCACTCCAACCTGTGTGTCAACTACGACTGTCGGCTCCACTTCGGGCACTTTCAGGTCAAGGTATCCCTTTGCATTGATCAAATCCACTTGCAGGACAACCTCCTTGCCGATTTCCAGATTGGGCTTCCCGTCGTGGATATACATACGATGAATGGCGTTGTCGTCTTCAACTTGATAGTAAGATACCTTATCCATCGAGTTGTAGTCGGTTTTCACATCGGTCACAGTAAACCTGTAGCATTCCCCTTTCTTATAAAGACTTTTCAAGATGGGATAGAAATCCTGACGCAACTTGGGACGTCCAAATTCATCAACGGAGACACACTCCACCTGTATCTTTTCCGGCAGCGTTTCGTATTGGCACTTCAGGATATTGTACGCCCGGTAGGTGTCACGTACATCGTCGCGGAGTGCGATATAGTCGCTGCCAAAAGGCGTCTGACGAATCTCGATGGTCTCAAGCTCGTACATTTCGCCTTCTTTATATTCAATCGTAGCCATAGCTGTAGTTTTTATTGTCTTTTATATGATTTCCACCTTCAAGCCGAGGTGCAGCTGGTCGGATATCTTCTCCAGTATCTGTGCTTTTTGTTTAGTGTTGCTGTGGGTCATCACGTAGAGGCCGTCTTCTACGGGAATCTGGGCGGAATTGTATTTCCAATCCTGTGTGTTCGACACCAGCGGCACTTTGCACAAGGTGAGGCCGAGCCCGCGCACCCGCTGCAAGCCGATATGCTCGATGCATTTCACGAAGGTCCTTGTGCCCGACGGCTCGGCAATCATCGTGCCATCTGGGAAAGTTACGCGTAACATTGTTCCTGCGGCCCTGTTCACCACAGGCTTTGTATGCTCTGCTCCTTCGCGGTGCTCCACCGGCGGGTCGGGCTGCATCAGTTTGGCTTCCGAGATGTCGCTGATCTTCACCTTGCGGCTCAGGGCAACGCTGATGGGCTCGCCGGGATGGTATTCCACCACCAGCACTAGGTCGCGCTTGATGGGTTCGAGGCGTGGTGCGATATCCTTGCTCAATGCCGGCAGGATTTCGTCCTTGATGATGCCCTCTTCCAGCTCCTCCACCTGCTCGAGGACATCCTTGCCTAGTTTCACTCCCACGTCCTTGGAGTTCTCAATGATGCTGTAAAGCTTTTCCAGTTTGGTCATATCGTTGGATGTTTATGTACTTAATGACTCACAAACGTCAATAACAAATCTTGATAAAAAGCGCTTCCCAGGACTTAGCCTCCCCATTTGAAACAGACTTTTTGCGGCTCCCATACTCCATAGACATACTATGTGAACGGTAATGCGCCCCCAAGCGAATATCATCCGTGCTATATGCCGTTTCAAAGAAATCCTCAATATTCTGTCTATTCCTCAAGTATTTCTTCAGTTCCTCTTCTTCATCCCGAGTGAGTGTTTTGCTCGAACCGCCGCGACCTCTTATCGTATACCGCAACTCGTCCGTATCGTAGTTGTACTCCAGTTCCACACCATAATTCGGCCCGAAGCTTTCGTAGGGCGTTTGATAGCTGACTTTGACCACAGAAGGACCTTCGGTCCTGCTCTTCGCCAGCTTTTCTGGCACGGATTCCTTTTTATGTATCTCTGCCAGTGTGTTGGGCTTGCCATTCTCTATTTTTAGCGATAGGTTGTAGAAGTCGGAAATCTTCTGCAGGTCAGCCGCTTTTGTGTCGTTGCTTATATTGGAGTAGATGTACCATCCGTCGCATTCGTGCTGCCATATTCTGCCTGGTGATGTTGGACGTTTCTTCTTTCCCACTAAATTGTATCCATTGTGTGTGATTCCTACCTGCGGAATACGTTCCAGCCCAATCATTCTCAAGACAGCAATCATGGTATCGATAGCTGTATTTTGACATATCATCACACCGTTAGGGAATGACACTCGCAGCCCTTTGGTCGGGTTCTCGACATGCTTTGTCGGCTCATGCCCGGGCGTCACCTCCGGCTTTTCGTCACTTTTGACGGGTGTCCCATTCTCGGAGGTGAGAGTGATAGCGCCGCTGATGTCGCTGATCTTCACCTTGCGGCTCAGGGCAACGCTGATGGGCTCGCCGGGGTGGTATTCCACCACCAGCACGAGGTCGCGCCGAATGGGGTCCAACCGTGGTGCGATATCCTTGCTCAATGCCGGCAGGATTTCGTCCTTGATGATGCCCTCTTCCAGTTCCTCCACCTGCTGGAGCACGTCCTTGGTCAGTTTCACTCCTACGTCTTTGGAGTTCTCAATGATGCTGTAAAGCTTTTCCAGTTTGGTCATATCGATAGGGGTTTATGATATTGATTCCATCAAGATTACCTTATTTGCGACCTTCAACCAGTTTGATTTCGTCTTCTGTTAACCCATAGATCTGATAAACGAGACGGTTGATTTCTGACTCTAAAGCCGAAGTGTCAGCAGAAGGATGACCACGCTTTGTAGTAAGAATCTTCTCAACTACACTTGATATCTCATTCTTCTTTTCAATATTGACTTGTGGAATTGGTATCGCCTCTAATTGATTCTTCTGAATATGAGGAAATATTGTATCTATATTTAGGAAAGCGGTATTAAACCAGAATGTAGTGACATGAGAATTCAATATCGCCAAAAGATAATTAATATCACTCAAATCTTTTACTTGACAATTATATACCGAGTTGGTATTACAATAACCAATTTCATCAATGGCAAAAGAAATGACATTTGAACAAAACTTGGTTAGTAGTTTTGGCACATTTAGGAAAACACTTTCGCTTTTGTATTTACTTACATTATGAAAATCAGGCGAACACATTATATCATGCTCTACTCTAACTGAATAAGGGAAGATTGATTCCGACTTTATTAACTTATATGATCCAAAGCCAATAGCCTCATCATTGTAACCACATTCGAATCCACGTGTAATATCCATATAAACTTCCAGTCTATGGGAGGTTTTTTTTTGTATTTTCTCAAATACTTTTATAATATCATTCCTAAAGACAAACGGAAAAATTGAAAAAGGCATTAGCTCAATTGATTTATAGGATACTGATGACAAATAATCAAATGACTTTGAATTTGGGTTAAGAATAAAAGAATCAACTTTTAGGGGCTTAACTCCTTTTTTGCAAATCATAATATTCGCTTCTACATCTACGTTCTCAAATGGCTTTTGCGCATTTACATAGGAAATGATAGGTATATTTTGTAAAACAAAATTTCTGGCAGCCATAAAATTTTCGTTTGACAACATTCGTGTCGGAATAATAAAGGCCAAAACACCTTTATTATTAAGAATGAGTTTACTTTGTTCTATAAACAACGTATACAAATCATATTGACCAACGGCCAAAGAGTAAGTATTCTTATATATCGCTTTCTTGGATACATCAAAGTTCTTAGTACGAACACTCACATATGGCGGATTGCCAATTACGATATCAAATTTTCCGTTGTCAAACACATCTTTGAACCAAGTGTGCCATAGGAAGAATTCCGTAGTGGCAGAGGGGTCTAATGTTGATAGTTTTTCCAATGCTTCTGACGATAACCCTTGTTTCTTTATGTACTCGAGTACACTTATATTTATAGCCGTACGTTTTTCTTCTTTCTTTTTATGTTCTGATATAGAAAAATAATCTTCTAGATTTATTCGCATATTATCTATTACATCTTCCTCCGCAAATTCTGCTCTGTACTGGTTCTTTGCATCCTGTTTTCCCTTTTTTCCGTTCGGCGTAACTTTATCATCTAAAAGAGAACTCAAATCAGTACCACAAAAGGATTCCAGCAAGCTGTTTCCCTGCATAAACTTGTAGTCGAAGTTGGGAAGAGGTGTGGGATTATTATTCTTCTCATCCACCTCTTCATCAACTATAATGCTAAGCCAGAAACGCAGACGGGCAATGTCTATCGCTCCCTTTTCGATATCAACACCATAGATATTTTTTTGAATGATATCTTTCTTCAAATCACATCTATTCTTGGAGGGCTCCAGCTTTTCGCGCAATGCAACCAACAGGTTGAGCAATCCCATCGGGAAAGCGCCGCTACCGATGGCGGGGTCGCATATTTTAACATTCTTGAGTGCATCAAGCACTTTATCTTTCTCTGGCACATTTAGGTTTTCTGGATTTTCAACGAAAGCCCTGATGGCATCATCGTGCCCTGTAACCTTTGTGCAAAGGTAGGCAATAAGCGACTCCTTGCACATATACTGCACAATCTCCTTTGGCGTATAGAATGCACCTTTCTCTTTGTTGTCTTCAAGCAAGTTCTCAAAGATCTTCCCCAACATCTCAGGATCGACGCCTACCTCAGCATCGTTGGGGTCATTCTCGTCGATAGTAAAGTTGTAGTGATTGAACAAGTCAAGGATACCACATTGGGTGAGGAACATGTCGTTTGGACGCAACTCGGTGTCTCTGAAATCGCGCTTCTCATCCACATACTGTTCATTATGAAAGAACTCCTTGGGCAGCTTTACATTTTTTTCGTCCCATTTGTCACGTTCGAAAAGTCCTCCGTTAAGGAATGGCACTTCAAGGGTATGATTATTGATCACCTCCGAGCCGGGTTTCCTGTCATCGCTGTTCAGAAGCAGATACACTACCTGTTCAAGCGCGGTGTCAATAAAGTTGTCCTTTTGCTCATCCGTAATGCAATTGAAGAGGTCGAGTAGGAAGTTTTGTGTCGGCTTGCCGTCAATGCCCAAATAGCCTTTCTTCTGAAGGAACTGGATAAACACCAGTCGGCCAAGCATCTTCTTCACATAATCGCGGATGGCTTTGCTCGCTTGCCTCTCCTTTTCCTTCGTCTCCTCGATATTTTCAAATTCTTTCAGAAAGTCATTGCAAATATCTTTTCCATTACCCGACCCGAAAGAACCCTCTTCCTTCCACTGTTTGCCTTCTCTAATTACCCTCTGCCCTGTAATCCATTGAACAATGTCATCGTACAGCACCTTGTATTCCTTAAAGAATTCCTCCGATAGAGCCTCTGCATCGAAAGCTTTAGTGATGGAGTCCAAGGTCTTGTTTTTTTCTTTATAAAGGTCATTGAACCTTTGGGCGATGGTGCGGCAGGAATATTCAGGGCCACAGAGGTAGGTGTAACGCTTGGCAGGAGAATCTGTTTTGTGAACATCAAGACGTTTCAACCACGAAAGACGCCATGTTTGTGCTTCTGCATTTGTGCTTCCTTCAGGGTAATGGAATACAATGAATGCTCCGGAATATTGTTCTGTTATTCTGCTTACAGCTTTTCTAATGCCCTTTCTTGCGCGAGAGATATGGCATCTTTCAGACAATACCACTTCAAAGACACTCACATCGGTATTGTCGGTATAAAATTTACCATAGTCGTAGATATGGTCGATATTGGCACTTTCATCGTCATAGTCATCAACATAATCTACACCTTTCGGATCTGTAGTCGGTGTAAACTCACCGAATATAGGAGACAACACATCATCAATGAAGCTGTTCGTCCCCTGAAAACTGTCGCTGAAATACTGTTTATATTGTGCTTCTGTTGTAACTGATTTCATTTTACTGCTTATTGAATGTTATAAAAATAGTGTTCTCTCCGTATTTTTTCGTTGCCATCTTTGCAACATCTTTCATTTGTGTATTGATAATGTCTGCAATCTCAGTATCTGTGTATGGAATTAGCCTTAATTGCCTATCTTCAATATCTGCGTTTATTTTCAGTATGATATTTGCCATCTTGACATCACCTGCGTTTACCAAGCGACGCGCATCGGCCAATGCCGGCCTTACCCTGTCGAAGCGAGAGTCAGGTCCCCATACCGTTGTAAGGATTCTTTGGGCTTCAGTAATCTCTTTTCTGGTTCTTGTAACCCTCAATCTCTTCTCCATCAAAATAGCGTAGGCATCGGTGGCTTTCTTTTCTATGTCTACACAATAGTCGGGCAGAGGAGCTGCCGGTGTGTTTGGTTCGCATTGGCAATGCTCTATTATCTGCTGTAACGATATGTCTGTGGTGTTGGCTCCCGTATTGTCCACGCTCACGTAAAAGCTGTTCGATGCGGAAGAGTTCTTGACCACACATATCGTTTCTGTCGTGTGCTCACACATATCGGTGGCTTTTGCTGCTATACGCAATGGTGCGGTTGGCTTCATTATTTCCTCAAATCTTGAAGGATTGGCAGTCTTATAATCCTTAAGTTCTTTCATGAATTTAACCTGCCAGCTTGCCGGGCCTGCCACAATGGTGTTGAAAGCGGCAGGAGACACAACCTCACAAGGATTGAAAACACGGTCGTCTTCACCAAACTGTGTGTGGAAGGCCTGGAGCTTGCGGTAGGCGTTTTCCACAAGACTGATTTCTCTATTGCCCTGTGCCGACGGGAAGAAGTTATACACAAAAACAGCCTTCGACTTTGAACCTATGCGGTTGACACGTCCGATACGCTGTATAAGTCGTGCTGCATTCCATGGTGAATCGTAATTGAGTATCGCGTTGGCTCGGTGCAGGTTTACGCCTTCGGCAAGTACCTCGGTGGTGACAATGATGTCGTAATCATCTTTTTGTTCGCCTTTATAATTGGCGTCAAAATTCTGGACAATAGTGTTCTTGACCTTGTCGCGATTGGCGGCGGTCACTTTCAGCACCCTATAACCTAAAGATGTCGCAACGTTGCATATCTTTTCTACTGTCGGAATGGCTTCTGTGAAGATTACTAGTTTTGTTTTCTCTTCAGTAAGTTTTTTCCTGAGCAAGTTCATTTCCTCTATAACCCCATATGTTTCTTCTGCCTTGTCGGGATTATCTTTTGCATAAAGTTTCATTTTACTGACAAAATCATCCAATCGCTGTATGTCGTTTGCCATCAATGAAGGCAACTCGTCTTTAAATACGTCAAGTTTCGGGTCTTCAGTATTGGCTTTCCAGCGCTTCAGCAAATCATCAATCAGGTCTTTGTCCGCCTTTAAGTCATTAATATAGTTTGCATCAAAATCCGATTGTCTATACTCGGCATTTTGTCCTTTGGCATTTCTGTGTTTCGGCAAACCTGCTATCTTGTTTCGCAGTTCGGCATATGCATCGGTACGTTTGGGATGTTTCGCCATAATAGCATTTACATCAAGTTGAGGACAAATGAAGATGGCGTCATCATCCCACATATTAATCATATTTTGGGTATAGCGGCCCAAATTTTCAAGTGATTCTTTAAAGGCATCGAAGCTGCTCTCCAAACGCTTTACAAGAAGCAACTTCATAATTTTTGCCAAGCGGTCGGAGGTTGTCTTCACATCCATATTTTTACCTTCATAGCGCTTGGTGAAAGTCTTATAGTTGGGACTTTTCTTATCAAATCGCGCGATGGCGCTGTAACGATAATAACCAATACCGCTACTACTGCCCGGCGCAGGGTTGATCAAGTCTACCGTATCATAAAATAGTTTAGCCAAGGTTGGCGACATATTGTATTGCAATATGTTTGGTCCTACAGTTGACGGAAATTCAATGGTCCCGGGATAATTGGCAACTATGTCGGTACGTGTGCGGCGCACAATAATGTCGTTCAAGATCTTGTCTCGAATGTCGTTTGACAGCGCTATCAGTTTTGCACGATCTTTTATGGGGTCACTAATGTTTTCGTATTCTTTCTTGATATTGGAAAAATAGTTGTCAAAGTTACGTGCAGGTATTCTTGTAAATTGTGAGTTGGCCGGTGTCTTTACAAAGAAACTAATCTGGTTCTGCAATTCTTCAGGCCTGTTGTTCTGTGGAGTGGCCGAAACCAGTCCTACGTATGGATAGTCATTGGCCATTATTATATCAAACAATGATTCATACATATTGGTGCCCTTGTTGCGGAAACGATGGCTTTCGTCTACAATAATCAAACCGTATTTTTTCCCAGATGTTTTTATTTGACCCGACTCGTCTTCAACATCTTCAGAGATGGAGGCCACGCTGCCAGATGAAACAAATTCAATGTATGGTTTCATCTTGAATGTCTTATCTTTGTCGATTTCGTCAATGGTTTCTACCCATCCGGGCAATATGGCTGGGGGAACAACAACCAGGATATTGTTGTATTTCCCGTCAATTGTCTTGTTGTGTTCAAGATAATAGCGCATTACCAATGCACCAACAACGGTTTTCCCAAGTCCTACCACATCGGCAAGCAGAAAACCGTGCATCTTCATCATTATGTCGTAGCATTGCTTAACAGCATCCAACTGATATTGCTGCAATTTGTACATGGTCCCCTTCAAGTACTCTTGTAAAGTATTATCCATATCGTCATCCATCCCGAACTGGTCTTGCAGCAACCGAATATAAACCTCATACGGGGTCAAGCCATCTGCTTTCTCATCAACATCCGGCTCTTCCTCGTGCAATACTCCCGTCCCTGCGCTAGCAAGAATCTGAATAAACGCCCCCGTCCACGGTTCACTATTCTCCCATTTCTCCATAAACCAGGTGAGGTGCGATTTACTGTTGCTATATACTGAATATGCCGACGACACCACACTATTCTCTGTCTCCAGGTAGTTCAACTCCGCATTTTCCTCCAACCCCTTTTGGGTGAAGTTGGAACTGCCGATAATTCCGTGCGCAAAACCGCGTCCGAGGAAGATATAGCACTTGGCGTGGAGAAACTGTTTTTCATTTCCCTGTCCGTACACGTGCACCCTCAACTGGGCTTTCTCTTCGTCCTCATCATTCATATGCTCGAGTAGCAACTGCACCACATCTTGGTATTCGTCGTGGAAGCGTTCCACATCGCGACGGATATAAAAGTCGGGGAATTTCTCACTTGCAATTGCTTCGTCAAGCATATAGGAACGCAGCATCGGTTCCTGACCTATCAACAAATCGCACTTACCGCCTCTTTCAAAAAATGCCTTTAGCTCATCATACAACAACTTTGTCCCGGGAAGATCCCAATAACCTGTCGCTATTTTCAATTCCGTGCATTGAGGATTGCTAAGCA
>OCTW011613245.1_pt1 | contig 10675 bp, 7 predicted proteins | sample 1539671 | NCBI WGS metagenome assembly OCTW01 (sample SAMN02144230, study PRJEB22623) | gut metagenome | biome: sheep rumen | host: Ovis aries | place: New Zealand
CACATATCTTCGTCAATGCGTACAATCGGCACACCGATATATCTGGCGACATCCTGTACGCTGTCCGCCACTTCCCCGACGGAGGAACAGATATTCAGCAGTGCATCACAGCCCTCCTGAACGGCTTTCATATACATGCCGATCAGTCGGGCAGCCGCATTTGCTGTGACATAACCGGCATCCCGAACCTCTGCCAGAATGCTCGGATCCTGTGCGCTGTATAGTTCTACATCCTCTCCGAGCTGTTCCTTTACCTCTTTTTCAACAAGCGCAATCAGCTCCGGTGTCGTACTCGTATAAATAAGACCTGCCTTCATTTTATCTCCTCCTCATACATCAGCTTCTGAACTGCTTTTCTAAGCGTATCCTTTTCCCCAACATTCCCGGGAAAAATCACATAGGGAACTCCCGGGAAACGGCTTTCCTTTCCGGTTCTCCACACCGGAATTCCCGGTTCAATCTGCCCCAGAACATCTGCCCTTCGGACCTGAAGCGCCTTTACACCGATGTCACTGGATGTGATTCCTCCCTTGGCGACAATAAAGGAAGGCGTCACCCGCAGCTCCCCCACACATTTCCGCACCGCATCGCTGATCTTCACCGAACGAACAAGCGCCTCTTCCTCCGTATCCCCGTCAATGGTCAGCAGCTTTCTTCTGGTGAACACACAAACGGTTCGTCCAGCCTGCAGACTCTTCTCCTCCGCCTTTATGACTCTCTTCGTCTCCTCTTCCAGGGCGTCCCCATCCAGCACAAGGTCTGAGTTCAGCTCCAGAAAGTCGATTCCCGGAACGCTGCGCAGCTCTTCCAGCTGCGCAGTTGTCTTTGCCGTATGACTTCCTACCACAATGATACCGCCTCGTCCATCTCCGGCTGCCAGCTCTCTGTGGGTTAACAGCGGACGGTCTTCGATGGCTCCGACAGCCTTTACAAAGGAAGCCGCCGTTCGATACAGAAAATGTTTTCCTTTCTCCAGAGCCCGGTAAAGTGCTGCCGCAAAAACCTTCAGGTCATCCTCGCATACAGCATTCACGATAATTTTCTGAAAACCGGAGGTTTCGGTCAATTTCTTTTCTATACCGCCGACATCCAGACTCTCCAGCTCCTCCAGGCCGATGCATACACAGCTTTCTTTCCGATATCTTCCGCCTGTTTTTTCTTCTACATATTCCGGAAGGCTGCTGGAATGATATCCGAATGTCCGATCTTGTGCAAACTCCGTCTGTGCTGCAGGAATCAGTACATCTCCCATTTTAACATAATGTACATTCCCAATGGTATATCTTCCGCCGGCAAGAAAGAAAGGGCAGAGGATCTCCCCGTCAAACGTTTCTCCGGTTCTTTTTTCCATTTCCTCCCGAAGGATTTCCGTTTCCAGCGGATAATGGCCGCGAAGTGTAGAATCGCTGCGGCTGATCAACAGGAAGTCCTGATGCGTTTTTTTCGAGACCACGGTGAGATTCGCCGCGATTTCACGATGAACCTTCACCGTCTGTTCACGCGTAAGCCCTCTTGAATTCGTCAGAATATAAAAAAGCCTTCTATTCTCCTCAAATCCTTTTCGAATGCTCTCCTCTGACCAATCCGTGAAGACAGACACATCGTGTACCGTCTGTACACCGGTCGGATCATCATCGAGAACCACGATTTTCCTATGATTTTTGGAAACCTCCTGCCGAAGCAGCTCATCCACCCGACGATGATCGTAGGATGGAAATGTGTCCAGTACGGAAATTGGTAAGGCATTTTCTTTCATTTTCTTTCTCTATCTCCCGTCCGTTCTTCTATTCAACATGCTCTTTCTCTCAGCGCGTACGATATGGCATCCAGATCCGCATCTCTCCCACACCGCGGTTATCCCATGCGAAATAAGGCACCATTCTGGCATCGACCGGCTCAAATTCCGCCTTCGGAAGTGTCCGATACAGATTTGACGCTCCTTCCGGATCCGTCTCCGGATTTCCGTTCCAGATTTTCCTTTGAAAGGCCGTCGTCTCCAGAACACCGATTCTGCGGCCGTCGATCTGCTCGAACCGTAGCTGATATTCCGCCGACGGATCCAGCCAGATCTGATCCAGGCTCTCCGTCTCCACATCCGGCTGTTCCATGCAGAATACCAGAGGTCCTCTCTCAATTGCTATCTGCGCCGTATCCTCTTCTACCATCGGATTCGCAATGGTATTTCTTGTTTTCATGGGAATACTCAGCACAATCTCTGCATCTTCCAGGGAGGATAATGCTACGGGAAGGTACGAGCCCGCAGATTCTTTCCCATACGTTTCGGTTCTGCCGTGACAGGTAACCTCGGCGCGTTCCGCCCACCCCGGTATACGAAGCATGAGCGTGACAGGACCATCCTTCTTGATATCGGAAATCTGCAATCTGATATTGCCGTCATACGGATAGTCCGTCGTCTGCGTCATTACAAAATCCGCCCCGTTTGCCAGATGGAAGTGCGCCTGGTTCTCCCCGTACATCCCGATGTAGACAGAATCCTCTGAAACGGCGTATGCGTACTCCGCAGACTCCATGATCACACGCGCCAGATTCGGCGGGCAGCAATAGCTCAGAATATATTCCGACCGGGTAAGCGGCCAGATCAGCTCATACTCCAGTTTCTTCGCGCGGCGGAGCATGTTCTCATAAAAATATCGCTTTCCGTCGAGAGAGACCGCTGCCAGGTTCGTATTCAGCATCGCCCGTTCGAGGATGTCCATGTACTCTGCCCGCGGTTCCACCAGAAACATGCGGTACGCCCACATCACAAGACCGATCGACGCACAGGTTTCATTATACGCGGTAACATTCGGAAGCTGATATTCATATCCGAACGCCTGGTGAATCTTCTGATCTTTAAAAAAGTTGCCGTACGGAGACGTGCCGTTGTACAGCGCGCCGATTCCTCCGGTGATATACATTTTGGTCGAAACCATGTTGTGCCAGACGTCATGCAGCACCCGCAGATAATCCGGGTCGCCCTTTTCTGCATACAGATCTGCAACCCCCGCATACAAATAGGTTGCCCGGACCGCATGGCCGATAATTTTCTTGTGCTCCTTCAGAGGAATGCGGTCCTGGTTGTCATCCATCCCATCGACGACACTGTCCCGCAGCCGAATCGACTTTTCTGCCAGCTCCAGATAGCTTTCGTCTCCGGTCGTCCGATACAGTTCAATCAGTCCCATATAATGAGAAGGACACACCGCTGTCTGGACATTTCCCGTTTTCTCCGCCTGATCATAGAGATTTGCCAGATAACCGGCCGCCTTTCTGGCAATGTCCAGGAAAGAATCCTCTCCCGTCATTCTCTTATAGAGGCAGGCAGACGTAAACAGATGGCCCATGTTGTAGACTTCAAATTCATTGATGTCCTTATTTCTGGCCGATTCCCCATGCATCGCCGCGATGATCTGCTTCGTCGAAAGATAACCGTCCGGCTGCTGCGCCTTTCCAATCAAGGAGATATACGCCCTGAGCCTTTGAAATCTTTCCGGATCCTTCAGCAATACAGCGGAATACAGCTCGGATTCCATCCACTTGTAAAAATCGCCATCCCCGAAAAAGGTACCGTCGAAATCGCCCTCCGCCTCTCCGGCGCAGATTCGGAAATTCTCCACGACATGGCTGATCTCCTTCGCTTCAAACATATGCTCCAGCTGTGGAACCATGCTTTTTGCGCAGGAAGCAACCGCATCCCTCCAAAATCCGTTCGTCCATCGGACGTCCTTACCACCGGTTCCGCACAATTTTGCGTATCTGGAATTCCTGGTATCTGTAAGCATTTGCTTTCCTTTCCTCCCTCTTTCTTACAGTCATTCCGCCTTATCCCTTTACCGCTCCGCTCGTCATTCCTTCCACGACTGTCCGGTTCAGCACCAGGTAAATCACCAGCATAGGAAGCACGCTGATCGCGATAGAAGCAAAAATCGATCCCCAGTCCTTAGTACCGAATTCGTTTGTGAAGTAAAGCAGTCCTGTCTGAATTGTCTTGAGCTTGCTGTCACTGATGAAGGTCATGGAGAACAGCAGATCATTCCACTTATAGAAGAACTGAAGTACCAGCACGGTGACGATTCCGTTCTTCATCAGCGGCACGACAATGTACCACATCATGGAAAAGATTCCGCATCCGTCAATGACGCTGGCTTCCAGGATCTCATCCGACAGGGACCGCATGTAACCGCTCATCAGAAAAATAGAAAGCGACAGTCCAAATGCCACGTATGTGAGAATCAGGCAGAGCCTGGTGTTCAGAATTCCCATATTACCATAGATGCGGAACAACGGGAGCAGGGCGGTCGCCACCGGGACCATAAGACCGGTCAGGAAATAATTGGCGAAGAAGGATCTCCCCTTCCAACGCATCTTTGTCAGTGCAAAACTGACGGGTACGGCAATCAGCACGATGAAAAACAGAGAGATCACCGTGTATAAAAGGCTGTTCAGAAAATACCTTCCCATGTGCCCCCGTGTCCAGGCATTTACAAAGTTCTGAAAATAGAATCCCTTCGGCAGCGCATAGGACGGACTCGATGTGAATTCTGTCGGCGCTTTCATTGCCGAAGTCAACAGCCAGAAAATCGGGTAGGCATCAATGATCACGATGAGTAATACAATGATTCCTTTAAATATTTCGTAGGTCTTTTTTTTCATCGTCTCAATCATTCTCCTTCACGTCAAACCGTTTAATAATCTGCGTTCCGATAATACAGATCAGGAAGATCACGATTGCTACCGCGGAGCCGTAACCGTAGTTCCTGTACTCAAAGGCAACGTTGTACATATACATCGACAGCGAAGTCGTCGCACTTGCCGGTCCTCCCCCGGTCAGCGCCATCGCCGATTCAAACATCTTCACTGTTCCCGCAAAGGCAAACACCAGACACGTAATGGTCACCGGGCGCAGGAGCGGCAGCAGAACTCTGGTGAACAGCTGCCAGCTGTTACAGCCGTCTATTTTGGCCGCCTCAATAACATCCTCTGAGATATCCAGAAGACCTCCGTAGAAGATCACCGCGTAGAAGCCCAGAGATACCCAGATATCCATGATACTCAGGCATTTCAGAGCCGTGCTCTGCTGTCCGATCCAGGGCTGGATCAGATCCTGCCTTCCCAGCGCCGCCAGCAAACTGTTCAGCAGTCCGTAATACGGCTGAATTTCATAGATCTTCTTGAAGAGCTGTCCTACCGCTACCGTCGGAAGTACAACCGGGAAGAAGGTAATCGTCTTCACAATGTTTTTAAACCGGTCAAGCCAGAAACGGTAGATCAAGGACAGCAGCAGTCCCAGAATCACCATGCCCAGCATAGTCATCAGAATATACTCGATGGTTACCATCAGGGCCGCATGAAATTTCGCATCAATAAAAAGCTTTCTGTAGTTGGTCAGGCCTGTGAATTTCCAGTTAAGTCCCGGCGTTCCCTTATAGAGGGAATAATAAAAGGACCAGAGAACAGGAACGACAACCAGCCCGGTAAATAAGATCAGTGCCGGGATGACAAACAGCGCAATCACCTTTCGGTTGGACAAGACTTTATTCATGGTATTTCCCCATTATATTTCCATTAAAATTTCCATTAAAGAAGGCTGCTGAAGGCTCAAACACCTCCTTCAGCAGCCTCCTGTTTTTCTGGTTTCCTGCTTTGCCTGCGCAAAGCCTCTTACGCGCACTTCGCGTGCGGCGAGCCCTTCTGCGTTTTCGAAGAGCGTATACAGTATGTACTGTATTTACCGTTTAATGATTGAAATCATTCCGTTGTGTATACATCATACGCGTTCTGAATTGCCTCGCAGTACTGCTGTCCGTCCATGTCTCCATTCAGAACGTTCTGGATATTATCCTGCGCCGCTGCCTTGGTCTCGTCGTCCATATAAGCTTCCCACCATGCGGTAGAGCCGGTCGCGTTATTGATGTCGTCGATGATAGTCTTAACGGTTGTACCCAGCTTGCTGTCGTCGGTATCATACTTGAATCCACGGATGCTCTGATAATTTTCCATCGAGTAGTTTCCGATATTCTTTACAAAATACTGAAGCCATCCTGCTGTTGCCGCATCGTATTTGCCCTTGGAGAGACAAATGACATTACCGCAGTTTGTCGGGTATTCGGTAGCCGGACTTACGGATTCATCTACAACCGGAACCCCCATAAATCCGATGTTGTCTTCGCCGCTCGGATTTGTATTCGGGTCTGTGATAGAAGAGCTGAACCAGGAGCCATCATAAAGCATCGCGCACTGTCCGTTCAGAAGCATTCCTTCCGCCGTTGTAGAGTCAACCGTCGTAGCGCCTTCTCCGAAATAGCCCTTCTTTGCCATATCCGCAACCATCTGTGCGGACTTTACGTATCCGTCATCCGTGAACTTTGCCTCGCCGTCGCTGGCCTTCTTGACCGCATCCGGTCCCATGGAGCGATATGCATACGCATTGACAAGTCTTGTCGTCGGCCATTTATCCGCGCCACCGGTTGCCAGCGGCTGGATTCCCTTGCTCTTGAGCGTATCACAAACCTTAAGGAATTCGTCCCAGGTCTCAGGAATCTTTACACCGGCCTTCTCAAACACCGACTTATTATACCAGAAGCCCTCAATGTTTAAGCCGAACGGAAGATCATAGAGATCATCCGTATTGGAAAGACCGAGCAGGCTGGACTTCGCCGCCGGAAGCAGGCAGTCCGATTCGCCGACCTTGTCAAGTGCCTCGGAAATATTCACAACCTTATCCGACTCAATTAGCTGCTGCAGCGGTTTTCCTGCCGAGTAAACAAAAACATCCGGAAGATCATCCGATGCAACCAGTGTGGAAATCTTGGAAGACAGATCCGCCTGTGCCACATATTCATATTCGAAGGAAAAATTCGGGTTTACTTCATCGATGTATTTCTGGGTAAGCTCATTGATGATCTTGCCCTCCGTACTGTCCTCTGCCCAGATTGCAAGGATTTTGATCTCCTTCTTTGCTGTCGTATCCACATCTCCTGACGCCGCGCTGCTTGCGGATGTCGAAGTCGCGGCCACCTCTGAGGATGATGACTGTGCCTCTGACTGTGTGGATGTCGATACGCTTGCGGACGCTTTTGACGAAGAAGATGCTGCTCCGCCTCCGGTTGTATTGCTGCTTCCGCATCCCGCGAGCAATCCGACGGTCATCGCCGATGCCATGATTGCTGAGATAACCTTACTGTAACGCTTCATTGTAAAAACCTCCTTACCCTCACATAAATACTGTCCTTCTCCAAAAGACAAAATTTCCTGTATCTATTCAACACATCGAGAGAATTGCAGATTCTCAAGATTGGCTTGCTGAATGGTACATTTTCTTTATATCTATAGTAAATTGCATCACCTCGTATTCAAAGTTCACTTTTTTTCAAAAATGTTCGGATTTTCTCACACACAATTTCTAATGCAGCAGCGCTTTCCGGATGGCATTCTTCCACCCCTCGTACTTCTGAAGCCTTACAGCTTCTTCCATCCGCCTCCGGTACGCGGTTGTCCGGATATGCTCAAAGATCGTTTTCTCCTGATAGAGGCCGCTGGAAATTCCCGCCAGATAGGCGGCTCCCATACCGGACAATTCCTGCAGGTCCGGAACCAGCACACAGGTATCTGCCATATCCGACTGAAACTGCATCAGATAACGGTTTCCGGTCGGGCCGCCGTCTACGTGAAGCGTCTCCACCGGATCTCCGGTCTCCTCCCGCATGATCTCGATCAGATCGGTGATCTGATAGGCAATGCTTTCCACGCAGGCCTTGACCATCTCCTTTTTCCCGGTCGTGCGTGTGATTCCTGTCAGAAGTCCTGTCGCCTCCGCATCCCAGTATGGGGCTCCGAGTCCTGTAAACGCGGGCACAAAATAAGCGCGGTCCTCCGGGTTCGCCTGCATCGCCAGAGCCTCGGTCTCAGACGCCGAGGAAATCATCCCCATCTGCTCCTTCAGCCAGGTGATGGACGCTCCGGTATAATTCAAATTTCCTTCCAGCACATACGCAACGCGTCCTCCGATCCCCCATGCGAGAGACGTCACAAGTCCGTGCTGACTGTCATAACGGTTTTCTCCGGTGTTCATCATCACCGAGCTCCCGGTCCCGTAGGTTGCCTTCAGTTCCCCTTTTTTGCGGCAGTTCTGCCCGAATAAGGCGCCGTGACTGTCCCCGAGAACCCCTGTGATCGGAATTTTACCCGGAAGCAAACCCTCCAGATCTGTCATGCCGAATACAGAATCCGACATCACAACCTCCGGCATCGCATCTGCCGGTATGTGGAAGGACTGCAGCAATTCCTCATCCCACGCCAGCGTCTCCAGGTTGAAAAGCTGGGTGCGGGATGCATTGGAGTAATCCGTCCTGTGAACCGTTCCTCCCGTCAGCTTGTAGACGAGCCAGCTGTCGATGGTTCCCACAGCCAGTTCGCCCCTTTTGGCGAGCTCCGCCGCCTCCGGTACATTTTCCATGATCCACTGCAATTTTGCAGCAGGAAAATAAGGAGAGAGCGGAATGCCTGTTTTCTGACGGACCATTTCCGCTTCTCCCGCCTTCTCATGCCGCGCGCAGATCTCCGCGGCCCTTGCGCATTGCCAGACAATCGCGTGGCAGACCGGTCTCCCGGTCACCTTGTTCCAGGCCGCCGACGTCTCTCTCTGGTTCGAGATTCCGAGTGCCGAAATTTCCGCGGGAGCAATCCCCGCTTTTTCAATGACCCTTCGACAGACACCGACTGTGTTTCTGAATATCTCGTCGAGGTCGTGCTCCACCCAGCCCTTCTCATTGACGATCTGCGCGTGCGGGAGATCTGCACGTGCCGTCAGCTCTCCCTTCTCGTTAAACAGCAGCCCCTTTGTGCCCTGCGTGCTTTGATCGACTGCCAGAATATATTTTCCCATATGCTTATGCCTCGAGAAGCTCCTTTGCTTTTTTTGCGATTCCCTCTCCGGTCAGTCCGTAATGCGCAAAAACCTGCGCCGAGGTGCCTGTGATCACCGGGGCGTCCGGAAGAGCCATCGTAACCGTCTTCCGGGGACAGTTTTCCCCGACCGCCTGTGCTACCATGGATCCCAGCCCTCCGAAGGGTGAGTGCTCTTCAACGGAAATCACAACCTTTGCCCTTTGTGCCGCTTCGATGATGGCTTTTTTGTCCAGCGGTTTCACACAGTACATATCCAGAACGGTTGCATGAATGCCTTCTGCTTCCAGAAGATCTGCCGCGTCTACAGCCGGGCGGACCATTTCACCGCAGGCAATAATTGCCACGTCGTCTCCCTTCCGGATCTCCGTTGCGTGATCCATCGCAAACGGACAATTGTCCTCTGTATAGACATCCTCGACCGGATTTCGTCCCACACGGATATAGGCGCACTTTTCATCCTTTAAGAGCGCCTGCATCAGCTTCCGTGTCTGGTGTCTGTCGCTGGGCAGATATACCCGCATGTTCGGAATGGCACTCATCGCCGCAATATCCTGGGCGGAATGATGGCTCATACCGAGCGCCCCGTAGCTGATGCCTCCGGAAATGCCGATCAGCTTTACATTGGTATCCGAATACGCGCAATCCACCTTGCACTGCTCATAGCTCCTGGTCGTGAGAAACGATGCCGGGGATGCCGCGTAAGGTTTTTTGCCCATCTTGGCCAGTCCCGCTGCCATGCCGACCAGATCCTGTTCCGCAATACCCGCCTCTACTGCCTGATCCGGATATGCCTCAAAAAAAGGCGTCAGGGAGGCCGATCCTCTGGAATCGCTGCACAGCACGACAAGGTCCTTGTCTGTCTTCGCTTCTTCCATTAACACATCACAGATGACCTTACGATTCGCGATTTTATTCATCTTTCAGCGCCTCCTTCTGATGCTCGAGATCCTGCATAATCTGTTCGTACTCCTCCTGTGTCGGCAGGTGATGATGCCATCCGGCCTTATTCTCCATGATTGGGGAGCCCTTTCCCTTTATGGTATTCGCAATCACACAGGTTGGTTTTCCCTTACATTCCTTGGCCTTCTCCAGCGCCGCATCCACCTCATCGATATCATTTCCGTCTACGGAAATCACATTCCAGCCAAAGGCTTCTGCCTTCCTCTTCAGATCCTCCAGTGCCATAACATCCTCTGTATTGCCTGAAATCTGAAGGCGGTTTCTGTCGATGATCCACACAAGGTTATCCAGCCCGTACATGGCTGCGGACATCGCTCCTTCCCAGTTCGAACCCTCGGCGAGCTCTCCGTCACCGGTCACGACATACACCCGGTTCGATCCCTTGTTCATTTTTACCGCCAGCGCCATGCCCACCGAAACCGGAAGTCCGTGGCCGAGAGATCCGGAATTCATTTCAATTCCCGGAAGCTTGTTGTTCGGATGACCGATATATTTCGATCCGAATTTGGAGAACTCGCGGGTTACCTCCTCCAGCTTGAGAAAGCCTTTTTCACAAAGAACCGCATAATAAGCTTCCATGGAATGTCCTTTGCTTAAGATGAAGAGATCCCGGTCCGGATCCTCCGGATTTTCCGGGGAAATATTCATCTGACGGAAATACAGGTCCGTCAGAATCTCCATGACAGACATGTCGCCCCCGATGTGCCCGCCTCCGCCTGCCATGATGATGTTTACGCAGTCCTCTCTCAGCTTGTAGGATAGATACTTCAGATTTTTCACGATTATTCTCCTCTCAGATATGCTTTCA
>OCTW013403363.1_pt1 | contig 10669 bp, 13 predicted proteins | sample 1539671 | NCBI WGS metagenome assembly OCTW01 (sample SAMN02144230, study PRJEB22623) | gut metagenome | biome: sheep rumen | host: Ovis aries | place: New Zealand
TGGGCTATTCCACCGTGACAGGTGGGCTATCCATCCGTTAGGGATGGGCTAATCGACCGTGAAGACTGGTCTTCTCGGTCGGAATATACACACCGGGTGATCTTCAGGGATCAAAGTAAAAGAAAAACGGATTCCCGAACTTCAAGTCTGCTAAGCACAGCCGTAAGGCATACACTACAAACAATCAGAAAAGTACCGTTGCTATCCTGGAAGGTAAATATATCAAACTTCCTAAAATCGGCAAAGTAAAAGCGGTGATCCATCGTATTCCTGACAGCAGTTGGATGATCAAGTCTGCTACTGTATCACAAGAATCGGATGGTAAGTATTATATATCGATCCTCTTTGAATATGAAAGGATTAACCATCCGAATAGATTAAACGCAGAATCAATCCTGCATAGGCAAATGTTGAAAATCTTCCGGAATATCTCCTTTTTCCGAAAACGTCATAAACAGGTTACCATCCACATAAAGCTCATAACCATCAGAAGTGTTTTTGATGTATGCATTGTCTTCAGTAATAATCAGACCATCGGTCGGCTGTTCCTGTTGTCTGATGATCTCCATTTGGATGGTATCAGGCTCTAAAACAAAAATGAAGGAGCAGAAGGTAAGTAAACAGAACAATGCACATAAAAGCATTTTTTTATGTCCGTCTACTTTTTGATCATCATCCATAAGATGATGAATCCTGCAGGCATTGATAGAGCGTTCTCTGGAGCTGAACTTACGAGAAGCGGACGGAAAGCCCGATACCGGCTTTTTATGCATCAGTTTCTCTGTATCCAGAAGCAGACAGGCATAATGGAGTTTTTCGTCATATGTACAGTTTTCCGTGGCTTCCTCGTCTGCCAGATATTCCATAAGAAGATCCGAGTTCTTTTTCAATAGCGGGATTATGGGATTCCACCATTCAATGATACCCACCACATCCATAATCAGGCTGAACCACAAATGCCGCTGATAGAAATGGGCCGATTCATGCCGCATGATGAGGCCAATATCTTCCATCCTGTTATTCTCATTTTCAGGCAGGATGACAGTCGGATGAAGAAATCCAGTCACTGCAGGAGAGATTTTTGCCGGAATGACACAGATACGGTATCCGCTTTTGAAATTTTTATTCAAAGCCTCTGCGATATTCCTGTCCAGACATTCTTCTGCTACGGTGTACTTGTGAATGACACGTGTTAATTTCATATATCGTCGAATTCTGATCACAACTGTAATCAGGATGCCGATCGGCCAGATAATCAGAAAGACAGTGTAACAGTTTATAGCGGTCCTAGGAAAAGGTATCGTTAATGGATAAATTATAGTGCCCAATATTCTGCTGTCATAAATGCTGATCTGAAAAGGAAGATTGATCGGAATAAGCATCTTTACCAGAAGACAGCTCAGACAACATTCAAGGATGATACGAGCGGCACCCCTGACACTGCCGAAGGCATGAAGATGCCATTTAAGAAGCAGCAACAGAATAATGCTGCACAAGAAACAGGTAATGAATTGACCGGCTGAAAAAGTTGAAGATATAAATCTAGTCAGGCTCATAGAAATCATTTCTGCAGTGATTTCCTTTTTTTCTGAAGGTATTCTTCAAGTTCATCCAACTCTTCGAGATTACTTCTGGTATCGATGAAATGCTTGATCAGGGGAAGTGCATCATCCTTTTCGCTGACTTCGCAATAATACAGCGCGGCATATTCCTCTTCCGTAATTGCCGGTGCGTATGACCTGGAAAGGACATTGCCGCTGTAAACAATGTCTGCCACTTTAATGAAATTATTCCTGAGCAGATTACGTATGCAAACCAGCGCCGTATTGGGGTTTACGCTGCAGCGCTGCTTGATCTCTGATGATGTCAGTGGCTCAGAACTTTCCCAGAGAGTTTTCATGACAGCTAATTCCTTGCGGGTCAGCTTTTTAGCATCCATTCTTCTAATTCTCCTAACAATGTTTTCAGGCGCGAATCCAATCTCCAATATATCGATTTAACAAACAATCATATTTTCTTTTCCATAGTACTCCATTCTCAATTTTATATTTCCAGATTATTTGAGTTGACTGCACTTGCATGTAAACCGATTGTGATGTGGTGTAATTCATGGTCGAATCCTGTGTAGTTGTGAAGCACTTTGAATTCATAGGTGAAGCAATAATAACTGCGCTTGTGTAAAGACATAATAATATTCTCGACATAGTTATCTCTCTCAAATATATACATCTTATAAAATAGAAGATGCTTCCACAATCCGCCTCCAGTCCTTGAAGAAAAAAGTTCACCAAGGAATATGAATACGGATAATCAATATAGTCATTTACTGCAATATCCGAATTTGTCGATGCCAAAGGAGCTGATAATTCCTAATCCTAGAAGAGATTGTTAAAGTCCTGCTTTAACAGTGCCTTGTTCATGCAGAAACATGACGTGAATTATTTTTTTAATAATATAATATTTATTATATTGGTTCAAGTATTATTTAAAATAACGTGATTGCCAAATGCGTAATATAACAAATATTGCGTGGAAATGTTGTGCATACTATATATTGAATATTGACATGATAATTAAATTATTATATTATGAAAATAATAAATAAAGTCGCAGATGTAACATAAGTATTCAAGCAGTATATATTTTCCGGTAAATACCTCAAAAAATATTACAAATTCGGTATACGAGAATGGAAGGCAAAATTGTTATTTGTACATAAAACCAGCCTCTGGAAGCGCTATGCTGTATGGCGATTGGTATTCCGATATTTAAAATACAAAACAACATGAGACATTTTCCATTTAATATTCCTTACGAATCCCGAGCATAACTGATACAGACAGGTACAGATATATGAAACATATACAATCATTGGATCGAGAAGAATTACACAGAGCTTTCTGCGGAACAGGAATGAAACTGGCTGTATTAACAGGCCTTGTGATCGCTTTCGTACACATGGTTCTGGTACAGCTTCCGCTTGCACAGGAGAACAGGATGGGACAGCTGGGTCTTTTGGTTTACCCGCTGGAAGAACCGTACTATGCTTCCTTTTACAATCTTATGATAGACATCCTGAATCCGGAAGGATATACCTTTTATCTTCTGATTCCGCTCATTGCTGTCATGCCTTTCAGCGCCTCCTTTTATTTTGACCACAGGGGCGGCTATGACATTCAGCTGTGTCAGAGGGTTTCACGCAGACAATATCTCCGGTCCAAATATCTTGCCTGTTTTCTGTCAGGCGGGACGGCCATTTCTGTTCCGCTCCTGTTCAGTTATATAAGTGCTTTAATGATTCTGCCGGATATTGTACCTGCAGCTGCCATGGGAACGAATGTGCTGACACCTCAAATATGGCTTTCCGACCTTTATTTTTCGAAACCTGCCGCCTATCTTCTGATTTACATGACGCTCGATTTCCTGATGGGCGGATTTTATGCATGCTTTGGACTTGTACTCAGCTTATTCGTTCAGAATTGCTTTGTCGTGTGGAGCGCCGGTTTCCTGCTGCAGCTGCTCGTTCATACGCTGGTGGGTAGTGCGAATATGACAATGTATTATTCAGCCCTGAACTGGATGAGACCGGGGGTGGGAATCGTTTACCCCGGCATTGTTCTATTATGGATCCTGTTGCTCGGGATCGTGCCGGGGGTTCTTTATCATGCGAAAGCTGGCAAGAAAGATTTCATTTAGACGTCAGATGATTCTTTGGATTCTGATCCTTGGTGTCTGCATCTATGGTTCTGTAAAGGTGGCATACGACATCGGGTATCTGTATGTGGAAAATGGGGTGAGGGTCTGTATAAGCGATTTCTTTATGTTTTCAACAGCACCTGTTTATGCCGATCTCCGTGTATTTCCCATTTTGCTGCTGATCCTGATTCTGTGGGAGAAAAACAGACAGACATACGTATATCTGTATCGATACCCATCAAAAAAATGGCTGGCAGGACACATTCTGAAATGCAGCCTTGGGAAGGCTCTGGTGTGCTCCCTCACGTGGACCGGAACGATATGCCTGATCGCGGTCACAAGACACCTTCCGGTAAATAACTGGGACGATCCCTGGAGCATGTATGCCTTTATAACAGGGAATACGATATCTTATCCATACATTTTACCGATTGTTTCTCTTTGTGTATGGGACGGCGTCTGTAAGATCCTGTTCTACGAATTACTGTATGAAACGCTGCTGCGTTCTACCAGATATACAGTATTGGTATGGATTCCCGTTGCGGTAAATGCAGGAGTCGGCTCGATGATGTATCTGGCGAAAGAGCAATGGTTCTATATCATGTATGAAGAATCCTTCTGGCTGTCCGCCGGCTGTCAGTTCGCCGTTCTGTCCGCAGGCTGTATCGCGGTATATGGCGTATTATACAGAGTCGTGTGTCATGGGGATGCCATGATCTGAGAGGGAGAGGTGTAATCATGTCACCACGAATGCGCAGAGGCCCTGATCTGTACGAGGCTGTTTTATATCTGGCAGGCACATTTTTTACAGCGGCAGCTGCCGGATTTTCCCAGAACAATATGTATGTTCAATACAGCCGGATGTATGGCAAACCGTGCCGTATATCTGTGCTGTCCCTGTGGGTGGAATTTTTCCGGGGAACCCGGCCGGCGATCAGCACATTACCGGGGGAACTGACGGAACCGTTCAAACTTCCTGTGCTGTGGTCTTTCAGTCTGATCTGCTTCTTTCTTGTCATTGGCAAAACCGCCGAAAAAATGCGCGGCGCTGCATACCAGCAGATTCTGCGCACAGAAAGCAGGAAGAAATGGGCAGGAAAAATCTGTCGAACACTGGCGGTACAGACTCTCCGATGGTACGGCTGCATTCTGGCTTCCACTGGGATCGTTGTTCTCTGTTTTAAGGGAACTTTACTGCCTGCGGAAACGGATGCTTTTCTATACCTGAATGACGTTACGAACCATTTTCTGTCGCCGGTTTTCCTGTGCCTGGTATTTATTCTGAGCATCGTTTCCCTGATGGCCATAGCTTTTTTACAGGCGGCTGTCACCTTTGGCCTGTCATCTGTAACAGGAGTTATGGTATCTGCCGCAGCAATGGCCGCCTCGGTCTTCTGGAATAAATGGTTTTTCCTGTGTCAATACGTGCAGTTCGTCAGAATGCAGCCCGAAAGTCTGCTGCCCGGATATTTTCTTTCAGCACTCATGATATCCGGCTGCACCCTTCTGATTTACCTGCGAATTCACAGAATGGATTTTCTGGAACTGTAGGCAGAATAGATTTCCCGTGAACTGTAAAGCAGGATGTGTTTCCCGGAACTGTAAATATTTTTGGCAGCGTGTAATTCAGTTAAGACACACCAACACGTCGCTTCTTAATTCTGAATGGACAGGAGTAAATGATGTATCTGGAAGTCAGTCATGCCACAAAACGGATCGGACCTGATGAGGTTCTAAAGGATGTTACTTTCTCGCTGGAGAAGGGAACGATCTGCTCTTTGATCGGGAGCAACGGCGCGGGAAAATCCATGCTGATGAAGGCAATCTGCGGATTGATTCTTCTGACAGATGGTTCTGTTGCCGTGGACGGCAAAGTCATCGGAAGAGATATTTCTTTTCCGCCGAATCTCGGCGCGATGATTGAACGTCCCGGTCTTGTTCCACAGGATACCGGCTGGCAGAATCTGCGTGAACTGGCATTGATACGCGGACGTATCGGTGATCCGGAAATCGAGGATGCCATGAAACGCACGGGTATTTATGATGCTGCGAACAAGAAATTCCGTAAATATTCGATGGGAATGAAGCAGCGTCTGGGAATAGCCGCAGCCATCATGGAGAAACCGGACCTTCTGATTCTGGATGAGCCTTTTAATGCGCTTGACGAAGATGGATGCCATATGGTACATCAGATCATCCATGAAGAAAATGAAAGAGGGGCACTGATTATCCTTGCCGGTCACGAAGCAGAAGATCTGGAAAGTGTATCAGACATCGTCCTGATGATGAAAAACGGACAGGTTACTGACAGACGCATTCTGAACAGGAATCAGGACAAAACAAACTGACAGGCAGGTAAACAGACTGTGTGCCGCTCACGTCAGCCGGCCACCGGCTTCTGCGGTTGGCTTCAGGTTGATGAAACATCTGTATTCCTGGACATCCTGTGAAAAGGTGGCCAGGCAAGGCGATGTCTGAACTGTAGCGATATGCGTAATGTCATAAGGCGGGATGATGATGAAAAATAAAAAAGTGAAAAAAATATCTGTCATTTTGATCTGTTGTATTGCTCTGATCTGTGTCTTTGGATGGCGATATCATATGGTCAATAAAGAATGGCAGAGATCTGAAGTAACGAATGTCCCCATGGGTGACACTTTCCGTAATGATCAGATGCAGCTGACCATCGAAAAGGCATCTATGATGTCCGAAGCAGATTCCGACGAACAGATGAAAAAGACGGGAGCGTACATGATGAATGCAGACACGCATTTCCGTATCATCAATATCACATTACGCGTAAAGAATACAGGATCTGAGCCGCTTTCTTCAGAAACGATCTTCTGTAATCTGGTTACTGGTGCATATGCCAATGCGTTTATGATATCTGATGATGACCGGCCGCTTTTTCCGCTGGAACCAGGCAAAGAAGTAACCCTTACCGGAAGCTCATATGTGCCATCGACAGCATTCAACAGCAGCCAATGGAAAAATATAGAAAACCGGAAATATTGTCTCTGCCTGTCTGTGTATCCGGAAGTGACCAATCTGCGGTTAAATTTCGGGCAATAAACATATATCTTTTTCTATTCCGTAGTATGCATGTAGAAACCTGTAGAAAATATTGCTATATCCTCGTATATAGACCGCAGGGCTCTATACGGGGTTATTGGGTTTCATAATTGACTTTTTTTGCTGCACGTTCCCTGTTTTCTTCTCCGGATTTCGTATACTTCTTTACCGTTTCCAGGTCATTATGCCCAAGAGCATCTGCCACCAGATTGATGTCCTGAGTGTTCCTGTACAGATTCGTAGCATATGTGGATCGCATGGAATGTGCATGCATACGTTCGCCTCCGACCGGCACCGCATATTTTTTTACAATACGCTCAACAGATCGTACGGTTAAGCGGGTGCGGTATCCCGCAGCTGGGTCTTTTGTGCAAATACTAAAAATTATCAATATCTATGGGCTTAAGACTAGAAAGAAATTCCATTGTTACTTGATCTTGAGTAACCCCAAAGACCTGAGCAAGATATACCAGGAAGATTTTCAGATCATAAGCATAAGACAAAACCGTTTTTGTAGAGCGATTCATGCCAATCATATGATCAAGAAATAATCCAAATAAGGAAGGAAAATCTTTCTTTATAGCATCGATTTTCTCACGGTCGAGATTCCGTTGCTCAAAAGCATATCGAGTAACAAAGTCTGACATAAAAAATCCTCTCACAAAAAACGGGTTTACCTATGTTGGATTTCATTATACCCTTTACTTCCATGTCAGTACCGACTATATGCTTCTGGGGCGGGAACTTGACAGGGATTCCGTCCGCGCGAGCCATCTTGAACTGGCCGCGCAGATGACGGAGCTGGCCGGCAAATTGTAAATCAATCGCTTGGATTCAAAATGAGCGATTGATTTTGGCATTACTACTTGTTTTGCTAAGATCATTGATTTTTTATCGCTTGCCTTTATTCAAGCACCGTCTCTAAAAACTTCAGGGAAGAGCAAAATCATTTTATAACATCTTTAAATCTGTCAAATTGTCAGTCCGGAGACCTTTTTTTGTCAATACAAGATTACGGCCGATATCAATTTTGCAAATCTCTACAGTCTCAGTAGTAAATCTCCAATACCAGTCCCTAAAATCTTACATCTTCCCCCGATAAACTTGTACATGTCAGGAGCCAAACAGCTCCGTATCTCCGATCCTTGAAAACTGCATATGCATTCTTCAGGTACAGCCCTGTGACGGGGAGTTACATCAGCGGAAAGTGCGAAGATCGTCAGAAATGACGGGAGCGCGGACCGGCATGTAAGTCCGGATTGCTTCCGGGTACAGCTATGATCCGTCGCAGCACAATGATACTTCTGTATGACACTAGGGCTTTTATGATCTTGCCATAGCGTATCAGTCTGTGCATGTCAACTGTTGAAACCGCCGTGTACCGAACGGTATGCACGGTGGTGTGAGAGGACGGCGGCGGCACTTAAGTTCAGTTTCTTTGCCAGTTCCTTGGCAGTAATTCCCATGGCGTTTTCCTCCGGAAAAAGCATCGATGTTTATGCTTTCCATTATGATTTCAGGAAGGTTAAGTTTCAATGATTAAGTAAATAATTAAGTGAATAATTAAGTAAATAATTAAGCTATTAATACTGAATTTATGATTGAAATTAAGAGGCGGTTCATGTACATTCATAGTGACAGAAATGGCTGTGGGAAGCTGCAGAAACAGGGAGGTTTGCGATGGGAGATCACAGAGGAGAACGGAAATGATGGCAAAAGGGTATCAGTACGAGACGGTGGAACTGACTTATGCGGCGGTGCCGGATGCGGTGAATGAGGCGCAGATTGACCTTGCGGCGGAATTTACCTGCGCGGCGGACGGGAGTGTGACCGAGGTGCGCGGCTTCTATGCGGGAAACGGCACTTGTATGGTCCGTTTTCTGCCGGAGCAGGCAGGCACATATACGTACAAGGTGCGCGGTCTTGCGGCAGACGAAGGGACACTTGCCGTGGAACCCGCGCGGGAAGGGCATCACGGCGTGGTGCGCGCCAGAGGCATACACTTTTATTTTGACGACGGGACGCCGTATTATGGATTCGGCACGACAGTCTACGCACTGGCATCTCAGACGGATGCGCTGATGGATGAGACAATCGAGACGCTTTGCCACGCACCGTTCAACAAGATCCGTATGTGCGTCTTCCCGAAGCACTATCAGTACAATCACAACGAGCCGCAGCACTACGCGTTCGAAAAAGGCGCGGACGGGGCGTGGGATCCGGCTCATCCGTGCTATGCCTTCTGGGATGCATTCGAGAAGCGGCTCTCCCAGCTCTTTGAGGCCGGCATCCAGGTGGATCTGATTTTGTTTCATCCCTATGACAACTGGGGATTTGCCACGATGCCGCAGGAGGACAATCTGATCTATCTGGATTATCTGCTGCGCCGGTTCGCGGCGTTTCCGGGCATCTGGTGGAGCATGGCGAACGAGTATGATTTCTGTGCTGCCAAGACGATGGATGACTGGCATGAGATCGAGCAGTTTATTGCGGAGCATGATCCCTGGCATCATCTGCTGTCGAATCACAACGGTTTCCAGTATTATGACGTGGCGCGCCCGGCCATCACACATATGTCATGGCAGACGAAGCAGCTCTCCCGCATTCCCGAGATGCAGGCAAAATACGGCAAGCCTGTCTGCATTGATGAGTGCTGCTATGAGGGAAATCTGCCGGAGCAGTGGGGCGCGATCTCTGGAGAGGAGATGACGGCGCGGTTCTGGCGGGCGACGGTACGCGGGGCAGTCTGCACACATGGAGAGACATTTTATCCGGATGAGAAGGAGATTGTCTGGTGGGCAAAGGGCGGAAAGCTCTTGGGAAAGAGTCCGGCGCGGATCGCGTTTCTGCGAAGCATCGTGGAATCGCTGCCTGCGCCGCTGGAGCCGCAGGCTTCACAGCTGGAGCAGGTGATGATGCTTGCTGGTCTGCCGGAGGAGCAGGTGGATCGGGCTCTGGAGGAGCGGAAGGTTCCGCAGGACTTCCGGTTCTTCCTGAAGAGCGCGCTGCGTATGAGCCCGATCGAGGCCGCACGCTTTTTTGCCTGTGAGACGGAGGTCATCGGCAGGACGGCAGATGACAGCGTGATTCTGCATTATTACGATATTCAGTGCAGCTGCAAGGCGCGGATCGAACTGCCGGGAGGAAAGACGTACCGTCTGGAGGTGATCGATACCTGGAATATGACGAGACAGACCGTGCAGCAGGGCGCTGCTGGGGAAGTCTGGGTGGATCTGCCGGGCAGGCCGTGGATGGCTGTGCTGGCGACGGCGGAATAAGCGGAGTGAGAAAAGGGCGGAAGCTGCCGGTCATTGATTGTGCCGGCCACAGGCCGGTCTGTCAGAATACCGGCGACCCGGTTCTCGCCGAATCCCTCCACGAGGATCGTGAGCAGGAGAGAAATCAGAAAAATAAACAGCACAATGTGAATGGTATGGACGAGGGCGGCATGCACAATGCTGCCCTCGCCTTCGTCTTCGCAGCCGCAGTGCACCCGCTCGCAGAGATCGTGGATGCGCCGCTCCGTCTTGTGACGGTATTTTGTCAGACGGAGAAACTTGTCGAAGGCAAGTCCGCTCAGGGCGCCGATGACTGCTTTGCAAAGTAGGATTTTGACTATGGCGGGTACCGCGACCCGATTGGAGATGAGGAGGCGTCAATGATACAACGTGATCTTTATCTTCACCAGCTTGTTTCCTATATGTGGGATGGTCAGATCAAAGTTATTACCGGAATCCGGAGGTGCGGAAAGGGGGATATTATGTCAGTACAGTAGGGTTAAATGAAGCTGCCATCAGAAAATATATCCAAGACCAGGAGCGGGCGGATATCATACAGGACAAGCTCAACGTAAAGGAATACGAAGACCCTTTTAAGGGTCAGGGTAAGTAATACGGATGCC
>OCTW011431579.1_pt1 | contig 10668 bp, 9 predicted proteins | sample 1539671 | NCBI WGS metagenome assembly OCTW01 (sample SAMN02144230, study PRJEB22623) | gut metagenome | biome: sheep rumen | host: Ovis aries | place: New Zealand
GCAAATTCTGTATATGGAGTAACAATGGAAGAAAATGGAGTAAGTAAGATTTTATCAATCAGTTTAAAAGACACAAAAAGTTTAAAAGCATTAAATGAATAAAGACGGTTACAGTTCATTAAGCACGTCTAAAAAATAAAAGCAAACAAAAATTCGCAAAAACTATTGAAAAAGTTTTAGAAATATGATATAAATAAAGAAAATAAAACTTACTTGTACAAAAAAATTAGTACAGGGGAAAAGGAGATGAGATTATTAATTAAACCAGTTCAAATAAAATAAAAGGAGCGATTTCTATGAAAGAAAATAGTTTAATTAATTTTACAGAGGATAATTTTGAAAGCATAAAACATATAGATGAAAATGGGGTAGAATTTTGGTATGCTAGAGAACTAATGATTGTGTTAGAGTATAAACAATGGAGACGCTTTGAACAAGTAATTGAAAGAGCAAAAGAAGCTTGTAAAAACAGTAATGTTAATGTTTATGACCATTTTGCCGATGTTGGCAAAATCGTAAAAGCAGGAGTTACAAATAAAGATATAGGAGATATAAAATTAACGAGGTATGCATGTTACCTAATTGCACAAAATGGAGACAGTAGAAAAAAAACAATAGCATTAGCTCAAACTTATTTTGCAGTCCAAACAAGAAAACAAGAATTAACAAGACAAGAATATGAACAATTAAGTGAAGATGAAAAAAGATTATACACTAGGAAAAATGTAAAAGATAAAAATAAATATTTATTTGATACAGCTAAATTAGCAGGTGTGAAGAATTACGGGAAATTCAATAATTATGGTTATAGAGGATTATATAATGGAGAAACGGCTAGTGATATTGCAAAAAGAAAAGGCATATCAGAAAAAGAAGATATATTAGATTATATGAGTAGCACAGAACTTGCAGCCAATTTGTTTAGAATTACTCAAACAGATCAAGTTCTAAAAAACAAAAAGATTGATAATGAAGAGGATGCTTGTAAAACGCATCATAATGTAGGACAAGCTGTTAGGCAGACCATAAAAAGAATAGGTGGCACAATGCCAGAAGATTTACCAACTCCAAGTATGAGTGCAAAGCAAATTGAAAAAGAGAAAAATAAACAGTTAAAGGCAAATGAAGAAAAGAGATTAAAATAATAATCAATTGATAATATTAACAATAAAAATAAATTAATGCTATTAACAGATAATCAACATATTTCATAATATAATGTTAGATTTAAATCTAATTTAAAAAAGGAGATATATGGTAAATAAAAAGCCATATTATTATGAGATATGTCTAAATTTATTATTAATGGTGGGAAAAAATTAAATGGAGAGATAAAAATTTCGGGTTCAAAAAATGCAGCACTTCCAATAATTGCGGCAAGCCTTTTAAATAAAGAAAAAGTTACATTATACAATGTTCCAAATATTGAGGATGTAAACACAACAATAAAAATATTGCGTATTTTAGGTTGCAAAGTAACTGAAAAATGTGATAAAATAGAGATATCTAGCCAAGAAATAAAAAGCACTGAAATTCCAAAAGAATTAATGAAAAAATCGCGTTCTACTGTAATAATTGCAGGAGCATTAATAGGAAGATTTAAAAAGGCAACATTCTCATATCCAGGTGGATGCAACATAGGTGCAAGACCAATAGATTTACATATTAATGCTTTTAGAGATTTGGGCATAAAAGTAACAGAAAATGAAAGCAAAATAGAATGCAGTGCTGACAAAATAAAGGGAACAAAAATTTATTTGAAATTTCCAAGTGTTGGAGCAACAGAGAATACAATATTAGCTTCAGTTCTTGCAGATGGAATAACTACAATTTATAATGCTGCAAAAGAGCCAGAAATAAAAGATTTAGTTACATTTTTAAATAAGTCAGGTGCAAAAATTTATGGAGCAGGAAGTTCAAAAATAAAAATTATAGGTGTAAAAAACTTACACAAAGTAAATTATAGAATAATGCCTGATAGAATTGAAACAGGAACATATTTATGCATAGGAGCAATTACAAAGGGATTCGTAAAATTAGACAATGTAAATCCATTAGATTTGTTAAACATTTTATATAAGCTAAAATACACAGGATGCAAAGTCACCTTTAATAGTAATTCTATTATGTTGAGAGCACCAAATAGACTAAAAGCAATAGATGTTTCAACTAGAATATATCCAGGTTTTCCAACAGATGCACAGCCAATTTTTACAGCAATTATGAGTGTGGCAAATGGGAAATCAATTATAAAGGAAAACATTTTTGAAAACAGATTCGGATTTTGCAAAGAGCTAAAAAAAATGGGTGCAAAAATATACATTAATGATGAAAACAATTGTGCAGAAGTATTAGGAGTGAAAGAACTAAAAGGAACAACAGTAATTTGCAATGATTTAAGAGGCGGTGCGAGCTTAATTACAGCTGGTCTTGTGTCAAAAGGAAAAACTATAGTACTAAATGCAGAAAATGTTTTGAGAGGATATGAAAAAATAGACAAGAAATTGCAAGACTTGGGAGCTGACATTGAATTAATAAATTAATTTAAAAATAAGGAACGTTATTTGATACAAATAATAATCTAAAAAAATAAAATGTTATTTGATAAAAAAACAGAATTTTATTTGATAAAAATTGCAAAAAAAACAAATGTAACAGAGGATTGCTGGCAAATTGTCTAGTAAGGGAGAGTGATTTTGTATGAATCAAAAAAAGATACAAAGAAGTAATAAAAATCGTGCAGTAAATAAAAGTATTATAAATGGAAAAGTAGTATATAAAAATACTATAAATAAAAAAGCAATAAATAAAAGTACTGAAAGCAAAAATGCAAAAAAGAAAAAGCAAATAAACAAACTTAATAAAAAATTATTAAAGGAACAAAAGGAAAAACAAAAAGAATTAAAAAGAATAGAAAAACTTGAAGCTAAAAGAAGAAAACAAGAAAAAATAAAAAATTTAAGCCCAAAAGAATTAAGAAAAAGAAAAGCAAGAAAAATTGCTATTAAATATTCATTTGTTTTTGTACTATTTATATTTGCAGTAATATTATTTTTGCTATCACCAATTTTTTATATTAAAAATATTGAAGTAGAAGGTAATACAAAAATTTCAAGTGAACAAATAAAAGCACTATTACAAATTAATTCCACGACAAATATTTTTGAAGAAAGCAATAATAAAGTAAATGCAAAATTAAAAGAAAATAAATATATTGAAAAGGCAGATGTTAGAAGAATATTACCATCTACATTAAAAGTTAATGTTGTAGAAAGAGAAGTGGAATATTTATTAGAATATGCAAACTCATACGCATATACAGATAAAAAGGGAAATATTTTGGAAGTATCTGCAAATCCTGTAGAGGGAAAAGCTAAGATTATAGGGTATAGTACAAAAAGTTTAAATGAACAAGAAAAATTAGATAAAAGCGACATAGAAAAGCTGAATAATGTTAATAGTATTTTACAATCAGCAGAACAATTTGAAATTAGAAATAAAATCACATCAATTAACATTGCAGATCAAGACGATTATCAAATTTATATTGAATCAGAAAAGAAAATTGTACATCTAGGAGATACAAAAAATTTAGACACAAAAATGATTTATATAAATGCAATTCTTGAAAAAGAAAAAGGTAATGATGGCGAGATTTTTGTAAACATGGATTTAAACAAAAAGCAACCATATTTTAGGCAAAATGTGTAGAATAAAACATCAATAGAATAAAAGAAAAATGCTCGATAAAAAGCAAAAACAAAATAATAACATAAAAAGAACAAACATGACAACAAAACAATAACATAAAAATAAAAAACGTAAAAAAAACAAAAAGGAGGTTGGCATAAAATTGAAACAACAAAGAGTAAAGCAAATATTAATTGGATGTACTTGTGTAATACTAGCAGTATGTATCACTGTACAAATGAGAACAATGCAGAAACAAGACTCAACAGTTTCACAATCAATAAATAATGATGAATTAAAAAATAAATTCCTTGAAGTAAAAGAAAAATACAATACAATAACAGCAGCATTAGATAAATCAAATAAACAATTGGAATCAAAAAGAACTGAAATCACAAATAATGATAGTGATTCTAAATCCAAAACAGATGAGCTAAAAAGAAATAATATGTTGCTAGGTTTAACAGATGTTACAGGAGAAGGTGTAATTGTTACTGTGCAAGATGGACAAGCACCAAAAAATGCAGATAATTTAAGTGATTATTTGGTACATGATGGAGATCTAAGAGAAATTGTAAATGAGCTTTCAAATTCTGGAGCAGAAGCAATTTCAATAAATGATCAAAGAATAGTATCACCAACATACATTAACTGTGTGGGAAGTGTAATTTCAATAAATGGAGAAAAAGTAGGATCGCCGTTTGTTATAAAGGCAATAGGAAACAAAGCTAGCCTTTATGGTGGAATTAATAGACCAGGAAATTACATAGAAGTATATATGAAAGACTATACAAGTGTAGATGTAAAAAAAGTAAATAATATTTCAATAAAAAAATATAATGGAGCTATTAAATTCAAATATGCAACAACAGTAACAAAATAAAGAAAGAAATTATTTTGGGTTAAGTTGAAAATTACTAACCTAACAATATCTTACTAGGAGGCATAACAATTGAAAGATAAAATAAAAAATGTTTTTAAAAATCTAACAAAAGATCTAAAAAACAAAAACAAAAATAGAATTGCATTAACAATGAGTATTGCCGCATTTATTATTGCTTTTTCAATAGTATTACAAATGAAAACAGTAAAAGAATATAAAAAAGCTAATGTTGAAGATTTAAGGGAAGACGAAATAAAAACACAAATATCAACATATCAATCAAAATATGAAGAAGCAAAGGCTCAGCTTGAAGAAAATCAAAATAAAATAGAAGAATATAAGACAACGACAGATGAAAAAGAAAAAGCTTCAAGCTTGCTTGATAATGAACTTAACGAATCAAAAACATTACTTGGATTAACAGATGTAAAAGGAGAAGGCGTTATAATAACACTAAAAGACACAGACCACAATAAATTTACATCAGAAAATTTAAGATATCTAGTTAATGAATTAAAATATGCAGGTGCAGAGGCAATTTCAATTAACGGAAATAGAATTGTAAATTTAACAGATATAGCAACAATAAATGACAACTTTATTATTATGAACAATGGAGAGGTAAGGCTTAATTCACCTTATGAAATAAAAGCTATTGGGGATAGAAAATATCTTACAAGTACATTAAATATGAAAAATAGTGGATTTGTTGACTTAATGAAAAGTAATAATTTAAATGTTGAAGTAAAAGAATCGGATAATATCACAATAGGCAAATACACAGGAAACATAAAGAGCAATTATATAAAGGAGGAAAATTAATGACATTATTATATATTATTATAGGATGTTTAGTAGGAGTAGGTGTAGGATTTGCCCTACCAACAATTTCATACACAGCATCAAATTATTTAGCAATAGCAATAGTAGCTGCACTTGATTCAGTGTTTGGAGGGATTGCATCAAGCATAAATAAAAAATTTGATTTAAAGGTATTTATTTCTGGATTTTTTGTAAACGCGGTTTTAGCAATGTTATTAACATTTTTAGGACAAAAATTAAATGTAGACATTTATCTTGCAGCCATTGTTGTATTTGTAGGAAGAATGTTTAACAATCTAGGAATAATAAGAAGATATTATTTAGAGAAAATAGAAAATCACAAGAAAAATAACAATACAGAAAATAACAATACAGAAAAATAGCAATACAAAAAATAGCAATGTTCATTGTATAATGTTTAATGGCTCAGGGGTTTGTTGGACGAGGGTGTCCTGATGCGACAAAAAAATCATTTATATGATTTTTTGCGCGAATCAAAGATTTATCGTCCATTCGCCTCGCTTACACTCGTTGGTCGCTACGCACCCCTATTCGCCTATTAAACATTATACAATGAATTAAACATTTTTAAATAAATATTATAAATGCTTTTACAACAAATATTACAAAAACATTTCAAAAATATTTCAAAAATATTTCAAATCATATTGACATTTTTTTTAAAATAATATAAACTTACACATAAGTTAGTAAAGACAGATTAGGAGGAATTTACATTGGCTATAGGAGATGTAATTGTCGGCATTGACATAGGTGCGTCAAAGATAAGCCTAGTTGTTGGTGAAGTCAATAATTTTAATCAAATTGAAGTCATTTGTAATACTAGCAAAAAGAGCAATGGAATTCAGAAAAGCAAAATAGTAGACGAAAATGCATTAGGAGAGTCTATTTCAGAAACAATAACTGAAGCAGAAAAAGAACTAGATATGAAAATAAATTCTGCCTATATTACTATTCCTGGAAAGTACATAACTATTGTACAAAATAGTATTACAAAGGAAACAAGAGATAAATATTCAGGAATATCATCAAGAGATGTATCAAATGCAATAATGCAGGCTAAAGATATTGAGATACCTGAAGGAAAACAACTTATAGATGTTATTACAAACAATTTTATACTCGATAATGGAAAAATAATTAAAGATCCTGTGGGGTCATTAAGCACATCATTTACATTAAATGCACAAATTATTTTAGCAGACAAAGAATATTTAAAAACAATATCAAATATTTTCAAGAAAGTGGACATAGATGTTGATGGAATAATTCCAATCACACTTGCTGAAAGAGAAGTTGCATTTGATGAAATTGAAAAAAAAGATTATGTTATGCTACTTGATGTTGGAGCTGAAAACACAGATATTGGAGTATTTGATGGAAACAAATTTATTTACACAAATTCAATTCCAATTGGAGGACAAAATATCACAAATGATATTGCAATAGTATTAAACATAAGTGTTGAAGAAGCAGAAAAACTAAAAAGGCAATATGGATTAGCACTTAAATCTTATATTGATAATGACAATGAAATAGTACTTAACACCTCAAAAGATGGAGAAAAAATTATTAGGAGTTCAAATGTTGTAGAAATCATAGAAGCAAGAGTAGAACAGCTTTTTGAACTTGTAAACAGAGACATTTCAAATCAAGGGATAAAACAAAAAATAAACAATGTTGTATTAACAGGGCAAGGGATTTCAAACATTAGTAAAAGTGATATTGTAGGAAAAATAACATTAAATATACCAGTAAAAATGGCAAATAATAAAATAGCAAATATTGTTAGCCCTACATATAATACATCATATGCTTTAGTTAAATATATTGCAGCAAGGCCTTTTGCAAAAACCGTCTCTAGTAGCGTAGACGCAAATTCAGATGAAAATATATTCAAAAGATTTATGGAAAAAGTAAGAGATTTTTTTTATTCGTAATAAAAGTATTTTAGGAGGAGAAACAATATGTTCATGGATAACAGTAATAACTATGATGAAAATGCTGGAACAGATGAAACAGCAATAATTAAAGTAATAGGAGTAGGCGGAGCTGGAAATAATGCAGTAAACAGAATGGTTGATTCAGGAATTGAAGGAGTTGAATTTGTTGCAATAAATACAGATAGACAAGCATTAATGCTTTCAAAGGCTGGAACAAAAATTCAAATTGGAGAAAAAATAACAAGAGGTTTAGGTGCAGGAGCTAACCCAGATATTGGAGCTCAAGCAGCAGAAGAAAGCAAACAAGAAATTTCGGATGCAATAAAAGGAGCTGATATGGTATTTGTTACATCTGGAATGGGTGGTGGCACAGGAACAGGTGCAGCACCAATAATCGCAGGAATTGCAAAAGAAATGGGAATTTTAACAATAGCAGTAGTTACAAAGCCATTTACTTTTGAAGGCAAAAAAAGAATGAATCAAGCTGAACGTGGAATAGAAAGCTTAAAAGGAAAAGTAGATACATTAGTTGTTATACCAAATGACAAATTATTACAAATTATTGATAGAAAAACTACAATGATGGAAGCTTTCAAAATGGCAGATGATGTATTAAGACAAGGTGTACAAGGTATATCAGACTTAATTAAAGTACCAGGACTAGTAAATCTAGACTTTGCTGATGTAAAAACTATAATGTTAAATACAGGTATGGCACATATGGGAATTGGTAGAGCATCAGGAGAAAACAGAGCAGAAGATGCCGCAAAACAAGCAATTCAAAGTCCATTACTAGAAACAACAATTGAAGGAGCACGTGGTGTTATCATCAATGTAACAGGTGGAGAAAACCTTGGATTACATGAAGTTAATACAGCAGCTGAATTAGTACAAAGAAGTGTTGATCCTGAAGCAAACATTATCTTTGGTGCAGTAATAGATAAAAGTCTTGATGAAGATATAGTAATAACAGTTATTGCAACAGGATTTGATAAAGAACCTGGAGCAAAAGATACAATTATTGGCGGTGGAAACAAAGCTTGGCCAACAAAGCAAAGCACACCAGTACCAAACAATACTGTAATTGATATAGACTTACCACCATTCTTAAAAAATCATAAAAAATAAAAATCATAAAAAATAAAAATTATAAAAAAATAAAAATACAATAAAAAATACAATAGTATATTTAAAGCCTAAATATATTATTGTATTTTTTGATATTAAAACATTGGATAGTAATTAAGTAAAGATTAACAAAAAATAAAGCAAAATAAAAAGTAAAGTCAAATAAAAAAAGATGTCGAAATGTTTTTGAAAAACGAAACACATTACGACAGCTTTTTTATTTTGTCTGAATTATAATATGTATATGATTTGTTACATAGATATTTATTTTCTAGAAAATGTTTTGATGAATTTTATTATTTTATTTGGCACGGCAAAGGTAAGAAGAATAAAGATAAATTGGGTTAGAATTTTAATTGCAAGTATTATTGGAGCATTATGTTCAACTATTATTCTAGTTGCAAGTAATAAATTTGAAAAAAAATCAATTCAATATGATAAAACAAAATTAAATGAAAAAAACATGGCGGGAAATATGACTGAAAACATAACTGAAAATAAAAGTGTAAATAAAACTGAAAATAAAACTGGAAATAAAAGTGGAAAAAAAAGTGTTATAAATAAAGAAGAAACAATATGTAGTTTAATAATAAAAATTGTTTTATCAATTGTAATGATAAAAGTTGCTTATAACATTAAATTTAACAAAGGTTTAATAAAAACACTGATTGTGTTTTATCTAATATCATTTGCCACAGCTGGAATTGCAATGGCACTAATATATTCAAATGCATTTACAATAGTAAAGTTTGAAAATAATCCAGAAAACATAACAAGGAGAATGCCACAACAATCATTAATGAAAAATGCAATAATCTCAGGTAGCATAGGCTTTATAATAACTTTTTTGGCTTTTAAATATAATAAATCAAAAATAACAAAAAATGATTTAATATGTGAACTAATAATAAAAATAGGAAATAAAAAGGTAAGGCTAAAAGCACTTATTGATACAGGAAACTCACTAAAATACAGTAATACAAATGATAATGTAATAATCGTTGAAAAAAATAAAATTTTTAGTGATGATGAATTTAAAAAATACATTGAGGGAGGAAGTGATGAAAATGAAGAAAAAAATTATAAAAATGCAAATAATACAAAATTAAGATTAATTCCATTTAAATCAATAGGAAAAGAAAATGGCGTATTAATTGGAATAAAACCAGATGAAGTAATAATGATAAAAGATGAAAAAATAACAAAAGTTGAAAATGTAATAATAGGAATGTATGAGAAAAAAATTGGAACAAAATATTCAGCAATAATTGGAATAAATTAATACAATCAAATTAATAAAATTAATTTAAATAAAAAATCAAAATTAATATTTTTTATTTTAGTAGTTAGTAGTAAAAAAACTAAAAGCAATATACTAAAATTTTATAAAAAATCAAAAAGTAATATTTTAAAAATTTAAGTATAAAAATTCTAATTTGTGAAAGGGAGAAAAGATGAATATAGTTTCAATTTTAAAAAAATTTTATTTGAATTTAATAAATGATAATGTTACATATACATCACAAGATTTGGGCGAAATTTATTACGTAAATGGGAGCGAAGATTTACCAGCACCATTAGGACCAGAGGAAGAGGAAGAATACATAAAAAGATTAGCAAATAATGACGACTATGCAAAACAAGTTCTTGTTGAGCACAATTTAAGACTTGTTGTTTATATAGCAAAAAAATTTAATAATAGCAATGTTGGAATTGAAGATTTGGTTTCTATTGGCACAATAGGATTAATGAAAGCTATTACAACATTTAAACCTGATAAAAATATAAAACTTGCAACATATGCATCAAGATGCATAGAAAACGAGATTTTAATGTATTTAAGGAGAAATACTAAATTGAAAAGTGAGGTTTCAATTGACGAACCATTAAACAAGGATAGAGATGGAAATGAGCTATTATTATCAGATGTGTTAGGAACTGAAAATGATATTACATCACAAGGAATAGAAGAAGAAGTAGACAAAAATTTGCTTAAGATTTCAATTTCAAAATTAAATGAAAAAGAAAAGCAAATAATGGAATTGAGGTTCGGATTAAAGAGTGGCAAAGAAAAAACGCAAAAAGAGGTAGCAGATATGTTAGGAATATCACAAAGCTATATCTCAAGAATTGAAAAAAGAATAATTCAAAAAATGAGAAAAGAAATACTAAGCAAAACAT
>OCTW011552749.1_pt1 | contig 10668 bp, 8 predicted proteins | sample 1539671 | NCBI WGS metagenome assembly OCTW01 (sample SAMN02144230, study PRJEB22623) | gut metagenome | biome: sheep rumen | host: Ovis aries | place: New Zealand
CTTGACGAATATGAAATCGTCAGCGCAAGCTACGACACAAGCATTGATGAAAGCAGTGCAAAAGCGCAGGGAAATTATGTACTCAGATACAGATAAACTCTTGCAAGGAATTTATATATATGATAAAATAAACAGGATAAAAAGAACAGGAGGTTTGTTTATGCAAATGACTTTCCGCTGGTTTGGCAAGGACAAGGATACGGTTACCCTTGAGCAAATCAGACAGATACCGAATGTTACAGGCGTTGTGCCTGCGCTTCACTATCTTCCGGCAGGCGAGGCATGGGAGATGGAGAATGTACAGAAAATGTACGACGAAATCACGGCAGCAGGACTTACAATGGAATGTATTGAGAGCGTTAATGTCCACGAGGATATAAAGCTCGGACTGCCGACAAGGGACGCACTTATCGAGAACTACAAGACCTCAATCAGAAATCTCGCGAAGGTCGGCGTAAAGGTAATATGCTACAACTTTATGCCCGTTTTCGACTGGACAAGGACCGACTTATATATGCCGCTTCCCGACGGCTCAACCTGCCTCTGCTACGACGGCAAGCAGGTGGAGGGCAAGTCGCCCGAGGATATGTTCAGGGAGATAGACGACAATTCAAACGGCTACGCTATGCCGGGCTGGGAAACCGAGAGAATGCCCGAAATCAAAGAGCTTTTTGAAAAGTACAAGGGCATTACCGCTGAGGATTTATGGACAAACCTTAAATATTTTCTTGAGGCGATTATGCCTGTCTGCGAGGAATGTGATGTCAAAATGGCAATCCATCCCGACGACCCGCCGTGGGGCATTTTCGGACTTCCGAGAATAATAACGGACAAAGCGGCTGTCGAAAGACTTCTCACGATGGTACCGAGCAAATATAACGGACTTACTCTCTGCACAGGCTCGCTTGGCGCAAGCCCTGACAACAATATAGTTGACATTATAAAAGCCGCAGGCGACAGGATTTATTTTGCTCACCTCAGGAATGTACAGCACAATCCGCAGTGGTTTAACGAAACCGCACACGAAAGCGGCGCAGGCTCGCTTGATATGTACGAAATTGTCAAGGCGCTTCAGGAGGTCGGCTTTGACGGATACATCCGTCCCGACCACGGCAGAATGATATGGGGCGAGGTCGCAAGACCCGGCTACGGCCTTTATGACAGAGCGCTCGGCGTATGCTACTTAAACGGCTTATGGGAAGCTGTTGAAAAGTCAAGGAGGGAAAAATAATGACTCACGAGAACTTAAAGGGCAGAGTTGCGGTTGTAACAGGCGGCGGCGGTGTGCTTTGCGGCGCATTCGCAAAAACGCTTGCAAAGCAGGGCGTTAAGGTAGCCGTGCTTGACCTCAACGAAGAAGCTGCACAGAAATGCGCTGACGAGATTAACGCTGACGGCGGCGAAGCCATCGCTGTCGGCTGTAATGTGCTTGAGCTTGAATCAATGCAAAAGGCAAGGGATATAATCAACGAAAAGCTCGGCACCTGCGATATACTTTTAAACGGCGCAGGCGGTAACAACCCGAAGGGAACAACTACAAAGGATACGCTTGAAAAAATTGACCTTGTACAGAAGGACGAGAATATCAAGACCTTCTTTGACCTCGACCCAAGCGGTATAAGCTTCGTGTTCAATCTCAACTTCCTCGGCACGCTTATTCCGACTCAGGTTTTTGCAAGAGATATGGTTGAAAAGGAAAACACCTGTATCGTTATGATTACATCAATGAACGCCTTCAGACCTCTCACAAGAATTCCTGCATACTCGGCTGCAAAAGCCGCGGTTAAGAATTTCACAGAGTGGATGGCAGTTCACTTCGCACCTATGGGAATAAGGGTTAATGCAATCGCACCGGGCTTCTTCTCAACAAAGCAGAACGCCGCTCTCCTCTGGAACGAGGACGGCTCTCCGACTGAGAGAACGGGTAAAATCCTTGCAGCAACACCTATGGACCGCTTCGGTCAGCCCGAGGAGCTTGACGGTACGCTCCTCTTCCTCTGCGACGAAGCATATTCAGGCTTTATTACAGGCGTAAACATTCCCGTCGACGGCGGATTTAATGCTTATTCAGGAGTTTAAACCAAACTTAATCAGACCTTGAAAAAGGCGGAACGCATAGCGTTCCGCCTTAAATATTTATATTCTATTTCACTAATAACCTTGCGTTGTCCTCGAGGACATCAAGGGCTTCCCTTCCGCAATGGGAAATAATCTCATTAATTCCTGCCTCGTACTCGGGAGGGCGTGTTGTCAGATTATGACTGTCGGAGCCGATAAGGTGAACTCTGCCCGTTTCAAGATACTTGAAAAGCTTTTTCCTGATGCTTCTGTGAGCGTCTGCAAAGGAGCTTACATTCACCTGAACAAGACATCCCATATTGATGTAATCATCAAGAAGGTCGGCGCTGTTCATAAGCGCAGGATATCTTTCTATATGCGCGAGTATCGGACGCAGCTTATACTCATAATAGAGATTTAAAAGTCTGTCGTAAGTGCTTTCGCCGAAATCGCATGAAAACGGATGCTCAATAAGAGCATACTCGGTATTACCGATTGCGAGTGCGTCGAGATTATCATAATTAAAAAGATACTGCGTAATATAGACCTCTGCGGCAGGAATGAGCCTCGGCGCGTCATCGGGAAGCGCTTCCCTGAGCCTTGCAAGAGCATTATCCCGCTGAGCCACAAAGTCGTTATAGGATATCGAATCGGAATAATAATGCGGCGTAAGAATAATTGAGCTGACACCCTGCTCCTGAAGTCTTTTTACCATCTCAGCGCTCATCTCAACGCTCTTTGACCCGTCATCAATCTGCGGTAATATATGGCAGTGTGTTTCAACCATATTTTCGATAAACATATCTTACCTCTTAACTTCTCGGGTCATAGCCGTAGCCGTAGCTTCCGCCATAGCTGTAATTACCGCCGTAGCCGTAACCGCCGTAACCGTAACCGCCGTAGCCGTAGCCGCCGTAACCGTAACCGCCGTAGCCGTATCTGCCGTAGCCGCCGTACCTGCTGTAATGGCTGTAAGAGCCTCTTGAATAATACTTGGAAGCCTTGGACTCAACGAAGTTAACAACGAAGCCGAGAATCTTAGCGTCGATAAATTCAAGAGCGGAAAGCGCCCTCTGAAGCTCGGGATGTGTTGACTGATTTGAGCGTACAACAAGCACAACGCCGTCGCTTTCCCTGATAAGCGGAAGCGCGTCTGATACTACATTTACAGGCGGCGTATCAATGATGATATAATCGAAATCCCTGCTTACATCGGTAAGAAAGCCCGACATAAGGTCGGAGCCCAAAAGCTCTGCAGGGTTAGGCGGAATTGAGCCCGAGGTAAGCACCGAAAGATTTTCGTACTCGGTTGCGTGAATAACATTGAACAAATCCGCTCTTTTACCCGAGATAACATCGCCGAGGTAATTTGTAAGTCCGGGTGAGTTAGGTACTGAAAAATAGTGATGAATCTTCGGCTTACGAAGGTCGCCGTCGATAAGAAGCACTCTCTGGTCAGCCTGAGCGATTGTTACCGCAAGGTTAACCGTTGTGGTGGTCTTTCCCTCGTTAGGAGCGGAGGAGCTTACAACGATAATCTTACAGCCCTTCTTCATAACGGAGAACATAATATTTGCACGGATTGTTTTATAAGATTCCTCAATTCTGAATTTAAGCGCAGGCTGAATAGGCGCGTCGCTCAGAATGTAACGGGAGGATACCTGCGTCGTGGCTTTGCTTTTTTTGCCTGATTTTTTCGCTGCCATTATTTACCCTCCTTGTTATTCTTATCGTATTTATACGGCTTTTCAAGGTCGTACTTATATTCCTTATCCTTGTCGTACCGGTACTCCTCATACTCCTTCGTCTCTTTGCTCTTCGGCACAGAGGCAACGCTTGAAATTCTGCCTGCGGCGCCCGTCCTGATTTCAAACTCGGGAATTGTACCGAGAATAGGAATACCATATCTGTCCGAAAGCTCGTCCGTAGCCTTGATTCTCACATCAAGAAGGTCGCGGAGAATTACAAAAGCAACCGCAAGAACAGCGCCTGCAAGGAAACCGATTGCGCACTTCTTAGGATAACCGAGCTTCTCGTTTGTTGTAGCCTTCCTTGCGGAGTCCTCAACGGAAGCGGTAACAAGGCCGTTATTACTGCTGTCCATCTTTTCGGGAATGCTTGTTTCAAGCTGCTTCGCAATCTGGTAAGAGGTATCCGCGTCCTCGGTTGTAACAGTAACCTTAAACATAGCGGTATCCTTTACAGCCTCGATTGTAACAGCGTTCTTGATTGCGGCTGCGGAATAATCCTGTCCGTTTTCCTTATTAAGCTCGTCCGCAACATCCTGATAAAACTCATTTGTCTGTAAAAGCTCAAGATATGTGCTTAACATCTTTATGGCGTAGTTCATACGGCTTGTGTTGCTGACGGTCTGCTGTGCGGTTGAGGAATCCCTCAGCTCCTGGTCGGTATCAGCAGTGTACGCGAGAAACTCAACATTCGAGGTATAAGTCAGCGTAACAAAATTCGCCGTATAAAAATAAGCAACCATTGTGCCGATGAGAGCGACAATTAAAATAAGCTTCCACCTCTTCAGCACAAGATTAAGTATATTTTGTACATTTGCATCTAAATTCATAAAAATTCTCCACTCAATATTAAGAATAAACGCTTAATAATTATAATACCCTATTAATTATATTTTGTCAATGATTTGTCAATGGCAGTTATTATAATATTAATAATTATAATATTGACAAAAGTTTGAAAATAGTAGATAATAAAGTGATAAAATTTAAGGAACAGAATAAAATGGCGGATATAAAAAAGACAATCAAGCTGCCCTTATGGGGTCCCTACTCCAAAAAGTATATGGGCATATCAAAAATAATTGACGAACAGAGGGATATCGGCACGCGCTTTGACTTCATAGCGCATCCCACACTCTGGAACAGCGCAACGCCCGTTCCGAATGTTACCGTGCCCTCAAATTACCATTTATGGCAGTGTAACGAGGATTACAGCTTCTATTCGTACAGATATGAGCTTATGTGGAAGGACAGGGTTTACACCGATGTTTCCTTTACAAAACTCGACAGCGACGCATATCTCCTGCGCTGTGATTTTCACAACAATACGGAGCTTGTGCAAAACTGTATACTCAACACCTTTGCCGCACTTGAATTTCCGCAGAAGCATTACTGCCGACTGACAAAGCCCGACGGATGTATTGTAAAAAAAGCAAACGACTATAAAGAATTCACTTATGCAAAATACAGACCGTGGGATGAGGAAACGCCCGACGGTATGTTCAGAGGTATGTTCTCCGATGAGAGCTTCTGGCTCGGAAAGGGTCTTGGCGACAGATGCGACAACAGGCATGTTCATTACCTCGGACTTCTGCCCTTCGGCTGTGAAGCGGGCGACAGGGTGAGCTTTGAGCTGTCGCGCGAGGGGATAGAAAATCCCGTAATCGCACTCAGATACCGCACCGTAACGGAGGGAAACGCTCATTTTGAAAGCGAGAGCGGCGAGCTTACGCTTGCAGAAAGCAGCGAGCTTTGCTTTGCCTATCTCCCCTATTCGGACACTCTTACGCTTGAAAGCCTCGGCGGCGCAGGCGTTGAGCTTGACTTCCTCGCTGTGCTTGAAAAAGGCAGCGAGAAGGAGCTTTTCTGCGAGATGTGCCTTCGTGATTTCACGCCTGAAATACACAGCGAAAAATGCGGCGAGGGTATGCGCTTCTCACTTGATTACAAGGGAGTTCCAAAGAAGTTTTACATACTCACCCACAACAAAAATACAAGGCAGAGAACGCTTGAATCGGGAAGCCTTGAGGACGCGCTGATAAACCGTCTTTCAAACGGCGACCACACCTACGACGACCTGACGGAGACCTTCTCGGGCTCATTTGAGAGGAAGAAGAGCGACGAGGGATTTTTTGTAAATCCGCTGATTAAGTCAATTTTCATCGAGCCAAACAGCACTCATACTGAATATATCGTCGTATCAAATTATAAATACGAGCCGCTTGAAAAGGACGAGTACGAAAGGATTTACCAAAACGCTCAGTGCGGCAGCGGTCAGAGCTATAATGCTGACGGAAAGCGTTATGAGCTTTCGACCTCGATACTCCGCGCAACCCTTCTCACAAACACGGTATATCCCGTTTACAGACACGGCGAAAATGTTATTCACCACACCCCAGGTAAGAGATGGGACAGCTTTTATACCTGGGACAGCGGCTTCATCGGAATGGGGCTTCTTGAAAGCTCAAATGATTTATGCCAATATGCGCTTGATATGTACCTCTGTGATGAAAGCAACAAGGATTTTGCTTTTCTGCTTCACGGCTCGCTTGTACCGACTCAGTTTGCCGAATATCTCGAGCTTCTGAAAAGGACCGAGGACAAGCACGCGCTTGATTTTCTCTACGGTAAAATGAAGCATTACTATGAATTTCTGCGCGGCAGAACTCACAAGTCAAGCTTCGCGAAATTCAATAACGGACTTCTTACCGCTTACGACTACTGGTACTCTCACTGCGGTATGGACGACCTGCCCGTACAGGTTGAAATGATAAGGCGCAGGGCTGAGGAGCGCACCTGTCCGACGCTCACAACGGCGCACGCAATCCGCGCAGGAAAGATACTTAAAATGGTAGCCTCATACCTTGGTTATGACGAGGACATCAAGGTATACGACGCTGATATCGAGTACTCGCAAAGGGCGTTAAACGAGCTTGCGTGGGACGAGGAATCGGGCTATTTCGGCTACACGGTATACGATGAAAAGCTGAATAAAATTGATATTATGCGTACCGACGACGGCGAAAATTTCAACAAGGGTATTGAGGGTATATATCCGCTTATCGCAGGCGCGGTTACGGGCGAGAGAAAGCAAAGGCTTATTAACCACATTAAAAATCCCGATGAGATGTGGTCGCCTGCAGGCATAAGCGCAGTTGATATGAGCGCTTCCTACTACTTTGACGACGGTTACTGGAACGGCAATGTATGGATGAGCCATCAGTGGTATATCTGGAAAACGATGCTCGATAACGGCGAAGCGGATTTCGCCTTTGATATTGCGGACAGGGCGCTTGAAATGTGGAAGGCGGAAACCGATTTTTCATATAATACATATGAATGTTTCGGTATAAAGACAAGGCGCGGCGGCTGGTTTCATAATTTCGGCGGACTTTCGGCGCCGATTTGCATATGGGCTGACTGCTATTATAAGCCGCAAACCGTAACAACGGGCTTTGATGTCTGGACGGACTATCAGAAAACGGATGACAAAAGCGCTGAAATCTGCTTTAAATACTACGGAGAAAACGAGCGCTACACAATGGTTGTAACACTGTCAGATGAATGTGAGTATGAAGCGTTCCTGAACGGTGAAAAGATTAAATATAACGAAAGAAAAAAAGGCTGCCTTGAATTCACCCTCACAGGTGATGTTAAACAGGGCGTGCTTGAAATCAGGGGGATTTAAAATGTCTGAAAAAATCTACGGCAGTAATAATGAACCGCTTAAACTGCAATTCATAACCGACCTTCATTATTACTCAAGGAAAAACGGTACCGAGGGCAAGGCTTACGAAAGAGCTGAATCAAAGTCGCAGAAGCTCATTAAGGATTCCGACCTTGCAATCAAAGCCGGCTTTGATATGCTCTGTGAGGATACCTCGACGGATATAATCGTTCTTGCCGGCGACACGACCAAGGACGGTGAAATCACCTCGCACGAGGAATTCATCGAAATGCTCTACGACCTCAAAAAAAGAGGCAAAAGAGTCTATGTAATCACGGCTACTCACGATTTCAGAACCGAGGGCTATACGAAGGGCTACGACGGCGATAATGAAATTCAGGTGCCGACAGTTGCCGACAGGCACGACCTTTGGGATATGTACTACGACTTCGGTCCGAGCGAGGCTATCGCTACCTTTAAGGAAGGGCTTTCATATGTCGTTCAGCTTGCGCCCGGCTACCGCCTTTTCGCGCTCAACGACGACACTAACGAAAAGCCCGAGGGAGAAAGGGGCTCAGGCTACTCCGACGAGTGTATGGCATGGATTATGGAGCAGCTCGAGGACGCGCACAAAAACGACCAGTTCGTCGTTGCTATGACCCATCACCCCATGGTTTCCCCCTCGCCGTTTTACTCAATTATCGGAAGCGGCGATATGCAGAGAAATCACGAAACCACGCGTGAAATTTTCGCCGATAACGGACTTCAGGTTATGCTCACGGGCCACACCCATGTACACGACATCGGTTACATAACGACGCCTAAGGGCAACCGTTTTTACGACATTGCCTGCGGCGCAATGATTGGCTGTCCGCCTGCAATGAGAAATATAACCCTCGACCCTAAAAACGCAAAGGTTGAGGTTGAAACAATCCTCATTAAAGAGGTACCGGGTCTTGACACACAGGGCAAGCCGTTTGACGAATATATGAAGGGCTTTTTCTTCGGTATGATTGGCGGCGTGCTTGACGCGCTTGCAAACGATTACGACCGTTTTGTAGATATGGCAGGCTCTTTCTCAATCAGTCCCGACAAGGCAAGGAAGCTCAAGCCCGTATTAAGACCGCTCGGAAAATTCCTCAACAAGCTCACCTTCAAAAAAATATGGAAGCTCTGCAAGAAGGAATCGGGTCTTAAAAAGGAGGATATCGCCGATATCGCCGACAACAAGGTAACCGATTTCATCCTTGAGCTTGTGCAGAATCTCTACTGCGGCGACTCGCCTTACGGTCCCGACACAAGGGAATACAAGCTCACCTGCGGCTTCCTCAATGTTATTGACAGCTTCCTTAACACCATTCATCTCTCAATCGGAAAATTCCTCAAGGGCGCAACTTCCGTAAGGTCGCTTGTTGAGCCGCTTCTCTGGAATTCGGGCTACTGCGACGCCGAGGCTACGCTCCCCCTCTACCCTGTATTTGACGAGGAAAACCCTGCTCCTGCCGAGATGTTCGAGGAAAAGGAATTTATCGACCCCGTAAAGAAAAGCGGCAAGGGTCCGCTCATCCTTTGTCTTATCATACTTTTCGTAATTCTGCTTCTCGCAGTAGTTGCAGGCATTATCGCTCTTATCGTATGGGCAATAATCGCAATTATCCACGCTGTCGGCGGAGCAGGAGCGCTTGCTTTACTGTTTTGACAAAAAACAGTTGCAATATAGCTTTTTAATTGATATAATGGTTTTGCAAATATTTTATTTAAGGAGTAAAAATTTATGGCAGATGAAAAGAAAAAGTTTTCTCTCGGCGGCATTGACGGCGCTGCAGAGGAAAAGGGATCGTTTATCAAGACTGTGTGGCAGCTTGTAAAGTTCCTCGTTGTTTCAGGTCTTGTAACAATCATCCAGTTAGTACTTGCAAATGTACTTCCGTTTATTTTTGACGGTTTAACGGCAACGCTTCCAGCTTTCCTTCAGGGCATCTTCAATCCCGATTTAATCTTCGACGCTACAACAGCTAAGGGCGCCGAGCAGATTGGAAAATATGTTGTTGACGGTGTTGTTACCTGGGGCTACCTTCTTCCGTTCTTCCTTTCAAACCTTATTGCTAACATCTACGGTTTCTATCAGAACAAGAAGACAACCTTCAAGTCGGACGCACCTTGGTACAATTTCGCAATCTACATTGTACTTATGATTGCTCTCATCCTCTTCTCAACATGGTTCCAGGGCTGGCTTGTAGGCGTTATCGCTAAGGCTTCTTGGACTTTGCTCAACGGTCTTGCAAGAACAATTGCAGGTCTTGCAGCAGGCTTTATCCAGATGGTTATTCTCTTCCCGATGGAGAAATTCGTACTCCTCAAGGAAAAGAAAGCGGATGACGCTGAGGAAGCAGAGGCTTAATTCAATAACAGCAATATATAAAGGACAGCTAAATCGGCTGTCCTTTTTTTGCGTTTATTTGCGTTTAAAAGATTAATATTTAAAAATATGTCTTTATTATTTAATTATAATATGCTATTATATAAATTGGTAAATTTTACGGTATTGCAAAACGGAGGATTTTATGCCACTGAGGAAAAATGACGATATATGTCTTAAAATTGAATCCGTAACCTCCGAGGGAAGCGGCGTCGGGCATTACGACAATATGGCTGTATTCGTCTTTGCAACAGTTCCGGGCGATACCGTCAACGCACATATAATTAAGGTTTCAAAGCGCTATGCGGTGGGTAAGCTCACCGAAATTGTGAGCCCGGGCGAGAGCAGAACGGAAAGCGACTGCAAATGCTTTATTTCCTGCGGCGGCTGCTCCTTTCGCAATATGGATTACAGCGCCGAGCTTGAATATAAAAAAGCGAGAGTGCAGGACGCTGTCAGGCGCATAGGTCATCTTGACATCCCTGTTGAAAGCATAATCGGCGCCGATAATATCGGGCGCTACCGTAACAAGGCGCAGTATCCCGTAAGGATTGAAAACGGCGTGATGAAAACAGGCTTTTACGCCTACAAGAGCCACAGAATTGTCCCCTGCGACGACTGCCTGTTACAGCCCGAGGAATTCGCAAAAGGGCTTAAAGCATTTGAAAAATGGTGCGAAGAATTCAGCTTAACCTCCTACGACGAAAATACGGGCAAGGGATATTTAAGGCACATATATTTCAGAAAGGCTGTCGGCAGCGGCGAGCTTATGGCTT